>WBZO01004036.1_pt1 | contig 16255 bp, 22 predicted proteins | sample 5204261 | NCBI WGS metagenome assembly WBZO01 (sample SAMN12412400, study PRJNA552823) | activated sludge metagenome | isolation source: activated sludge from anammox sidestream of wastewater treatment plant... | place: USA: North Carolina | collected 2017-09 | reverse complement strand
GTAATTTCAAATAGCAGGGCGCGCGATCGGCCTGGGAGTTGATGGGTTGGGGCCTTTCCTGTCAGCTCTCAGGCCTTTTGGCTGCTTCAACAAAGGTCATATCTTTGAAGTTCTTCGTAATGAAAAGTAGTGCATGTCTGGTTGCATCGCGCTCATGCTCTACAGGGCACCACAGCCCGAGAGTCTTTAGATTCTGATCAGACCACATTCGCTTAGCATCGGATACATTCTGCATTACGATCGGATAGACAGTCTTGCGATACATTTGGCAATAGAGTTCGGCTACGCCAATGTAGTTACGACTGATCAGTTCAAGTGACACACCTTGAGTAGGGTCACGTCTCTGATAGACAAAACGTTCGCAGATAACATAGTGAGGGCGAAAGGTTTCAAGAGCATTCCAAAGTGTAAGATGATGATCCTTCTCACCTAAAGAATACCTTTTCCACTGCCAACCATACTCATTACTATCTTGAGCTTCACAAACTCCAGTAGTCCCTCCCGGGTCTAGTGAAATGATTCTCCATGGATCGCTCATTGTGCTCCTAAAGTTTAAATTGAGTCTAATAACGCTAGTGCTACTACTATAGCCCTAGTAGTTCAAATCGGTCTAACGCGAGTCTACGATGGAATAACGTTAAGAATCAAGCTAGCGCTAGCTCTCTAGTTCCTCGAGTTCAGCTTGCAGATCGGCGATCTTCGCTTCTATTTTTGCGCGCCTGGCAGCTGGTGAATTATTGCTTGAACCCTTAGAGGTGATTCGGATGTTGGATCGGTGGAGATTGCGTCGGTCGCCATCAATGAATACGACACGTTCGAGTTTTGTGTCGAGAGGTCTTCCAAGAATTTCTTCAGCGATGAGATGGTGACTAAGTCGTTGGCCTGATTCTGTTTGGGTATATTCATACCCGTTCGGCGCGACTCTCTTTGTTCCGATCGGGACTTTGCGGCCCATTGACGTAACTCCCTACTTGAGTAATCATTTTCAATAGTTTCAAGAAATTTATGTACTGCAAATCTAAAAATTTCGCTCATCGAAACGTTATTCTTAACTGATACATATCCGAGGTCTTCTTCGACCTCACTCAGTACTCGAATAGTTACTTGAGCTGAAGAACCAAGACGTTGTCTATTAGTCTTTCTCCGAGCATAATTCGCACGGATATTTGCTTCTAGTTTACGACATCTAGGCGAACAAAACTTTGCCTGCGGTGCTCTATCACTAGGAATCGGTTTACCGCAAGGTTCGTGTTGACAATAGTAATACCGCCTGATACCTGGCTTATAGGGCTTACGAGTCATTATGGAAGTCCTAGAGGGATATGTCTAATAGGAATGTCACGATGATATGAAAACAGTTCGTCTGAGATGTCAGAGTAGTTAGGATGCTCTCTGAATTTGGGTAGAGCCCAAAGCTTGATATTTGTCCAATCAACGGTAGCTTGAAGTCTTTCAACACCATCGATATACTTGATATCGTTAGGAGTCAAGTACTGCACATATGGCGAAGTGTTAACTAGAACTTCGAACTCATAAAGTGAACCTGCAAGTACGTAGATCATATCTCTCGAATCCTGTAGACAACTTTGACACCGCCTGCGTAAGTAGCTATTTTGAGACTTTCAATTAGTTCGTACCAAGCATTAGCTTCAGGTCCGTAGATGATAAGTTCATCACCTTCACCGATTCTGACTCCACGAAGTCTATCAGCCGAGTTAACCGTTATCAGATGAAATGCTCGACTAGTGTGTTTTGGAGGGGCAGGTTCAGCTTTCATTCGTTGAGACATATAGAACTCAGCCTGTTTTTGAGTTCCTGCAATGACGTATATCATACTTCGCCCCAGTTCTTTCCTATGTGGACATCAACTGGAAATGGCACGTAGTCGGAGAACTCTTCGGCAGCAGTCTCCATCATTACCTTCTCCATAAGTCGTGCGACATCTTGGGCATCAGAGGCGGCACACTCAACCAGGATACTGTCGTGGACTGGTAGTCGAACAGATAGCCCGTGATCTCGTTTGAGTCGAACCAGTGCGGAGAGGCAGATGTCTGAGGCGGTAGACTGCGGCATGAAGGCATATGCTTCCTTTTCAATGTTGTGCATGTTGTCTTTAGTTACAAGCCAGTAACGGCGATGCCGTCCGAAAGGTGAGATCAGATCTTCCTGATCCTGTAGAGCCTGCTTCTTGATACTCTTCTTATATTCAACCACATCAGGAATAGCGTCCAAGAAGGTATTCATGCTTCGCTGAGCTTCCCTAATCGGAATGCCAAACTCCATGGCTATAGAAGGGGCTTCTCGTCCATAGGCGAGACCATAAACAAAAGCTTTGGTCCGGACTCGTTGCTCTTTGTTGAATCCTTCTCCGAAGAGGATGAGGCTGAATTCGTTGTGGATGTCTCGTCCCTCTTTGAAAATGCCTCGAAGATATTCGTCACGTGCGAGAGTCGCAAGTACTCTAAGTTCGATTGTGGAGTAGTCAGCCTGAACGAACAGGTTACCTTCTTCGGGGATGTACATACGACGGATGTCGTTGCCTCTGGGAACGTTTTGCAAATTAGGGTTACGACACGCAAGACGTCCTGTAGTTGTTCCGTGGAGCAAGAAAGTAGGGTGAATTCGACCTCGATGGTTGCGGTTGTGAATACCCTTGACATAAGTTCCAAAGAGTTTGGCTTCAGTACGATGCTGTAGGAGCTTGCGGATGAACCGAGCCGTATCAGAATCTGGCTTAATTCTTCCAAGCAACTCTGTAAGGGTGTCTTCGTTGGTAGACGCAACTGAGTATCCTTGGGCATCTAAGGCTTCCTTCACTTGTTTGGGGCTACGAGGGTTCGCAACCCATTCTTTCATTTCTAGTTCGAGTCCCTTGAGCCCTTCATCGTAATGACTCATAAGGTGATTCAAATACTCTTCGTCTAGCTTAATGCCTTCCATCTCGGAATCGATTAGAGCATTAGAAGCGTCAAGCAGAAGTTGATACGGCCTCAGAAGAGAAGTACCAGCCATCTCGAGACGATAACGCTCCATCAAGAGCCAAGTACAGGAAATGTCATATGCGTTGTATCGGTAAAGGATATCACGAGGTATGCTCGAGAAAGACTTACCCTTAGGTACGTATTCCCGAATCTCATCATCATATTGTGGAGCTCCAAGCAATTCAACAGCCAAATACTTAAGACCGTTAGTGCCGCGTCTCTCATCACAAAGGTAACTGGCAAGCATAGTGTCATCCCCGAGCACACCTCGTCCGTATCTCGAGAGACCAGCCAGATCAAATTTTCCATTGTGTGCTACGATATTTTTGTCTGATGTAAGAAGCTTCCCCATCGCTTTTTCGACGCGGGGACTCTTAAGGGCTTCTTCTCCGATAACCGCCACCTTGCCAGGAGCGTAACCAAGGCCGACACAAAGCATTTGATAATGGTCAGGATGATCAAATTCAGTATCCTTCTCGAATCCACATTCAATGTCAACTACCAGGTCTCTAACGTCACTCCTCCTGTGGAGCTCTTCAAGGGCCTGGACCGCAGAATGCGAATCATCGAAGACCTTATACACAGGAGGCTCAAAGCGTACCTCGACTACTGGATTAACTTTACCGATGTCGGTGACCAGGTCAGGAAAATAATCGCTCGACCGAAGGCACGCTGCAGGGTGGAAAGTCGGTATAACGTCTGCTTCGGGAAAATATGGCGATCGCTTGGGAGGACCCACTCGGACAGAAGTAATTCCTTCACGAGTTCCAAGAATGGCTTGTGTAGCGGTATTTCCAAGAGTGACAATCTTTCGGGGGTTAATCCCTTCAAGCTCAGCCTTAAGCCTAGGCCAGCAAGCCGCAACCTCAACTTTACTGGGCGTTCGATTGTCAGGCGGACGACACAAGCACGTATTGGTAAGACTAAGTTGGTCTCGCTCAATGCGGGAATGATCCAACACCACGTTGAGTAGATTTCCACTCGGTCCTGAGAAAGGAATGCCCTTCTTAGCTTCTTGGGTACCGGGAGCTTCGCCGACGATAACGATTGTGGAATCGGGAACGATGACACTTGGAACGAAAACATTCTCACTCCCCTTTAGAGTACAGTTTTCGCACTTAGCTAATGGGTGTTTCCTAATTGATTCCGTAGGGATCGTATCCGGCCCACTCGAAGTAGGTTCCGATATTGTCATAGATCCATTTCTCCTGAATTAGGTCGGGCGCAGGCAAATCAAAGTAATTAAGTTGACGTCCTGGTGAAGGGTCTTTAATAGACTGAGCGTAGTACCCAGTTGAGATTGGCGCACATGTATCCAAAGAGCGGACACGTTTGAGAGAGCTCAGAAGAATAGGCTCTAGAGGGTTGTATGAAGTAGCACCAAGGCAATGAATGGGTCTAGTTGTCTCATCAGCGATAGCTGTAATGAAAGCGTATCGAGCGTTCGGAATCTCTCGCGTATTGATATTACGAGGAACGGCTAGGACATTAACATTCGGTTCACCCTCATAGAAGTAGAAACACTTTATGAGCTCGGCAGATGTCTTGCCCTGAATCACACCAGTGAATCGAAACTGTTCCTGATGACGCTTACGTAACATACGAAACGACCTACAACGAGCGATGGTCTCGTTAGTGTCTTGCATGACATCAGGGATTACAATTTCATCCGCTTCAATAGCGAATGCTCGATCGATCAATTCGTCGTCCTCAATCAAAGCACCTTCAGCAGCACCATTGTCGAGAATCTTGTAACCATCAATCTTGCGATAGAAATCCAGATAAGTCCGATTGTCCAACAAATGTGCCAGGACTAGATGAATCCGACTGTGTTGAACTATCGGCAGACAGCTCACCGGACTGATCAGTGCTATTTCCATTGCCGAATCTCTCCTCGTTGAATTGCCTTTTAGATTTGTAAACCTCGTCACCCCAAACACCAAGAGTGTTAAGAATGCCCATACAATAAATTACGACGTCGATTGTCTCATTAGCCAAATCAACAATTTGCTCAGGACCGATTTCCTGATTAGCTCGAATGTATTTCTTCAATACATTAGCAAGTTCTCCGGCCTCACCGCACATAGCCAGAACTTGATAAGGCAAATTATCCACGCCAGGGAACCATCGCTGGCTGTCTTCACGACATTGCGTCTGAATATCTTTCCAGTCCATTATTTCCTCACCATCGCTAGAAATTCTGCACGTGCTTGACGTGAATGGTCTGCAAAGCAGCCAGTCATCTTACTCGTAATCGTAATGGCATTAGGTTCTTGAACACCTCGAATAGCCATGCATGTATGAGTAGCTTCCATAATAAGGGCAACACCCAATGGAGCTGGGTTCAAATTCTCAACAAACATTTCAACAATTGAATTCGTCAGATGCTCTTGAGTCCAAAGACCTTTTGAAGTCTGCTTGATCAATCGAGGAATCTTTGAAATACCGACAATACTCCCATTAGGGACATATGCAAAATGAGCCGTACCAATGAACGGTGCAATATGATGCTCGCACAGAGATACGAATCGAATATCCTTAACAATGACCATTTCATCCGCATCAGATGCAAAAGTAGTCATCTTAAACGGTTCAACTCGATTCAACTCCTGAAGCATCTTCACCAGACGCTTTGGAGTGTCTTCAAGGTCCTTTTCACTTTGCCAGTCACGATCGCCGAAAATTGCTTCAAGCATATTGACAGCACCGTTGACAGCCTTGTCAGTTGCATATTGTTCAGACGCCACGTTCACTCGGCTCCCAGATGTACTTATGTGTTTGGATATTAAGCTTCCATGTGTGGAGTTGTTCGTCGATCATCCACTGAACAACATCCTTCGGGTCAACTCGTCCCCATGCAGGCGCTACCCAGTACTGGACAGGGCCCTTCTGAGCGTATAGACGAGCTGAATCGATGTCTTTCGCAATTTGAATTGCCGTCTTGAAGTCCAATTCGTCGACAATAACAAATTTAATACCGTCACTCCACTTCAAGTGAATGGCATTACTATAGCGGACATCAGCCTTAGTACCGTATTCACCAGAGCCAGGGAGCTTCCAGTCCATCATGATAGACCAGTCTTTCAAGACGTCAACTGGAAATGGAAAGCTACCATTAGTGAATACTTCAAACCGGGCCCATGTCTTACAATAATTCCACAGGGCGAGAAGGTCCTCGTTCTCTTGAAGGAAGGGTTCTCCGCCTGTGATACAGATGTTGGGGATACGATAAGCACGCATCTCTTTAGCAAGGTCTGCGGCTTCGATTTTAATTGTCTTGCCGTCATTGAGAAACAGCTTAGGTTCAATAGCGTGTTGAGTATCGCAAGGCCAGCCGGGACAACGCATGTTGCATCCAGCGAACCTGACGAACTGGGTGGGGACCCCTGTACGAGGCCCCTCACCCTGAACACTAAGATAGTGTTCGTTCAGTCGTAACATTAAAGGATTATCCTTCCAAGAGCGATGACTAGGATTGTGAACACAGCTACAATGAGCATTATAATCCATGCAGCAATGAATTGCTTGAATTTATCCATGATAGTACGCCACTGATGTAGGTGTTTCCCAAACGGCTACTTCACGCAAGTTATTATAACGTCCGGTCTCTTTGAGAAGATCCCAACACTTCTTAGCCAAGCATTCAGCCGTAGGAACAAAGTCCTCAACAATGATCTTGAATGAATCGAAAGCACTAATCAGTACTTGCATAGCTACATCTTCTGAATGAATAATGAAGCCGTGGTCGTAACGATCGTGAATCAGCTCCATCATATCTTGTTTGAGATGACCGAAGTCTTTAACCATTCCGGTCTGAGGACCTTCGGTGATAAGCTCACCTTCGATTGTGACTTGCACACGATAGCGGTGACCATGAGGATTCTTGCATTTGGAGTCATGAAGTGGTACCCTATGACCTGCATCGAATTCGATCTGCTTACTGATCAGATAGGTCACTTACGAACCTTTCGACGCTCTTCAATCTCGACGCACTTCGTATCACGTATGAAACCTACAGGCTTTCCGAAGAGTCCTGTCTGCACGATCATACAATCCTTGAGTTTGGGATGAAGCTGTCGATTGTGTCGTCCACATTTCATACAGGTACCGATCTTGGGCTTGAAGCCATCCTCAACTGCTTGTTTGTATTCCTTATTCTTTTCAGCTTCAAACTCTCGAGCGGCAGCTTCTTCAGCCTTCTTCTCTTTGATTCTCTCTTCTGTTTCAGAAGTATTACTGAGTGTAACCTTAGAGAAGTCGTCAGGCTGTTGCATCACTTCTTCTCTCGATTGTACAAGACGTACGAGATGATACCGTAGACAGCTCGATCGAGGAACGCATCGTTGCTGGTAGCATTGTGAGTACGTCGACCAGCGAACCACTTCTTCAAAGCTGCCATATGCTTATTGAGAAGGAACTCACAAGCGACCAGAGGAGTCGTACTCATCTGATTTGCAACGTCGTAGAAGTTCTGCAAGTCGTCTTGATCTGAGCCGTACGACTTGCTCTTCTCCCTGTGGGTCTTTACAATCTGCATGACCGCGGCTTCAAATTCATTTTCAGGATCGAGGATGATGTCTTCGATGATCTCATCCACTTCCTTGCTATGATAGGTCGGCTTACGAGCCGGAGCCTTTTTAGCTGCGGGGGCCTTCTTTGCAACCATTTCTTCTCCTTTATTGATAGGCGGGAATTTCGAACTCAGCGTCTGCATAAATAGTTGGATCTGTAATCCCTGCTTCTCGAAAAGCTTCTTTACGTTCGACACAAGTGCCGCAACGTCCGCAGTGGATATCTCCACCCTTGTAGCAGGACCAGGTGTGGCTATAGTCGACACCAATAGGTACTCCGATCTCAACAATCTTGCTCTTAGAGATATGAACGAACGGAGCGAAGACAGCTCGGTCACCCCAACTGGAGAAACCTTCGGTAGCTGTTACAATCGCATTATTAACCGCTCCAATAAACTCAGGACGACAGTCGGGATAGATGAAGTGATCACCAGCATGTACACCAGTGAGAACCATATCAGCTCCGAGAGTAACTGCCCAACCAGCTGCGATAGCCAACATGATCATATTGCGGTTGGGGACTACAGTCTGCTTCATGCTCTCTTCAGCATAGTGACCGTCAGGAACTTCCTGATCGCTAGTTAACGAGCTAGCACCAACCAATTGAGTGATCGACTTAAGGTCGACAATCTTATGATCAGCAGCCTCGATATCCTTTGCACACTGTGCAGCGAAGTCGAGTTCCTTGCTATGACGCTGACCGTAGTCAAAGCTGATCAGGTTGATATCGTAGTTGGGATATGAATGTTTGGCGTAGTGTGCCAAAGTAACGGAATCCATTCCGCCACTGACAACTACAACAAGGCTAGGCATTAAATGCTCCAATCATAGTAAATGTCTCTGTTCGCCCCCGCTTGACACGGTTTATCAGACCGCGTTGATCCAATGTAGTGAAAATAGTATCAGCATCTCGAGCAGACAGATGATAGTGCTGCATGAGCTCCGAACGCGAGATACCTGGTTTCCTCTTAATGGCATTTAAGATGTTAGCCATTAGCCGTTCGTTCGTACTACGTCCGATATTGTTCAGGATGTCGAGTGTGTATGCTCTCCACCGTTCGACGTAGTAGAACGCTCTGACAAGATCTTCTTCTGTGATTAGAATCTTGTCTTCCAACCGGGAAGCAGCTGCTAGAAGAACAGTCGCTTTCAGGCCAGACTTTGTAAGACGATCCATTGAAGGTGTTAGAAGGTCTCGATGCATAGATTCAAGACCAATCTTCAACATAGTCTCTTCGATCTGATTAAACCGTTGCCAAGCCTCTGGAGTCATTTCAGCTCTCCACTCTCTAGGCATCTGAACGATCTTACCATTTATAGTAGCGGTTGCCGGACGGTTATAGTGACCACGGATCGTACTGAGCCGTCCTTTAATAGAATCCCTCTCCCCCAATGATCTGTCGGTAGGAGGCCCGACTGGGCGTAGTCTGGTGACGTCACTCTCGGCAGACACGAAGACAAACCGGGGCAAGAATCCAGAAGACACGTCGTCGTAGGTGAGAAGCTCGAGGATTCGATTTCTGATACCCCCAGCAAAGAGAATAAACACCGGATCTTTGACTTCGACAATTTCTTTCCTCAATACTCTCTTCTGGTACTTGCCATCGTAAAGCTTCGTAAAGCTTTCCTTCATACCTGAATAGTATTCTTTGCGAGCCATTGATTCGAGTAGTCCGGAGAACTCATCTCTCAGAAAGATCGATGGCCTACCAGGACGCATTGAGAGACTGGTGAAGAGGCCTTCAAGTGAGCCGTCCGTAGCTAGGATGGCGTCGCTGTCGATCTCCACTAGGAGGTCCATTCCCATGTCCATCGCTGTCGTCTTTCGGGTCAGCGTTGTGTCCGCTAAAATCATGAACCATAAGTTGGGGACGACCACACCGAAACTCGTAGGAAGTTTTACCGGGCCAGCCAATAGTGCGGACAAAACAGTAAAGATGGCAGCTTCGTGATATATCGGAGCAGCGTCGCCGACCGAAATCCCCCATTTGATGTACTCCTCCACTATAGTCGGATTAGCTTCCGCCCAAGCTCTTTCGCCATCTGTAAGTAGCGGAACCTCTTTGGTTGATTGTGAAACGATTTGGAACTCTCGTTGGAACCTCTGATGTGCTTTACAACATTCTCGCCACAGGAAAGCTATGTTCCGATTGTCCCGTTCATATTTATTGCAGGCAGCAGATTGCATTACTACAAACACTTCAGGCAGTGTCATGCCACCTTCAAAGAGACCTAGTTCCAGAGACCACATAGCTTTAGACCAGTCTCGGTCAGGTGTGACTTCGAAGAGTCGAATTGTTTCAACTCGGAGACGAAGTTTGTAGCGTTCGATCAATTGCTCAGCTGTCTCCTCTGGTAAGTCTTCTTCAGAGGGCATTTCAACATCAACGTCAGTATGAACTGGCGGATACTTCTTACGAATGTCTTCTTCATCGTAGTACGAACTATTAACTTCAATGATACGAACTTCTTCGATATCAGGAGCACGCTTGAAGTTATTCGTAAACGGAATACGAAGCAGCTGAGTTAAATCCCATCCTGATCTATCTGCCCCATGTTCAGAATGGTAATAGGCAATACGCTTAGAGAGTTCTTCACACTGCTCTGGAAACAGATCGTGCGTCAGAGTCCAATATGCTTGAAAGCGGTCTGGAGAACTCTCGACAAGAATAGTAGGCTGAACAAGAAGTTCGCCAGGAGGACATTCATCTAGATCTGCCCAGACGGTCCTCAGAGGAAGTGCATACTCTTTCTTCCTAACGGGACGATCAAAGAGTTGAGGACAGAAATAGACATCATTTGTCAATTGCCATTTAGCGATCGTACCGAACATCTCATCACGATCAGCAGGCCACTTAAAGAACTTTTCCTCGAAGGAAGCATTCTTGGAATCCCTATTGATCTTAGCGATACATACATAACCCCCAGTAGTGGTATCATTAAAGAACAGACTCATAAACGTCGCTTGTTTTGACGTCTGATTTGCTAGGAGTGCCATCGCCCGTCCTGTGGAGTTGTTACTAAGTACCTGGGGCGGGATTCGAACCCGCATCTCTTCTTTCCAAGCCTCTGCTAGCTAGAGGCGAGTGTCCTGCCGTTTAGACGACCCAGGCGCTCTACCTATTACGGCAGAGCCGAACCGCCATCAAGCGACTTGAAACGCTTGACGTTGTTCTGATCATTCTTCACTTCGACAACAGCCAGAGCTTCGAGACCGATCAGATCATCCTCGTCGATGTCCAATTCACTCTCAAGCTCATCGTCGGTGTAGTTACCGGTCGCCTTCAGGAAGCCCTTGAGCATGAACGGATCGTACGCCGGCGGGAGCATGAAGTTGGTGAAGAGCTTGCGACCTTCGTATTCGCCTCCGACAATGTCGAACGAGACGTTCCAGTAATCCTCACCAGGCTTCTTGCTGTTCTCGCCAGTCTCCTTGGTCTCGACCGAAGCCACACGAACAGGGTACTCACCCCGCGGAAGCGGATCGAAGCCAGAAGAGACACCGGCGAAATTTACCTTGATTCCCATTTCAATTCTCCTTAGTTTGGTTTGAAGTCCTGAAGATATAGGCGTACAGGTCCGCCATGGTCGGGTTCTCAACTACTTGAGGCAGCTTTCGCGAACGGTCTTTAGCCACGGTAGTTGCTGTACCCTCTGTCAGAAGCATTCGCTTGTTGGTATCTCGTTTGACTTCTTTGTACATGTATGCTACGATGTCAACGAAACCCGGCAAGCGATCTGCTAGCTGACCCTGCAAAGCCGGCTTGTTGATAGGACGTGAATCCTTATCCGACTTTGCAAGAGCTGTAAAGATCACATTCATTGGTAGGTCACGGTAGGCTCGAACAGCTCGAGCAACCTGTGTACCATTCTTTCCCCACTCACGCATACTAGGCACATCAGGGTCTCGACTGGTATCAGCCTTGACGACCTGACGCATAATATCCGCCATGGAGAAGTTCTGGAGTTCAGTTAGAGAGTCAATGACGACTGTACGATAACCGTATGAACCTCTCTTGAGTTCAGTGTACAAGTCTTCCAACTCTGCTACGGAGGAAACACGTAGGATGTCAACGTTATGGAAACCTCGAATCGACATTGTGCCGCCCTCGAAGTCTACAAACGCCACAGGGCTCATCTCCGGTACTTCTGAAGCGCTAGCAGCCAATACGGTCTTACCTACGCCAGGGTCACCGTAGAGGAGAATGTTCATGTATGGAGAAAGTTCATCAGATGATTCTACCTTCAGTTTACCGATCTTACGGTCAACTAAAGAAGAAAGATCCACTTCTGTCTTCGACATCTTCTTGTTCCTTTTCGTCTTCGATTATGATTTTGTTTTCGTCAGTATGGAAATATTGTTTGAGAATCCACTCGGCGTCGGAGCCCTCTGATTGTGCTACGCACGGGTCTCGATACGAACACCACTTGCATGAGAACCTATTCGGGTTAGGATAGATCGCAATCTCAGGATCTACCATCTCTCGAGCTTCGGCTACAATCTGAAGTCCAAGAGCAATCTGTTCTTTTTCGGTTCGATAAACCGTTGTACGACGAACGTATTGAGGTGCATTGTTCTTGAAGTAATTCAGAATATCTTCGTAAGGTTCAATAGGCTGTTCAGCTTCTCGGAGAGCTTCTAGATACAGTTCGTACGTCGTATCTTGAGCCTTGTTAACTGAGAAGATCAAACCCTTACGAGGCGAGCTCAGTCGAGCTGGCTTGGCCGGAACACCTTTATACACTTCGTTGTAGACAACACCTTCGATCTTGATGCCTTTGATCAATGCTAGTGCCCAACAATAGGAACTAACCTGTTCATCCAACGTCAAGAAGAACGTGTCTTCTTCAAAGCGAGCTGCTGTCTTATGATCCCAGATCCAATACTTGCCATCGTCATCTTGAACCAACATATCAAGTCGGCCACGATAGACAACGTCTGTCCCATCTGGAAGAGTGAACAGTAAGACTTCGAACTTCTGTTCAACCGCAATGACTGTAAACTTGTCACGTGCTGGAGCCCATTTGAAATAGTTCTCCAACATTCCGAGTCCAAGAGCCATGTGCTCTGTGTACTCAACTTCAAGGTGCTCAGCAAGAACTTCTTGTCCGGTACGAAGCTTGATCTTCTGCTTCATATCCTCCATGTAGTCCACGAAGGCCTGAATAGCTAAAGTTACAATCACTTTACGCTGTTCAGGATTATACCGAACAATATGCCAAGTAAGCGGTTCGTAATATACTTCGAAGGCTGCATGAATAGCAGATCCGAATCCAAGAGGCATTGCAGGCTTATTCGGAACAAGATTACGCCGGATGCGTGACCCCCAGTTCCAAGCCCTGCGACACTTCTTGTAAGCGATTCTATCTGAAGTATGGATCGGAATCGTTTTACTTGTCATCGGTCTTTATATTATATAGTAGTCCCAAATAGGAAATCAAGGACCCACCTTTGCGATTCTTGGTTCCCATAAGGCGCACCAGTGCCACTCAGGAAATGGTCCAGACGGGTTAGGCATTCTCCAACAAGAGATGTGTGCTCTCTTGTAGTTGATAGCATGTTCAGGCATCTGAAGGATTATCAGTTTTGTGGAGAGCCTCACGGAGAATTTGCATTCGCCGCATACGCCTAAGTCCGGGGGGCGGCTTTCCAAATGAATCGGATCCGGTTGATCCTGCTCGTTCCTGATCGGAGGATTGCTCCACTTCGGCTGACCTTGTAACTTCTTCATCCTCTACCAGTCCTAAGTCGTCACACAATCTGATAACGAACTCAACAGCTAACTCGCGCCTATCCGGTTTTGTGATGTCCCAATCGAGCCACAGGGTTACGTGAGTCTCGTCGAGATACTTTTCAATCCGTTGCCGTAGTTCCGATTGCTGTATCATTTAGTATTGCTCCAAGCGTTAGATCCATTGCTTCATTACGTGAATAGCCTAATCTACCATACTCAACTTCGTCTGTTCGTCTATTGATAGTGAAGGCTATATAGACAGGAGTGCCACCTACATCAATTACCATGCAGTATATCTTAGGCATTGGTAATACTTTCCAATACCTTAGCACGAGCTGTTTCAGGATACTCAGCTGTGCAAATATGTTGGACTTGTCGCCGATCATTAAGTACGAAAGCAACCCAAAAAGTTTGGCCACCTAATTCAAGTGAGAACAAAATTATTTCAGGCATTAAGTTGGTCTACCTTATCTCCAAGAAGTCGCTTGACCCAATCCCAAACCATTTCTAGGCGCTGACGTCGTCCAAGGTCCACAGTATCCTTACCGAGAATATCAATGACGTGGACTGACTCTTTTTGACCTCCTCGCCACAAACGGTCTTCAGCCTGGTTGTTAATAGCTGGCGACCATACTCGATCAAGGAAGATGACGGTATTAGCGGCGTTTTGTAGCCCATCAACACCCACACCCCCGGCTTGGATGGTTCCGGCAAAAACTTTAATCTCTCCATTAGCAAATCGTTGCTTAGCGTCATCTCGAGTGCGCACACTATCCCGTTGTCCAGTGTAAATTCCATGACTGATATTCGCTTTCTTGAGTCGAGCAGCCAAGAGATCAATCATCTGACTAAAGCCACTGAACACTACGATTGGATGATCGGTGTCTTCAATGATTTCCATGCAGCGATCGATCTTAGCTGAAGGTTCACTAAGGTAAAGTTTACCATCAGATATCTCACCGAAGGCTCCAGAGAACTGTTGCAGACGCATAAGTTGAGAAACAACTGCATTCGCTACCAATGGAGTGTCTTCATGCTCTCCTACCCAAGCAACCATTTCCTTCTTCATAAGGTCGTACGCCTTACGTTGCTTCGGATGGAGTTCAACGAACTCTGTGGTGTAGTACTTATCAGGTAGCCACTGCATCACTCCGTTTGGATGATGAGGGCAACACTGTTCCTTCTTAAGGTGTCTGACGTAAGCTGGTCCGATAGCTTCCAGAAGTTCTCGTTCGTTCTTAGGGCCAATTACTTTCGTATACCCGTAAGGGTAAACGACCTCAGTCTCTACGAACTTCTCATGGTACTTCCAAAAGCTACGGAACTCTTTTGGCCAAAGCCAATTCAACACTGACCAAAATCCTGCCGGATTACCTGTCACAGGTGTCCCACTTAGTCCAGTCTTGTAAACGGCTTTGATCTTCTTGAGTGCCTGAGTCTGCTGGCTCTTTCGATTCTGAATCTTATGGATCTCATCCCCAATGATGTGATTCCATTTGAACTCTTGCAGCTCAGGCATCAAGCGTAGTGCTTCCCAATGCACCATAAAGGCGCCACCTCCAGACGCGACCATGCGTTTAAACTGCCTCACAGAGCCAGCTCTATCTTTCGGGTCGACCATCATTGCATCGATACCCGCACTGTGGAAGTAGTCTACCCACATGGGCCGCACCGTCATGGGTGATACGACAAGCGTTAGGTCTTTTGATCCAGAGTTGATCTCATCAAGGGCAAGTCCCTCAAAGGTCTTCCCAGACCCCATCTCAGATGCGATAAGTCGAGAGAACTCGCCTTTCAGCTTATCGACATCTTCCTTCTGAAATTCCCAAAGCTTGTCGTACGTTGACATCAGAAGCTACCCTGAGATTCCTTTACGCTTTTTTCCATCTCATCCAGTACAGCGATATCGACTTCGACAGGATGATCTTCAAACGGATCGCGAGCAAGACTCCCGCCGTCCCACTTAGGTTCTTCAACCGACTCAGGTTCTTCGTCGATCTCTTCAGCTGCCCACTCGACCATCCAGGCCTGAGTATTAGCGTACTGAAACAGATCGATCAGAGGGCCTTGATTGGAAATACCGAATGTTACGTTGAACGCCGTTATATCAACCAGACGCTCTACTTCTCGCTTAGCCAGTTTTGAAGCTTCAGCAGCGTTAGGAGATGCCACGATGAACGTTCCAGCAATAAGGGGTTTATGGATCATTTCAATTCATCCTCTCTTAGATGGGCTCCGCACTCGCAGACCCAGGTCCTGATTATATCTCCGGAATAGAAATCGTACTTACACAGAAGACGTTTCCATGGAATGCGTTTGCCACAATCCTTGCAATACAATCCGACGTCTCTGTCTTGTTGGACAAACTTGGTAGTAAAGCCTGACCCTGATAAGGTCTTCCGACGATGAAAGACCTTACCAGGCGGAACTATCAACTCGGGATCTCGATCGGGCGGTATTCGCTCACCCACCAAAGCTCCAAGAGGTCGCCGCTGATCCAGAAGTCGACGAGAGCGGTCCAGCTAAGCGGACCCGGACGACGCGGCCCACTCAGGTACCAAGACTCACCACACTTGAGAGCGGTATAGTCATATACATTCGTACCATTGGCGAACATGTACCGGAAGAACAAGACGGTACGGTCTTCGTAATCGTCTTCCCCGAAAGCAGCCCTACGAGCATTCGCCGAAGCGATCCGTTCCTGCTGCCTGTAGTATTCATCCAACTGAGCCTGAGCTCGTTCAGCCTGAGCACGCAGCTCATTTTCACGAGTAAACGAGGAGTCGAAATTGAGTCTCATTATTTAGCCTTTCGTCTTTTGACTTGTTCGAAATGTTCGTCAGCCTTCTTAACGTCAATCACTTTTCTTCCGCAGATGCACGTTTCTATTTGGAGGTCTCCTTGCCTAAGGTAATAATAGACATTTTGTGGAGCCATATTATGTAGCCGTGCATACTCACGAGGCGTA
>WBZO01004035.1_pt1 | contig 16265 bp, 13 predicted proteins | sample 5204261 | NCBI WGS metagenome assembly WBZO01 (sample SAMN12412400, study PRJNA552823) | activated sludge metagenome | isolation source: activated sludge from anammox sidestream of wastewater treatment plant... | place: USA: North Carolina | collected 2017-09 | reverse complement strand
AGCGCGTCCGAAATCGTATCCGCCGCGCTGCGCGATTATCGGCGCGCGACCATTATCGGCCAAAATACATTCGGCAAAGGTTCGGTGCAAACGGTCCACTCGTTGAGCGACGAATCGCAATTGCGCGTGACGATTGCAAATTTTTACAGCCCCAAAGAAAACGTCATCAATCACGTCGGCGTCAAACCCGACATTCAAGTCCCGGACCCGACCAGTTACGAGCGCTCGAAAAATATTGACCCGCAATTGCAAAAGGCGATTGACCTAATCAAGAACGGCGAAATCAAAAATCCCGCCGACGGCAGCAGCATGATTGCGCCGCCAGCCGGCGCGACGGGCGCGCGCCAAGACCTCGTGAATTGGATTTGGTACAATCTCGCGGCGCGCCGCGTTCAAGTTTGAGTTTTCACCCGTTTCAATTTCTGTTACAATGTTGCGCCGTGCGACGTTGCCCCAACGTCTGCGCGGCGCAATCCTTTTTTCGAGCATAAAATATGGCTAACGATGTACGCACTGTCGCGACGAACCGAAAAGCGTTTCACGATTATTTTGTCCAAGAAACATTCGAGGCGGGCATCGCGTTGACCGGTACCGAAATCAAATCGGTGCGCGCGGGCGCGCTGAATCTGCGCGACGCGTACGCCCAAGTGCGCGGCGGCGAACTGTGGCTCGAAAACGTTCACATCTCGCCGTACGAGCAAGGCAATCGTTTCAACGTGGACCCGTATCGCACGCGCAAACTCTTGATGCACCGCAAGGAAATCAATCGCTTGATGGGGCGCGCCCAAGAAAAGGGCTTGACGATTGTGCCGCTGCGCGTGTATCTGAAAAAAAATCGCGCCAAAGTTGAAATCGCGCTGGTCAAAGGCAAACGCCAGTACGACAAACGCGAAACCATTTCCCAGCGCGACGCCGCGCGCGAAATCGAGCGCGCGCTCAAAACGCAAACTCATTGACAAGGTTGCAGCGAATGTTTATTCCACCGGTCATACCCCAGCGCATCGTCCCACCCAGCCGCGAAATTTACGCGGCGATGGGCCAAGAAAATATCACGCGGATGTTTGAAGATTTTTACGTCGAATTGGAAAAATCCGCCATCCGCGCAATGTTTCCCGCCGACATGCGCGCGGCGGCGCACAAATCCGCCGCGTTCTATATCGGTTTGTTCGGGGGCCCACCGCTCTATCAGCAGCGTTACGGCAATCCGATGATGCGCGCGCGGCACCTCCCCTTTCCCATCAATCAAGCGGCGCGCGACGAATGGCTCGCGTGCTTTGAACGCGTATTACGCGACGCGCCCGCGCAGTACAATTTCCCGCCCGAGTCGCTCGGCGGCTTTCGCGAATTTTTGCGCGAGTTCTCCTTGTGGATGATGAATGTCGGAGAATAAAGATTTTTCTCGGCGCGTAAAATTTCCCGGCAATGCCGGCAACAATTTTGATTTCTTTTTGGGATTCGCCGCTTTCCTCGACCGCTTGCCGGCGATTCTTTTTGTGGCGGCGCTCGCGCTCCTCGCGGCGCTCTTGGCGCGGCTGGCTTGGACGCAAGCCGTCATCCTGTTTTTATTTTTTCTGAGCGATTGGCTGTTGTTGGCGCTGCTGCCGCGCGCGGGCAAATCTTTTGGGCCCGCCAAGCCACCGACTTTTTTGTTGGCGTTATGCCGCGCGCCGTTCGCGCTCTTGCCGTTCCCGTGGTGGCTTGGTTTGCAATGCGTCGGCACGGCGCTGGTGTTGTACAGTTTCTGGTACGAACCGCATCGGCTGACCGTCACGCGTCAAACATTGCAATCGCCGAAACTCGGATTCACGCGTCCCTTGCGCGTGCTACATCTCGGCGATTTGCATGTGGAACGGTTGACGCCGCGCGAACGCGCGGTCACGCGGCTCGCGCGCGAACTGGAACCTGACGTCATTTTATTTTCCGGCGATTTTTTAAATTTATCGTACACGCAAGATGAATTGGCGCAGCAACACGCGCGTTCCGTTTTGGCGGAATGGCGCGCGCCCAAAGGCGCCTATGTCGTAAGCGGCAGTCCGGCGGTGGACCCGCACGCGATTGTGGAAAAACTTGTCGGGGCTTTGCCAAACCTCGTTTGGCTGCGCGATGAAACCGCGACGATTGAACATGAAGGCAAAACAATCGAAATCGTCGGTTTGCATTGCACGCATCGTCCGTTTCTTGACGGGCCCACTTTGACGCGCGTATTGAATGGCGCAGACCGCGAACGCTTTCGCATCTTGTTGTATCACTCGCCCGACCTCGCGCCGGAAGCGTCCGCCGCGGGCATTGACTTGCAATTGTCGGGTCACACGCACGGCGGCCAAGTGCGTTTTCCTTTGTACGGTGCATTGTACGCGTCGTCGTTGTACGGCAAACGCTTTGAAGTGGGGCGCAAACAGGTCGGGGCTTTGACGCTGTATGTGACGCGCGGCATCGGTTTGGAAGGCGGCGGCGCGCCGCGCGTGCGATTCAATTGCCCGCCAGAAATTATTTTGTGGGAATTGTGGTGATTACGAGTCTCGGTGTGTGGTATAATTCACTTTGCAAATGGGGCTGCACGGCTTCGACGAGGAGGGCTGTGCGCACGTGGCAAGCCGCGGCGCCTGACCGCGTTAAAACGGGCACAAGTGTATGTGCGAACAACCGCACCAACTTGGCGGCATTGCCGCTCGCTGCCTAAACGGCAGTTAGCAAATGCTAACCAGGTCCGCAGTTAAATCTGCGGCGTCCGCATATGGGTTCTCCCGAAACGCGTATGTTGGGCGTCACCAAGTCGGGATATCTCGCTCGCAACGCCGGTAGCGAGCGACGAAAACTGCCGGCTCGGCGCAAGCGTCTCTGCCGCTCGAGTCCGTTTGCGCGAGTAAATCGGACGGAACATGCAAATGTTCGGTTCGACCCAAAGAACGGCTAAGCTTGTAGTCATTTGTGTACGAACTTTTCGGACGCGAGTTCAATTCTCGCCAGCTCCACTATCAGGAACTGCGCCAACAACGGCGCAGTTCCTTTTTTTCAAATAAACTTGTGTAACCAAGACCATAAGTGTTTCAGACGAAAACATTTATCGCATCGCGCGACGCGCTGCAAACGCTTGAGGTCTCGAACAACAATCGTGCTTGTCGCAATGGTTCAATCTGTTATAATGCAACCTGTTACAAAAAATTAACGGGAGCGAGTGGCATGACGGATGAAATTCGTTTTGGCGTAATCGGCGGCAGCGGCGTCTATAATATCGAAGCCCTCGCCGCCGTCCAAGAAATAAATCTCGATACGCCGTTTGGCAAACCGAGCGATGCCTATATCACCGGTACGTTGGACGGGATACGCGTTGCCTTTCTCGCGCGGCATGGTCGCGGACATCGTGTTACGCCCACCGAATTGCATGCGCGCGCAAACATTCATGGGTTCAAGCAGCTGGGCGTCAAATATCTGATTTCGATTACGGCGGTTGGTTCTCTGCGCCAAGATTACGCGCCGCTCGATATCGTCATCCCCGACCAATTGTTTGACCGCACGCGCCATCGTGAATCGGAATATACTTTTTTCGGCGACGGTCTGGTGGCGCATGTCAGTTTCGCCGACCCATTTTGTCTCGACCTTAACGCGATTTTGTATCAAGCGGCGCGCACGGTCGGCGCGACCGCGCATAACGGCGGCACGTTGGTCGTCATCGAGGGCCCCGCGTTTTCCACCAAAGCCGAATCGCGCATCAATCGGCAATTGGGTTGCGATCTAGTTGGTATGACCGCGATTCCCGAAGCGAAACTCGCGCGCGAAGCCGAGATGGGATACGCGGCGATTGCGATGGTGACGGATTACGACGCGTGGCATGAAACGCATGAGGTCGTGACCGCCGATATGGTGGTGCAAAATTTGCTCAAGAACGCCGAAACGGGCAAACAGATTTTGCGCGCCGCCCTACCCATCGCCGACGCGCAGCTGCGCGATTGCGTTTGTCTGCACGCGCTCGAAAATGCCATTGTGACCAATCCCGCCGTCATTCCGCCCGCGACGCGCGCGAAACTTGATTTGCTCGTTGGTAAGTATCTCCCGCCGACATGAGTTCCCCACCCCGCCGCGTTTTCGCATAGTCTCTTTTGTTTTTTGCGAAAACGCGTTTTTTCTTTTTGGGGATAGCGTTATCGCTATGCGAAATGAACCCTCGCGCGGCACAGTCCTCATTATTGACGATACGCCGCTCAATCAAGAAATCCTCGCTGAAATTCTCGGTAACGAAGGATACACGCTCCACTTTGCCGCTGACGGCGAAACCGGTTTGCAGCGCGCGGCAGAGCTCAAACCCGATTTGACGCTGCTCGATCTTGTCTTGCCCGGCATTATGGGCACCGACGTTTTGGATATTCTCAAACGCGAACAACCGGAAACGAACGTAATTTTAACGACCGCGTACGGTTCCGAAGAAACCGCCATCAAAGCGCTGCGGCTCGGCGTCAACGACTATATCATCAACAAACGCCCGTTCGACGCCGACGAAGTGCGCGAAGTAGTCAAACGCAGCGTCAACGAAGCGCGCTTGCGACGCGAGAATCAACGCTTGCAGCGCGAACTCGCCTTCAAAAATACGCAGCTGGAACAAAATTACGCTGAATTGCAATCCGCGTACGCGCGCTTGCAAGAATTGGACAAAGCCAAAGCGTCTTTTTTTTCAATGGTCTCGCACGACCTGCGTCATCCGATTGCCGTCGCCAAAGGGTATCTCGAATTGATTCGCACCGGCAGCGCGCCGCTTGACGACGAAACGCGCGGCTATATCCAAGTCGCCGAGCAAGAGATGCGTTATATTGCCGAAATGGTGGACGACGTTTTGGATTTGTCGCGCATGGATGCGGGGTCGTATCGCGTCGAGCCGCAGCCGACCGCCGTTTCTTTTTTATTGAATCAAGCGCGGCTCGCCTTTCGCGCCCAAGCCGCACAGCGCAATCTGACGCTCCACGTCGAACCCGCCGACGACCTGCCGCTCGCGCTGGCGGATTCGTTACGGATGGGCCAAGTCATGGCAAATTTGCTCGAGAACGCGCTCAAGTTCACGCCGGTCGGCGGCAGCATTACGTTAGCCGCGCGCGAAATCAATCAAGGCGTCGAAATCACCGTGAGCGATACGGGCGTCGGCATCGCGCCGGGCGAACACGAAAAAATCTTTGAACGTTTTTATCGCATCAAAAGCGGCGAACAACTCGAAGACAAAGGGTCCGGGCTCGGTTTGGCGATTTGTCACGAAATCGTGCGGTTGCACGGCGGACGCATTTGGGCGGAAAGCGAACCGGGGCGCGGCGCAACATTTCATCTTACACTGCAAATCGCGACCGAATAAAAAAACCGCGTCAGCGCGGTTTTTTTTATTTTCAGCGCTCGCGTTGCGTCCCAAAATCAGTTACGACGAAACACTTGGAGCGACGCCGTAACGGCGTCGAGATTTTCCCGCACCACCGCTACGCCAATGCCCGGGCCGGTCGGCACGCGCATCATGCCTTCCGCATCCACCGTAAATTCCGGTTCCACAATATCTTGTTTGTAATAACGTCGGCTCGCGGATAAATCGCCGGGCAGTTTGAAATTGGGTAGCGTCGCCACCGCCACATTCGCCGCGCGGCCAATGCCGCTCTCCAACATGCCGCCGCACCACACCGCCGCGCCGCGCCGCGCCGCCACATCGTGCAGCTTGATGCTTTCGGCGTAACCGCTCACCCGTCCCGGCTTGATATTGATAATGCGACACGCGCCGAGTTCCAGCGCCGCCTCCGCGTCGTCCGCCGAATGAATGCTCTCGTCCAGACAAAGCGCGGTTTTCAATTCGCGCTGCAATTTGCTGTGCTGAAAAATATCGTCGTTCGACAAAGGTTGTTCAATCAACAACAAATTCGCGTCGTCCATCGCGCGAAAAATAGCCGCGTCGCGCAAACGATACGCCGAGTTCGCGTCCACTTGCAAACGAATATTCGGAAATTCCGCGCGCACCGCGCGCACCAACTCCACATCGCGCCCCGGCTTGATTTTGATTTTGATGCGCGTATACCCTTCCGCGATAAAAGCGCGCACCTGCTCGACCAGCGCGCGCGGCGTTGCCTGCAAACCGATGCTCACGCCGACGGCGATGCGTTCGGGCAAAACAAAATCGGGTTGCGCCGTCTGCTGCGCGTTAAACATTTGCGCGAGCGATTTATCTTGCGCTTTGGCGAACCAATCCCACAGCGCGCTCTCTAAACCCGCCTTGGCCATGTTGTGACCGCGCACGCGCGCCGTCACTTGAGAAAATTCCGGCGCGCTGTGAATTTCATTTTCAAATGTCAGCGGTATCAAAAAATCGCGCAAAACATGCCACGCGGTCCGATTCGTTTCATAGCTGTACCACGGGCCCTCGGACGCCACACATTCGCCCCACCCCGTGATACCGTCGCCGTCCACGCGCACAATGATATGTTCTTCGACCACCTCGACGCCGAACGAAGTCTCGAACGGCGCCACCAGCGGCATCTGCACCAACCGCAATTCAATTCGGTCAATACTCAATTTAACTCCTCCTCACATTTCTGTACGACAAATTTTCAATTTGTCCACATTCCCGTCCAACAAATTTTCAATTTGTCTCATTTGGCCGCTCGTCTTGACGCGCCCCCTAAATTGCCTAGAATAAAGCCGCTGCCCCCGTAGCTCAAAGGATAGAGCGACGGACTTCTAATCCGCAGGTTGCGAGTTCGAGTCTCGCCGGGGGCGTATTTTATTTTTCCGCATTGCGCCAGACTTGGGGCGCCGCGCTTTGACGCGGTTCGCGCACGCGCTGCCAAGTCAAGACCGTCCCCACCAGCGTCAAGAGCAGACTCGCGCCAATCAACGCGGGATACCCCAATTCCGCCCACAACAATCCGCCCAACAATGGCGACAATCCAATAAAGGGGCCCCACATTCCGCGCGCCAAACCCATGTACATCGGACGTTTCGCTTCGGGCGCAAATTCTACGACAAGCGTCAAATCTGAAACCATCAAGCCGGCGCTCGCCGCGCCCATCAAAATGAAAATTGCATAATAGCCGAACGCGGTGGACGCGACCAACGCTAAACCCAAAGCGCCCAGATACGCGAGCGAAGATAAAATCAAAACCAACTTTTGGCTGTACTTGTCGCCCAACCAACCCCACACGACATTGGACACGGCGTTGCTCACCAAAAGCAACGCGCTAAAGACCGCCGCCTGCGCGTCCGCCAAATTGAACGCGCGCACCGCGTACACGGCAAAAAATGCCGTCGCCATCCAACCCAAATAACCCAAACCGCGCGCGAGCAAATACCATGCAAACGCGCGGTCGTGGCGCAGCACGTCGAGCAATTCCTTTACATACGCGCGCGCCGACTGCGGCGCGTGGGTCAAATGCGTTTGCGGCGCTTCAATCGTTCGCGTCAAGACGACCCACGAAAAAAACATGAGGACAAACGCGCACAAAAAGCACAAAGCAAAATTGTACGGATACGGCACGTTCAACAACAGCCATCCGGCGGCGAACGCGCCCGCCAAACCCAAGAGGCCGCCGAAAAAACGCTGCGCCGCGTAAAAGCGGCCGCGCTGCCGCATCGGAAACAATCGCGAAATCATTTCCTGCCACGGAATCGCCACGATGCCGCCGCAAAATGCAAACAAGGTGTACAACGCCAAGAACAAAATCAGAACGACCTCATCTTGATCTGGCGCCAAACTGCCCGAGCGCCAAATCAGCGCCGCAATGATCAAGTACGGCAGCCGTTGAACAAAGCCGACGCTCAAGACGTACGGCTTCATCCGCGCGCGGCCCTCAAAAATCGGCGCGGTAAAAATTTGCGGCAGAGCCCAGCCCAGCAATTCCAACGCCGGAATCATGCCGATAATGACCGCCGACGTGGTGAGATGACTCAGATACACGGGGAGAACCGTACTCGACGATACGAACGTTATGCCAAACACCCACAATGTGCCGTCCAACACATTGACAAAAAAATTGCGCCGCACCACTTGAGGTTTCGGGTCGGGCGCCGTGAACGCAGGAAGCATCGGCGGCATTATATGCCGTTTCGAGGGAAACGTTCAACTTGTACGACGGATTGACCTGTGCTGTGCTACAATACGCGCATGTCCCTTGAATCCTCCGTTTCCGTCGGCGCGCCGCTCACGCTCGAGGCGGTGGTGCGCGTCGCGCGCCATCACGCGCCCGTGCAGCTCGCCGCCGCCGCGCGCCAAAAAATTGCCGCCAGCCGCGCGTGGGTCGAACAAATTGTCGCGCGCGGCGAACCCATCACCTACGGCATCAACACCGGTTTTGGCGTCTTTGCAAACGTCCAAGTTTCCGGCGCGCAAGCGCGCGACCTGATGCGAAAATTGATTCTCAGTCACGCCGTCGGCGTCGGGCCCGCGCTGCCCGAAGAGGTCGTGCGCGCGACAATGCTCATTCGCGCGAACGCGTTGGCGCAAGGATTTTCCGGCGTGCGCGTCGAGGTCGTCGAAACGCTGCTCGAAATGTTGAATCGCGGCGTGCATCCGGTGATTCCCGCCAAAGGTTCGGTCGGCGCGAGCGGCGACCTCGCGCCATTATCGCATCTCGCGCTCGTCCTCAGCACGGACGAAAAAGATGACGACGCCGAAAGCGGCGCGGCGATATTTCAAGGCGAGCGTTTAAGCGGCAAAACGGCGATGGCGCGCGCGGGCATTCCGCGTTTGATTTTGCAAGCCAAAGAGGGTCTCGCGCTCAACAACGGCACGGCGGTTTCCACCGCCCTCACGCTGCTCGCCGCCGCCGACGCGCGCAATCTCATCGCGCACAGCGCGCTCGCCACGGCGCTGACGGTGGAAGCGGTGCGCGGCGCCGCCAATGCCTTTGACGCGCGCATTCATGACGCGGCGCGTCATCGCGGCCAGCAAGAAATCGCCGCGCAAATTCGCGCGTGGCTTCAAGGCAGTCAGTTGGTGGACGAGGCGCAGCGCGTGCAGGACGCCTATTCCATTCGCTGCGCGCCGCAAGTGGCGGGCGCGGCGTTGGACGCGCTGCGGTATGCGACGGCGCGGCTCGAAGAAGAAATCAACGCGGCGACGGACAATCCTCTCATCTTTGTTCAAGCGGAAGGTGAAAATGGCGTCGCCTTATCCGGCGGCAACTTTCACGGCGAATCCGTCGCCATGTCCGCCGCGCTGCTGGCAATCGCCGTCGCCGAAATCGGTTCGATTAGCGAACGCCGCACGTTCCGTTTGCTCGACGGCAAACTGAATGACGGCTTGCCGATGATGTTGGTCGAACGCGGCGGTTTGAATAGCGGTTTGATGATGGCGCATGTCACCGCCGCCGCGCTCGTTTCGGAAAATAAAACGCTCGCGCATCCCGACGTTCTCGATTCCATTCCCACCAGCGCGAATCAAGAAGACCACGTGCCCATGGCGGCGAACGCGGCGCGGCATTTGCGCGAAATCGTGTGGAACGTCGAACACATTCTCGCCATCGAACTTGTCGCCGCCGCGCAGGCGCTGGACTTGCGCTTACGCAATAAAGGCAAAGGCAGCGAGATGTTGGGGCAAGGCACGCGCGCGGCGTTTGCGCGTTTGCGGGCGGACGTTCCCTATTTGGCTGAGGACCGCGTTATGGACCGCGACTTGACTGCCGCCGCCGCGTTGATTCACGCCGCCGCATTGTTGGATGGCGTCCAATAATTTTTGGAGGAATTGCATGACGACGTTTGTCGAACCCCGTTTGCCGCGCGGAATGCGCGATATTATGCCGCAGAAAATGTTGCGGCGGCGTTATGTGATGCGCGTCATTGAAAATGTTTTTGAACGTTTTGGTTTCGAGCCGCTGCAAACGCCCGCGCTAGAACTCGCGCAAACTTTGACGGGCAAGTACGGACCCGACGCGGAAAAATTGATTTACGACGCGCGCCATCGCGAAGGCAAAGAAGACCTCGCGCTGCGATACGATTTGTCCGTGCCATTGTCGCGCGTCGTCGCCATGAATCCCGAAGTGACCAAACCGTTCAAGCGTTATCAAATCGCGCCAGTGTGGCGCGCGGAACGACCGCAAAAGGGTCGCTATCGCGAATTTTTTCAATGCGACGCCGACATTGTCGGCGCATCCTCCATGCTCGCCGACGCCGAAATCATTGCCATGATCTTTACGATTTTGAGCGAACTCGGCTTTGACGCGTTTGTGACCAAACTCAACCATCGCCAAGTCCTGACCGCGTTGGGCGAGTATTCCGGCGTCCCCCCTGCCCGGCTCGGCGGTTTGTATCGCGCCATTGATAAATTGGAAAAAATCGGCCGCGAGGGCGTGCGCCAAGAAATGATTGCGAATGAAATTCCCGACGCGGCAGTGGAAAAAATTCTCGCGCTGGTCGCCCTGCCCGTTGACGACCTGCACGCGTGGCGCGAAACATTGCGCGCGTATCCGCGCGGCGTACAGGGCATCGCCGAACTGGAACAATTGCTCGGTTACGCGCGCGCGCTGGGCGTAAAGCCCGCGCGCTTGCAGGTGGATTTGACGATGGTGCGCGGGCTGGAATATTACACCGGCCCCATTTTTGAAACCGTCGTCACCGAACCCAAAATCGGTTCGCTCACCGGCGGCGGACGGTATGATGGATTGATTGGACTCTTTAGCAAAAATTCGCTGCCCGCAACGGGAACGACCATCGGCATCGAACGCATCATTGACGTGATGGACGAGCTGCAAATGTTTCCGCCGAATCTGGGCAAGACCGTGACGCAAGTTTTGGTCACGGTGTTTGATGCGGAACGACGCGCGGCGGCGCTGGCTTTAACGATGGAACTGCGCGCGGCGGGCGTCAATGCGGAAACGTGGTACGACGCGGATGGTTTGGGCAAACAATTGAAATACGCCGCCGCCAAAAGTATTCCGTACGCCCTCATCGCGGGCCCCGACGAACTCGCGGCGGACGCGGTGACGCTGCGCGATTTAGTTACGGGCGAACAGACGCGTCTCGCGCGCGGCAAGATTGCGGCGCATCTACGCGAAAAATTCTCAATCGCCTGAAACTTGGCGCGGCGCATCTACGCGAGAAATTTTCAACCGCCTAAAACCTTGCGCGGCGCGTCGGCGTGAAAAAAAAGTCAAGCGCCGCGAAAATTTTTTTGCGGCGGCGCGCATTTGTGCTATACTATTTTGCGTTACGGTGGCTGTAGCTCAATCGGCAGAGCATCGCACTGTGGATGCGAGGGTTGTGGGTTCAAGACCCATCAGCCACCCTTTTTTCAATACACGAACCCGCTTTAGTCGCCGACTAAGGCGTTTTTTTTTGCGGCGCAATGGACGCGTCCGCCAACACGACAGCTAACCCATATTCTCATCCTGTTGAGGAGTTTCGATTTGAGCAATCTGATTAATCCCGATAATGCCGGCAAACGCCGTGACCGTTACGTCAAAGCTACGGCGCTGGCAATGCGCGAGCTGGTGGGCAAGAAAAAAGTGGACGACCAAACGCGCGACCTCACCGCGTTTATTGTGTTGACGCTGCAACAAATTGACAGTACGATTGACGAAACGTGTACCGCATGGGAAAAGCGCGATTATTGGCTCAAAGCCGACCGCTTTCGTCACGAATGGTTGTGGACCAAAGCCGCCGCGGCGAAATTGGAACAAGCGGTAGTGGAAAACAAATGGCAGCTCGTCCCCCCCGCCGTCCGGGACATGGCAAAACATTTGCAAAAAGTCACGCTGCCCAAACGCGATTGGGGCACGCCGTGGGATGGGGCTTTTGCTTTGCTGCTCGAGAAACGCGCCAAAGAAGCGGCGCGCCGTTGAATTGACCCGCGTCTTGATGTACGTTATCATCGCGTTGTTTCGGAATTGCCCGCGTAGCTCAGTCGGATAGAGCGTTTGTCTTCGAAACAAAAGGTCGGCGGTTCGAGACCGTCCGCGGGCGCTTGGCACAATGGACTCTGGTCAAGAGTCCATCTTTTTTTGCGCCACCCTTTTTTCACATGGAAACTTACGAGCGCATCGAATATCGGCAGGGCGCAACGCAGCCAACCGTCGCGCCCGCAGTCATTCTTGTCGCAGCCGCCAAGCAAGCGGCAATCATCCTGGCTGTCATCCTCATCTTTTTGTTGCTGTGGGAAATTTTGGCGACCGTCCAAAATGTGCCGACCTTTTTCCTGCCCAAGCCGAGCGTGATTGGGCAGCGTTTGTTCGCCGCCATCGCGGACGGCGTCTTGACGCGTCACGTCTGGATTACATGGAGCGAAGCGCTCGTCGCGTTTTTTATCGCGTTCGCATTTTCTTCGACGCTCGGTTATTTCCTCGCCAAATCGCCGCTGCTCGAAAAAGCGGTCTCGCCTTTTATCATCGCCTCGCAATCGCTCCCCATTTTCGCCATCGCGCCCTTTGTCTTGATTCTGTTCGGCAACGGCTATTGGTCGAACGCGTTGATGGGCGCGCTCGTCGCGTTCTTTCCGATGCTCGTCAACACCATCGCCGCGCTGCGTAACATTGGCGCCGAAGAGCGTATTTTGATGCGTTCGTTCGCCGCCACTTCACGCCAGACTTTTTTGCAGCTCGAAGTTCCCGCGAGTTTGCCGTACCTGTTCGGCAACGTCCGCATCGGTTTGACGCTGGCGGTGATTGGCGTACTCGTCGTCGAATTGTTTTGGGCGGATCGCGGCATCGGCTTTTTGTTAAATTTCGCGCGCGGCCAATTCGATACGCCCTTGCTGTTTGCCGGAATCGTCGCGCTGATTTTTATGAACCTGACCATGTATGTCATCGTCGCCATTCTGGAACGCGTCCTGATGCCGTGGCGGTATCTCCCGCGCTGAAATAAAAATTTGACGCGCGGCCGCGTTGTCGGTAGAATCGTACGCAACTGAATACAACCTCGGGGCAGGGTGATTTGGGCGCCAAAAAACGACGCTCAAAAATTCCCGATCGGTGGTACAGCCCACGAGCGACGATTCGTGGCTTTTGGCGCAAACACGCAGGCAAATCGTTTGCGCTCACAAATTGTTGCAGGATTTGGTGAAATTCCAAAGCCGACGGTACAGTCCGGATGAAAGAGGTGCGCGTCCGCATGTTTGATGTTTGACATGCGGCGTGTTTGCGTTGTGCGCGCTGGCAGCTAATGCGTTCAAGCGTGCGTCCCGCCCCGAACAAAATTTTTTTGTTCGGGGTTTTGTTTTGACGCACGCGCGCGGCGCCATATCGCCGCGCGTCCGCTCGCCCTTGCCCCGAAACGGTTGCGGGGCATTTTATTTTTTGGCGAGCCAGACTCGCGGGAGGACAAGTTGATGTACAAACTATTTTCGTTTGCGCTGGCGGCGTTAATGGCAAATTTATTTATCGCGGCATGCGCGCCATCCAACGCGCCGACGCCCACCGCCGCGCCCTTGACGCCGGTCACGTTGGTCATGGGCTATATCCCGAACGTGCAATACGCGCCCTTTTTTGTCGCGGAGCAGAAAGGATATTTCGCGCAAGAAGGCATTCAAGTCAATTACAATTGGGGTTTTGAATTTGACGGCGTGAAACTCGTCGGCGCGAATCAAGCCGAGTTTGCCATTGTGACGGGCGACCAAATTTTGCAGGCGCGTTCGCAAGCGGTGCCGATTGTCTATATCGGCAATTGGTACAATGCGTTTCCGATTGCGGTGGTTTCGCTGGCTGAAAAAAATATCAAAACGCCGCAAGACCTCGTAGGCAAAAAGGTGGGCTTGCCCGGTTTGTTTGGCGCATCCTACACCGCGTGGCGCGCGCTGTTGTATGCCAGCGGTTTGAACGAACAAGACATGACCGTTGACAATATCGGTTTTACGCAAGCGCAAGCGCTCAGTCAAGGTACGGTGGACGCCGCCGTCGCGTACGCCAATAACGAGCCGGTCCAGTTGGAACTCGCGGGCAAAAAAATCAACAGCATCAATACGTGGGAATACGCGCAGTTGGTCGGCAATGGCGTTGCGACCAATGAAGCGACGTTGAAAAATCATCCCGACCTTGCGCGCGGTTTTGTGCGCGCATTGACGCGCGGGGTCCAAGATACCATCAACAATCCCGATGAAGCGCTGCAAATTGCGATTCAGCGCGTGCCCGAAGCGGGCGGCGTCAATTTGGCGACGAGCAAAGCGGTCTTGCTTGCCTCCATTCCATTGTGGAAAAATACGCGGCTCGGCGAAACGCGGCTCGCCGATTGGCAGGCGATGGAAAAATTTATGCGCGAGGCAGGATTCATCAAGACAAACGTGGACGTGACCAAAGCGTTCACCAACGATTATGTGCCGTAACGCTTTATAAAAAATGCGCGCGCCGAATTTGCGGCGCGCGCATTTTTTTGCCAAGAACAGACAAATTACAAATTTGTCGTACTCACTTGACTTGGCAGGTCGCTCTCTGCGGTCTTTTCGGGCGGTTTGAGACGAATCTCGCCTTGGCGTTCGGGAAAGCGGCCGGGAATCGCGCTGTAATATCTTTTGATATGTTCAAAATCGGCGTCCAAGTCGCCGCTCGGCATCATCATGGGCCCAAAGCCAACCACCTTGCGCTGATAGTCCGCATAACCAAAAACCATCGGCACATTGGCGCGCAAGGCGATAAAATAAAAACCGGTCTTCCAAAATGTTTTTGTCCCGCGCGTGCCTTCGGGCGCAATGCCCAGAACAAACGCGTCGCGCGTTTCAAAATGTTTGACCATCTGCCCGACAAAATCGGTGCGGGCGCGGCGGTTGACGGGAATGCCGCCAATCGCGCGCAAGAACCATCCCAAAGGCGGAAAAAATAATTCATCTTTGGCAGCCCATGAAAAATTCATTCCGGTGACCAACATCAAAAACCATGTCGCAAACAGGTCGGCGCCCGAAGTGTGCGGCGCGCCGATGACTATGCATTTCGCAGGCACAGGATGCTCGATTGAAACGCGCCAGCCGGTCAATGCAAACGCGAGGCGCGCAAACTGCCGACGGCCCGGATTACGGACGCGATACCCCCCCGTCGCGCGCGCCGAGAACAAAGTGGATTCAGACATGCGCGGGCTGCGGCGTGAATTTGATTCTCATCACAATTTGCCTTGCTCCTTTTTTGATGCAGCGTGAAATTTTGAACGCATCCTATCGCATAAACGCCAAAGGGCAAATCTAGGGCGCGCTTTTTGCAGTTACCCTAACGCAAAGGCAGGGCTGTTTGCTTTTTTTTGAAACCTTGAACATAATTCCAACGTCTTGGATCTGAATTCTGTTCTATAATCCAAAGAAAAATGTTTGTGAAATTGACCGCGCGCGCGCGCCAAATGGTCGCGCCTCCCAACCCGACCCGTTCCGGCTATTTGCCCGGCTTGGACGGCTTGCGCGCGCTGGCGATTCTCGCCGTGCTTGTTTATCACGCCGATCTGGTGTGGCTGCCCGGCGGTTTTCTCGGCGTCGAGGTCTTTTTCGTCGTCAGCGGCTATTTGATTACGCTGCTGCTGCGAAACGAATATCGCAAACACGGCGCCATCAGTTTTGGAAATTTTTGGCGGCGGCGCGCGCGGCGGCTCTTGCCCGCATTGTTTGTGATGCTCGCGGCGGTGTTGGTCTGGATGGTGGCGTTCCTGCCCGACGAAGTGGCGACGATTCGCGGCGATGTGGTCGCGGCATTGACCTATATCACAAATTGGTATTTGATTGCGGCGCAAAAAAGTTATTTTGAAACCATCGGACGGCCCTCGCTGTTACAGCATTTGTGGTCACTCGCCGTCGAAGAGCAATTCTATTTGCTCTGGCCCCTTGTTTTCGCGTTTCTCCTCGTGCGTTTGAAAACACGCGGCGCGCTGCTCGTATTGATGCTCGGCGCGACGTTGTCCGCGTTGTGGATGGGCGCGTTGTATCATCCCGACACAGATCCTTCGCGCGTGTATTACGGTACGGACACGCGCGCCTTTGGTTTGTTGATTGGCGCGGCGCTCGCGTTTGTGTGGTCGCCGCAAACATCCGAAACAAAACGCGCCCGACGGCATTGGCTGTTGGATGGAGTTGGGTTTCTGGCATTCTTGGGCATCGGCGCCGCGTTCTTGTCTATGGACGAGTTCAATCCGTTTTTGTATCAAGGCGGTATGTTACTCGTATCGGTTGCGACCGCGTTTCTCATCGCCGCGGTGGTGCATCCCAAATCGCCGGCGCTCGGTCCGCTTTTAAGCATTGGCATTCTGCAATGGATTGGTCTGCGCTCGTACAGTTTGTATTTGTGGCACTGGCCCGTGTTTATGCTCACGCGTCCGCAATTGGATACCACACTTGAAGGCGCGTCACTCTTGGGGTT
>WBZO01002781.1_pt2 | contig 16267 bp, 13 predicted proteins | sample 5204261 | NCBI WGS metagenome assembly WBZO01 (sample SAMN12412400, study PRJNA552823) | activated sludge metagenome | isolation source: activated sludge from anammox sidestream of wastewater treatment plant... | place: USA: North Carolina | collected 2017-09 | reverse complement strand
GATGCGCAAGTGCCATCTGAACACCTGCCCCGTCGGCGTGGCGACGCAGGACCCGGAACTGCGCAAGCGCTTCGTCGGCATGCCGGAGCATGTGATCAACTACTTCTTCTTCGTCGCGGAAGAGGTGCGCGAATACATGGCCTCGCTCGGCTATCGCAGCTTCAACGAGATGATCGGCCAGCTCCAGATGCTCGACAAGCGCAAGGTCGTCGATCACTGGAAGGCGCATGGCCTCGACTTCTCGCGGCTCTTCCACAAGCCGGAAGCCGGCAAGGATGTCGCCATCTACCGGACCGAGACGCAGGATCACCAGATCGCCAGCGTGCTCGACCGCAAGCTCATCGCCGAAGCGCGCGATGCCATCGAGCGGAAGAAGCACGTCCGGATCGAGACCTCGGTCGGGAACACGGACCGCACCGTCGGCGCCATGCTTTCGGGCGCCATCGCACGACGTCATGGCCATGCCGGACTTCCCGACGACACGGTCCATGTGAAGCTCAACGGCACTGCCGGCCAGAGTTTCGGCGCCTGGGCCGCGCATGGCGTCACGCTCGAACTGGAAGGCCAGGCCAACGACTATGTCGGCAAGGGCCTTTCCGGCGGGCGCCTCATCGTCTACCCGCCAGCCAATACGAGGATCGTGCCCGAAAAGAGCATCATCGTTGGCAACACCGTTCTTTACGGCGCGATTTCCGGCGAGTGCTACTTCCGCGGCGTCGCGGGCGAACGCTTCGCCGTCCGCAACTCCGGCGCCATTGCCGTTGTCGAAGGCACGGGCGATCACGGCTGCGAATACATGACCGGCGGCATCGTCGTCGTTCTCGGAGAGACGGGCCGCAACTTCGCGGCCGGCATGTCCGGCGGCATCGCCTATGTCCTCGACGAGGACGGCATGTTCGAAAAGCGCTGCAACATGGCGATGGTCGATCTGGAACCCGTGGAATCCGAACTCGCGCTGATGGAGAAGCTCCACCACCAGCGCAGCGATCTGGAAAGCCACGGCCTCGTCGACATCATGTCGGACATGACGCGCTTCGACGCCGAGCGGCTCCGCCAGCTCATCGAAAACCACGCCCGTTACACCAATTCGTCACGGGCGAAGGAAATACTCGGCAACTGGTCCGCAATGCTCCCCAAATTCCGCAAGGTCATGCCGGTCGAATACCGGCGCGCCCTGAAGGAAATGGAACGTGCGCAGCAAAGCGCCCCTGAAGCCATCGCCGTGGCAGGAGAGTAACGTGGGAAAGATTACCGGATTTCTGGAGATCGACCGGCAGGACCGCAAGTACCAGCCGGCTTCCGACCGCATTCGTCACTTCAAGGAGTTCGTGATTCCGCTCGGCGAAAAGGCCGTGCGCGATCAGGCCTCCCGCTGCATGGATTGCGGCATTCCCTACTGCCACAATGGCTGCCCCGTGAACAACCAGATCCCCGACTGGAACGATCTGGTCTATCGCGACAATTGGGAAGAAGCCTGCCGCAACCTTCACTCGACGAACAATTTTCCCGAATTCACCGGACGCATCTGCCCCGCGCCCTGCGAGGCGGCCTGCACGCTCAACCTCATCGAGCAGCCGGTCACGATCAAGACGATCGAATGCGCGATCGTCGATCGCGGCTGGGCGGAGGGCTGGCTTCCGCCGCAGCCTGCCGCCAGGCGGTCGGGCAAGAAGGTCGCCATCGTCGGCTCGGGGCCTGCCGGGCTTGCCTGCGCGCAGCAGCTTTCCCGTGCGGGCCATGAGGTCCATGTCTTCGAGAAGAACGCGAAGGCCGGCGGCCTGCTCCGCTACGGCATCCCCGATTTCAAGATGGAAAAGCACCTGATCGACAGGCGCCTTTCGCAGATCGAGGCTGAAGGGGCGACCTTCCATTATGGCGCCCATATCGGCGTGACGATGAAGGCGAAAACGCTGCTGGACGAGTTCGACGCCATCGTCCTCGCAGGCGGCTCCGAGCATCCGCGCGATCTGCCCATCAAGGGGCGCGATCTTCGCGGCGTTCACTTCGCCATGGATTTTCTGCCGCAGCAGAACCGGCGCAATTCCGGCGAGCCGCTTCAGAACATCGAGCCGATCCTTGCAGGCGGAAAGCATGTCGTCGTCATTGGCGGCGGCGACACGGGCTCCGACTGCATCGGCACCTCGTTCCGTCAGGGCGCAATCTCGGTGACGCAGCTCGAGATCATGCCCGCGCCGCCCGAGAAGGAGAACAAGCTCCTGACATGGCCCGACTGGCCGCTCAAGATGCGGACATCGTCGAGCCAGGCAGAGGGCGCGGCGCGCGACTTCTCCGTCATGACGCGCCGCCTCATCGGCGAGGGCGGCCAGGTGACGGCGATCGAATGCGTCCGCCTCGACGACAAGATGCAGGCGATCGCCGGCAGCGAGTTCGACCTCAAGGCCGATCTCGTTCTGCTCGCCATGGGCTTCGTCCATCCCGTCCATGAAGGCATGCTCGCAGAACTGGGTATCGCTCTCGACAAGCGCGGCAATGTGGCCGCCGACACCGCGACCTACAGGACGACGCTCGACAAGGTCTTCTCGGCGGGCGACATGCGCCGCGGCCAGTCGCTCGTCGTCTGGGCGATCCGCGAGGGCCGCCAGGCGGCGCGCGAGGTCGATCTCTTTCTGATGGGCGAGACGACGCTTCCGCGCTGATCTCGGGCCGTCCGTACAATGCCGAAGCCCTGCCGGAAACGGCGGGGCTTTTTTCCGCCCGGCCCCATTTACCCAGACGGCACTGGACAGATTCCCCCGGAGCGCCTTCACTAATGAGGGGAAGACAGCATTCGGGGGGCAAGGTGCTGGCATATTTCAGGGCAGGCGTGACTGCGAGGGTTCTCGGCTTTCTCGGGCTTTGCCTCGCGCTCGGCGGGCTTGTCGGCATCTGGACCATCGAGCAGTACCAGCAGGTGGCGGAGAAGCTGGCCTTCGAGTCCGCGAAGCGCCTTGGCGACTTCACCGGCTCGATCGGCACACAGATCGTGCGCAACGGCTTCTCGACGCTGCAGGCCATGTCAGGCTTTCAGCGCGTGCAGGGCATGAACCCGAAGGATTGCAGCGATGTCGCCCGCTTCTTCCTGAACAGTTCGCTTGGCTATTCCAATATCGGCGCCGTTACCCCCGCGGGCGATCTCTATTGCAGCGCGCTAAAGCCGCCCTACCCGGTCAATCACAGGGATGCCGTCTGGTTCAAGCGCACGATGCAGACCGGCACGCCCGCCGTCGGCAATTTCCAGATCAACCCCGTCAACGGCAAGCAGATCATCACCTTCAGCATGCCGCTGAAAAACCCGGATGGCTCGATCGCCCAGATCATCTTCGCATCGCTCGAAACGGCCTATATCGAGAGCGTGATCCGCCTGCCGAGCCTTCCGGCGGGCTCTACCGTGAGCGTCATCGATCAGGATGGAAACCTGCTCGTCGATCACCCGGCCGGTTCGGCGACGCCGGGCGAGAACATGACCCATTGGCCGATCGCGGCGCGCGGCGCGCTCATCCCCGGCATCGCAACCCAGCCGACGAAGTCCATATCCATCATCATCGGCGTGCCGGCGAAGCGCGACATCGCCACGCTCCTGACGCCGCTCAAGGCATCAGGCGCCGCCATCGGCCTCGTCTTCCTTCTCATACTGACGGGCACCTATATCTTTCTCTCGCGCACCATGCTGCGCCCCATTCGGCAGATACATGCGGCCGCACGTCAGTTGCGGCGGGGCGATTTCTCCGTCCGCCTTCCGGCCACCAGCCGGAGAGACGAGATCGGCACGCTTTCAAACAGCTTCAACGAGATGGCCAGCGCCCTTGCCGAGCGCGACAGCGATCTGCGCCAGACGAGCGAGCGCCTAAGGAAGGTCTGAACAAGTGACGATTGGCGCGAAGGCTATCATCGGGAGCGAGCGGTCGGTGGTTGAACGTGGTTTTCGTTCGGCCTGGTGGCCGATTTTCGGTGTCCGCCGTGGCTGGAAGACCCGATCAGGACACACTAAGCCCCTTGGCGCAACAGATGGCGGCGCGCCATGAACAGGTTGGCGAGCGCGCAAGTGACGAACAGGCGATGGGCGTTCTTGTCGAGCCCGCGGTAGCGGACCATGACGAAGCCGAACAGCCGCTTGATGACGTGGAAGGCATGCTCGACCTTGGAGCGCACCTTGGACTTGGTGCGGTTCCTGGCCCGCTCAGCCTTGTCGACGATGCCGCGATGACGGTAGCGTTGATTGGTGAAGTCGAGGGCATTGGGCGCATGCGCTTTGATCACGTCGGTCTGGCCGCGGTAGGCCTGGTCGCCCCACACCCGTGTCTCCTCGCCATGCAGCAGATCGGCCAGCACCTGGCTGTCGGCGACATTGGCGGCGGTGGCGACCACGGCGTGGATGATCTTGCTCCGGCTGTCGACGCCGATATGGGCTTTCATGCCGAAGTACCACTGATTGCCCTTCCTGGTCTGGTGCATGTCCGGATCGCGCGCCTTGTCGGCGTTCCTGGTCGAGGACGGCGCGCTGATGATCGTCGCATCGACGATAGTGCCCTTGGCAACCTTGATCCCACTCGCCTCGAGATGGCGATGGACCTCCTCGAACATCCGAGTACCCAGATCGTGCTCTTCCAGCAGGTGGCGGAAGCGGCACACCGTCGTCTCGTCGGGCACCGGCTCGCGCCCAAGGTCGATGCCGACGAAGCCCCGCATCGACTGCGAGTCGTACAGCGCCTCCTCGACCGCCGGGTCCGACAGGTTGAACCAGTGCTGGAGAAAGTAGATGCGCAGCATCCGCTCCAGACCAACCGGTGGGCGACCGTTGCCCGCCTTCGGATAGACCGGCTCGATCAGCCGACACAGCCGGAGCCACGGCACCACCTGCTCCATCTCCCCCAGAAACGTCGCCCGTCGCGTCGTCTTGGCGTAACGCTCGAACCCGGCCATCGCCAGCGTCATCTGCTTCATCGTCAAAATCCCGCCCTTCACATCGCAGCATTCCTTAGAATCACAACCCAGAGCTCACGTCGATGACTTTTTCAGAGTTTCCCTAAGGCGGATACTCGATACCGAACCCGGCTGTGTGAAGATTCTCGACCGGGATCTGCGCTTCGTCGACATCAACCGCGCGGGCGCCGAACTCATGTGCGCACCCGATATCGAAAGCGTGCGAGGCGCCGACGTCCTCGATTTCGTCGCCGAGGAGGATCACGAACGCTTCAGGGCGCATATTCTTTCCGTCATCGACGGCAGAAGGGAATCGATCACCTATCAGCTCGTCGATTGCAATGGCGACCGCCACTGGATCGAGTCCCATGCCGCCGCCATTCGCCTCGCCGACGATACGCCGCACGCCTATATCGCGATCAGCCGCGACAAGACCGAAGAACTGAAGACGGCGGCCCAGCTCGTTCAGGCGCAGAAGATGGAATCGATCGGCCGGCTCACGGGCGGCGTCGCGCATGACTTCAACAACCTGCTGACCGTCATGCTCGGAAATGCCGAAGTTCTGGGCGAGCGGCTGGCGGACCGGCCGGAACTACGCCATCTCGCCGGGATGATCGAACAGGCCGCCCAGCGCGGCTCCGAACTCACGCACCGCATGCTCGCCTTCGCGCGCCGCCAGGTGCTGCGGCCGACCGAGCTTGACGTCAACACGCTCGTCACCCAGTTGACCGACCTCATCGGCCGAACGCTCGGCGAGGATGTGCGCGTGCGCCTCGATACGGCGCCCGGCCTCTGGCATGTGTCCGCCGATCCCGCCCAGATGGAATCGGCCCTCCTCAATCTGGCGCTCAACGCGCGCGACGCCATGCCGGATGGCGGCATGCTGACGATCGAGACGAGCAATGTTCATCTCGACGCGGATTACGCGGCCCTCAATCCCGCTGCCACGCCAGGGGACTATGTGCTCGTCGCCGTGTCGGATTCAGGTACGGGCATGACGCCCGCTGTCATGGAGAAGGCATTCGACCCCTTCTTCACCACGAAGCCGACGGGCAAGGGCTCGGGCCTCGGCCTCAGCATGGTCTATGGCTTCGTCAAGCAGTCGCAAGGCCACATCAAGATTTACAGCGAGGCCGGACAGGGCACCACCATCCGCATTTATCTGCCGAAAAGCGCCGAAGGAACGGCGGTTCGCGAAATTCCCGAGGCGGTTCACGAGACGGACGTCAACGGCCAGGAAACGATCTTCGTCGTGGAGGACGAGGAGGCCGTGCGCGCCTATGTGTGCGCGCAGCTTCGCGACCTCGGCTACCGGGTGCTCGAGGCGCCCCATGCCGAAGCGGCCCTCGCCATCTTCGAGGGTGAAGACGGGGCTTCGATCGACCTTCTCTTCACCGACGTCGTGCTTCCCGGCGGGCTCAACGGGCGCCAGCTCGCAGAGCGGGCTGCCCTGCTCCATCCGCGTCTCAAGGTGCTCTATACGACGGGCTATACGGAGAATGCCGTCGTCCATAACGGCAAGCTCGATGCGGGGGTGCAGCTTCTGACGAAGCCCTATCGCCGCGCCGACCTTGCCCGCCAGATCCGTCAGGCGCTTTTCGCCTGACATAAAAATAGACCGAGGTCTATGTTCGGACTAGCATCGCTCCGAAAAGAAGCGGGGCGGCACTGAATATGACGGCAAGACAGCACGAATTTGAAAGGCTGGTCGCGGATTTCGACGCGGCCGCCGCCGCGAGAGAGCCGCTGGCGGAGATGGCCCGTCTGGCGAAATCGGGCGATGAAGGGGCAGCAACGCGCCTTGCCGCCGCCATGGCGCGCGTCGCCTTCGTCACCCCCGGCGCGGCCATGCACGTTCTCGACGCCATTGCCGAGGCATGGCTGGAGCACGCGCCCGGCAGCCTGCCCAGCACGCCCGCGACGGAGGAAGCGCTTGCGGAGCTTTCGACGCCGGGCTTTCCGGGCCCCGATTTCTGGGCGGCCTCCTGGGCCTTTGTCGGCGATCCGAACCCCGGCAGCGGCGAGGAAGTGACCGCGCGCATCGCATCGCTTGGCGGACTTCTCCATGAGAGCTTCCGCGCCCGCGCGCTGAAGGTCGCCGAAACGCATCCCGGCGCGGCGGGCGCCGCCTCGCGCCAGCTTCCGCCGCCATTGACGCTCGACATACTCGGCGCGCAACCGGAAGGCTCGCTCGGCCACGACTTCTACCGGCTCATTCTCGACAATGGCTTCAATCTCGAAGTGCTCGACCGCGAGGCGATCGGTCTTGCCGCCCTGCCGCCGGCGCTGCGCTACCTCAATACGCGCATCCTGCAAATGCACGATGTCTGGCACCTCGTGGCCGGCTATCGCACGACGGTGCTGCAGGAGATCGGCATTTCGGCCTTTCAACTCGCACAGTTCGGGCACAATTATTCGGCCATGGTCGTGGCGACGGCGGCGGCCTCCGCCGCTCTCAATTCGCGCGAGGCATTCGGCCTCATCATGCAGGTCACGGCCGAGGCATGGATGCATGGCCGCACAGCGCCCTCTTTCATGGCGATCGAATGGGAGAAGGAGTGGCACCTGCCCATCGCCGAGATCCGCGCACGCCACGGCATCCGCCCCTTCGAGAGCATTTTTCCGGCCGATCTGATCGAGCAGTTGCGGGTGGCCGCCTAGCCTCGCGGCTCCCGCCGCAGCATGAGCGCGTTCTGTTGCGGCTCTGCTCCATCGAGCGCGGCGTGAAGCTCGGCCCAGCCGACATTCCGCCAGCGCTCGACGGCCTCGCGGATGACGATGCCGGGCCTCGACAATCCGTTCTTCTCCATCTGCTCGTTCCAGGTTGCCGAAAGCGCGACGACCGCATCCTGCACCGGCCCGACGCCGAAGCCGTTGACCACGGTGACGAGGGCGGCGCTGTTGAGAAGGAGCAGCATCAGAACGGCGATCCACATGGCGCGGGTGAAAAGCGCGACATTGCCGCGCGTCACCGTCTCGGCCTCGAGATCGGCGGCGCGCACCGCCGCCACCCTTTCATCCGCCCTGTTCCGGTCATCGAGGAGATCGAGCATCCGAACCTCAGAACTGGAAATAGATGAAGGGCGCGACGCCTTCGGGCGCCACCATCCAGATGAGCGCGATCCCCGCCCCGAGGAGAAGCCCGAGCAATGGCGACGGAAGACGCCTGATCCCGAGCGCGAGTTCGCGCCCGAGATCGCGTGGCGTGAACTGGAAGACGAGCCCCAGAAGCACGAGGCCGGCGAGGAAGGGCGTCGCATGCGCGCTCTGCGCGGCGGAGCCCGCAAGCCCGGCGAGATAGGCGCCCGCCGTCTCGAAACTGTCGGCGCGGAAGAATATCCACGCGAAACAGACGAGGTGGAACGTCCATACGATGCCGATCCCATGTTGAAGCCGGTTGCCGAGCTTCGTCATCAGGCCCGGATAGTCCGCCTGCGGCGGTACCAGCTCGTCGAGCCTGCCGCGCACCCAGCGCTCGACACCGAGCATGGCGCCATGAAAGGCACCCCAGAACACGAAGTTCCATGCCGCCCCATGCCACACGCCGCCGAGAAACATGGTGAGAAAGAGATTGCGATAGGTCTTCGCTTCGCCGAAACGGCTGCCCCCGAGCGGAATGTAGAGATAATCCCTGAGCCAGGTCGAAAGCGAGATGTGCCAGCGCCGCCAGAATTCCTGAAGGCTCGAGGCGCGATAGGGCTGGTTGAAATTCTCGCGGAAGCGATAACCGAGAAGCGCCGCGATGCCGATGGCGATGTCGCTATAGCCGGAAAAATCGCAATAGATCTGGATCGCATAGCCATAGACGGCAATCAGCAGATCGAACGAGCCTGCCGCCGTCGGATCGAAGAAGACCGGATCGACGAGATCGGTCGCAAGATAGTTCGCGATCACCATTTTCTTGGCGAGCCCAGTCAACACGAGCACGGTGCCGACGGCCACATGCTCGCGCGTGAGCCGAGCCGGCGCGTGAAGCTGGGGGATGAAATCGTCCGCCCGCACGATGGGGCCCGCGACGAGCTGGGGAAAGAACGACTTGAAGAGCATCACGTCGAGCAGCGAACGCTCGGCCGCCACATGGCCCCTGTAGACATCGACGACATAGGAAATGCCCTGAAAGGTGAAGAAGGAAATCCCGATCGGCAGGATGATTTCCATGAAGGGCAGATCGCGCTGAAGCCCCAGCGCCGTCAGCAATTCGTCGAGCGATGTGAGGAAGAAGCCGTAATATTTGAAGAAGGCGAGAACGCCGAGATCGACCGCCACGGTGAGCCCGACGACGAGTTTTCTCAACCCCGGCCGCCGGAGCGAACCCAGCGCAAGCCCGCCCAGATAGTTGATGAGCGTCGTCGCGAAGAGAAGCGCCGTGAAGCGCCAGTCCCACCAGCCATAGAAGAAATAGCTGGCCCCGACGAGAAAGTATTTCCGGGGATCGGGCGTCCAGCGCAGCCCCCAGCTGATCGTGAAGACGATCAGAAAGAAAATTCCGAACTCGAGAGTCGGAAACAGCATGCCGCCATTGCCCCATTTGCCCCGCCCGGCCTCGCCCGCCGGGCAGGCTCAACGGCATGTGCCAATATCGGACAGTGACCCGGAAAGCTCAATCGCAGCCTTGATTTTTGGTTAACGCGACCGCCGCCCCGGCGCTCCGCCTGGGCCGCTTGAGCGAAATCAATGCGGCGAGCGCCGTCCAGGCGCGTCATTGCTTCCCCTTTCTCTCCACCGGAACCGCGGCGAGATGGGCACCGCCATGACCGACCATCGCGACACGTCCGAGACACACGAGTTGGTGCGGATACCGCCCCTCGGCCTGCCTGGAACGCTCGACATACCGCGCGCGGCGCGCGGCATCGTCATCTTCGCTCATGGCAGCGGCAGCAGCAGGCTCAGCCCGCGCAACATCCATGTCGCGGGCGCGCTGCGAAAGGCGGGCTTCGGCACGTTGCTCTTCGATCTTCTGAGCGAGGAGGAGGCGGATATTCGCGCCCATGTGTTCGATATCGACCTCCTTTCCGGGCGGCTGGCGGCGGCCGCTGAATGGCTCGCGGCAAAGACGGCCGCGCAGCGGCTGCCGCTCGGCCTCTTCGGCGCGAGCACGGGCGCGGCGGCGGCGCTCGTCGCGGCGGCCAGAGAGCCGAAGATGATCAAGGCGGTCGTCTCGCGAGGCGGGCGGCCGGACCTCGCAGGCGAGAGCCTCTCCGGCGTCAAGGCCCCGACGCTCCTCATCGTCGGCGGGCATGATCCCGACGTCCTGGCGCTCAATCGCGCGGCCCTCGAAGAACTCGATTGCACCAGGCGTCTCGAGATCGTGCCCGGCGCGACCCATCTCTTCGAGGAGCGCGGCACGCTCGATCAGGTCATCGAACTGGCGCAGGACTGGTTCCTCACTCATTTGCACTAGAGGAGAGGCCCCATGTTCGCCAATCGCGAGGAAGCGGGCCGGAAGCTGGGCGAGAAGCTCGCGCACTTCAAATCCGAGAATCCTTGCGTGCTCGCCCTGCCGCGCGGCGGACTACCGGTCGCGCTCGAAATCGCCATCCGGCTCCATGCGCCGCTCGATCTCGTCATCGTGCGCAAGCTCGGCGCGCCCTGGCAGCCCGAACTCGCCATCGGCGCGGTCGTCGATGGCGATCCGCCGCAACTCGTCCTCAATCGCGAAATCGTCGCACAGCTCGGCATTTCGCAGGCCCGGATCGAGGAAGAGAAGCAGCGCCAGATCGAGGAGATCAAGCGCCGCAGGGCAACCTATCTCGCCGGCCGGCCGCGCGTCGATGTCGCCGGGCGCACCGCGATCATCGTCGATGACGGCATTGCGACCGGCGCGACCATCAAGGCGGCGATCCTCGCCATTCGCGCATTGAAGCCGAAGAGGATCGTGCTCGCCGTGCCGGTGGCGCCGACCGAGACGGTCGCGGCGCTGAAGCACGAGGCCGACGAGGTCGTCTGCCTCGAGGCCCATGACGATTTCACGGCGATCAGCCCCTACTATCGCGATTTCCGCCAGCTCGAAGACGATGAGATGCACACGCTACTCGCCCGCGCTCCCGCCCCGCCCCGAACGGGCGGCGCGTCGGGATCGCAATGAGCGCTCGGCCGGATGACGATGGTTCGCTCCGGCTCTTCCTTGCCGGGGATGTCATGCTCGGTCGCGGCATCGACCGGGTTCTGCCGCATCCCGGCGATCCGCGGATCTATGAAAGTCACATGCGTTCGGCCGAAGACTATGTGCGGATCGCAGAGACCGCCCATGGCGCGATCCCTCGCGCGGCGGGCTATGCCTATGTCTGGGGAGACGCGGCGGCGGCGCTCGACCGGCTGGCCCCCGACCTCAGGATCGTCAATCTCGAAACCGCAGTGACTGTCTCGCGCAGCGCGCTCCCCAAGGGCATCAACTACAGAATGCACCCGCGAAACGCCGAGGCGCTCCGCGCCTTCAGGGTCGATGCCTGCTCGCTTGCCAATAATCACACGCTGGATTGGGGCGAGGATGGCCTGATCGAAACGCTGGAAACGCTCCACAGGCTCGGCATCGTAACCGCCGGTGCCGGGCGCGGCGCGGCGGAGGCCGCTGCCCCCGCCATCCTCACGCCGGCGCGCGGCGGGCGTGTCCTTCTCTTCGCCGCCGCCATGGCGTCGAGCGGCACGCCGGATAGCTGGGCGGCGCACGAGACGCGCCCCGGCCTCTTCCTCCTCGACGATCTTTCTCACGCGAGCGCCGACGGCCTCGCCCGGCACATCGCCTCCGTCCGCGCGCCGGGAGACATCGTCGCGCTCTCGCTCCATTGGGGCGGGAACTGGGGCTACGATCTCTCGCCCGAGGAAATCGCCTTCGCGCATGCCCTCATCGACCGTGCCGGTGTCGATATTCTGCACGGCCACTCATCGCACCACCCGAAGGCGATCGACGTTCATCGCGGCAAGCTCATCCTCTATGGCTGCGGCGATTTCGTGAACGACTATGAAGGCATCGGCGGCTACGAGGCATTTCGCGGCGATCTCGTGCTCGGCTATGTCGCGCGGATCGACCCGGCGGACGGAACGCTCAAGTCGCTCTCTCTCCTTCCCTTCCGGCTGCGGAAGTTCCGCCTCGAACGGGCATCGGCCGAAGAGCGCCTCTGGCTTCAAAACATGCTGTCGCGCGAATGCGCGCGCTTCGGCGCCGATGTCGAACCGGATGGCGAGGCGGCATTGCGTCTCGTCTGGCCGGAGGGGCACGCAAAGGAGCGCTGAAATTGATCAAGATCATGCCGCGCCGCCAGTCCACGGCCTAGACTGCCTGCATGAAGCTCTTCGCTCTCAATGCCAGCCGGGCTTTCGGCGAGAAGGTCGCGGCCGCTCTCGGCGTTCGGCTCGACGCGCATGAGGAACGCGAATTCGAGGATGGCGAGCACAAGACGCGGCCCCTCGTCAGCGTGCGCGGCGAGGATGTCTATATCGTCCAGAGCCTTCATGGGGGCCCCGATCAGTCGCCGCATGACAAGCTCTGCCGCCTCCTCTTCGCCATAGCGACGATGAAGGAGAACGGGGCGGCCCGCGTCACGGCTGCCATTCCCTATCTCGCCTATGCACGCAAGGACCGGCAGACGAAGCCGCGCGATCCCGTGACGAGCCGCTACATGGCCGAACTTTTCGAGGCGGTGGGCACGGACCGGGTGATGACGCTCGAGGTGCACAATGTCGTCGCCTTCCAGAACGCGTTTCGCTGTGAGACCGTCCATCTCGATACGCGAAGGCTCTTTGCCGCGCGGGCGGCGAAACTCGCAGGCGCAGGCCCCGTCGTCGTCGCATCGCCCGATCCCGGCGGGGTCAAGCGCGCGCAAATCTTCCGCGAATATCTGGAGGAGGCGCTCGGCCGCCCGGTCGGCAGCGCCTTCATGGAAAAGCGCCGCAGCGCGGGCGTGGTAAGCGGAAATCTTCTCGTCGGCGACGTCGCGGACGCGCATGTGCTCGTCATCGACGATCTCATCAGCAGCGGCGGCACGATGGTGCGCGCCGCCGAAGCCTGCCGGGAAGCGGGCGCGCGCGCGGCCCATGCCTTTGCCGCGCATGGGCTTTTCACGGGCGATGCATCCACGGCCATGCGCAATCCGGCGCTTGCGAGCGTCTGCATCTCCGACACGGTGCCGCCCTTTCGCCTCGCCAGATCCGTCATGGAGGAAGGGCGCATCGAAATCGTGAGCGCGGCGCCGCTCTTTGCCAGAGCCATTCGCAGGCTCCATGAAGGCGGCTCGATCAATGCCCTCAAGGAAGGGCAGGACTGAGTTCCGGCGCCTCGGCGAGCGCGAGATATTGCTTCGCCAGCGGCAGCCACTTCTCCGGCTTGCGCCGGTCGCGCTCGAGAATATGGACGAGCGAGAGGCGCGCGCGCAGACAGGCCCGATAGCGCCAGTAAAAGGCGATGAGTTCCTGCGGCGGTGGATCGCTTCTGCTCTCGGCATAACGCGCGAGAATGAGGGGGCCGATCCAGCCGGCGCCGAGCCGCTTGCACTCAAGGCCGAGAAAAGTGAGTTCGTCGAGCGGATCGACGAGCCTCAGCGAGCGGTTGAATTCGAGGCAATCTATCACCACAGGCGGCGGACCGAGGCAGACATGCTCGGGCCGCAAATCCCCATGCCCCTCGACGACGCGCCCCTGCTCGACGCGCGACGCGAGGAGATGGGTTCGGTTGCGCAGCACATCCTCGATGCGCCCGAGCATGTCGGCAACGCGCATGTGGTCGAGCCCGAAAGCAGGATCGGTCAGCACCGCTCTCGTCGTCGCCTGCTCATGGATGAATTGCCGCACGAAGGCTTCGGCCGTGAGCGCGGCGGGCTCGGCATCGCGGTAGAACGCGGCGAGCCGGTCGGCGACCGCAACGATCTCGTCGCGTCGGACCGTGCCCTCCCCGATCGCCCGGTCGAGCATCCGCTCGCGGGGCAGACGGCGCATGAGAACGAGCCAGTCGACCGTCGCGCCCTCGCCGTCGATGGCAAGCTCGCCCGCGGGCGTCGCGGTCAGCGGCACGATACCGAGATAGATGTGAGCCGCCAGCCGCCGGTTGAGCCGCACTTCCTCGCGGCAGTTCCGCTCGCGCGCCTCGATGGTGCTGAAATCCAGAAACGGATAGCGCACCGGCTTCTTCAGCTTGTAGACGCGGTCGCCGGCGAGGAAGACCCAGGACATATGCGTCTCCTCGGCGAGCACTTCGGCATCCGCGCGGCCATAAGCCTCCGGGCGCTGAAGGAAGCGCACCTTGTCCTCGATCGCGATATCGGGAAGCCCGTTCAATGTTCCGACATTTTCCGCTGGTTGTCCGATCCCATGAGCATCGCCGATCTGGCACCGGGATCGTTGACACAGATCAAGGAAAGCGGTGCGCCGCGCGCCCATCCTCATCGAAGCCCGTATGCGGAAGGCCATCCCCGGAGGCACGAGATGACCACATTCGCCGTCCTGCCGCCCCAGTTGACGCGCCTTTTCTCCCGGATCGACGCGGCGGATACGAGCAGCGAGCGGCTGCGCCTCCTTCTCGACTTCTGGGCCGCGCGGCGAAACGCCCGCATCCTGCCCATGGCCGCCGATCTCGGGCCGCCGCCTCCGCCTCACGCTGCGCATGCCTTTCTCTTCCGCCGTCTGCCGGGTCCCGAGCGGGAATGGGAGGCCGCGCAGGCGGGCGCGGACGCGGCCGATCTCATCGGCCTCACGGCACGTGGCCGCTCACTGTCCGATCTTGCGGAGCCGCGCATCGCCGTGCGGCTCAGGCGTCTCTTTGAATTCGTGGCCCGGACGGGCGAACCCGCCGCCGCCATGTTCGAGGTGCGGAGCGGCGCGCGCCGCGAATGGATCGAGGTGCTGGCCGCGCCGCTTTCGAGCAACGCCATCGATGTCGACGGCATTTTCGGCGGCATAGCCGCCCGGCGCGAAGCGACGAAACCGCGGCAGGACCGATGAACCTATCCCTTGATGCAGATGACGGGATCGAGACGGGCGACGCGTCGCGCGAGCCCCGCCCGCTCCGCCGCTTCGACCACCGCCCCGGATTCCTTGTAGGCGCCGGGCGCTTCCTCCGCGACACCCCGGAGCGACGGACTGCGAATGATGATGCCCCGCGCGGCCAGCTCGTCGACAAGCGCGCGCCCGCGCCAGCGCCGCAGCGCCTGATGGCGGCTCATGCTGCGGCCCGCGCCATGACACGCCGAACTGAAGGACGCCGCCTCGCCCGCCGCCGTGCCGGCGAGCACATAGGAACTCGTGCCCATGCTGCCGCCGATGAGAACCGGCTGGCCCGTCGCCCGGAATGCCTCGGGCAGATCCGCATGGCCGGGGCCGAAGGCCCGCGTCGCCCCCTTGCGATGCACATAAAGTTTGCGCATTCGCCCATCGACGGGATGGATCTCGGTCTTGCAGGTGTTGTGCGAAACATCGAAGAGAAGATCGAGCGGCGCCTCGGGAAAGTAGTGCCCGAAGACGCGGCGCACGAGGTGGGTGAGAATCTGCCTGTTGGCGAAGGCACAATTCGTCGCTGCGCGCATCGCCCCGAGATAGGTTTCGCCGATCGGCGAGCGGATGGGTGCGCAGGCAAGCTCGCGGTCGGGGAGCTCAAAGCCCCGCGCCGCGGCATCGGCGGCCATGTCGCGCAGGAATTCCGTTCCGATCTGGTGGCCGAGGCCGCGCGAACCGCAATGGATGGAGATGACGACCTCCCCGAGGCGCAACCCGAAGGCGGCGGCGACGTTCGCATCGTATATCTCGCGCACCTCCTGAATTTCGAGATAGTGATTGCCGGAACCGAGCGTGCCCATCTCGCGGCGCTGCCGCTCCCGCGCATGTTCCGAAACGCAGTCCGCCCGCGCGCCGCGCATGGTGCCCCCCTCCTCGATCCGCTCGAGATCGCTCGCGCGCCCATATCCCTCGCTGACGGCCCAGCCCGCGCCGCCTTCGAGCATCGCCACCATGGCGGCGCTGTCGAGCGAGATCGCGCCGGTGCTGCCGAGCCCGACCGGAATATTCGTGCAAAGATCATTGGCGAGCGACTTCTGCACCAGCCGGATCCGCGCCACGTCGACGCCGGTGATGAGCGCGCGGACGCCGCAGGAAATATCGAACCCCACCCCGCCCGCAGAAACCACGCCGCCTTCCTCGGGATCGAAGGCCGCGACGCCGCCTATGGGAAAGCCATAGCCCCAATGCGCATCCGGCATGGCATAGGCCGCGCGCACGATGCCGGGCAGCCGCGCCACATTGGCAAGCTGTTCGCCCACCTTGTCGTCCATTTCGTTGAGCAGCGTCTCGTCGGCATAGATGACGCCCGGCACACGCATGCCGGCCTCGGGCTCGAGCCGGCATGCCGTCTCCGCCACGCGCGTGA
>WBZO01004032.1_pt1 | contig 16280 bp, 11 predicted proteins | sample 5204261 | NCBI WGS metagenome assembly WBZO01 (sample SAMN12412400, study PRJNA552823) | activated sludge metagenome | isolation source: activated sludge from anammox sidestream of wastewater treatment plant... | place: USA: North Carolina | collected 2017-09 | reverse complement strand
TATGGAAAGAACCTGTGGGAGTCGTCGCCGCTATCACTCCGTGGAATTTCCCTGCTGCCATGGGCGCACGCAAACTTGGCCCTGCCCTTGCCGCGGGCTGCCCTGTGATTCTCAAACCAGCCGAAGCCTCCCCCCTTACGGCGCTGGCTTTGGGTTACCTGGGGATGGAAGCCGGTATCCCTGCAGGCATACTCAACATTGTTACCGGTCAAGCCAGCGAGATAGGCCGTGCCTTTACCGAAAGCAAACTTGTGCGCAAACTGAGTTTTACAGGTTCCACTGCAGTAGGCAAAAAACTTTACGCTGCAAGTGCACCCACCATGAAGAAACTCTCGCTGGAACTTGGTGGTAATGCACCTTTCATTGTTTTCGATGATGCGGATCTGGATGCGGCATTAAAAGGTTTAGAAATTTCAAAATTCCGCAACACCGGCCAAACCTGTGTCTGCGCAAACCGAATTTTCTTACAGGAAGGCATATATGATCGCTTCCGTGACATGCTGGTGGCGCGGGTAAAAAAAATGAAAGTTGGCGATCCCATGGTGGAAAGCAATGACATTGGCTGCCTGGTAAATAAAACCGCTTTCCAGGGCGTGAAGCATCTTATTGATACTTCCGTCGCGGCAGGCGCAAGACTTCTTGCTGGCGGCGATGCGCCGGAGGGCCTGCAGCCTCCTTTTCTCGCTCCTACAATACTGGATGGCGTGACCAGTGAGATGACTATCTGCAGCAGCGAGATTTTTGGGCCTGTTGCCGTTCTCATAAAGTTTAAAACCGAGGACGAAGTATTGCACATGGCCAATGATACGGATTATGGCCTTGCCGCCTATTTCTACACCAGCAATTACCAGCGTATTTTCCGAATGGGCGAAGGGCTAGAATACGGTATGGTTGGGGTTAATAGCGGGCACGTCAGCAGTGTGGCAGCGCCATTTGGCGGGTATAAGCAATCAGGGCTCGGCCGGGAAGCCTCACGCTATGGGCTGGAAGAATTCCTGGAAACTAAGTATTTGGCGCTGGGTGGACTGGATTAATAAACCAGAAATATTCCCGCCAGCATCAGCACTGCAAAGCTCAGAACAGGTGCACTGATGGCAACATGAGACAAAGATTTTGCATAGCGCAGAATACGCCACAACAGAAGCCAGCCTGCGCCGATTAAAATAGCATCCGCAAGAGGAAACCAGCAGCCTAGGGCAGCCGCAAGCCAGACGTAGGTTGGCAATGCTTTGATATCAAACTCCGCTACAGTCCGCTGTCGATAATAGGCAGTAGCCACCAGGAAACCTATAAAGCTACCCATAAGCGCATCTGATATCGAATGTAATACCAATGCCTTTAGCCCTACGCCCAGCAAGGCAATAAAAAGAAGCGTCTTCGCTGAAAAGAAGCCATCATCCAGTGCCATTATACTGAGCACTACAAGTGCCGCCCCCGCAAAAGCGGTAAGCAAGAAGAGATCGCCAAATCCAAAATGGACATATGCAGCAAGGAATAGCAGCGGAAAAATAAGCTCCAGTATATAATACGTAGAGGGAATAATCGAACCGCAATGCCTGCATTTCCCATCTGTCATGAGAAAAGAGAAAATAGGGAATAAATCCTTTGGCTCCAGCAGCGCATTGCAATCACCGCAATAGGGTTTCTTGCCGAACGGCTCTTCCCTGCGGGGCAGGCGGTATGAAAAATTACTGGCATAACTGGAAAGCGCCCAGCCTGAAACCAGCACGCCAATCAGACCACACCACCAATAGGCATCCATGGAACCTAATTTTCTACTTTGGATGTCGGGTCAATAATCTTATCGAGAAAACGTCCCTGAAACAGTGAAATGCCAAGTGCCTGACCATAGTCCACAGCCTGGCGACCATCACAACGGCAAAGAATAATACGGTTAGGGCCACAATGCTTTACCGCATCAGAAAGATGTTTGTTTTCACGGCTCTTTAAATCGCTCTCAAGATCGGCATTCCATTGCAATTTTGCCAGGTCAAACCCAAGCCGCTCGCGATCAATCTGAGTAAAACTCAGGCTGGTGAGACCATCGAGGCAAACTCGGTATCCCAGCTTCTGCACCGTTTCCTTGGCGACGAGGAAGGCCGACATGTCGTTAAATACGTCAGCAATCTGAATCTCAATCACAATGGAAACCTTCATGGAAGGCTTGATAGCTGCATCGAATTTAGTGAAAGCATCGGAAAGCAGCGTTTCAACGTTTAAGTTAATGCTGATTGGACGGTCCAGAAAGCGATTCGCATTACGGCTGACCATGTCAAGCATACGGGCATCAAGTACTTGGGTTAGATATTTAAACAGCCAGCGATTACTGGTCAGATCGACATTGGCGCTGAGCAATTGCTTCAAATGCCCGATATTCACATAAAACTCATCAAACACCCGGCGAACCATCATATTAGGTACTGCTGCGCATATGGGCTGGCGCCTCATCACACGGCTCAAATCCGCACTTTCCAAATCACGCTCGATATTGGCAAGCCTTTGTGCGGTTAGTGGCACGGGCACACCTGATAAGCTAGAAGCGGCGCGATTTTCTAATTTTGCAGCTTGCTTTGCTGGCGCATCTGCCGTTGATGGCGCGGCTACTTCCTGCTTTTTCTGCGCAGCATTGCGCTTGGCGCTTTTAACAATTTTCTTACGGGTTGCATCCAGGAACTGATCATAAGCGACACTTAAATCATAAATTTCGCAGAATTCGGGGTTTTCTTCGCCTTCAGCATCATAAGCCAGCGGATCGTCGGCAAAGAGATAGCGAAGTTGAAAGACAACCTTATCAAGTTGAGATTTTGTTGCCGCTTTCACCACAAGATAAAGATTGCAGTCATTCAGTACGAACAATCCGCCCTGATTATTTTTCAGCAAGTCATTGATCAGATTAACCGCGATTTTAATCTGATAATTGCTGCGATAGTGCTCCTGCAGCAGATTAAATCGAAAGTGGAGTGCACGCCAGGAATTTGCCTCATCTTCGATACTGTTAATAAGCTCCATGAGCTTAGGTTCAGCATCCTTAGTCGTCGTAAACATGGTCGTTCTCTCCCGGAATTTTATGACAGCTTCTGTGCTCATTGGGTATCCAATATGCGCTCAGCCGCCTGTTTTGCAATAAAAGATTCTAATGACTGTGTATCTAGAGTTCTGGCTGCCCTATTCAACGGCCCTGCAAAAACCAGCCTGATATAAGGCGGAGACTGTAGTTGCAATGAAGTAAGGTAAATAGTGATGGCAGAATTAAGTGTCCAGTCCATCAGATTGAGCTGAAGATTAATAGACCCGGAACCTTCTTTAGTTGTCACCACAATACCCGGTGAGCGTAAATAGGAGGCGCCGATATTAACCGTGCCGCGCAATACATCGATCGTAGTAGTTCCACCCTGATCGGCAAACATCATTAATTTCTCAATGTCATCAACTGTTCTGACGGTATTAGCAGCACGCACCATATTAGCCAGGTTAAATCCTGTAATCGTGATTCCGCTTGCGGCCACGGCAAGACTGCCTTGCGAGTTTTGAACTGCCGTACTTGGATTAATGCCGCTCGTCATGATATCACCGCTGAGACTCACCCTGCCTGTCAGGTCGCCTACCAGATCCGTAGCACTACGCAGCTTCTCAATCTGAATATTCTTAAACGTGTAACCACAGCTCATGGAAGGCAGCTTTCCCGAAGATACCTGCGCCCGCAGGCTCAACTGACCGTTCCATATTCCGGTAGAAAAGCTGTTAAGCTGGAAAACAGAATCCTTCAGAGTCGCTTCCAGGGTCAGATTGGTCATTTCGTAAACTTCATGCTTAAGGCTGCCCACCAGCAAATTAAGGTGGCCATTCACCTTCTGCATCCATCCCAGCTGAAATTCCTTTTTTGACCACTGGCCATTTTCATCGCGCCAGAAGTTCTCATCCTCTAAGAAATTATGCTCGAACAATTCGGCGGTATCCACAATGTCAGCACGCACATCGGCTTCAATTTGCGGCACGGCTTGCGGCGGAAAAGAAATCCCCAGGCTACCGGTAAACTGCGTACCATTGTAGGAAGTGTCAATGTTATTAAAAGCCACACCGCTTTTATCGAGAATAACATTTACATTTGCCTTAGGCCGGATTTTTCCTTTCAGCCTGAAATTCAATAAATTCAGCTTAAGATTGATATTTTTATCCTTAGCCAGAGTATAAAACTTTTTAGCGACACCTACGATCTTCGGGTAATCATTCATTCCCTGCGTATTATCAATCTTCTGGACATTATGAATTTCATCCAGATTGATATTATCAATTCGGATAGCGCCTTCATAAACCGTTTCGGTAGGCACACCACCTGTTTGTGCCGCTGTCATTTCAGACTGCTTATCCTGTAGCTCTTTATTATCCTTCAGCAGGGTTCCCAGAAACTGCATATTTTCTACACGCAGAATCCCCTCCGAGAAACGAGAAGTCACAGGTGTTATAAAGAGATTGGTACGCCCGCGAAAATTTTTAAGCCGCTTTGGCAGCGCGATATCCTCGCCTACCGCTTTAACAAAAAAATCAGTGAATTTTTTACCAGCGATGTCCAATTGCCCCTTTAGCGCAACACCTTCATAGCTTCCCTCCACCTCTCCTTTCAGAATAAACTGCGTTTCGCCCGGCAATTTCCCACTGAATTGAGGAAGCTTGATAAATCCATCTTCCATATTCGCAACTAGCTGAATGTCTGTAGCATCCATGGATAGAAGCTTGGCTTCCTTCCCCGTGAGTGTGAGCGCAAGCGTTACTCCTTTGCTGATAACTGTTTTTGCACCTTCAGGTAAATTAACGGTATAGCCTTCTACAATTTCGACTGAATCTTTATGCGTCATGAGCTTATAAAGCACACCGCTCTCCATAAGAGGCTGCAGCGATAATTTATCTAAATCCAGCCTTGCATTAATGACTGGCGTCTTAGACACCTGAACTTTTATCAGTCCCTTTCCGCTAATATAATCACCGCCAATCGACATATCGTCGAGCGTGAGTTCATTATCGCGATAGCTGACCTTACTGCTCCATTTCAAGGGCAAGACACTGGGAACCGCTGCTGTTTCAACTGCAGGCACCGCTGCAGCATTGTTTGTTTCCTTGCCCAGGTATACATTCTGTAGCAGGTTACCTATATCCCCTGTTTCAAAAGATTGGGTACCCTCAAACCCCAGGGTATTTTTATCCAGATTACCCGAAACATTCAGCATTGAAACGCCGTCCGAGAGTGCAAGAGACGTATTTAACGCTGCTGCACCATTAGCCATCATTCCAAGCCGGTACTGATAATAGCTTCCATTAAGGTTAAAGCTTCCGACAGACTCAATTTCATCTGCACTATTGAAAACGAGTGAAGCATTAAACTCGTTAAATACAATATCCCGCTCATACATGGGGTATTGATAATGAAACCTGCCATTAATTATCTTCACTTCTGAAATAAGTGCGGATGCCTTTGGATCTTTTTGCAGTTTCATATCCCAGCTTGCAGAACCATCGTCAAAATTCTCAAGCTCAATAACAGGCGATTGCATCTCAATTGATACAATCAAGTCGCCACTGAAAATCGACATAGGATTCACTGTGGCAGTCATCTGAAATATCTTCACCATGCTTGGCTCACGGGAACGAGCATGGTTCTTGGCGTGAACATTATCCAGCGTGAGGCGCGGCACAGGAAGAAGCGAGAAGCGTGCGGTATCCTCCGTATAACTCACCTCACTTTTGAATACCTTCTCAAGGGCTGCAATTGTCTTAACCCTGACCGATTCTTCGCTGAACGATATCCACAGGAGCAGCCACCAAATAATATATCCACCAAATAATAGTGCCCCCCCAAGGATCATAATCCTTTTGCTGGGAAGTTTTACGCGACTTTGCGCGGGAAATGATGGCAGGTTGAGTTGCATGACGCTTTAGCAGTATAAGCATGCGCGATCGAAGGCCAAACTTTTTTTATTCTCCCAGCGTAACGAATAGCATAAGTTAAAAAACATGAACATTATGAGCACCGCCAGTTTAGTTTCTAACACCCCACTTAAAGGTGAAATTACTATTCCAGGCGACAAATCAATTTCTCATCGCAGCTTGCTGCTGGCTTCTCAGGTAGTTGGGGCTTGCCATATTCGCGGTCTGCTCGAAGGCGAAGACGTACTCGCAACCAGAACTGCGCTTACACAACTCGGAGTCAATATCACTCGAACACAAAGCGAGTGGATAGTAACGGGCAATGGATTAGGCTCGTTGCAAGAAAGCGCCGGTATCCTTGATCTGGGAAATTCTGGAACCAGCACCAGACTGTTAATGGGCTTGCTGGCCCCCTATTCCTTCACCACTTTTTTCACGGGCGATGCAAGCCTGTGCAAGCGGCCGATGGGCAGGGTGATTGAGCCACTCGCGCAAATGGGCGCTCAATTTATAGGGCATACCCATCATCGATTGCCTATTGCTATGACCGGGGGAAATCTACTGCCCATTAGTTACACCCTCCCCGTCCCTTCCGCACAGGTAAAGTCGGCTATCCTTCTGGCAGGTTTAAACACGCCGGGAAAAACCACTGTAATAGAGCCTGTCCCAAGCCGGGATCATACTGAGCGCATGCTGAACTTTCTCGGATTCCAATGTGAAATATCAGCAGAGGGTGAAGGCCGGCGAATTACAATAACAGGGCAACAGCAACCGCCCCGCGGCGATCATTTACTGGAAATTCCGGGAGATCCATCCTCTGCGGCATTTCCGTTAGTAGCTGCAATAATAACTCCTGGCTCAGAAATTACCATTAAAGCTGTTGGCATGAATGAGTTGCGAACCGGCCTCTTTACCACATTGCAGGAAATGGGAGCGGCTATTGAATATAAAAACCGCAGATTACTTTGTGGTGAAGAAGTGGCAGATATAACAGTGCGCTATAGCGTGCTCAAAAGCATCACTGTGCCGGCATCCCGCGCACCTTCCATGATAGATGAATACCCGATCCTGGCCATTGCCGCGAGCTTTGCCGAAGGCAAAACTATCATGAAGGGATTGGGCGAATTGCGCGTTAAAGAGAGCAATCGCCTTGATAAGATCGTGGAAGGGCTGCAGCAATGCGGCATCGTTGCATCAACAGAGGGGGATACATTAATTATTGAAGGCATTCCCGGTAAAGTTGCAGGGGGCACCACGATAGATTCTTCCCTGGACCACCGCATAGCGATGTCCTTCCTTATTCTGGGCTTGCGCAGCGATCACCCTATCAGCGTAAGGGGGATAGACACTATCGCCACGAGCTTCCCGGGCTTTTTTGATACTATGGAGAAACTTGGCGCGGTGCATTCCGGTCTGATGCCAAAATCCGCTCCAGCACAAGGCAAACCGCTTGTGATTGCGATTGACGGTCCTGCAGCTTCAGGTAAGGGAACTCTTGCTCGCCGTTTGGCTAACGCACTTGGGCTTGTATATCTGGACACGGGCAGCCTTTATCGCGCAGTGGGCATGAAACTGGTCTACTCACAGCAGGACCCCAACGAAGTGGAGGCTGCACTGCAGGCGGCGCGGAATATCTCACTGAATGACTTACAAAACCCTCGCTTGCGGCAAGAGCGTATCGGGCAAGCGGCATCTATCGTTTCTGCCATTCCGGAAGTACGGCAGGCGCTGCTTGAATTCCAGCGGTCCATTGCCTCAAGCCCACAAGGAGCAGTACTCGACGGGCGCGATATTGGCACCGTTATCTGTCCCGATGCAGATATCAAACTCTTTATTACCGCGAATATTGAAACCCGTGCCAAACGCCGCCACCGGGAACTGGAAGGTGAAGGCGTGACCGTGGTCTACGATTCCGTGCTTGATGACCTTAAGGAACGCGACGAGCGGGATAGTAAGCGTAGCGCAGCGCCGCTGATTCCCGCATCTGACGCGATTATTATTGATACATCACAGCTCTCGGCTGATGAGGTCTTTTCCCAGACCCTTGCCCTGGTAAGGCAAAAGCATAGTCCAGCCTTATAAAAAGCGTCTCGCAACTAACCGTAAAAGAGCTTGAAAATTATTATTTTAAGCGTATAAGTGGCGACCTTAATCCACAGGCTGTTGATAGTTTTTGTGCTTTCGGCGCCTTTTGTTCAACCCTAACCAACTAAAGTATAAAGAATTATCATGTCAGCATCTGCAGCCCTTAAATTCGCACAAGACCTCCCCGAAAACTACCAGCCGAGCGAAAGCTTCGCCGATCTCTTCGAAGCCACTAACAGCTCACCCATTGGCGAAGGTTCCGTGGTCGAAGGTACTGTGGTTGAAATCCGCGGCGATTATGCAGTGATTGACGTTGGCCTTAAATCCGAAGGTTTCATCCCCATCGAAGAATTCTCCCGCCGTGGCGCTGAACTGAAACCCGGCGATAAAGTCGAAGTATATATCGATCGCTATGAGAACAAAAATGGCGAAATCGTTCTGAGCCGCGAAAAAGCTATGCGTGAAGCAGTATGGGAAGAACTGGAAAAATCCTGCGCTAAAGCAGAACCGGTTGAGGGCACCATCTTTAACCGCGTTAAAGGCGGCTTTACGGTGGACCTCAATGGCGCAGTGGCGTTCCTGCCCGGCAGCCAGGTGGATATCCGCCCAATTAAAGATGCAGCTCCGCTGATGAACGTGTCTCAGCCCTTCATGATTCTGAAAATGGATCGCCGCCGTGGTAATATCGTGGTATCCCGCCGCGCAATTCTTGAAGAATCCCGCGCAGACGCACGCAAAGAGCTGCTGGACAGCATTCAGGAAGGCGCTCGCCTGGAAGGCCTTGTTAAAAACATCACCGATTACGGCGTGTTCATCGATCTGGGTGGTATTGACGGCCTGCTGCACGTGACCGACATTTCCTGGAAACGTATCAATCATCCGTCCGAAGTCTTTAAACTGGGTCAAACCGTTGAAGTAATCGTAACCAAATTCGATCCTGCTACCAAGCGCGTCAGCCTTGGCATGAAGCAGCTGGAAAGCAACCCCTGGGGCGATGTCGTTAACCGTTATAAAGTTGGCGAAGTTCTGCAGGGACGCATCAGCAACATCACCGATTACGGCGCATTTGTTGAACTTGGCGAAGGTATCGAAGGCCTTGTCCACGTTTCCGAAATGAGCTGGACCAAGAAAAACACCCATCCGAACAAGATCGTTTCCACAGGCCAGGAAGTTAAAGTCATGGTACTGGATATCGATCGTGAAAAACACCGCATCAGCCTTGGCATCAAGCAAACCGAAGCCAACCCCTGGCAGGAATTCTCGAAAAACCATAACGTGGGTGATATCGTTGAAGGCGAAATCCGTAACATCACCGATTTTGGTCTGTTTGTAGGCCTGCAAGGCGATATCGATGGACTGGTGCATTATTCAGACATCAGCTGGGATGAGCCCGGCGAAGTGGCTGTAAAGAATTACAAAAAAGGCGATATGGTTAAAGCACGCATTCTTGGCATTGATGTCGAAAAAGAGCGCATCAGCCTGGGCGTGAAGCAACTGGTTGAAGGCTCCGATGCGAAAAGCAGTGCTGGCGCAAGCGCTGGTGGCAAGCAGAAAAAAGGTGACACTGTTACCTGCGTGGTTACCGCCATCACCTCCGGCGGCATTGAAGTGCGCATCGACGAATCCGGTGATACCAGCTTCATCAAAAAAGCAGATCTGTCTCGCGACCGTCAGGAGCAACGCCCAGAGCGTTTCGCGGTGGGTGATCGTATCGATGCTAAAGTGACCTCTATCACTAAAGGCAGTGCGAATCTTTCCATCAAAGCACTGGAAATGGACCAGCATAAACAAGCTATCGAAGAGTACGGCTCTGCTGAAAGCGGCGCCAGCCTGGGCGATATTCTTGGTGCCGCCATCAGTGAAGCACAGCAGAAACAGACGAAGAAAAAGAAGTAAGCTAGGGGCTGAACATGGCTCTTAACGCTGACACACTTCTGGACCGTATTTATCTAAAGAATCAGGCTCGCCGCTGGCGCATGATTGCGATGATAGTGGGCCTGATAACCTGCCTGTTGCTGGTGCAGCGCTTTGGAAATCTGGAGAGCACGCTCTCTGGTGATCACATTGCACGGTACTCTCTGGATGAGGTCATTTACGATGACACCAAGCGTCACGACCTGCTGAAAGAAATTGCAGAGGATGATCGGGTTAAAGCACTCATTCTTCTGGTTGATACTCCGGGCGGTAGCACAGTAGGCTCTGAACAGGTCTATCTGGATATCCGGGAAATTGCCAAGAAGAAGCCGGTTGTCTGCACTATGCGCACCTATGCCACTTCAGGTGGTTACCTGGCTGCTATTGGTGCGGATTATATCGTGGCCCGCGAGGGTACAATCACGGCCTCTATCGGTGTAATCCTGCAATCTGCTGAAGTAACAGAACTGGCTGAAAAACTGGGAATCAAACCTTTCACGGTAAAATCCGGAACCATGAAAGGCTCTCCTACCCCTTTCGAGCCTTTTACGGATAAAGAAAGATCTATGCTTCAGAATGTCATACAGGATTTTTATTCCTACTTTATTAATCTGGTTAAAACGAGACGTAAGCTGACTGATGAGCAGGTAGCCGCTATTTCAGATGGACGTGTTGTTTCTGCGCGGGAAGCGCTTAAACTTCACCTCATTGATGCTATTGGTGGTGAAAAGGAAGCATTAGCTTGGCTTGAAAAAGAACATCAGATTGATCCGGAAATGGAAATAAAAGACGTTAAAGTTAAAGAAGACAAACCCTCTATCGAGGAACTGCTGCAGCATTACACTTCAAGTGTTTTTCTAGATCGCTTGCTGGTAAAGCTTGACGGTTTAGTTTCCATCTGGCAGCCTGCTGCTTCCCGCTAGAGTAGAGATAACAATAGGATAAGTGAAGGACGCTATGACAAAATCAGAACTCATCAATCGCCTCAGCAGGCGTTTTCCTAATCTGCTTCAGCGCGATATCGAGCATCTTGTAAATATTTTCCTTGAGGAAATAACCTCCGCACTGCAATCAGGTGGGCGCGTAGAACTTCGCGGCTTTGGCGCTTTTTCCGTGCGTAAACGCGAACCACGCAAAGCACGTAATCCTAAAAACGGACAGGAAGTTAAAATCGGCGAACGTTTTTCGATTTACTTCCGCACCGGTAAGGAACTGCGCGATAAGGTTAAGAACGTTGCTGTCAGCGACGTAGGCTAATCCTGCACCACCGCTGGGGGGCAATTTTGGGCAAAATCGCCACATTAATACGTCTTATTTGCGCCTGCCTTGTCGCCGCCGTTATTGTTTCTTTTGCTATCAGCAATCGTGAGACCGTTACGCTGGCACTCCTGCCTTTTCCCTGGGTTGCGGAAATGCCGCTTTATCTTTTCGGACTATTCACTTTGATGGCTGGGTTCCTCTGGGGTTCCACCCATAGCCTGGCAGAACGCTTCAATAAGCATCTCCAGGTACGTGACGATAAAAAGCGAATTGAAGCGTTGCAGGCTGAAGTCATCACCCTGCGTGCCGAAAAGTCAGCGCAACAGGCAATACACCCAGTTGCACAGCTTCCTCCTGCATGACTGCCATCAAAATCTGCGGCTTAACCCAGCCGGAGCATGTTAAGCATTGCATTACACTGGGCGTCGAATTCGTGGGTTTTGTTGCCTACCCTGCTTCCCCGCGTCATGTGGATCTAGAGCAATACCGCCAGCTGACTCATCTATTGTCGGCGCCTACGCAAAGCGTGCTGGTTACAGTAGATATAGAGAACACCTACTTGGATGCCTATATTGCGGCGTATAAGCCGGACTATATACAATGCCACGGGGGTGAGTCTGAAGCACGCCTAGTAGAGATTGGTACACGATACAATTGCAGAATTATCAAAGCGATTTCCGATACTGCACAAGCTACGCTATATAAAAACTCTGCAACCTATCTCTTAATTGACGCTAAACCTGCAGCTGGTGAACTGCCTGGAGGTAATGCACGCACTGCTGATTGGGCTTCCCTGAAGAATTTTTCTTCGCCACTTCCCTGGTTTCTCTCCGGAGGATTAACTCCACAAAACGTACAGGAAGCCCTAGACAGGACTTCTGCAGACATGATCGATGTCTCTAGTGGCGTTGAGCGCCAGCGTGGGGTAAAAGATCTCGCGCTTATAGAGGAGTTCGTAAGAAATGTTCGCCAATCTTCCTGATAAAGATGGCCACTTTGGTATTTTCGGCGGGCGTTATGTCGCCGAAACCCTGATGCCGTTAATATTGGAAGTGGAAAGTACTTATGCGGCCTGCAAGGCGGATCCGGAATTCTGGGCAGAGTTTGACAGTCTTGCCAGTGATTATATCGGCCGGCCCAGTCCGCTCTATTATGCATCCCGCCTCACGCAGCATCTTGGTGGAGCAAAAATTTACTTTAAGCGCGATGAGTTAAACCATACGGGCGCACATAAAATAAATAACTGTATAGGCCAGGCATTACTCGCAAAAAGACTGGGGCGCACGCGTATCATAGCGGAGACAGGTGCAGGCCAGCATGGTGTTGCTACAGCAACCGTTTGCGCCTTGTTCGGATTAAAATGCGTCATATACATGGGCGCGAAGGATATCGAAAGGCAGCAGCCCAATGTTTTTCGCATGAAACTTCTCGGCGCGGAAGTCAGGCCTGTAACGGCGGGCTCCGCCAGCCTGAAAGATGCAATGAATGAGGGGTTACGTGACTGGGTCAGTAATGTCGATGACACCTACTATTTAATTGGAACAGCGGCGGGACCTCATCCCTATCCTGCAATGGTGCGTGATTTTCAATCGATTATAGGCAGGGAAACACGTACTCAGATGTTGCAGAAAGAGGGCCGCCTGCCAAATACGCTCATTGCGTCCATAGGCGGCGGCTCCAATGCAATCGGACTTTTCGCCCCATTCTTAAACGACGCCGACGTAGCCATGATTGGAGTAGAAGCAGCAGGCAAAGGCCTCGATTCGGGGGAGCACGCAGCCTCCATCAACCGTGGTGCCCCCGGGATATTACATGGCAACCGCACCTATTTACTCCAGGACGAAAACGGTCAAATTCAGGAAGCCCATTCAATTTCAGCAGGTCTGGATTATCCAGGAATTGGCCCTGAACACGCCTGGCTGCATGAACAAGGACGCGTGGAATATGTAGCGATTAATGATAATGAAGCCCTTGCAGCTTTCCAGCTCTGTGCCCGCCTTGAGGGTATATTGCCTGCACTTGAACCCAGCCACGCACTGGCCGAGGTAATAAAGCGTGCGCCCAGCCTACCTCACGATCATCTGCTCGTGATGAATCTTTGCGGGCGTGGTGACAAAGACATTTTTACAGTGGCAAAAGCACTCGAAGCAAAAATCTGATTATTGCCTCAATATATCCAGTTTTGGGTTATACACCTTCGTCTGAATCTCCATAAAGCCCAAGAGGGTATGGAATAGATTGTCATGCGTATAAAATTCATCCCGCCGCTTTTTGAGGGCATTCATATCAACTTCGTCAAAGCTTTTGCTCGCCCATATTATAGCAGGGATATGACGCTGTGCATCTGGCGCAATAAAGTTCGGCATACCATGCAGATATATTCCATTCTCCCCAAGAGATTCGCCATGATCACTCACATACAGCATTGCAGCCTCAAATTTATCGCTATTATGCTTCAAAATACCAATTACTTTGGACAAAAAGTAATCAGTATAAAGAATAGCATTGTCGTAGGCATTATTGATTTCCTCCTCGCTGCATTGAGACAATTCATTGGTATGGCAGGCCGGCTTAAATTTCTCAAATGAAGCAGGATATCGCTTATAATAAGCGGGACCATGATTACCCATCTGATGCAGTACGATAGCAATATCTCCTTTAGGGTAACTATCAATATATTCTTGCAAATGCGCCAGCATACCCTCATCGCGGCACTCGTCATCACAATCAGGATTCTGGCTGGGTTCACGATAATCCTTGTATGTCACCCGGTCAGCCACTCCTTTGGAACTGGAGTTATTATCTAGCCAGAGTACATTTACTCCGGCGCGGCGTAATACATCCAGCGCGTTTTCAGTACGTTCAGCCTTTTCATTATCAAAAGCATGCGCACCAAAATGAGAAAACATGCAAGGAACAGAAACGGCAGTTGCAGTGCCGCAACTCCAAAAATTAGTAAAACTGACTACATTTTCCTTCTTAAGCTCGGGATTAGTTTCACGCCCATAACCATTAAGCGAGAAGCGATCTGCACGAGCTGTTTCCCCAACAACAACGATAATTAGCTCTCTGTGTACGTCTGATTCCGGAATTCTCGCATCAAGCCCGATGCGCTCTATCTTCTGAGGGCCCGAGGCTAAAGAATGACGGGTGTACTTATAAATCCCATAAAGATATCCGCTGGGATTAAAATAATATCGCAACACTTTATGCTCACGGAAAAATGAAACGCAGTGACTGCTAAACGCCAGTGCCAGCGCGGCTATTATCGCTAAAGTCACAACCATCAGCCTCAGGCGCAGAATTAATTCATGCAGCGGCTTCCTAAACCTGATATCGGCATAATAAATATAAAGTGACGGCAGCACTCCCAGAAATAAAATATAAACAAACAGGCCAAAACTGATTAAATCGCCTGCTTCTCCAACATTAGTGCTGAAGATATTTTGAATCATGGATTCATCAATAAGTACATTATAGCCATCCATGAAATAGGCGGCTGCCGATGAAGTAAGCAGAATAAAAATGAGTACGGCTTTTATAGTGTAGGGATGGCAAAGCACCGATAGCAACACAATAAGAAAACCAGCGAAGCCAATCCCGAGCGAAATTAAAAAACCAGCATTTTTAAATAAGAATGGATAGTCGCCAAGAACATGGCTGAAAAAGGCTACATTTGAAAATAATATCAAAAAACCGGATACCAGAAGAATCGCCTGGGAACTGGTAATATGATTAGAGAAAAATTTTTTCATATAGAGCCGACTCAAAGCTTATTTTTTATGAGGGCGCAAGTAAGAAACTAAAGTTGGCTATAATCAGCGACTTCAGTATAAGAACCTGTATGTCCCAACGATTGGCCAATACTTTTACAGCTTCACGCCCAGCCTTTATACCATTCCTGATGGCGGGAGATCCCGTAATGGAAATTTCGCAGCAATTTTTGAATGCTCTGCCTGCCGCAGGCGCAGACGTTATTGAAATTGGCATGCCCTTCTCTGACCCGATGGCAGATGGCCCTGTTATTGACGCAGCGGGCAAACGCGCACTGGCAAACGGCATGAACCTGCCTAAGGTTCTGGAAATGGTGCACCAGTTCAGGAAAACTTCCCAAACCCCTGTTATTCTGATGGGATACTACAATCCCATTTATCATTACGGCGTTGAGAAATTCTGTAAAGATGCTGGCCTGGCAGGAGTAGATGGCATGCTGATTGTAGATTTGCCGCCAGAAGAGGAAAGCGAACTTTTACCTCATCTAAAACGCAATCATCTTGATTTGATCCGTTTAATTGCGCCCACCACTCCACCCGACCGGATAAAGCTGATCACAAAGCATGCCAGTGGTTTTATTTATTATGTGAGTGTAAAAGGTATTACCGGGGACAAAAGCGTAGAGCTGGCTTCCTTACAGGAGGCTATTGCACGAATCAAAGCAACCACCACTGTGCCAGTAGCTGCAGGCTTTGGCATTAAAACGCCTGCACAGGCTACAGAGGCGGCAAAGGCAGCCAATGCAGTAGTCGTAGGCTCCGCTCTGGTGGAAGCACTGCACCAGAAGGGCTTGAATGCAGCATTAGAGCTTGCCCGCTCCCTATCAACTGCTGTCAAAGCTTAAAAGGCTTCGGGATAAATAACCCGGCGCATTACCTCTTCGCAAAGCTGCTCTCCAAGATATTCGTGCATTACTTCAGATTTTCCAAATAACCTGATTGCCTCATCATATCCAGGCAAGGTGTCCAGATCATATTGTGGATCACTGGCATCGCCATAAGTTGCCTCTCCAGGGTAAAGTTTTTGACTAATGCCCCAGGCCACACCTGTCAGGATTGCCAAAATACATAGCCAAGGATCTGCATCCATCCCCGCAACGCGATGTTCTATATGCTTAGAGTTCAATGGCTTGTTAGGAAGCCTCAATGCCGCAGTCCTGTTATTGGCCCCCCAGGATAATGTCGTCGGGGCATTCATTTTGGGTGTTAGAAAACGGGCATAAGAAGCTGAATGAGGGGCAAATAAAAGCAACGCCTCAGGCAAAGTATGTAGTAATCCGCCAAGTGACCACAGCAGTTCTCTGCTGTACTGTCCTTCTTCACTGCGAA
>WBZO01004031.1_pt1 | contig 16281 bp, 12 predicted proteins | sample 5204261 | NCBI WGS metagenome assembly WBZO01 (sample SAMN12412400, study PRJNA552823) | activated sludge metagenome | isolation source: activated sludge from anammox sidestream of wastewater treatment plant... | place: USA: North Carolina | collected 2017-09 | reverse complement strand
CATCGTCTTCGAGACCTTCGACAAGGAAGAGGTACTGATCATCACGAACCAGATGCTCGACGACATCCGCCGCGAGCTGCTGGGCCGCGACGTGCAGGTGGCGTTCGGCCCCGAGGTGGCCGCCTTCCTCGTCGAGCGCCTTCCCAGGGGCGAGAGCGTGAGGCCGATGCGCGCCGTCATCAGGGAGTACATCGAGGACCCACTGTCGCTGGAGCTCCTCGAGCACGGCGACTCCGAGCCGCTGCTCGTCACCATCGAGAACGACAGGGCCGTGTTCGCGCGGCCGGTGCCGCTGGTTTGACCGCCCTCGAGCACGCGGGGTGAGGTGAGCCGGGTGGCGCGCGGCGCCGGTTTCGTGTGCGAGGAGTGCGGGGCGCGCAGCCCCATGCAGATGGGCCGCTGCCCGACCTGCGGCACGTGGGGCAGCATGGTGCCGGTCGAGGCGCCGCCGGAGCGCCCTGGCGGTCCGAAGCGGCGCGGCGGCGCCCACCGGCAGCTCGCCACCGTCAGGCTGGAGGAGGTCACCGACGCCGCCCTGGCGCGCTTCGGGAGCGGCGACCCGGAGGTCGACCGCGTGCTGGGGGGCGGCTGGGTGGTCGGCTCGGCGGTGCTCCTCGCGGGCGAACCCGGCATCGGCAAGTCGACGCTGCTCCTGCAGCTGGCGCAGCACGCCGCCTCGGCCGCGCGCAGCGTGCTGTACGTGGCGGGCGAGGAGTCGCCGGCCCAGGTGCGCCTTCGCGCCGATCGCCTCGGCCTCGGCGCCGGCCTCTCGCTCACCCGCGAGTCGGACGCCCACGTGATCGCCGACCACCTGCGCGCGGCGGCGCCCGACCTGGCCATCGTCGACTCCATCCAGACGCTCGTGACGGAGGAGGGCGGGGTGCCCGGCACCCTCACGAGCCTGCGTGACGCCACCGCGCTGCTCGTCGAGGCGGCCAAGAGCGCCGGCGTGACCCTCGTGCTCATCGGGCACGTGACGAAGCAGGGCTCCATCGCCGGGCCAAAGGTGATCGAGCACGTGGTGGACGCCACCTTCGCGCTCGAGTCCGCGGCCGGGCTGCGCGTCATGCGCGCCATCAAGAACCGCTTCGGCCCGGCGGGTGAGGTGGGCGTCTTCGAGATGACCGCCGGCGGCATGCGGGCCGTCGCCAACCCCAGCGAGGCGTTCCTGGCCGAGCGGCCGCTCGGGGCGCCCGGCTCCGTCGTCGTGGCCGCCCTCGAGGGGCAACGACCGCTGCTGCTCGAGGTGCAGGCGTTGGCGTCGAAGAGCCCGTACTCGGCGCCGCGCCGCGTGGTGCAGGGGCTCGACGCCCGCCGCGTCGACGTGGTGCTCGCGGTGCTGGAGCGGCGCCTCGAGCTGCCCCTCGAGGCGCTCGACGTCTTCGTCAACGTGGCGGGGGGCCTGCGCGTGACCGATCCCGGCGCCGACCTGGCCGTGGCCGTGGCGGTCTACTCGGCCGTCACGAACCGGGCGGCGCCCGAGAGCACGGCGTTCGTGGGCGAGGTCGGCCTGGCGGGCGAGTTGCGCTCCGTGAGCCAGATGGCGCGCCGGCTCGACGAGGCAAGGCGCGCCGGGCACCCGCGGCTCATCGGTCCGCGGTCACGCGAGCTGGCCGCCGGAGTCGGCACCCTCCGCGACGCCCTGCTGCTACTCTGGGACGCGCCATGACCGCCCTCGACCACGACGCCAAGTCGACCGCCGCGAACCACCGGGGCGGCGACCGCGGCGTCGAGGTCGGTGCTGCGCTCGCGCGCGGGGCGCTCACGCTCGGTGGCGGACTCGTCGGCTTCCTGCTCGGCAGCCTGCTCGTCGGGCGCGGCGTGCTGTCCGGCCCTAACAACCTGCTCTTCCTCACCATCGTCGGGGTGCTCTCCGGTTACCTCTTCAGCGCGCCGGCAGCGCGCCGGTTCGGGGCGGCCTGGTCGCGCCTCATGGCGCGCCTCACCCGGGTGAGACCCGACGTCGTGTTGGCGGCGCTGGCCGGCGCCACCCTGGGGCTCCTCGTGACCGTGCTCGTCAACAACATCCTCGCCAACGTGCCCGGCTTCACCTGGTACTGGTCGCTGCTGGTGGCCGTGCTGCTGGTGGCGGGCCTGGGCGGCTTCTTCGTCGCCAACCGGCGGCTCCTGCCGCTACCGTCGGCGGACGGCCGCCGTCCCTACGGCGCCGCGCGTGGCACGCACGACAAGGTGGTCGATAGCTCGGCCGTCATCGACGGGCGGCTGCTCGCCGTCCTCGAGTCGAACTTCCTCGAGGGGCGGCTGGTGCTCCCTCACTTCGTCTTGACCGAGATCCAACGCATCGCGGACTCCGACGACCAGTTGAAGCGGCAGCGCGGCCGGCGCGGGCTCGAGACGCTCGACCTGCTCGCCGCGCAGCAGGGCGTGGTCACCGAGGTGGCGCACGACGACGTGGGCAAGGGGCCCGTCGACGACAAGCTGGTCCGCCTCTGCCTGGAGCGTGACGCCGACCTCATCACCACCGACTACAACCTCAGCCGCGTCGCCGCCTTGCAGGGGGTGCGGGTGTTGAACCTGCACCAACTCGCGAGCGCCGTCAGGGTCGCCTACCTACCGGGCGAGCGCCTGGCCCTGAGCATCGTCCGGCAGGGCCGCGAGCACGGGCAGGGCCTCGCCTACCTGGAGGACGGCACCATGGTGGTCGTCGAGGAGGCGGGCGAACTCGTTGGTAACACGATCGACGTGATCGTCACGTCCAGCTTGCAGACCAACATGGGGCGCATGCTCTTCGCCAAGCCCGCCGATCACCCAGACCGCCTTGACACGGCACCCTAGCCCCGACGTACTCTCAGGGCGCCCGGCTCAGGCGCGCGTGGGGCCTTAGCTCAGCTGGGAGAGCGTTCGCTTTGCAAGCGAGATGTCGCCGGTTCGAGTCCGGCAGGCTCCACCAACGGCGCGGCCTCGTGCCCCCGGCCCCTCGGCCGGGGGCACGGTCGTGAGGAGGGGGTCGCCGCCGCGGCCCCTTACACCGCCGCGGCGGCGCGGACCGTGGCGTATCACCCTGTTCACCGCCCCGCCAGGCTCTAGCATCTGACAACCGAACGCGCGTCTGTCACGCCCTTGGGAGGGGGAACGCGGCGGCGGGGGCCGGGACGTTGGTCCCGAAAGGGCCGGAAACCGGTTTGTGATAGATTGTGCCAGGTTCTCATGCGGTACTAACCGCGCTGAACGCGTTTGTGCGGGCCGGAGCGGGCCCGCGCCTCATAAGGAGGTCGATCCGAGCATCATGAGCGTCGAATCTAGTCGGCCAACACCCTCACGTGGATCGTGGCCGTGTCCCACAGTCTCGGCCATGCACCGCCCCGGGAAGCGCGCTGAGGTACCTGTCTGATGCCGCAGTTCTTCCCTCCGAACTCGAACGCGTTCGTAACGTGGGCCGTGTGGGGTGGAGGCGTCTTCGCCGTGCTCATGCTCATCGCCCTGCCGTTCTACGCGCGCGTGACCAACAACAACGTCGGCGTCCCCGTGGCGCAACCGATCGACTACCCGCATAACCTCCACGTGGTGCAGGTCGGGCTCGACTGCCGCTTCTGCCACACGACCGTGGAGACCTCGAACACGGCCTCGGTGCCCCCCACCGAGACCTGCATGGGTTGCCACTCGCAGCTGCGCGTCAACACGCCGCAGCTCCAGAACGTGGTGGACTCGTGGAACAGCGGGACGCCGATCCAGTGGAACCGGGTGCACGAGCTGCCCGATTTCGTCTACTTCAACCACAGCGTCCACGTGAACAACGGAGTGGGCTGCAGCAGCTGTCACGGGCGCGTGGACGAGATGGCACAGATCTGGAAGAACGAGCCCATGACGATGGGTTGGTGCTTGGAGTGCCACCGCAACCCGGAGAAGGCGCTGCGGCCCGTTAGCGAGGTCTTCAACATGGCGTACGAGCCCTTGCCCGAACCGACGGCGCAGCTGGCGCTGGGGGCAACCCTCGTGGAGCAGTACCACATCGACACCGACAAGCTCATCCAGTGCTCGACGTGCCACCGATGAGCGACGCGCAGATGGACTTCTCCCGCATCCGCGCCAAGCTGGCGACGCAGGAGGGACCCGCCTACTGGCGCAGCCTGGATCAGCTCGCCGACACCGAGGAGTTCCAGCTCTTCCTCCAGCGCGAGTTCCCCAGACACGCGGCGCCCGCCCAGGAGGGCCTCGACCGACGCGACTTCCTCAAGCTCCTCGGGGCGAGCATGGCCCTGGCGGGCCTCAGCGCCTGCGCCAGGCCCCCGCTCGCGCACGAGAAGATCGTGCCCTACGTCAAGCAGCCTGACCAGATCACGCCCGGCAAGCCGCTGTTCTTCGCCACCGCCGTCACCTACGGCGGGTACGCCGAGGGCGTGCTGGCCGAGAGCCATCAGGGGCGCCCCACCAAGCTCGAGGGCAACCCCGACCATCCGGCGAGCCTCGGCGCCACCGCCGCGGTGACGCAGGCGCAGGTCCTCTCCCTCTACGACCCGGACCGCTCGCAGGAGTTCAACGAGCGCGGCGCCGCCAAGACGTGGGAGGAAGCCGCCGCGGCGCTCACGGCCGCGCTCGAGGGCACGCAGGACGGCTCGGGCTTCGCTCTTCTCACGGAGAACGTCACCTCGCCAACACTGGCCGCCCAGATCGACCAGCTCCTCGCCAAGTACCCGTCGGCCCGCTGGTACCAGTACGACGCGCTCCATCAAGACAACGTCGTCGCCGGCGCGCGCCTGGCGTTCGGCACCGACGCCACGCCCGTCGTCGACTTCGCCAAGGCCGACGTGGTGGTCGGGCTCGACGCCGACTTCATGAACTCGGGTCCCGCCCGCCTGGCGTACGCGCGCGCCTTCGCGAACGCGCGCCGCGTCCACCGCGCCGCCGACGGCATGAACCGCCTCTACCAGTTCGAGACGACCCCCACGACCTCGGCGTCGCTCGCCGACCACCGCGTTCCCCTCAAGCCAAGCGACGTTGCCCAGTTGGCTGCCGCGCTGGCGACCGAGCTTGGCGTCTCCGCGCCCGCCGCCACGCGGCCGGCGGCCGTGAGCGCCGAGCTGTTCGACGCGCTCGTCGCCGACCTGAAGCGCTACGCCGGCAAGTGCGTCGTGGTGGTCGGCGAGACCCAGCCGCCCGTGGTGCACGCGCTGGCTCACGCCATGAACGAGGCGCTCGGCAACGTCGGCAAGACGGTCACCTACCTGCGGTCGGCCGCGGCCAGGCCGGCCGTGCACCTCGACGAGCTGGCAGAGCTGGTCGCCGCCATGAACGCCGGCGACGTCAAGGCGCTCGTCATCTTCGACGCCAACCCCGTCTACACGGCACCGGCCAGTCTCGACTTCGCCGGCGCCCTCGCCAAGGTGCCGTTCACGGCGCGCCTCGGCCTCTACCCGGACGAGACGTCCGCGGCCGTGCAGTGGGTCATCCCGCAGGCGCACTTCCTCGAGACGTGGAGCGACGCCCGCGCGTTCGACGGCACCGTGACCATCCAGCAGCCGCTCATCCTGCCGTTCTACAGCGGCAAGAGCGCTCACGAGGTCGTGGCGGCCCTCCTCGGCGACGCCAAGGCGACCGGCTACGACGCCGTCCGCAACCACTGGAAGGCCAACGTCACCGGGTCGTTCGACGACTTCTGGCGCGAGTCGGTCTACCGGGGAACCGTGGCGGGCAGCCGCTCGCCAGAGGTGACCGTCACGGCGCTCCCGGTCACGGCGGCGCTGCCCGCCGCCGCGCCGCTCGAGCTGCAGCTCGTTCTCGACGCGTCCCTGCTCGACGGGCGCTTCGCCAACAACGGCTGGCTGCAGGAACTGCCGAAGTCCTTCAGCAACCTCACCTGGGACAACGCGGCGCTCGTGGCGCCCGCCACGGCCGAGGAGCTGAAGCTGAAGAGCGGCGACATGGTGAAGCTGACCGCAGGCGGGCGCGAGCTCGAGGCGCCCGTGTGGATCCAGCCCGGCCAGGCGCAAGGAGCCATCACGCTGGCGCTCGGCTACGGCCGCACCAAGGCCGGCAAGGTCGGTAGCGGCGTGGGCGTGGACGCCTACCGCCTCCTCGACCACCAGGCGGTGGGGGCCGCGGCCACGACGTTGGCCAAGACGGGCCGCCAGCATCAGCTCGTCAGCACGCAGATGCACCACAGCCTGGAGGGCACCGGCGAGCGCCGCCACATCGTCCGCGCCGGCACGCTCGAGGAGTTCAGGGCCGAGCCCGACCACCCGCACTTCGTGCACCCGGTGGCGCACCACGAGGCCGACCTCTACCCCGACCACGAGTACAACGGCTACAAGTGGGGCATGGTCATCGACCAGACGGTCTGCACCGGTTGCAACGCGTGCGTCGTGGCGTGCCAGTCGGAGAACAACATCCCCATCGTCGGCAAGTCGCAGGTGGCGGTGGGGCGCGAGATGCACTGGATCCGCGTCGACAACTACTACGGCGGCAGCATCGACGAGCCGGAGTTCTACCACCAGCCCATGCCGTGCCAGCAGTGCGAGAAGGCACCGTGCGAGCCCGTCTGCCCCGTCGGCGCCACCGTCCACGACTCCGAGGGCCTCAACGTGATGGTCTACAACCGTTGCGTCGGCACGCGCTACTGCTCGAACAACTGCCCCTACAAGGTGCGGCGCTTCAACTGGCTGCAGTACTCGGAGCTCGCCACCGACGCGAGCGAGCTGTCGCTGGCCAACAACCCCGACGTCAGCGTGCGCTCGCGCGGCGTCATGGAGAAGTGCACCTACTGCACGCAGCGGATCGCCACGGCCCGCATCGACGCCGCCAACGAGGACCGCAGGATCCGCGACGGCGAGGTCAAGACCGCCTGCCAGGCAGCCTGCCCCACCGAGGCGATCGTCTTCGGCGACCTGAACGACCCGACCTCCGAGATCGCCAAGGTCAAGTCGTCGCCCCTCAACCACGGCCTGCTCGAGGAGCTGCAGACCTTCCCGCGCACCACCTACCTGGCGAAGGTCAAGAACCCCAACCCGGCGCTCGGCAGCACTGAAGGGAGAAGTTGATGGCGGTAACCGCCGGCAAGCCCAAGGTGCCCTTCCGGGAGACGAACCGCGTCATCCGGCCGGGCGAGACCTACGGGGGGATCGACGACGCCGTACTGACGCCGGTGCTGGCCACCGTCGAGAAGACGCCCCTTTGGTGGTGGATCGGCTTCGGCATCTCCGCCACCGTGCTGGTGATGTACCTCGTGTCGGTGGTCAAGCTGATCACGACCGGCATCGGCATCTTCGGGAACAACATCCCCGTCGCCTGGGGGATGCCCATCATCAACTTCGTCTGGTGGATCGGCATCGGCCACGCCGGGACGCTCATCTCGGCCGCGCTGCTCCTCTTCCGCCAGCCGTGGCGCACGACCGTCAACCGCTTCGCCGAGGCCATGACGATCTTCGCCGTCGTCTGCGCGGGTCTATACCCCATCCTCCACTTGGGAAGGCCCTGGGTCTTCTACTGGCTCGTGCCGTACCCGAACACCATGGGCCTGTGGCCGCAGTTCCGCAGCCCGCTCGACTGGGACCTGTTCGCCATCGGCACCTACTTCACGATCTCGGTCGTCTTCTGGTTCATCGGCCTCATCCCCGACCTGGCCACGCTGCGCGACCGGTCCAAGACGAAGTTCCAGCAGTTCGTCTACGGCATCTTGAGCCTCGGCTGGAACGGCTCGACCAAGGCGTGGCAGCGCTACCAGCGCGCCTACCTCCTCCTGGCGGCTCTGAGCTTCCCCCTCGTGCTGAGCGTGCACTCGACCATCGCCATGGACTTCGCCGTGGCGCAGCTGCCGGGCTGGAACAACACCATCATGCCGCCCTACTTCGTGGCGGGCGCCGTGTTCGCCGGCTTCGCCATGGTGCTCATCCTGGCGGTGCCGCTGCGCAAGGCGCTCAGGCTCGAGCACCTCATCACGCTCCGTCACCTCGACAACGCCGCCAAGCTGATGCTGGCCACCGGCATGATCGTGGTGTACGGCTACTTCATCGAGATTTTCACCGCCTGGTACTCCGGCGTGGAGTTCGAGCGCTACATGATCTGGAACCGCATGTTCGGGGACCACGCCATCTTCTTCTGGGCGCTGATCTTCTGCAACTTCGTGGCCATCCAGCCCATCTGGTTCCGCCAGGTGCGCCAGAGCCCGTGGGCGCTCTTCATCATCGCCATCATCGTCAGCGTGGGCATGTGGCTCGAGCGGTTCGTGATCTTCGTGGTCTCGTTGACCAAGGACTTCCTGCCCTCGTCGTGGGCAGACTACGTGTCGACCGTCTGGGACTGGTCGCTGTTCATCGGTAGCCTCGGCCTCTTCTCCACCCTGTTCTTCCTCTTCATCCGACTGCTGCCGTCCATCGCCACGGCCGAGACGAAGGAGACTGCCTTCCACGATCACCATCACGGCAGCGACGCCTTCGAGCTCGCCCGCATGAAGTACTTCAACGCGGAGGAGCCGGCATGAGCAGCGTCACGCTCGGACGCAACGCGGCGGCACCGGCCCCGGCCCTCTACGGCCTGGTGGCGCAGTTCGACAGCGTGGAGGCGATCAGGGAGGCGGCGACGCGCGTGCGCAACGCCGGCTACACGAAGATCGACGCCTACACGCCGTTCCCCGTCGAGGGGCTCGACCTCGACCTCGGCATGAAGCCCACGCGCCTCGGCTGGGTCGTGCTCATCATGGGCATCCTCGGCGGCCTCGGCGGCTTCTGGATGCAGTGGTGGGCCAACACGAACTACTACGCCATCAACATCGGGGGCAAGCCGTTCAACAGCTGGCCGAACTGGATCGTCATCATGTACGAGTGCACCATCCTGTTCGCGGGCCTGACCGCCGGCATCTTCATGATCGTGCGCAACGGCATGCCGCGGCCCTACCACTCGATCTTCAACACGCCGGGTTTCGAGAACGCCATGCGCGACCGCTTCTTCCTCTGCATCGAGGCGAAGGACCCGAAGTTCGACCTGGCCGCCACCCGCGCCCTCCTCGAGGGGCTCGAGCCGCTCGTCGTGTCGGAGGTGGAGAAGTGAGCCGCCGCAGGCTGCGCCTCCTCGCCGTCGCCGCCATCGGCGCGCTGCTCCTGAGCGCCTGCGGTCGCAACATGTACGACCAGCCGAAGGCCAAGGCGTTCCAGTCGTCGCCCTTCTTCGCCGACGGCTCCGCCATGCGGCCGCTGCCGACCGGGACGGTGTCGCGCGAGTTCGGCGCGCTGGAGCCCACGTACCTGACGGGCCTCGGGCCCAGCGGGTTCGTCAGCGAGCTGCCGGTCGAGCTGACCGCGGACCTGCTCCTCAGGGGCCAGGAGCGGTTCGACATCTACTGCTCGCCCTGCCACAACTACAACGCCGACGGGCGCGGCGCCACCGTCCTGAAGGGTTTCCCGCAACCGTCCGACTTCACCACCACCCAGCGCCTGCTCGACGCGCCGGTGGGGTACTTCTTCAACGCCATGACGAACGGCTTCGGCCGCATGTACAGCTACGCGTCGCGCGTGCCGGTCGAGGACCGCTGGGCCATCGCCGCGTACATCAAGGCGCTGCAGCTCAGCCAGAACGCCGCCATAGCCGACGTGCCGGCCGGCGCGGCGCTGACGAGCTCGACCACGGAGGCCAACCGATGACTCCGCTGAAGCTACCGCCCATCGACACCGCCAAGGCGCAGATGGCCGGGTTGGTCATCGGCGGGGCCGCGCTGGCGGCGGCCGTGATCCTCGGCTTCACGGGCCGCGCCGACGGCTTCTTCCAGTCGTACCTGGTGAGTTACCTGTTCTGGGCCGGCCTGTCGATCGGCTCGCTCGCACTGCTGTTCCTCGTGCACCTGGCGGGCGGCTCGTGGGGCGCCCTCATCGTGCGGCCGCTGGAGGCGGCGGCCAGCGCCGTGCCTCTCTTCGCGCTCCTGTTCGTGCCGATCATCCTCGGCATGGGCCGGCTCTACCCCTGGACGGACGCGGCCTACGTGGCGTCGCAGCCCACGGTGGAGGCCAAGACGCTCTACCTGAACACCGCCTTCTTCATCGTGAGGGCCGTGGTCATCTTCGGGATCTTCACGCTCGGGGCACTGCTCTACCGCAACCTGAGCAAGCGCCAGGACGCCCAGGCCGCCGGTCCCGACGCCGAGCGGACCGGCTACCGCATGAAGAACCTGTCCGGCCTCTGGTTCGTGGTGTACGTCCTCACCATGACCTTCGCGGCGTTCGATTGGGCCATGTCGCTGACCCCCACCTGGTTCTCGGGCATCTACCCGGGCATCATCATGGCGGGTCAGGTCGTGTCGGCGCTCGCCCTGATGATCCTGGTGATGGTGAACCTCTCGACCAAACACCCCACCATCGACAAGCTGTTCACCCCCAAGCGGCAGCAGGACCTCGGCAACCTGCTCATGGCCGTGATCATGTTCTGGGCCTACACGCAGGTGTCGCAGCTGATCATCCAGTGGTCCAACAACGTGGTGGAGACGGCCAGCTGGTACGTCGTGCGCTTCGACCCCACCTGGATCGGGCTCTCCGCCTTCATCCTGTTCTTCGGCTTCTTCGCGCCGTTCATGATCCTCTTCTCCCGCTGGGTGAAGCGCACGCGGCGCGCGCTGTCGATCGTGGCCGTGTGGGCGCTCATCGTCCAGTTCATCAACTACTTCTGGTTCGTCGTCCCCGCCTTCGACCGGCCGGGGTTCCAGTTCACCTTCCTCGACCTGCTCCTCCTGGTGGGCCTGGGAGGCGTGTGGGTGGCGGCGTACGCGCGCGCCCTGGCAGGCCGCAACGTGCTGCCCGCCAACGACCCGCGGCTCGTGAAGGTGGTGGCCGACCAGCATGCCTGAGCAGAACCGCAGGTACCTGATAAGCGAGAAGCAGATCCGCCTGGCCGTGTTCCTCGGCACCGTCGGCATGATCGTGGCGGTCGCGGTGCTCTTCTTCCTCGCCACGTCGAGGCCGAAGGGCTCGTTCCAGGTCCTCGACGGTGCGGCGTTCCAGCAGCAACTGGACGCGGCCGTGGCCAGCATCACCGGCTACGAGGACCTGGGCGGCGGGAAGGCCCGCATCGACATCAACCGCGCCATGGAGCTGGTGGCGCAGCGCGGCGTGGAGGACCCCGGGTTCTTCACGGCGGCGGCCCCCGCGCCCGCGGCGGCGGCGCCCACGGCGGCGGCGCAGGAGGCGCCCGCCGCGTCGGCGCCAACGGGAGCGGCGCCGGCGGGAGCATCGTCAACCGGTGAGGCGGCCGCCGGTGAGGCGGCCGCCGGCACCGGGGCGACGCAGGTGGCGGCCGGTCCGGACGGCGAGGCCCTGTTCGTGAGCACCTGCTCCGCCTGTCACCAGGCGAGCGGCCAGGGCATCCCGTCGGCGTTCCCGCCCTTGGCCGGTCACGCGCCCGACCTCTACAAGGCTGACCGCGACCTGCCGCTCGAGATCGTCGTCTTCGGCATGCAGGGGCAGATCACGGTGGCCGGCACGGCCTACAACGGCGTCATGCCGGACCACCTGCGCCTCGAGGACGCCGCCATCGCCGCCATCCTGGATCACGTGATGACCGCGTGGGGCAACGACGCGAACCTCCCCGCGGACTTCGAGCCGTACACCGCCGACGACGTCGCCGCTGTGCGCGCCAAGATGCTGACGATGGGCGAGGTGCATGACGCACGGGCGGCGGCCGGCCTCGACTGAGTAGCCGGCCGCGCACCAGCGGCACGCAGCAGGCACACGGGGAGGGCCCCGCGCGACGGTTCGCGCGGGGCCCTCCCCTTCTCGTTCTCGGCGCCCGGAGAGGGCGCCGATGGTTCACACGTCGAGGTGTGCCAGGTGGGCGTGCGTCTCGATGAACTCGCGGCGCGGCGGGACCTCGGTGCCCATCAGGATCTCGAACGTCTCGCTCGCCTCCAGCACGTCGTCGATGGTCACGCGCTTGAGCACGCGGGTCTCGGGGTTCATGGTGGTCTCCCAGAGTTGCTCGGCGTTCATCTCGCCGAGGCCCTTGAAGCGCTGGATCTCGTACTTGCGGTCCTTGTACTGCCGCTGCAACTGGGCGAGCGCCCCCTCGTCGTAGACGTACTGCATCTCCTTCTGACGCGGCAGGCGGAGGCCGTAGAGGGGCGGCTGCGCGATGTAGAGGTAGCCGGCGTCGATGAGGGGCCGCATGTAGCGGTAGAAGAACGTGAGGAGCAGCGTGCGGATGTGGGAGCCGTCGACGTCGGCGTCCGTCATGATGATGATCCGGTGGTAGCGGACCTCGTCGATGTTGAAGTGGGCGTCGTCGCCCGTGCCCTCGACGCCCGCGCCTATGGCGGCGATCATGGCCCGGATCTCGGCGTTCTTGAGGATCTTGGCGAGGTTGGCCTTCTCGACGTTGAGGATCTTGCCCCTCAGCGGCAGGATGGCCTGGAAGCGGCGCTCGCGACCCTGCTTGGCGGTGCCGCCGGCCGAATCGCCCTCCACTATGTAGACCTCGCTCACTGACGGGTCGGACGACTGGCAGTCGGCCAGCTTGCCGGGCAGGTCGTCGTTGTCGAGCGGGTTGGCGCGGCGCACCAGGTCGCGCGCCTTCCGGGCCGCCTCGCGGGCGCGCGCCGCCTGGGTGGCCTTCTCGATGATGGCTCGGCCCGTCTTGGGGTTCTCCTCGAGCGCCTCGGTGAGCTTCTCGTACACCACGCTGTTCACGGCCGTCTGCGCCTCGGCGTTGAGGAGCTTGACCTTGGCCTGCGACTCGAACTGCGGCTCCGGCAGCTTGACGGAGATCACGCAGGCGATGCCCTCCAGGAAGTCGTCGCCGGTGGGGGGCGTGTCGCCCTTCTTGATGAGGTTCTTGGCCTTGGCGTAGTTGTTGAGCACGCGCGTGTAGGCGCTCTTGAACCCCGTGAGGTGCGTGCCGCCGTCGCGGTTGGTGATCATGTTGGCGTACGTGAGCACCGTCTGGCCGTAGCCCGTGGTGTGGGTCAGCCCGACGTCGACCTCCACGTCGTGAGCGCCCGAGTCGGTGGGCACGCTGGCCGTGCCCTTGATGACGACCGGCTTGTCGTAGAGGGCCGTGCCCTCGCGGGCGAGGAACGCCGCGTAGGCGCCGACGCCGCCGACCTCGTGGAAGGTCTCGGTCTTGGGGCTCGCGCCGCGCTTGTCGGTCAGCACGATCTTGACGCCGCCCGTGAGGTAGGAGAGCTCGCGCAGCCGGCGCCGCACGCGGGCGTAGTCGAAGCCCTCCACGTCCTTGAAGACGTGCTTGTCGGGGTGGAAGGTGACCTTGCTGCCGGATTCGCCCTGCGGGGCGGTGCCCACGACGTGCAGCGGCTCCACGACGACGCCGTCCTGGAAGCCGATGCGGTAGTGCTTGCCGTCGCGCTTGACCTCGGCCACGAACCAGTTGGATAGCGCGTTCACGACCGAGCTGCCAACGCCGTGCAGGCCTCCCGAGACCTTGTATGCGCCCGCGTCGAACTTACCGCCGGCGTGGAGCTCGGTGAAGATGACCTCGATGGCGGGGCGCCCCTCGCGCTCCATGACGTCGACCGGGATGCCGCGCCCGTTGTCGGCGACGGAGGCCGAGCCGTCGGGTTCGAGCGTGACCTCTACCGTGTTCGCGAAGCCGGCGAGGCACTCGTCGATGGCGTTGTCGATGATCTCGGTGAGCAGCTGGTGGTAGCCGTCGACCCCGGTGCCGCCCTGGACGTACATGGCGGGGCGCTTGCGCACGCCGTCGAGCCCGCGCAGCACCTTGATGTTCTCGGCGGTGTAACCGTTGCCGGTACCGTTCTCGTGTTGACTCAAGACTACCTCCGCGGGCCGCCCGCCGGTCCCGGCGGGCCGCGCTGGGCCGTGAGCCCTGGCGCAGACCCTGCCCGGAGGACGCACCCCCGGAACCCACACATCTTACCCTTCGGCACGAGCGTTGGTCAATCGATTTTGAGCGTCCAGGACAGGTTTTTTGCCTACTTCGACACGGCCCTTCGGCTTGCGTCCGCGGCTTGGCGAGGCCTCAGGTCCGCGTCTGCCCCTCGCCGTCCACCAGGTACTTGTAGGTGACCAGCTGCTCGAGCCCCACCGGGCCGCGCGCGTGCAGTTTCTGCGTGCTGATGCCGATCTCTGCCCCGAAGCCGAACTCGAAGCCGTCGGTGAAGCGCGACGAGGCGTTCACCACGACCGCGGCCGCGTCCACCTCGCGCCGGAAGCGCTCGGCGCGGCCCAGGTCGCGGGTGAGGATGACCTCCGTGTGCTGCGTGCCGTAGCGCGCGATGTGACCGAGCGCCTCATCCAGGCTCGCCACGACCCGCACGGCCAGCTCCAGGCCGAGGAACTCCTCCGCCCACTGCGCCTCGCCGGCCGGCTCCATGTCGGGCACCAGCGCCCGGGCGGCAGCGCAACCGTACAGGCGCACGCCCTCGGCCCGCAGCCTGCCCGCGGCCGCGGGCAGGAAGGCGGGCGCCTCGGCCTCGTGGACCAGCAGGGTCTCGATGGCGTTGCAGACGCCGGGGCGCTGCACCTTGGAGTTGAGCACGATGTCGAGCGCCGATGGGAGGTCGGCGCCCTCGTCGACGTAGAGGTGACAGTTGCCGACGCCCGTCTCGATGACCGGCACCCGCGCCGTGTCGACCACGTGCCTGATGAGCCCGGCGCCGCCGCGCGGGATGACCAGGTCCACGAGGCCGCGGGCCCTGAGCAGGGCCGTGACCAGCTCGCGGTCGGGCGAGTCGATCAGTTGCACGGCGTCCGCCGGCGCCCCCGCCTCCGCCAGGGCGCCTCGCATCAGGTCGACGAGGGCCCGGTTGCTGGCGAGGGCGTTGGAGGATCCGCGCAACACGGCGGCGCTTCCCGCCTTGAGGGCGAGCACGGCAGCGTCGACCGTGACGTTCGGGCGCGACTCGTACACCATGCCGACGACCCCGAACGGCACCGTCACGCGCCGCAACCGCAGCCCCCGCTCGGTCTCCCACCCCGCCAACACCCTGCCGAGCGGATCCGGCAGGTCGGCAACCTGTTCGACGGCCCGCGCCATCGCCTCGAGGCGCTCGGGGGTGAGCGTGAGGCGGTCGACGAGAGCGGCGCTCGTCCCCCGCTCGCGCTCCGCCGCCACGTCGGCGGCGTTGGCCGCCAGCACCGCCGCCGCCCCCGCCCGCAGGGCCGCCGCCACGGCGAGTAGCGCGGCGCGCCGGTCGGTCGCCTGGAGCCGACGGGCGGCCGTGCGGGCGGCGGCGAGCAGGGGCGCGAGCGCGGCGTCCGCCGCCGACGCGGCGCCCGCGCCGGGCGCCGTCCCGGTCCCCCTGACCGGCGCCCCACCGCCCGCGACTCCCCCGTCGGCGGTCCGCACGACCTCGCTCCCTGCAGCGTCGACGTTCATGCGCGACTATACCCTACACGGGCGGCCCGCCCCGTCGGCGTTAAGGTGACGCATGAGCTTGTCACGAGAGAACAGCGGCGGGCGCCTGGCCATCGTCACGGGCGCGGGCGGCGATCTGGCGGGCACGGTGGTGCCGCGCCTAGTGGAGCAGGGGTGGCGTGTCGCCCTGACGACCAGGCCCGGCTCGGAGGCGAGGACGACGGCGCGCTACTCCGACCTGGGGGTGCCGGCAGAGCGGTTGCACGCCTTCGGCGTCGACCTCGCCGCGAGCGCGTCCGTCGAGGTGGGCTTCGAGGCCATCCGCGCCGCCATGGGCACGCCGGCGGCGCTGGTGCACCTAGCGGGACGCTTCGAGGGCGGGCCCCGGCCGGACGCGTCGGTGGCCGACGCGGCCGCCGTGCTCGAGAGGACCCTCGACGGCAACCTCCGCAGCGCCGCCTACGCCATCGCCGCCGTCCTCCCGGCCATGCTGGCCGCGGGCAAAGGCGCCATCGTCGCCGTCGGGGCGGCGGCGGGGACCTCCCCCGCTCCCGGCTCGGTGGCGTACGCCGCCGCCAAGGCGGCGCTGGCGGCCTACCTCCGCTCCGTGGCCGCGCAGGCCGGCAAGGGCGGCGTCAGCGTGGGGCTCGTCGTGCCACAGGGGGCGTTCGACACGCCAGGCAACCGGGCGGCGATGCCGAAGGCCGACCCGGAGGGCTGGATCTCGCCGGTGGCGTTCGCGGAGGCCGTCGAGTTCCTCCTCGCGCGCGGACCGCGAGGCATGGTGCACGAGCTGCCGCTCAGCGCCCACTGAGGGCAGCCGCGGCGCCGGCTCAGCCGGGACCGCCGTGAGTGAACACGCCGCCCTTCATGGTGGCCACCACCTGCAGTCCGTCGAGCGACACGAGCGGGTCGTGATCGAGCACCACGAGGTCGGCGTCGTATCCCACCTTGAGGGCCCCGGAGCGCCCCTCCGCCCCTATCGCCCAGGCCGCTCCAGTCGTGTACGCGGCCAGG
>WBZO01004030.1_pt1 | contig 16284 bp, 14 predicted proteins | sample 5204261 | NCBI WGS metagenome assembly WBZO01 (sample SAMN12412400, study PRJNA552823) | activated sludge metagenome | isolation source: activated sludge from anammox sidestream of wastewater treatment plant... | place: USA: North Carolina | collected 2017-09 | reverse complement strand
CTTTCCGTTTGTTCCGTTATTTCCGTCTTTTCCGTAATCTCCTCTGCCTGATTTCCTGAGATGACCAATTACGACGTGATCATCATTGGCGGCGGCCCTGCCGGAATCAGCGCATTGATCTGGTGTCATTCGCTGGGACTGCGCGCAATCTTGCTTGAACAAGCGGCGGAACTCGGCGGGCAGATGCTTCAGATGTTCCATCGCGTTCTGGATTATCCGGGATTGATTGCGGAAAACGGGCGGGAGTTGCGCGATCATTTCGTCGCGCACATTGACGAATTGCAGTTGGATTATCGAACCGCTTGCAAAATCGAAGAGGTCAATCTGAGCGAACGCCGCGCGCTCTGCGACAGCCAGTGGTTGCAAGCTCGCGCGATCATCATCGCAACCGGCGCGCGCAAACGCAGGCTCGGCATTCCCGGCGAAGATGAGTTCGAGGTCCGCGGAGTGAGTTTTTCAGCCACGCGCGACCACAGCCTCTACGCCGGCAAAAAAGTTTGCGTCATCGGTGGCGGCGATTCAGCCGTGCAAAACAGTTTGATCCTCGCCAGCGTCTGCCCGAGCGTCACGCTCATTCACCGCTCAGACAGATTTCGCGCGCGCGAAGACTGGCTCAAACAGGCTCAGGAAAACCCGCGCATCACCATCATCACCAACGCCGAAGCCAAAGTCATCGAAGGCGGCGATCACGTCGAAAGACTGATCATCGAAGACACGCGCACACGCGAAACCAAAACCATCGAGACCGAAGGCGTCTTCATCCGCATAGGCGTCACGCCGAACACGGAGTTATTTCGCGGGCAAATCGAACTGGACGAAGCGGGCTACATCAAGACCGATCAGCGGCGCCGCGCGTCGGCTGAAATGATTTATGCGGCGGGAGATGTTTGCCGCCCCGCCAGTTTGAGCGTGGCGACTGCGGTCGGACACGGGGCGATTGCGGCGAAGGACATTGCGATAATAATGCAGGAATAGATTTCGACGCGTTGATCAAATCGGTTTCAGCTTCGATTGGGCGCCAATTCGTTACCGCGATTTTTACGATCTCCCGCGCATCTTCATCAGCGTGGTCCCGATCGCCGAAGTTCAATTCGACCCGGCGAAACGAGAGCGAATCAATACGACGATCTTCAGACAACTGCTCGATCAGCAGGAGCCAAAGACCGCCCTTGTCGCCTGAAGAATGCAATCCTGTCTTTAGAAGGCTGGTTGAGCCGGATCACGCATGTTACTCTGCCTTTGTCATCACAGCCTCGCCTCAGAAGGCGGCTCGGAAAGAGAGGTAAGCGCAAAATGGAACTGACGATCAACATTCAAGACGTATCGAAATTGCAATCGCTATTTGCTCTGCTCAATACCTTCACTCTCAACCAGGGTGTGCGGTTGACAGTCAAATATGCGCATAACGGCGTTTTGTCGTTTCCGGTCAGTGATGAGCAGCGCGCGGCGGCGTGGCTCGACATTCAAGAGGTCGTCGGCCGTAACAAACTCCGGCCAGGCGAGGCCGAGATGTCTCCTGAAGACGAAGAAGATTTTATCCTGCAGGAGATCAAGGCCGCGCGGGCCGAGGAACGCGCATAGGTATGATCGTCGCTGTCCTGGACTCGACCGTTCTGATCAGCGCCTTTCTTTCGCCGCAGGGAGGCGCTGGCGCGTTGGTATTGAATACTCCGCCACTGGCTTTCGGTCTGTACCTTTCCTTTGAGATCGTCGAAGAGACGAAAAGACGTCTTCTCAACCGCGTCAAACTCCGCAAGCGATACAACTACACGAACGGCGATGTTGAACGGTACATTACCGATCTGTACACCGCCGCGCGCTTCGTGGTCGAGTTGCCCACCATTCAAGTTGTCCGCGATCCCAACGACGATTTCGTTTTAGCCACAGCCATCAAAGCCCAGGCCAATTACCTGGTTACGTACGACAATGACCTGCTTGTTCTCAAGAATCACAGTGGGATTGAGATTGTTGCCCCTGGTGATTTCCTGCGCGCGCTCCGCGCGCAACAAAAATAGGACTACCAATGAGCTTAATGACAATCAATTTGCCAGACGACAAAACAGTAAATCTCAACAAAGTCTACGACGCCGTCGTCATCGGTTCCGGCGCGGCGGGCGGGATGGCTGCGCACGTGTTGACCTCGCGCGGGATGAAAGTCCTGCTGCTCGAAGCGGGCCGGAAGATAGACACGACCGAAGAGTTGAAATCCACCGAATGGCCTTACGAGCATCCGCGACGCGGCGATATGCCGCCCGGCAATCACGCGCTCTCGCTGAACGAATACACGATCCGCCGGCCGCCTTACGCCGCCGGGATCAAGGCCAATCACGTTTATTCTTATGTGCAGGGCTGGGGCGGTTCGGATTACAGCAAGAATCTGGTCGTTGATGAAAAAGATCATCCGTACACGGGGACGAATTACGCCTGGGTGCGCTCGCGCGCTCTGGGCGGCAAGACAAACATCTGGGGGCGATTGGCGCTGCGGCTGTCCGATTACGATTTCAAAGCCGCGTCGCGCGATGGTTACGGCGTCAATTGGCCGATTGAGTACAAAGACATCGCGCCGTATTACGACAAGGTTGATCTGCTGCTGGGCATTTCGGGCGTGAAAGAGAATCTGCCCTATCTGCCCGACAGCATCTTTCAACGCCCGATCAGGTTGAACGAAGCTGAAGTTCATCTGCGCGGATCGCTGGCGAAGATGGGGCGCACGTTGACGCCTTACCGCGCGGGCGTGACGACCGACGGCGTGAAGAACAAATATCGAATGCGCTGCTACAGTCGCGGCGCGTGCGCCCGTCGCGCAGGCGGATGCGACATTCACGCGGCTTTCGATTCGCCGACCGGATTGATCTTTCCCGCGTTCGACACCGGCAATCTGACGATTCGCACGAACGCGACGGTCAGCGAAATTCTGGTTGACGCAAACACTGGCAAGGCTCGCGGCGTGGCTTTCGTTGACACGGCGACGGGCAAAAGCTACGAGGCGAAAGCGAAAGTCGTCGTGCTGGCCGCTTCGACGCTCGAATCCGCGCGGTTGATGCTGCTGTCGAAATCGCAAATTCACCCGGCGGGCATTGGCAATTCGAGCGGGCAGGTCGGCCACAACTTCTGCGAACACGTGATGGGGCCGAGCGTGCTCGGCATATACAAAAACAAGATCGGCGCGCCGCGCACGCTCGACGACGGGCGGCCCGGAGGCTTTTACGTCCCGCGCTTCCGCAACCTGTCGGAAAAGCATCCGCAGTTCATTCGCGCTTACGGCTTTGAAGGCGGCAGCGGGACGACGATGTTTCCCGGCGACGCGATCGGTCAGCCGGGCTTCGGCGCGAGCTATAAAAAACGTGTGCGCGATTACGCCGGGGCGTTCGTCTCGATGGGAGGTTTCGGCGAAGTCCTCTCGCGTTATGAAAATTACGTCGAGATTGATCCTGAAAAGAAAGACCGCTGGGGAATTCCCGTTCTGCGCTTCAACTACAAATTCGGCGACAACGAAAAACGAATGTGCGAAGACATGGCTGAGACGGCGCAAGAGATGTTCGAAGCCGCTGGAATTGAGATCATCAGCGTCGAGAAGCAAATGCTGACCGAGGGCTGGTCAATTCACGAACTCGGCACGGCGCGGATGGGCAATGACAAGAAGGCATCCGTGCTCAATCAATTTCAACAATCACACGACGTGAAAAACCTCTTCGTCGTTGACGGCAGCAGCCACGTCAACGCGGCCTGCCAAAATCCGACGTGGACGATTATGGCGCTCGCCTGGCGCTCGTGCGATTACCTGGCCGACGAGTTCAAGAAAGGAAACCTATGAGAATGCGGAATGAGGAATGCGGAATGCGGAATGATGAAGAAGCGGAGTCTCAAATCTCGAATCCTGAATCTCAAATTGCGGATGAGGCGAGAGTGACTCGGCGCGAGATGATGAAGCTGGCGGCGGGCGCGATGATCGTTCCGCCATTATTTCAAGCCAAGCCGCGAGCCAGAAAGCCGCAGCCCAACCCCCGGCGGTTCTTCACTGAAGAAGAGTTCGCGATGGTTGACGAACTCGGCGAGTTGATCATTCCCGCCGACGAACATTCGCCGGGCGCCCGCGCGGCAAAAGCCGCCGAGTACATTGACGCGCGCCTGGCCGAATCATGGGAAGAGGAAACAAAGCGCGAGTGGCGCGAAGGATTGAAGCTGGTTGATCGAATTTCAAATGAGATGAACGGGCGGTCGTTCATGCAGGCTTCGCCAGAGCAGCGCGTCGCCCTGCTCGAACGCATCGCGCGCAGCGAGGCGAATCCGCAAAAGCCTGAAGAGAAATTCTTCGTCGAACTCAAAACGCGCGTCGCGCACGCTTACTACACTTCGAAGATCGGCATTCACGACGAACTTGAATACAAAGGCAACACTTATTTGAGGGAGTTCGCAGGCGAGGACGTGAGCAAGTAGTGATGACTTGCGCTGGCGCCGGGTATAGAATGCCGCAAAACATTCCATATACCACTTTTCAGGAGGCGCCACATGTCGAAAGAAGTCACCCGCCGCAAGTTTCTCAAACAAAGCGGCGCAGGTTCGCTCGTTGCGCTGACCGCTTCAAGCCACTTTTCTTCTCTGAGCGTCGGCAGGATTTGGGAAGAGGTTGAAAAAGCGGGCGGCAATCTTCAATCTTCATCCGCACTTTCAGACGCGCATCGCAAGCTGTTGCGCGCCGCAGCGGATGAAATCATCCCTGCCGTTGATGGCGCTCTTGCCGCGACGCAGGCCGGAGCGACCGATTACGTCGAGACACTGATCGGCAAAGTTCCCGACCTGCAAAAGCAGACTCAAGCCGCGCTCACGCGAATCGAAGCCATCACGAAAGCTCGCCACAAACAAACCTTTGATCAATTGAATTCCGCTCAGCGCGTCAAACTGCTTCAGGCTTTTGAAAAAGAATCGGCGCGCGGCGGACCGGCGGAATCGCTTTACGGCGCGGGCAACAATCTGTTCGCGCTGCTGCGCGATCTGGTTTATGAAGGTTATTACACCAGCCCGAAGGTCTGGCCGCAGCTTGGATACGAATTTCATCCGACCAGTAAACACGGCCCTGCGATGCAGCCGTTCGACGAATCAATACTCGCCGAGGCGCGCAAACGTCCGAAGAGCTACCGGGAGGTGAAGTGATGAGACAAGATCGAGCAGATGTGTTGGTGATCGGCTCCGGCGCGGCTGGGGCGGCGATGACGAAACGATTGACTGATCTGGGCGCGAAGGTTGTCTGTCTGGAACAGGGCGATTGGGTCAACCCATCGGCCTATCCTTCGACGCGGCCTGATTGGGAAGTGCAGTTGCGGCGCGGCCCGTGGAATTTCAATCCGAACATTCGCCGCTTGCCCGAAGATTATCCGGTGACGGCGGGCGGCAAACATCCGCCTGAAGTGTTGATGTTCAACGCGGTCGGCGGCAGCACGATTCACTGGACGGGACACTTCCCGCGCTTCCGTCCATCGGATTTCCGCGTGCGCTCGCTGGACGGCGTGGCCGAGGATTGGCCGATCAAATACGAAGACCTTGAGCCGTATTACGAAGCAAACGACCGCGAGATAGGCGTCGCAGGCATCGCGGGGGATCCCGGCAATCCGCCGCGCAAGGAACGACCGACGCCTCCGTTGCCGCTCGGCGTGCTGGGCGAAACGATTGCAAAGACGTTCGACAAACTGGGCTGGGGCTGGTGGGTGTCGGACAACGCGATCATCTCGCGCAATTACGACAACCGCCCGGCATGCACGCTTCACGGCAAATGCATGTTCGGCTGCCCCATCGGCGCAAAGGCGAGCACGGATGTCAATTACTGGCCGAAGGCGCTCAAGGGCGGCGCGGCGCTGAAGACTCGCGCGCGTGTGCGCGAGATTCTGGTTGACGATCAGGGCCGCGCTCGCGGCGCGGTGTATTACGACAGCGAAGGCAAATTGCACGAAGAGTTGGCGCGCGTCGTCGTGATCTGCTGCAACGGCGTAGGCACGCCGCGATTGCTGCTCAATTCAAAATCAAAACTCTTTCCGAACGGCCTGGCGAATTCATCCGGGCTGGTCGGCAAAAACTTCATGCTCCATCCGTTTCGGATGGTCGAGGGAGTGTTTGAAACGAAGATGGACGGCTGGCTTGGGCCGTTCGGCGTGCCGCTGATGACGCAGCATTTTTACGAGACCGATCTGAAACGCGGCTTCATTCGCGGCTACACGTTTCAGATCGAACGCAGCTTCGGCCCGCTGCATCAGGCGTGGGGAGGATTCGCGGGCAAGGCCGCGCCGTGGGGCCGCGATCATCATCGCGTGATGAAACGGCGATTCGGTCACGTCATCCGCGTGACCTTGCTCGGCGAAGACTTGCCGGACGAAAAGAACCGCGTCGAACTCGATCCGAATGTGAAAGACAGCAACGGCATCCCGGCGGCGCGAGTGATTTACTCGTACAGCGAAAACAGCCTGCGATTGCACGAGCACGCGCGGAAGATGTCCGTCGAGTTGCTGAAAGCGGCAGGCGCGTATGAAATCCTGGACAGCGGCGTCATTCAACCAGCGTTTCACCTGCTCGGCACTGCGCGGATGGGCGACGATCCGAAGCGGTCGGTGGTCAACCGCTGGCATCAGTCGCACGATGTCAAAAACCTGTTCATCGTTGACGGCAGTTCGTTCGTCACAAGCGCGGGCGTCAATCCGACTTCAACGATCGGCGCGCTGGCCTTGCGCGCGGCGGATGGGATTTGGGAGCGGCGGCGCGAGTGGCAATGACGGGTTGCAGAAATTGTCGAACACTTGCGCGCCGATCTGATGGCCCACTGCCAACCCATTCCGGCAGGAAGATGGGGACGGCGCATTGGACTTGAACTGTAAATGGCTGAACTCCGGGAGATGAAATGAATGATTCGATCTTGCGTCAAAACCTCGTTGAATTGCTGCGCGGCGGGCACGCGCACGTCACTCCGCAGCAGGCTCTGAACGGTCTCGACCCGGCGTTGCGCAACACGCGACCGGCGGATGGTCAGCATTCAATCTGGGAAGAGCTTGAGCACCTGCGCATCGCCCAGGAAGACATTTTGCGCTACACGCTCGACGCTTCGTGGGTCTCGCCCGATTTTCCCGAAGGCTACTGGCCGAAAGCGACTGATGGTCTGACAGGAGAGGTGTGGGCGGCGTCGGTCGCCGCGTTCCTCACCGATCTTGAAGCGGTCATCAGGCTGGTTGAAGATCAGAACCTTGATTTGACGGCTGAGATTCCGCACGGTGAGGGGCGGACATATTTACGTCAGGCGCTGCTGGTCGCGGATCACAACGCTTATCACCTGGGCCAGATCGTGCAGACGCGAAAGGCTCTGGGCAATTGGGCGGGGTAGCTTGATGGCGTATGCGCGGATTCAGACGCCAGGCCGGGCGCCCGAAATTATTTTGCGCGCTTCAGCGCGGCGAGCGCGTCATTCGCCGCCTGTTTCACTTTCTGATCGGGATCGCTGATTGACGCTTCGGTCAAAGCTTCGCCGGCGTTCTCAAATCCTATCTTGCCCATCCATTCCGCCGCCCATCGGCGCAACTCCGGGTTGTGATCGCTTTTCAACATGGCCCGGAATTCTATGGACGCGTTGCGGGTGTTTTTCAGTTCATGAAGCGTCTGGTCGGCCATCTGCCGCGTCGTCGCGTGTTTGCTATTGAGAAAGTTGTACAGGAACAGGATCGCCTTGCGCGTGAATTGAACGTCCTTCATCTGGTTGCAGGTCAGGATGGCCGCGCACCTGACGTGCATATCGTTGATGTCCGAGATGTCCTCGCCGCTCGGATTAGCGATGCCGTTGAGCACTCCGTTTCTGGCGCGGGCGATTTTAAACGACGCCAGCGATCTGATCAGCGCCATCCGCACGCGCCAGTCTTTATCGTTCACAGTCATATCGAGCAGCGGGCCGATCGAATTGTTGTCGCCGAGTTTGCCGAGGGCGGCGACGGCGGCGACGCGGATCATTGGGTCTTCATCTTTCAACAGATCAATCAGCGGTTCGGTGGCGCGCGCGTCACAGGATTTGCCGAGGCGTTCGGCGGCCTGAGCGCGGGCTTGCGGGTCTTTCTCTTTGAGCGAGGCAATCGCTTTGGTCACGTCGTCGCTCGCCGCAGAGCCTTCTTTTGCTAACGACTCGCATTGATCGTAGGTCGGTTGAGCTTTGGCCACTGGAACCGGCGTTTGCGCTCCGGCGCAGTCCGGGCTGAAGCCGACGATCAGAAACAGGCACAAGGCCGCGAAAAGATTTTTACTACTTCGACTGTCCATATTCATCATTAACTCGCCGTCGTGTCCGGGTTGCCGGGCGTCAGCAGCTTCAGCGCGCGCGCGGCGTGGGCGGTGGCGATTACTATGTCGCTGACGGATTTTGGGTACCAATGCATGAAAGGCCCCAGATCCAATGCGCGCATCCGGACCAGGTTTTCGTAAAGCGCCTGTTCACCGGCCTGCAATCGTTTCTGTTGATCCGGCGTCAGCGTGAAGAGTTTGTGCAAACGGGCGTAGTTGATCGCTTCCATCGCGTGGCCGAGCATCCTGATCTGAAAACGAAGCCGCATCATCTCAACCGTGTTCGGCGGCGGCGCGCCTTTGGTTGTGACTTTGCCTCCCTCCTCCTGCACAGCCAACCGGCTGAGCCATTCCGGCCCCATGCTGCGCGACGCTTCGGCCTCGCGGTCAATCGCCAGCGCGTCGCCCTTCAAACGATACAAGACCGAATCGAGCAGAGCGGCCAGCCGCTTTTGCAGATTGTTTTTGGTATAACCGTGATTCAGGCAGGAGAAGAAACCATAAACCAGGTGCATCCCGGCGCAACTGAATTTCGCTATTTCCTGCCGGAACTCCAGCGACTCATCTTCGCCACGCGCCACCGCTTCGCCGACGCCTGCGCAGCTTGATTCAAAGACAGCCAGGCTGCTGTTGATCGTTTCGTCCAGGTTGATCGTTTCACCGTATGCGTTCGTCCACGTCGGCTGCGAAGGCGGGACGAGAATCGAAAACGCGATCAATCCCCAGGGCAAGTGTTGATGAACCAGCGTGGCGTCGTAGCGGGCCAGGTTTTGCGGATCGCATCGGAACAGCGACTTGGCGCTCTCGCCCAGATCGCGCAGCGTGTATTTGCCGTTTCCCGCCGTGATCGTCTGATCCGCGCTGACGCCCGCTTCGAGCATCGTCTTGAGAAAACTGTTGTCGTGGACTTCGTGTTCGCGCGGAAAATAGACGTAGCGTTTACCGCCGACCTCCCTTTCAGCGGCGAACCGCGCGCAGAGGAAATCAAGCGCCTTCGACCCGTCGTTGAGCGTGAAGTTTTTGCCGAACGCGCGCACGGCGTGGATCAACGAGGACGGATTGTTCAATTCGCGCGCGTAGTGCCTGACAATGTCATCGGCGGCCCGGCTCGCATTTTGATGATCAGCCGGCAGCGTGACGGGCGGAAGCGGCTTACCGGTAGCCAGATTCGCGGACGGTGAAACCAGTGTCGTTGATGCCGCAGGCGTGGAATCGAACCAGCCGGCCTTGTATCCCACGATCCCGGCGACAGCCAGCGCGCTTGCGCCGCCCAATCCCAACGTCAGAAATTTTCTTCTGCCTGCGTTCGTATCGGCGTTCTTGGCGGCGCTTGTGATGTTCTGAGGTTGATGCTTGCTCTGGGCGCGGTTTTGCGAATTGCCGCGATTAGCTTTTGATTTGCTCATGCAGGAAAGTACCTCTGGATAAGTTCGGGGGCTGTCAGGAACGGGTGCGAGGCGACAGCGAGGCCAAATTAGTCGAGCGGTAAGATGATGTCAAGCATATGGCATATTTCAAATGCCATATGAAATATGGCATTTGAAATATGAACCGGAACCTGCCACTACATCTGCCCCTCGTCAGCCGACGGCCCGTAGATCGAAGGCACCGGGACGTCGTTGAGCCGCAGATAAACTGTGAACTGTCCGCGATGGTGGACGATGTGATTCATAACGAAGCTTCGCAGCACGGCGATTTTGGGCAGAGTCATCAGCGTCACGCCGCCCTTGAGCAAAGTCCAGGGTTTGAACAACTCTTCATCGCTCGCGCCTGCGATTGCTGCGCGCGCGGCGGCGACGTTCTTGTCGAAATCCTCCAGAATTTCCTTGCGCGAGGTCTTCGGCTCCAGCCTGAACGGTTCGCCACCCACCGGGGCCAGATCTAAAGAATCCTGGTTGATCGTGAATACCGTCCAGCTCGGCAGATTGGCCAGGTGTGTGGCCAGACCGCCCATCGCCGCCGACTTCTCGTGCGGCTTCCAATCGAACTTATCGTCGGGGACTCGTTCCAGAGCCTTCCGCGTGTTCGCCATTTCCTGATCGAATTCAGGCAGCAGTGATGCGCTGATGGACATATTTCCCTCCTGTTAAATGATTGTCGGTTTACGCCGTCGGCTTGTCAGGCAACGGCGCGGTCGCGTGAAAATCCTGATAGAAACGTTCGGCGTACGAATTGAGCAATTCCTCCACGCGTTTCTGATCCTTCGACGCCACGATCAAACCCGCGTGGTGGTGTTTGCTCATCCGCCAGACTATCTCCGGATCGTCGTAAGCCGACGTGTCGGGCCATTCCTGGCGGGCGAGCGAGATGATGATGCCGGAATAGAGATTTTTCGGCCTGGGCAGTTTGTACGGATGTTTTTTGGTCGAGGTCTCGATCTTCGCCCATTCGGCCCAGAGGTTCAGGCCCGAAGCGGCTTCGACGGTTTCGGCGATGTTGGCGCCGCCGACGCGCGCGGCGATTTCCAGAAAGTAAAATTCGCCGTCCTCATCGGCCTTGATGAATTCGGCGTGCGTGACGCCGCGAACCAGACCCAGCGCTTTCACCAAATCCTTGTTCAGTTTTTGCAGTTCGATTGCGTCTTTCGATTTGCGCCCGATCAATCTTGTGATGAAGACGCCGCCTTCGTGCGCCACTTTCATCGGCGGCGCGCCGTATTTGCTGACAGCCGCGAACAGGACTTCTTTGTCTTCAACTATCGAATCAACGTGGTAGACCTCGCCGGGCACGAATTTTTCGAGCACGTGAAACGACTGATCATCGCCCAGCGCATCCAGAATCGGCCACAGTTCATCCGCCGTGTTGATCTTTCTGATGCCGATGGCCGAAGCCGAAGAACGCGGTTTCAAAACCCAGGGGCCAGGCGCGCGCTCCAGGTATTCGCGCAGTTTGTCGTAATTGATGACCGGGCAGAACGCAGGGACGAGGATTCCCTTCTCTTCGGCGCGCAACCGCATGGCCAGCTTGTCGCGGAAATACCGGCTGGTGGTTTCGCCCATCCCCCCGACGCGCAGGTGTTCGCGCAAAGTCGCCGCCATCTCGATGTCGAATTCGTCGAGCGCGACGATGCGGTCAATATTGGCCGTGCGCGCCAGGAAACTGACTGCGTTGATGACGTGGCGGCGCTCGGTCAGATCGGGCATCAGGTAAACTTCGTCAATGTGGTCGCGCGGCCAGTCGGCGTCTTTCAATTTTTCGACGGTCAGCAACAACACGCGCCAGCCTTGCCGCTTGGCTTCGCGGATGAACTCCTGTCCTTTTTCATAGCTGGACATGCACAGAATCGTCATTTGAGGCGAATTCGACATTCCGTTCCTCTCCTTCTGAAAAGTTTGCGCTACATTCCTGACTGACGCCGCAGGCTATCATAAAGCCATCAGGCCGGGCGAGAGCCGCGATATTGAATCACGTGTATGTCTTCAATCGTCACCAGACCTTCGCCGACCATCTCATCAACGAAGGGCAGCAGCGTCGCGATCTTTTCGGCGCTGTCAACGATCTCGATGATTACCGGCAGGTCTTCCGACAGGCGCAGGATTTTCGCCGTGTGAATCCGGCTCGCCGCGCCGTAGCCCATCATCCCGCGCAGCATCGTCGCGCCCGCAATGTTCAATTCGCGGGCCTTCAGGATGATCGCTTCGTAAAGCGGGACGCCCTCCCACTTGTCCGATTCGCCGATGAAGATTCGCAGCAATTGGCCGTTTTCCGGGACTTTCATAAAGCTCCTGCTCCGCCGGTCAGCGCCGCGAGCGGTAGCGAGCGGAGTTCACAACGGACTCGCTCGCTACCGCTCGCGGCGCTGATGTCAATCACAAACTCTGCGCCAATCGCACGCCCAGCCAGACGGCGGCGAGTCCAAGTAAAACGCTCCCGACGGAGTTGAGCGTCGCGCGCAGCCATTCGCCGTCGCGGATGAGCGAGAAGGTTTCATACGAGAAGCTTGAAAACGTCGTGTAGCCGCCCAGGAATCCTGTCAGCAGCGCCGCGCGGATTGCGGGCGAAACCAGCGCGCGTCCTTCAAAAAGCTCCGCCAGCAAACCGATGGCGAAGCTGCCGGAGACGTTGATGATCAGGTTGGCGTAAGGGAATGTCGGGCGTTCGATGCGCGAATAGATCAATGATGACAGGCCGTACCGGCATCCGGTTCCAATCGCTCCTCCCAACAACACCAGTATTATTTTCAGCATAAGCTCCTCTTGAAATTCGCCGCGCGACTTATGCTACAGCAGCCCTGCTAAACGCGAAAGGCCAGAGCCTTGAAGCTCTGGCCTTGGGGGATGCGCGGTGGGGCCTGAACGCCGAAGCGTCAGGGCTGGTTATGCCGAACTATCGCGGCGGCTCAACAACTCGGGATGAAGACCGGCACGACGATCTCAGCCTTGTCGGTCAGAGTCATCTTGTGCAGATTGTGTCCCTGGTTGTAAGCGTTCGCGTTGGCGTTGGCCGCCGAATTGAAGTTGATAATTGAACCGAACAGCGCCTTCTCGCTGCCGCGACTGTCGTCAACTCCCCAGAATTTCATCCATCCCGTATGCCCCGCGTCAATCACGCGGTTGAACGGGGTGAACGTGCGCGGGAAGGTGTTCGACAAAATCGTGCGGTACTGGCAACTGGACTGGTTCGCCGTGAAGCTGAACGAAGTCTCTTCATCGTTGAATAACAACCCGGTGATGCCGCCGATCAGCGCGCCGCTGAGGGTGAAATTGCCTCCGACGCGATTGATGATCAGCATCGTCGAGTTGCCGTCGACTGCGCTCGGAATGTTGTCGGCGGCCAGGATGCGCGGCAACCGGTTGTAACTCATGCCGTCGAATTTGAGCGTCGCGGACGTGACGTTCGGATCCGTTCCGGCGGGGAACATCATCGTGGCCGCGACTGACTCGGCGTTAAGATTCGCATGGTGCCCCGAAGAGAACTTCACGTATTCGTCACCAATCAGTTCGTTGAACGCCCTCGGCAAACCCGTGTCGTCCTCGACCGCGACAGCGACCAGGTAACCGCTGCTGCCCGGATCGAAGTCGGAAGCCATGAACGACACCGTTTGGTTCGGCGTCAGACAAACGAACGCGTCCAGTATGGCGCAACTGGCGCCGTCCACCGCGAACAGGTGAACCGTCACGCGCTCGGTCGGCGAAGTGTTGGTCATCGAAATGCGCGTGTTCTGCGAGTTGCCGTTAGCCGCATCCGAAGTGTAGATCGGATAGAAAAGGATCGAGCCTTCTTTCTGATCGCTCGCTTCGGACAAGGCCGGATACGGATCGCCCTGATTGAACGGAGGCGGCGTGATGTCCGTTTCGGCAGTGGCCGTGTTGTTGGCCAGATTCGGATCGGGCAGACAATTCGTGGTCGAGATTGTGGCCGTGTTGGTCACCGTGATCGTCGGGTGTTTGATCGGCACGCGGGCGACGATGGTGATCACGCCGCTGGTCGGACGCGGCGCGCCGCATTGATTGGCCGCGCCCAGCACGCCCAGGTTCGCGGTGACCGTCGTCACTCCGTTTGTCGTCGAAATGTTGAATGTCGTGCCCGGAACCGTTGAGACCGGATTGCCAACCACCGTGAAGCCTTTCGGCAACACGTCCACGATCATCGTGCCCGACGAGTTGGACGGGCCGGCGTTCGAGAAGTTGATCGTGTAGGTGATGTTGGACGGGCTGTTGGTCGTGCTGTAGACGGCCTGCGAGGGCGCGCTCTTGCTGATTGACAGGTCGGATTGCGCCTGCACCGTCGTCGTCGCCGACGCAGTGTTGTTTCCGGGATTCGGATCGGTCGTAGCCGAACTGATCGTCGCCGTGTCGGTCAAATTCGGCGTGCACATCTGAGCGTCCGACAGACCGAGAATCTGCTGGAAGTCGGCGCAGACGCGGACGACGATGGTCAGCGTGCGAGTGACTCCCGGCCCGGTCAGGCCAATGGGCGTGCCACCCGCCGCGTCCCAGGTCGCCATGACCGTGCCGTTGGAGTTGACCGCCGGCGTGCTCAGCGTCGCTCCGGGTGAGGCCGATGCTGAGATGAAGACCGTGCCCGTCGGCAGCGGGTCATTGATCTTCAGGTTGAGCGCCGCGCTCGGCCCGGCGTTGTTCGCCGTGATCGTGTAAGTCAGCAGATTGCCGGCGATCACAGGATCGGGCGTGTCAACCTTCGTCCCCGACAGGTCGGCTCTGAAGATGACATTGACCGTGTCGCAGATGTTCGTGTTGTTGGCCGGAACCGGATCGGTTGACATCGAAGTCGCCGTCACGCAGTTCTGATACGTGGTCGGCGTCGGTTGCGGCGTCAACGCGTCCTGCGTCACGGTGAGTATGAACTTCACCGTGCCCGCCGGATTGACCGTGCCATCCGGCTTCTTGTTGGGCGGCAATTCGGCGGCTGTGCAGGTCACGCTGGTCGTGTTGCCTGGAGACCCGACAGCGGGCGTGGCCGCGCAACTGAAGTTCGGCGCGCCGTTCTGATCCGGCGACTGCTGAATTTGAATGGCCGTCACTTTTTGGAAAGCCGGCAGCGTATCCACGACGTTGACCATCTGGGCCGCGCTCGGGCCGTTGTTGGTCAGGGTGATCGTGTAATCGAAGCTCGTTCCGGCGATGACCGGATCGGGCGCGTGCGTCTTGGTCAGCGCCAGATCGGAGGTCGGCGCGACCGGCGTGGTCAACACCGCCTGCCCCGAGATCGGGCGGTTGAAGTTGTTGATTGTGGCGTCAAAGGTCGCCGTGTCAACCAGGCTGGCCTTCGTGGCCGGGTCAATGAAGACCGTGATGTCAATCGCCGCAGTGTTGTTCGGAGCGTTGGCCGACAGCAACGGCGCCGTGCAAACCACCTGACCGCCGTTCAATTGCGGGTTGTTGGCCGGGTTGACGCCCGATGGCGGCGAGCAGGTGAAGGTCGCGCCCGATGGCACAACCGGATTCGCCGAGACATATTTGGCGCCCAGCACGCGGCCCGGAGGCGATTCAAGACCGGAAGGCAAAACGTCAGTCAGACGGATGTTCGACACATCCGACGGGCCGTTGTTGGTCAGAGTGATGCGGTAGGTCAGGTACGTGCCCGGCAAAACCGCCGTGCCTGTCGTGGCCGTGCCATTCGGAGCCGTCGCCGGGCTGATCGGGCCGTCCTGGTACGGGTTGCTGACCGCCGTCACCGCCGATTGGACGATCTTGGTGATTGACAGGTTCGAGGAAGCGATCACCACGGTTTGAACCGGCAGCGTGGTGTTGTTTGACGGGTTCGGATCGGGCGTGCTGCTGCCCGTGCCGGGGCAGGCCACCGGCGGGAAGGGAGCGCCCGGCCCGGTGTTCGCGCAAAGACCCGAACTGATCGTCGCCGGATTGGCCACGATCGTCCCGCCCGCCACCGATTCGTTGACACGCACAAAGAACCTGACCTCGCCGCTGTAACCGGCCGGCAATGTGCCGTCGGCGATGGAAGGCGAAAGCCCGGTGTTGTTATCGGGCCGGCAATAAAGCTGTTGGTTACCGGCTGCGCCGATGACGCGGCAGGAGAGTCTGATGTTCGGCCCCGGCGTCCCAACGCCGTCCGTATCCTGGGCTTCAATGTTGAAGTTGAAAGGCACGGCGGGCGGCTGCGCTCCCGGAACAAAATTGCCGTTCGCGTTAATCGCGCCGACGAAGGCCGTGTTGCCCGGAATCACGTCATTGAGCATGACGTTGAGCGCATCCGACGGGCCGTTGTTGCCGAAGGGAACTTCGTAGCGGATGTAGCCGCCCGCGTTGACCGAGCCGGGCGGGACATTCGGGCCAACCACCGGCAGCGGCACAGCCGGCAGCGGTCCGCTATCATCCGGGTCAACTACCGGCGTGGCTCGCTTGCTCACCACCAGATCAGCCGAGCCGTTGACGACCGTCGAAGCGCAATCGCTGTTGTTGCCCGGATTGGGATCAACCACGCCCGTGCCTGCGACAGAGGCCATCGCGCAGTTGTTGGCGTTCGTGCCCTGCGGGAAGTTGGCGTTGATGCGCGCCTTGA
>WBZO01004029.1_pt1 | contig 16285 bp, 13 predicted proteins | sample 5204261 | NCBI WGS metagenome assembly WBZO01 (sample SAMN12412400, study PRJNA552823) | activated sludge metagenome | isolation source: activated sludge from anammox sidestream of wastewater treatment plant... | place: USA: North Carolina | collected 2017-09 | reverse complement strand
GTGCCCCGGCTCCGAATCGACCCCGATCTGGCCGCCGTGCGCTTCTACGATGCGGCGGCTGATCGCCAGGCCCAGGCCAGTGCTGGACTCGCCGCCGGTGGGCCGGTTGGACAGGCGGGCGAAATCTTGAAAGAGCAGGTCGCGCTCACCCGGCTTGATGCCCGGCCCTTCATCTCTGACGGCGATCCGCCATTCGCTGGCGGTGTGGTCCGCGCTGACGTACACCGTGCTGCCCGCCGGGGAATACTTGACCGCGTTGGAGAGCAGGTTATCGATCACCTGCCGCAGACGCCCTTCGTCAGCGATCAACACGCCCGGCGGCACTGTCCCCAGGAGGATGCGCGTCCCTTTGGGGCTGGCAAGCTGGCTCTGCCGGTATACCGCCCCGTCCAGAAAGGCGCTCACGATAATTTCGCCCGGCTGCAGGTCCAGCCGGCCCGACTCAATCTTGGTGACATCCAGCAGCTCGTTGAGCAGATCGAGCATGTGCTGGGACTGGGTCTTGATGTCGGTCAGTATCTGCTCCCGGACGGGTTCTTCAATTGTGTCGCCGGCGCTGGTGAGAAACTCGCTGGACATCTGAATATAGGCGATCGGGTTGCGCAGGTCGTGAGCCGCGATCCCCAGGAAGCGATTCTTCAGCTCATTGAGATGGATCAGCTCGGCGTTTTTGTCCTCGATATCGGATTTTTGCTGCGCCAGCTCGCTGACCAGCCGGCCCTTTTCCACGATAACGGAGAGCTGCCCGGCAATGCGCATGAAGCTCTGGATATGCGTCAGCGTGTAGGTGTTGGGGTGGATGCTGGAAAAGAACATGAAGCCGACCGGCACGCCATTAGCGATCAGAGGGCAGGTCAGCGAGGAGCGGATGCCTTCTTCCACAATCAGGCGCGTGGATTCGGATGACGGCTTCCTCCTCAGGTAATCGTCCAGATCGTTGATGATACGCGGGCGCCCGGTGTCCATGATCTTTTGCAGACTGCTGCCGATCATAACGGCTTCATAGCCGCCCCCCAGCCGGATAAGAGGCTGGTCCGTCTTGGCCCAGCGAGCGCGGACAACCCGGTTGTTATCTTCCAGCAGGGAGAAGCCGATCCGGTTGTAGGGGATGATCTCGCGGAAGTCCTGGTAGACGTTCTCCAGAATCTCATCCAGCAGCAGCCCGGCATTGATGCGCCGCGTGATCTGATCCAGCTTCTGAATCTCCTGATAGCGGCGTTCCAGGGTATGAGCCAGGTCTTTCAGCGCCAGCCCCAGCCGGCCCAGATCGTCGCCTGGCGCTGCTTCGGGGAGGTGTACGTCGTATTCGCCCTGTCGCAGCCGTTCTGCCGCCTCAATATAAAGTGAAATCCGGTGGTCGTATTTCTGGTCCTCGGACATAGGGTAGTGTGTTCTCATAAATACCTGTCTGACGATCGGTCTCGATTGTAGAATGTTCCTGCGTTGCTGCAAGGGTCAGCCGGGCAGCGCGAAGGGGACAGTTGTTTCTCACTCCAGCAGCAGGTCCTGAATGCCCAGCATATCGTGGTAGACGCCGGGGAATGAATCCTCAATCGGCATCGCGCCGATGGTCTTCCGGTAAAACTCTGTGGGGCCGGCGGCGGCAATAATGGCGTACCCGTAGCCCGTTTCGCGCATGGCGTACAGAGTTGTGACCAGCAGCGCGGCGCCGATGCCCATCCCGCGCAGGCTTTCGTCCACGCCGGTCGGCCCGAAGAAAGCCCGGGCTGTGCAGTCGAAGCAGGCGAAGCCGGCGATCCGGCCGTCCTGCGTAGCCAGGAAGCATGAGGGCGGCATGTGCCCCATAGCGATATCGCATTCGCTGGCCCACCGATCGTAAAAATGCTCCCGCACCCAGTTGGTGATTATATGCTTCTCCGGGGCCAGGCCCCGGCGGATGGTGATGCCGTTCTGGCGTGGGCGGGCCAGGAACGGCTCCAGGGCGGGCAGCGCGTAGAGTTTGACCAGCATATCCTGTGGCATTGTCGAACTCCAATCGGTGGAACCGGGAGGAGCGCCTATTGTAACACAGAGCGGCGTGCGGGGTTGCGCCTGTCCGCGCCCTGATTCCCCCGATCGGGCCGGATAGAGTATCATCGAACACATGAGCGAGCACCAGCTTCCTCCCCGGCCGATCCTGAAGTGGGCGGGCGGCAAGAATGCCCTGATCCCGCAATACGCGCCTCACTTCCCCTCTGGCGAGGCCTACCGGCGTTACTTTGAGCCTTTTCTGGGCGGCGCAGCGCTGTTCTTTTTCCTGCAGCCGGAGCGAAGTTTTCTGTTTGACCTGAATGAAGCGCTGATCGAAGTCTATACGACCATCCGGGATGATGTTGAAGGGGTGATTACGGCCCTGGAAGCCCACCAGAATAACCGCGATTATTTCTATATGGTGCGCGCTCTTGACCCGCTGGCGCTGCCTCCGGCGGAGCGCGCAGCCCGCTTTATCTTCCTCAACCGCACTTGCTACAACGGGCTGTATCGCGTGAATCGCCGGGGACAGTTCAATGTCCCCTTTGGCCGGTACAAGAACCCCACTATCTGCGATAAAGCCGGGCTTCGCGCCGCGAGCCGGGTCCTCCGGAACGCGCATCTGGAAGTTGCCGACTTTGCTATCGTTCTCAGTCTGGCGGAACCCGGCGACCTGATCTATTTCGACCCGCCTTATGAGCCGCTTAGCCCGACTTCCAGCTTCACCAGCTACACAAGCAGCGGCTTCGCGCGTGATGATCAGCGGCGTCTAGCAGAAACATATCGTGCTCTTGATTCACGAGGATGCTTATTGATGCTCAGTAATTCAAGCGCCCCGTTGATTTATGACCTGTATTCCGGCTTCTATATCCACGAAATCAGCGCGCGCCGGGCCATCAACAGCAAAGCTGATGGGCGCGGGCCAATCACCGAGCTGCTGATCACCAACTTCTGCCCGGGGGACGCTCCGGCGCAGGCATAGGCTGTGCCAGCGGCGCGATCACGTTAGCTGATTCTGCCGCACCTGCCACTCCTGCCGGAGCATGGCGAAGATCAGCGTATCGCGCAGGTCGCCGTCGGGCGTGCGGCAGTCATGGCGCAGCGTGGCCTCCAGCGTGTAGCCGCAGCGGCGGGCGACGGCGGCGCTGCGCGTGTTGAGGGCGTCGCAGCGAATCTCGACGCGCTCGGCGCGGAGCGGTTCAAACGCGAAGGCCGAAATAGCGTGGACGGCCTCGGTGATGTATCCCTTGCCCTCTTCAGAGGCGCGCACCCAGTAGCCAATCTCGAAGCGCGGCACATCCCAGTCTATGCGGTGCAGGCCGCTGCCGCCGATCCAGCGGCCGTCGGATTTGCGGATCAGCATCAGCCACAGGTCCTCACGGGCCAGCCAGCGGGCCGCGCCGCGCCGGACCAGCTCCTCGTACTCTTCGGCTGTGGGGGGTGCCGTGCCCAGGGCGTCCATGGCCGCAGGTGATCGAGAGACTCGATTACGGCCTCGTGGAGCGGCGCGCCATCGCCGGGGCGCGGGGCGCGGAGGATCAGACGCTCGCTCTCGAACTGATCGGGAAAGTCCAGCAGGATCGGTTTGACAGAATCGGGCATCACGATGCTCCTCTTGATCGGGTCCAATCGCACAGGGAGGTGGCGGGGTCAGCTCCGACGGGCGGCCAGCGCTTCATCCAGCGCCTCCTGGACGGCCTGCGGCTGGCCTTTGCCGCGCAGCGCGCGCATCACCTGCCCCATCAGGAACTTGGCGACTTTCTCGCTCCCGGCCAGGTAAGCCTCCACCTCGGCGGGATTTTCCGCCAGGACGCTGTCCACAGCCGCCCGAATCGCGTCCTCGTCCGTCACCTGGGCCAGCCCGCGCTCCGCCACGATCCGGGCCGGGTCGCCGCCCCCGGCGTACAGGATATCCAGCACGCGCTTGGCCGTGTTCAGGTTGATCGCCCCCTCCTGCGCCAGGCGGAGCAGTTCGGCCAGCGCCTCCGGCGTGACTTTGATCGTGCCGATTGCGTCGCGGCCCAGCGCGTCGGCGTTCATCAACCGGAAGATTTCGCCGATCAGGAAGTTAGCGACCGGCTGCGGGGCGCCGCCCGCGGCCAGCGCGGCCTCGTAATAGTCGGCCACGGCCTGTTCGGCGGTCAGGATGGCAGCATCGGCCCGGTTGAGGCCCAGATCGCGGCAGAAGCGGTCGCGCCGGGCGGCGGGCAGCTCCGGCAGGCCCTGCCGCACCTCGGCCACATGCTCCGGACTTATCTGTAGCAGGGGCAGGTCTGGCTCCGGGAAATAGCGGTAGTCGCTGGCGCTTTCTTTGGTGCGCTGGATGATGAGTTGCCCGCGATCGTCATCCCAGCCGAGCGTGGCCTGGCGGACACCCTGGCCGGATTCCCACAGATGAATCTGGCGCTCCACTTCTTTCTGGATGGCGCGGACCATACCCCGGATGCTGTTCAGATTCTTGATCTCGGTGCGGGTGCGCAGCTCATCGGAGCCGGCCGGGCGAACGCTGACGTTAGCCTCGAAGCGCAGCACCCCCCTGGACATATCGCCGTGGTTAACGCCCAGATACTGGAGGATGCTGCGCAACTGGCGGGCGTAGGCTTCGGCTTCTTCGGCGCTGCGCAGGTCAGGCTCGGAGACGATCTCCAGCAGGGGCACGCCGGCCCGGTTGAGGTCCACCAGGCTCGCGCCGTCCCCGGTGTGCGTCAGCTTGCCCGTGTCTTCTTCCAGATGAGCGCGGCGCACGCGGATGCGCCGGGTTCCTCCGTCCGGCAGGTCGATGTCCAGAAATCCATTGATAGCCAGCGGGTACTCGTACTGGCTGATCTGGTAGCCCCGGGGCAGATCGGGATAAAAGTAGTTTTTGCGGGCGAACTGGTTGAAGGGCGGGATCGTGCAACCCAGCGCCAGCCCGACGCGGAGGCCCATCTCGACTGCTTCGGCGTTGAGCGTCGGCAGCACGCCCGGCATTCCCAGGCACACCGGGCAGGTGGCGGTGTTGGGCGGGGCCTCGGTGTTGTCCACTACCGCGCAGGAGCAGAACATCTTGCTCCGGGTGAGCATTTCTGCGTGCACTTCCAGGCCGATCACAGGCTCGTAGAGGGTCATGGCCGCTGTCTCGCTGTTGGGTGACAAAGAGGATCGCGTAACTCTTTCGGACGGTAACTCCGGCGGAATTGTACCACGCTGTCGGGGGGATGTTCAGGGGCAGCCCGGGCACTCATTACCGGAGCGCCCGGCGCAGGTCATCCTGGCGGGGGTAGGCGGCCAGCTCCGCCCAGAAGCCGGCCTGCACGGCGGCGCGCGCCGCCCGCAGCCCCTCCAGCAGGGCTGGATAAGCCCCGTCAGGGTCCCCGTCCATCCAGATCAACAGGCCGCGCTCGAAGGCCAGCGCCGGATCGCCCGGCACGCAGGCCGCCGCCTGCTCCAGATCGGCGCGCGCCGCGGCCAGATCGCCCAGCCGCCGGCAGGCTGCCGCGCGCTTGAGGTACAGATCGCCCCGGGGGGCGGCGTCCCAGGCGGCGGGGAAGGGCATCGGCGCCGCGATCAGGGCGTCGAGGGCGCGGCGCGCGCCGGCGTCGTCGCCGCTCAGGAGGAGGAGTTCCACCTCCCAGCGTGCCCAGTGGAAATTCTCCGGCGCGGCGGCGCGCTCAGCGCGGACGAGAGTCAGCGCGCCAGCAGTGTCGCCGTCCTGCAGCGCCAGGCGGACGCCCCATTCGCGCAGCCGGGCGTCAGCGGGGGCCAGCGCCACAGCCCGCCCGTAGGCGGCGCGCGCTGCCGGCAGATCGCCGAGTTCGATGAGGGTGCGCATCAGCGTGAAATACAGCCCGGGGGTGTCCATGCCCAGTGCGATGGCCCGGTGGAGGTCCTCCCGCGCCGCTTGCAGGTCCGCGGTTGTCCCCAGGCGGATCAGCAGCTCTGCCCGCCGGCAGTACGGCAGGGGGGCGTCCGGCGCGGCCAGGACGGCCTGATCCAGCCGGGCCAGGGCTTCCTCGACCTCGCCGAACAGGAGCAGTTGATCGGCCGCGTGAAGCAGGTCCGCCGCCTGGTCGTCCACAGGATATCCCCCCCGATCGGGGTGTGCCTGGCCCACGTCCGGCGCTTATTCGCTGCCCGGCAGGCCGAAGTGATAGGTCCGCCGTCTGGGGTCCATGGCGTCGGCAAGCAGAGTCTCAGAGCGGACAGCCCAGGTGAGGTGAATATCCGTGACGAAACTGGAAAGCAGGTCCAGGCTGAGATTGGTGAAGTTGGTAAGCTCCACGCTATCCTGCTGCTTGGGCCAGCCATACCCCCAGGCAAACCACGCCCCGGAGAGCAGGATAATGGCGTCGTAGAAGGCAGTCGCTTTGGGATCGTCTTCCTGCATCAGGAAGAATGCCACCCGCGCACACGGCTCTTTGAAGGCGCTGCCGGGGATCATGGCCTCGTCATTGATGTTGGGCCAGGCCGACCCGACCAGCGGGACGAGCAGGATACGCCAGTCCTCAATGTTGATCTGCATCACCCGCCGCCAGCCGCCGATCGGGTGTTTGAGGTAGCGAGGCTTGGCGATGCTGGTCACCCCGGCCTCGTTGATCAGGGCGATGGCGTCTTCGAACCCCCTGTACAGCCGTTCGGTGAAGAGTTCCAGGAGTTGCTCCAGCCGCTCACTGTCCTGCTGCCGGCGCTGCATCACCGTTTTGATCTCTTGCAGAGCTGACTTTTTGACTTCTTCGTGGTCAGACATTATTCCGTGGCTCCCCCACTGACAACGGCGATCGAGCTTCTTCTATTTAACCGCAGAGAGCCGGTATTGCGCAAAGAGCCAAAGGTACGGGCGGGGAAGGGCAGCGGGGGAAAACTCCTGGCTCGCTTTTCCGCTGTGTCCTCTGTGCCCTGCGCGGTCTTTGCTTTTATTATCGGGGCGGGCGGGGAGGCATCTTTTTCAGATATTGAAGTTGCGTTAAATTTTATCAATGTGCAACTTAAAATCTTTTAGTGCGTATTGAAGATTATAATTTCTGGCGCTGCATTTTTGACGGACACTGGCAAGAGGGGGCCATCATGACTTCAGAACGGCAGCTTGCTCACTGGAAGACGCGCTTCTTCAGCATCTGGCTCGGACAGGCGTTTTCGTTATTTGGCAGCAGCCTCGTCGGCTTTGCGCTGGTCTGGTGGCTGACAGTGGAGACCGGCTCGGCGACTGTGCTGGCGTTCGGCACGCTGGCTAACATCCTGCCCGCGATTCTGATCGGGCCGGTGGCCGGCACGCTTGTGGATCGCTGGAATCGGCGGCGGGTCATGATCGTGGCCGATACCGTTATTGCGCTGGCGACCTTCGGGCTGGCGCTGCTCTTCGCCGCCGGACAGGCGGAAGTCTGGCATGTGCTGCTTCTTAACGCCATTCGCGCTCTGGGCGGAGCCTTTCACTGGCCGGCTATGACTTCCTCCACCTCACTTATGGTCCCGGAGCAGCATCTGGCGCGGGTGGCCGGCCTGAACCAGACGCTGGAAGGGCTGCGCTCGGTCGTCAGTCCGCCGGTCGCCGCCTTCCTGATCGCCCTCATGCCGGTGCAAAATATCCTCCTCATCGATCTGATCACGGCCGCCATCGCTGTGCTGCCTTTGCTGGTGGTGGCTATCCCGCAGCCGGAGCGCCATCAGGCGCCTGCCGGGGCGGACGGCCCGGCCAGAAGCTCGGTCTGGATGGAGATGGCGGAAGGTCTGCGCTATATCTGGGCCTGGCCGGGGGTGATGGCGATCATCCTGCTGTCGCTGACGCTCAACCTGCTGGTCAGCCCGGTCTTCTCGCTGCTGCCGCTGCTGGCGACCGGGCACTTCGGCGGCGGCGCGGCGGAACTCGGCTGGATGGAATCGGCGTGGGGGATCGGGATGCTGCTGGGTGGGCTGACCCTGAGCGTCTGGGGCGGTTTCAAGCGCCGGGCCGTGACATCGCTGCTGGCGATCGCCCTTCAGTCGCTGGGCATCATCGCCCTCGGCCTGGCGCCCGGGTCGGCGCTGGGGCTGGCTTTGCTCGGGCTGTTCTTCTCCGGCTTCATGAATCCAATCGCCAACGGCCCGTTCTTCGCCTTGCTGCAGTCTTCCGTCGCGCCGGAGATGCAGGGGCGCGTCTTCAGCCTGATCGGCACAGGTTCCATGGCTATGATGCCGCTGGGCCTCCTGGTTATCGGGCCGCTGGCCGACGCTATTGGCGTGCGCGTGCCGTTTTTGCTGGCCGGCATCATCACGCTGCTGCTTGCTATCGGCGCGTTCTTTGTGCCGGCAATCATGCATGTTGAGGATAATAACCGGGCCAGGGCCGCGTCCGTGACCGGGATCATGCCGGAGAGCGGCTCTTAGGACCGGCCCCCGAGCAGCGGCAGAGAGACCGTGAAGGTGCTGCCGCTGCCAGGGGTGCTTTCCACGACAATGGTCCCCTGATGCAGGTCCACGATCTCTTTGACAATGCCCAGGCCGAGGCCCGTGCCGGGGATATCCAGGCCTTCCGGCTGATGGCCCCGGTAAAACCGGTCGAACAGATGCGGCAGATCTTCAGCTTCGATACCGATACCGGTATCGGACACGGTCAGGTACACATTCCCCCGCCGCTCATCGTAACCTGTGCGGAGGATGATCTGGCCAGCCGGCGTATAGTTGACGGCGTTGTTAAGCAGGTTGGCGACGACCTGCGCCAACTGGTTGGGTTCCCCCCAGACATCCGGCAGCTCCGGCATCAGGTCAATATCCAGGGTTAGCCCGGCGGTTTCGATACGGGGCCGGTTGGCGCTCGCAATCTGTTCCACAACCAGATTCAGCCGGACCGGGCTGAAGGCCACTCTGTTGCGGGTGCTGAGATCGAGCCGCGATACGTCCAGGATACCTTCCACCAGCCGGGCCAGCCGGGTCACCTGAGTATTGAGCACTTCGGCGTACTGGCTCCGTTTCCTGGGGGCCGTTGTGCGCTCCAGCAGGTGCAGGTACATGCTCAGGTTGGTGATGGGGGTGCGCAGCTCGTGGGAGACATCCGCGACAAACTTGGACTTGAGCCGGTCCAGCTCCTGTAAGCGGGTATTGGCCTCGGCCAGCTCGCGCGTGCGCTCGGCTACGCGCTGTTCCAGCTCCGCGGTGTGGCGCTGAATCCGCGCGTTCAGGTCCGCCTGGTTGATGGCGACGGCGATCTGGTCGGTCAGCTCGCGGGCGATAGACAGCTCTTCCACACTGCGCGGCCCGGGCGTCTCCTGGGCCAGGTGCAGGGCGCCGATCAGCCGCCCCTGAATCAGCATGGGGAAGATTGTGTACGAACGCATGCCGTCGGCGCCCCATCGGTCGGTCATGGGGCTGCGTTCTAATTCGCTGAGCGTCGTCAGATCATCTACATGGCTGAACTGACCTTCCCACAGGCTGTCCTGCAGCGGATACTCGTAGAGGGGGATGGAGGCGAGCGGGCCGGGTTGCGCGATGCTGCCGATTTTAAGCGCCAGCGGGATGACCTCCTCAGAGCCGAAGTCGAACATGACGACGCCGATCCGGTCAGCCGCGATCAGGCGGTCAATCTGCTGCAGCATGCCGGTCGCAATTTCGTAAGGCGATTGCGCAGACAGGATGGACTGGCTGATCTGGTAGAGAGCCGCCAGACGGGCATTGAAGCGCTGCAGGGCTTCCTCGTTCTTTCTGCGCGTGCCGACATCCTGCAGAATCACCTGGGCTGACGGCCTGCCTCTGAAGCGGACGGGCGCCCCCAGCAGCTCCACCTCAACCATCCGGCCGTCCGACGTGGTGAGGGTGACATCCCGATTTTCGACCGTCTTTCCGCTGTAAATATTCTGCATCCGCTCGTACATCAGGGTGCTGTTATCCGGATGCACGAAGTCCATGACATTTCGGCCGACCAGATCGGCAGTGCTCACCCCCCCCGCGATTCTTACCGCCGCTTCGTTGGCGAAGACAATCCGTCCATCGGTGTGCACCAGGATGGGAATTGGCGAGGCTTCCACCAGGCTGTGGTAGCGCTCCTCACTTTCGAGCAGCCGCTGTTCGACCTCTTTACGTGCAGCGATATCCTCAACCAGGATGATGATCGACTCCGGCTGCCCGTTCACCCCCCGGATGCTGCGGGCAGTTATGCTGACCGTCATTTGCTGGCCGTTTTTGCAGACCAGGCGGGTTTCCTGCGTGATACGGTCCGCCACCCCGGTGCTCAGGTCCAGCATCTGGCGATCGCAGGCTTCGCGATCTTCGGGGTGAACGAGCCGCGACCAGGGCAGAGAAAACAGGTCCTCCTGCGAGCAGTCCAGGAACGCGCGCAGATGTTTGTTGGCTTCCAGCCAGCGCCCGTCGGTGGATATAACCGCGATGCCGGCTGGAACCTGATCAAAATACGCCCGGAAGCGTCGCTTGCTGTCGCGCTGCAGGGCCTCAGCGGCCCGGCGCTGGCTGATATCCTCAATGAACAGGGTGTAGTAGAGCAGATCGCCGGAGCCGGTCACGATCGGCGTTATCGTGGTCTGGCACCAGAGGGGCGAGCCATCGGCGCGGCGATACGGACTCTCGGCCTGGCCGGCATCCTGCTCACCGCGCGCCAGCCGGCGCAGGATGGCCCCGCCATTGTCCTGCATCCCGGGCAGCAGGAGATCGGCCAGCAGCATTCCGTTGAGCGCGCCGGAGGGGTAACCGAGCAGCTCGCACAGGGCGGGGTTGGCGCGGATCAGCCGGCCTTCGATATCCAGATGGCATATGCCTGTGCGGGACTGCTCGAAGCCCGCCTGAAAGACCAGCTCATTGAGGCGCAGGCGTTCGGTCAGCTTCAACTGCTGCCGGAAGCCCCAGCGCATAATCAAATATAGCAGCGCCGCTGTGATGGTGATAAACAGCCAGCCTTTGGAGGTTTGCAACAGAGTGACCTGGCTGCCTGATTCCACCAGACGATTTACGACAGCATCGGAGATGACAATCCACAGGATGCCAATCAGAGCGTAAATCAGGCTGCCCCCTAGAGCAGGGCGCTGCTTGAGCGTTTTCATGGTCCTCCACCGGCCAGGATGCCGGTCAGGATTATTCTGTGCTGCGCGGTGTTTATCCGGTTGTTACCCGTGCTGCTGCATAAAGCGATGGATACGCTCCAGCGCCTGTTCGAGCTTCTCATAGGCTGTCGCGTAGCAGGCGCGGACAAAGCCCGCCCCGCTGTCGCCGAAGGCGCTGCCGGGAATCACGGCCACCCGCTGCTCCTGCAGGAGTTTTTCGGCGAAGGCGTTCTCGTCCATGCCGCTGGCTGTCACATTGGGGAAGACATAAAAAGCGCCGCGCGGCTCGAAGGTCGAAAGCCCCAGCTCGTTCAGCCCGTTGACCATCAGCATCCGCCGCCGGTTGTATTCGACCCGCATCTGCTCCACGTGCTCTTCGCCGTGGTTCAGGGCGTGGATGGCGGCAAACTGGGCGGTGGTGGGGGCGCTCATGATCGCGTACTGGTGTATCTTGCGCATGGCGGCCAGCAGATCGGTCGGCGCCATAACCCAGCCCAGCCGCCAGCCGGTCATGGCGTGGGATTTGCTCAGCCCGCCGAGCACGATAGTGCGCTCCTTCATGTCGGGCAGAGAGGCGAAGTTGACGTGCTCGATGCCGTATACCAGCCGGTCGTAAATTTCGTCAGAAATGACCAGGAGATCGTGCCGGCGGGCCACCGCAGCGATTTCTTCCAGGCGCGCTTTCGTCATCACCGCCCCGGTCGGGTTGTTGGGATATCCGAACAGGATGGCCCTGGTACGTGGGGTGACCTTCGCTTCCACCGCCGCGCCGGTCATCTGAAAATCGTCCTCCACCCGCGTGGGGACCATCACCGCTTTGCCGCCAGCGAGCACTACCTCCGGCGCGTAGCTGACGAAGCCCGGCTCCGGGATGATCACTTCATCGCCGGGGTTGATCACCGCCGCTGTCGCCAGGTACAGCGCCTCGCTGACGCCGACAGTGATCAACAGGTTGTCGTTCGGGTCGTAGCTCAGCCCGTACAGCCGCTCCAGATAAGCCGCCAGCGCCACGCGCAGCTCAAAGATGCCAGAATTTGACGTGTAGTGCGTCTCGCCCCGCTGTAAGGATTGAATACCTGCCTGAAGTATCGGCTCCGGAGTGATGAAGTCCGGCTCGCCGATGCCCAGCGAAATCACATCATCCATCGTGGCCGCAATGTCAAAGAAGCGACGGATGCCTGACGGTGGAATGCTTTGCACACGTTCGGATACGAAATTGCGCATAGCCTTTGCCTCCTCGAAAAAGGGATCGCACAACGTCAGCCGCAGCATTTCTGCCCCTCCATTATGCGGTGATAGCGCTCGTTTGGCGAGTCGTCCGGACGCTTGAAATCCCGATTTTCACCCGAATGACCGCTTGAATAATTGAAATTCCTCCGCTTATAATGATGTTGGACCGCGTGAAACAGGCGCGGTGAGTTATTCCTGCAGCTTTGCGGAGGATGTGCTGATGAAAAAATTACTGGTGCTTATAATAGCCGGCTTGCTCCTGCTGGCGGCCTGCGCCCCTGCTGAAGTCGTGGTCGATGAGCGGATGTGCCAGGCGCTTACAGAGCTGATGTCGGCTTCCCGGGCGCTGTCCAGCCTGGATGCGACTTCCACGATGGACGATCTGAACCGGGTGAGGCAGGAGTTCGCGGAGAAGCTGCAATCGGTCCGCTGGGCGGCCGTTGATCTGCGCCGGGTTGACGAAGCTCTGACGCGGGCTTACGATGCGCTGGGGCGGGCGCTGGACAACATCCCCGGCAGTCAGACGGTGGCTCAGGGGCTTGAGGCGGTGACGGGCGAGCTAACCGACCTTCAAAACGCTTTTGATGCCTTCTATACGTCCCGTTGTACGGCGGCCCCGGCTTCGTAACATACCGGCCACATACCGGCCCTGCGGCCAGGCAGCAGCAGGTAGTGAAAATGCTTCTCCACCCTGATCAGTCGAAAATATAAAGAAAAGAGGAAAACATTATGACTGCTATGACGTCACAACCGGTTGGGCGCCAGACGCACTGGTGGCTGACTCTGATCAATGGCATCTCCCTCATCATTCTGGGCATTCTCCTGCTCATGAATCCCGTCGGGAGCACCTTCTTTCTGGTCCAGTTCCTGGGTATCTACTGGCTGGTTTCCGGCCTCTTCAGTCTGGTCGGCATCTTCGTGAACCCCCATCTGTGGGGCTGGAAGCTGTTCAGCGGCATTCTGGGCGTCATCGCCGGCGTCATGATCCTCCAGCATCCGATCTGGGCGGGCGTGCTGGTCCCCACCACGCTGGTCATCGTGCTGGCCATCCAGGGCATCATCGTCGGCATCGTCGGCCTGATTCTGGCCTTCCAGGGCGCCGGCCTGGGGTCGGGTATTCTCGGCGCCGTCAGCATCATCTTCGGCGTCATCCTGCTCGGGCAGCCCTTGCTGGCCGCCCTGGCCCTCCCGATGGTGCTTGGCTCCTTCGCCGTCGTCGGCGGCGTTGTCACGCTGGTGCACTCATTCCGCATTCGCGGCTCCCAGCAGCCTGGCCCGTAAGCCGGGCGCGCCAGCCTGAATCGACGAGGGGGGCGCGGTCCCCCCTCGCTGCGCTCCCGGTCACGGCAGGGCCGGGGCGGCTCCCCGGCGGCTCGCCTTTTTCAGGTGAAGGCGGCACCTTGCTGCGCTTTGAGCGTCTCCACAATGACCACGCCGCTGGACGTGCCCAGCCGGGTGGCGCCCGCCTCAATCATGGCCAGCGCTGTCGCCAGATCGCGGATGCCCCCCGACGCCTTGACGCCTGTCGCCGGGCCGGCTTCCTCCCGCATCAGGCGGATATCGGCGACGGTCGCCCCGCCGGAACCGAAACCGGTTGAGGTCTTGACGAAGTTGGCTCCTTCGTCGCGGGCTATCCGGCAGACCAGGCGCTTTTCGTCGTCGGTCAGGTAGCAGGTCTCCAGGATGACCTTGCTGATCGCGCCGGCCTCCCGGCACAGGCGGGTCATCGCGGCGATTTCACGCCGGACGAGCGCGGTGTCCTCCGCCTGCAGGGCGCGGATATTGATCACCATGTCGATCTCGCCTGCGCCCCGCTGGATGGAATCGGCCACCTCGTAGGCTTTGACTTCCGGCGTATTCTGACCGAGCGGGAAGCCGACAGCCGCTCCGACGCGGACCGACGTGCCCGCCAGCAGGCGGATGCAGGTCTCAATTTCGGCGGGGTTGATGGCAACCATGGCGAAGCCGTAAGCTGCTGCTTCGGCGCACAGGCGCTCGATATCGGCGGGCGTGCCGTACGGCTTGAGGAAGGTGTAATCGATCAGGGCGGCCAGTGCCTGCGGCGTCAACATAGCTCATCGCTCCAGATAGCGCTGGACTTCATCCAGCGTAGGCAGGGCCGGGATCGCCCCGGCTTTGGTGCAGGTCAGGCCGCCGACCACGGTGGCGAACTGCAGCGCTTCTTCCACCGCTGCCTGTTCCACCGCCGCCAGCGAGCCGTGCTTTTCAAATTCGGGCAGCAGGCGCGTGATCAGGGCGCCCATGAACCCGTCACCCGCGCCGGTCGTCTCCACCACCGCAATATCGCGCAGGGCCGGCAGCTCGATGCGGTAGTCGCCGTTGGTAGCCAGACAGCCGTCTTCGCCCCGGCTGATCACCAGCAGCTCTACGCCCCAGTCGAGCACGGCGCGGATGCCGCGCTCCAGATCGTCGTAGCCGGTCGCCACAGACCATTCTTCCGCGCTGATCTTGGCCAGATGGGCGTAGCGGAATGAATCCTGGATCACGCGGCGGGCGGTGATCTCGTCCGGCCAGAGGGTGGGGCGGTAGTTGGGATCGTAGGTGATCATCAGGCCGCGGGCGCGGGCCATCTCCACCGCCTTGCGCTGGGCGCTGGCCGCCGGCTCGTCGATAAACGTGATTGAGCCGTAATGAAAGCAGCGCGCGCCAGCGAAAAGGGCGTCGGTGATCTCGCCCGGGAGCAGGTTCATATCAGCGCCGGGATTGCGGTAGAAGCACATATCTTTGCGGCCGTCGTCCCGCACGGCGACGAAGACAATCGTGGTGCGCGCCCGGGAGTCTACAAACAGGTACGTCGTATCCACGCCGTTATGTTCCAGCGTCTGCCGCAGCAGGAGGCCGAACGGGTCATCGCCGACCTTACCCACGAACCCCACCGGGAGGCCCAGCCGCCGCACCGCCACCGCCACATTGGCCGGCGCGCCGCCGGGAGCGCGGGTGAAGCCCGGCGTATCGACCAGAGAGGTGTTGGCCCGGGTGGCGACGAAGTCAATCAGCAGTTCACCGATACAGATCACATCGGGCATGGATTTATTCCTCCTGTGGATGCTCTGCCGGGCGGGGTGTGCCCGGCACGGGGGGTCTACTTCGCCGCGCTTCGCCCCTGCTCCGGAGCAGGGGCGACAATGATGATCTTCCGGGTATGGGAGGCGCTCGATCGCTGGTAGCTCACAGGCTGCTTTCGCTTCAGGACGAGCTTAAGCTGACACTGATAAGGATAGCCGAAAACGGCGCAAAATTACAGAGAGCGGAGGGCAAGCGGCTGGCAGCAGAGGAAAGTAAACAGTGAGAGAGCGAAGCGGACGAGCGCCCCGCCCGGCAGCGCGAAGGCGCCCCCTGTTCCCGGCTGCCTGCTTTTCTCCTGTTCCCGATTATAATCGGGCTGCTGCCCGCGCCGCGCTGTGATGACGGAGGCGTATGTCAAGATTTCGCGCCGATGCGACCGCTCTGCTTCTGATTACACTGACCGCCCTGATCTTCTTCGCGCCGGTCTGGGCGGGCGGTGGCTGGCTGCCCTACGGCGGCGGCGATCTGGTCTCCTTCCTGTGGCCGGCCTACACCTTCGCCGCCCGGATGCTCCCCGCCGAGCTGCCGCTGTGGAACCCGCACCAGTACGGCGGCTCGCCCTTCTGGGCCGATAATCAGAGCAGCGTGTTGTACCCGCCCAACCTGCTGCTCTCCCTGCTCACCGACGCCCCGCCATACTGGGCGCTGGAGCTGCTGGTCATGCTGCATCTCTGGGGGGCCGGCGTCGCCATGTACGCCTGCCTGCGGCTGGCCCGGCGCGCGGATCGGATCGGCCCGGCGGCGGCAGCAGCCGGCGCGATCGCCTTCATGTTCTCCGATGTGTTCGTGACACACCAGGGCAATCTCAACCTGATCGCGGCGGCGGCCTGGCTGCCGCTCACCTTTCTGGGCGTCTGGCGCGGACTCGACCCGGCTGAGGGTCGCTCGCGGCGCTGGATTCTGTGCGCCGGGGTTGCCGCGGCGCTGTGCCTCCTGGCCGGCCACGCCCAGATCGCCTATTTCACGGCCTTGCTGGCCGGCGCGGCGGGTCTGTGGCG
>WBZO01004028.1_pt1 | contig 16293 bp, 13 predicted proteins | sample 5204261 | NCBI WGS metagenome assembly WBZO01 (sample SAMN12412400, study PRJNA552823) | activated sludge metagenome | isolation source: activated sludge from anammox sidestream of wastewater treatment plant... | place: USA: North Carolina | collected 2017-09 | reverse complement strand
CTCGCTTCGTCTTGGAGGGAGGAACGGACTAACCGCTCGCACGTTGGGGTCATGCGCGGCATTTCAAGCGGGTGGCTCGCCGGCGCCGCCGGCTGCACCACGAAGGCCCGCCACCGGCCGGAACGACCGTTCGGCGACGACTACAGCTTCGCTCCCATGGCGCGCGCCCGCGCCTGCGTCTGCTGGCGGGCGTCGATGTCGGGAGGCGCCTCGAGCCAGCCCGCGAGGTTGCGAAACGCGAGATCGGCCAGGGCAGCGATCCACGCCGGGTGCTCGTTCAGGCACGGGATGACGTGGAGCGCCGCGCCGCCGGCGGCGCGGTAGCGCGCCTGCCCCTCGATGGCGATCTCTTCGAGCGTTTCCAGGCAGTCGGCGACGAAGCCGGGACAAAAGACGTCGACGCGACCCGTCTTCGCGGCGCCAAGCTCGCGCAAGACGTCGGCCGTGTACGGGGTGAGCCACTTCGCGCGGCCGAAGCGCGACTGGAAGCTGAGAGTCCACTGCGTCGACTCGAGACCGAGCTCGCGGGCGAGCAGGCGCGCCGTGACGTGGCAGTAGCAATGGTACGGGTCGCCCGCGTCGAGCGTGCGCCGCGGCACGCCGTGAAACGACAGCACGAGCTTGTCCGGGCGGCCGTTTTGCATCCAGTAGTCGTTGACGTTGCGCGCGAGCGCCTTGATGTAGCCCGCGTCGGCGTGGAAGGTCTCGACGAAGCGCAGCGCCGGCACGCGTCGCACGTGCGCGAAATGCGCGGCGACCGCGTCGAACGCGGACGCGGTCGTGCTTGCCGCGTACTGCGGATACAGCGGCAGCACGAGGATCTTCTCGCACTGCGCCGCGGCGAGCCGGTCGAGCGCGGACGCGATCGACGGTGACCCATAGCGCATCCCGAGCTCGACCGGGCACGCGTCTGCCGCGAGCCCGGCCCGCTTCAGGCGCTGACCGAGGTAGCCCAGGAGCAGCGTGCGCTGGCGCAGGCTGTGCACGAGCAGTGGCGAGCCGTCCTGCGTCCAGATCGCGGCGTAGCGCTGCGCCGAACGCGCCGGACGCACGTTGAGGATCACGCCGTGGAGGAGTGGCTGCCACAGGGCCCGCGGCAGCTCGACCACGCGCGGATCGGAGAGGAATTGCGCGAGATAACGACGTACGACCCGGGACGTGGGGGCTGCGGGGGTGCCGAGGTTGACGAGCAGCACGCCCGGGCGTGGCGTGCGGTCGTGGGCAAACGGCGGTGCGGGTGCGTGCTGCGCCAAGACTGCGTCGATCGGGCGGGACTATTCGTCGGCGAGTTGCTGGCTCATCGCCTGCGACAGGAGCTTCGCCGTCAGGTCGACGATCGGCACGACGCGCTCGTACGCCATGCGGGTCGGACCGATCACGCCGAGCGTCCCGACGACGCGTCCCTTGACTTCGTACGGCGCCGTGACGACGCTGCATTCGTCGAGCGGCACGAGGCCCGATTCGGTGCCGATGTAGATCGACACGCCCTGCGCGTGCTGCGAGAGGTCGAGCAGGTGCAGGATCGACGTCTTCTGCTCGAAGAGCTCGAAGAGCCGGCGCAAACGCTCCATGTCCGAACCGATGTCCGCGGCGTGCAGCAGATTGCGCTCCCCGGTGACGACGAGCTCCTCCCCATCGGCCATCGCCCCCTCGCCCACTTCGACCGCGGCGGCCATGAGCTTCGCCACATCCTCCTGCAGCCTGCGCAGCTCCTCGCTGATGCGCGCGCGGATGGCGGCGAACGGCAGGCCGGTGAAGTTCTGGTTGAAGAAGTTGGCAGCCTCGACGAGTTGCGACTGCGTGTACGGGCGGTCGGTGTGCAGGATGCGATTCTGCACGTCGCCTTGCGCCGTGACCAGGATCAGGAGCACGCGCCGCTCGCCCAGCCGCAGGAACTCGATGTGGCGAAAGGCGGCGTCGTGCCGCCGCGGCGTCATGACGACGCCGGCGAACTGCGTGAGCTGGGAGAGAAGCCCCGCAGCAGCATTGACGAGCTCGCGCGGGCGATCGGCGACGAGCTCGCCCTCCAGGCGATGGATCTCGTCTTGCGCCAGCGCCTTGGCCACCATCAGCGTATCGACGAAGAAGCGATACCCCTTGGCGGTGGGGACCCGGCCGGCCGACGTATGCGGGCTCGCGATGAAGCCCATCTCCTCCAGATCCGCCATCACGTTGCGGATCGTGGCCGGCGAAAGGTCGAGGCCGGAATGTCGTGACAGTGCGCGGGAGCCCACCGGCTGGCCTTCGCTCACGTAGCGTTCGATGAGCGTCTTGAGCAGGTGCTGGGCGCGGGGCTCGAGCATGCGTCCATTCTAGCGCTACCGGCGTGCGTCGTCCCTGCGGATGCCGCATGCGGCGCGCCGCTCGACCATGCGGTCGAGCCGGCCAGAAGCAGGGCTGTGGTTTAATCGGCCATGCCCCATGCGCGCGTTTCCGCCGCGGCCTCCGGCCACCGCTTCCCGCGGATCGCGCTCGTCGGTCGGCAGGCCACGCCAGGCATCGCCGCGCCGCTTGCCGAACTTGCCGCGTTCCTTGCCGCCCGCGGGCATCACGTCGTCGTCGATGCCAGCACCGCGCAGTACGCGCCGCTGCCCGGGTACGCGACCGCGGCACCCGCGGACTTCGCACCGATGGTCGACCTCGCCGTGGTGCTGGGTGGCGACGGGACGATGCTCGCGCTCGCCCGCCAGCTCGCTCCCTTCGACGTGCCCCTCGTCGGCGTCAATCAGGGGCGGCTCGGCTTTCTCACCGACATCCCATTGCGCGAGATGACGGCAACGCTGGCGGCGATGCTCGACGGCCGCCACGTCGAGCAACAGCGCACGATGCTCAAGATCGCCGTCGAGCGCGCCGACGATCGCAGCGACCGCGGGCTCGCGCTCAACGACGTGGTCGTCAACCGCGGCTCGATCGGCAGCATGATCGAAATCGCCGTGGTCATCGATGGCCGCTTCGGCTACGCGATGCGCGCCGACGGCATCATCGTCGCCACGCCCACCGGATCGACCGCGTACGCGCTCTCGGCGGGCGGTCCGATACTCGCCCCGGAGCTCGCCTCGCTGCTGCTCGTGCCGGTCGCCCCGCACGCGCTCACCCACCGGCCCATCGTCATCGATGACGATGCATCCATCGCGATCACCGTGGTCAACGGTCGCGACGCGGGCGTGCACTGCGACGGACAGGGCCATTTCGCCCTTGCCGCGGGTGACCGCGTCGTCGTCGAGCGTGCGCACTGCCGGGCGCGGCTGCTCTACCCGGAGGGCCACGACGATTTCGCCACATTGCGCGAGAAGCTGCACTGGACGGCGACACCCGAGGAGCTGCGCCAGGGCGGCGCCTGATCGAGCCGCCAACGCGACACCCCCATGCTGCGCGCGCTCGCGATCCGCGATTTCGTCACGGTGTCGGCGCTCGACGTCGAGTTCGCCGCCGGATTCACCGTGCTCACCGGCGAGACCGGCGCCGGCAAGTCGATCCTGCTCGATGCGCTGGGCCTTCTCCTCGGCGATCGCTTCGACGTCGGGCAACTGCGCGCGGGTGCCGAGCGCGCCGAGCTCGCCGCGACCTTCGACGTCGGCGACGTGCCGACCGCAGCCGTCTGGCTCACCGACCAGGCGCTCGCCGCCGACGGTACCGAGGTCCTCCTGCGCCGTGTGCTCGACGCCCAGGGGCGCAGTCGGGCGTGGATCAACGGCCGACCCGCGACCCTCGCGCAGCTCAAGGCGCTGGGCGAAATGCTCGTCGCGCTGCACGGGCAGCACGCGCACCAGACGCTGGGGCAGCCCGAGACGCAGCGCGCGCTGCTCGACGCCTTCGGCGGCTTCACCACCCTCACCACCGAGGTCAACGCGCGCTGGCGTGTGTGGCGCAGCGCGGTGGAGCGGCGCGATGCCGCGCGGTCGGAAGCCGCGGCGACGGCGAGCGAGCGTGAATTCCTGGAGGAGCGACGCCGCGAGCTCGCCGCTCTCGCCGTCACAGACGCCGAATGGCGCGACCTCGCGACCGCGCAATCGCGCCTCGCCCACGCCGCGGAGCTGATCGGCCTTGCCACCGAAGCTGCGACCGTGCTCGTCGACGCCGACGACGCGCTCGCGAGCCGGCTCGCGCAGCTCCTCGCGCGCTTGCGTGCCGCGGTCGCGCACGACGCGGCGCTCGGCGCCGTCGTCGCCCTGCTCGAGCCGGCGCACATCGAGCTCGCGGAAGCGGCGCGCGCGCTGCGCGACTACCAACGCCACCTCGACCTCGACCCCGGCGAGCTCGCACGCGTCGAGACCCGGCTCGCCGCGCTGCACGAGGTCGCGCGCAAGCATCGGGTCAAGCCCGAGGCGCTGCCCACGCTCCTTGCCGAAACCGAAGCGCGGCTTGCAGCGCTGTCCGAATCGGCCGATGCGAAGGCACTCGCCGAGCGCGCGGAAAAGGCCGAGCGCGACTACCGCGACGCCGCCACGCAACTGTCGAAGAAGCGCCGCTTCCACGGCAACGAGCTCGCGCACCGCGTGACGGCCGCGCTGCAGGCGCTGGCGATGGCGGGTGGGCGCTTCGAGGTCACCCTCGCACCCCTGGGCAATCCGGCAAGCCACGGCATGGACGACGTCGAGTTCCGGGTCACCGCGCATCCGAAGCAGCCCGTGGGACCGCTCGCCAGGGTGGCGTCGGGCGGCGAGCTGTCACGCATCGCGCTCGCGCTCTCGGTCGTGGCGAGCGAGGCGGGTTCGGTCCCGACGCTCGTCTTCGACGAGGTCGACAGCGGCATCGGCGGTGGGGTCGCCGCGACGGTGGGACAACTCCTGCAAGCGCTGGGTGCGACGCGCCAGGTGCTATGCGTGACGCATCTGCCGCAGGTCGCCGCGTTCGCCGACGCGCACTACCGTGTGGCGAAGGCCGGCACCGCGGATGGCGTGACGAGCGAGGTCGTGCCGCTCGCAGCCGCCGACCGGATCGAGGAACTGGCGCGCATGCTCGGTGGCGCCGCGATCACCGCCAAGACGCGGGCGCACGCCGGAGAGCTCTTCGCGCAGCACCGTCGCGGGGTCGCGCCGCCGTAGGGGTCATCCTTGCCGCCCCGGCGGGCGGGTTTTCAGCGCCGTGACGAGCGCTTGCGCACGCCTTTCGCGCGCGACTTCGCCTTCGCCTTGCCACCGCTCGTCGCACGTGACTTCTGGGCGACGGTACGAAACATCGTCGCGGGCGCCGCCTCGCCGGTCTCGAGCCAATACTTGACGCGCTGTGCATCGTTCACGCGTGCGAGCTTGCCGATCGAATCGAGGAGCACGATCACCATCGGCCTGCTCGCGATGTTGGCGAGCATGACGACGCAGCGCCCCGCCTCGCGGATATAGCCCGTCTTCTGGAGCTGGATGTCCCAGGCGTCGTTCTTCACGAGCGCGTTGGAGTTCTTGTAGCCGAGCGTCTCGCCGGTCGGCGCCACCTCGACCTCATGCGCCAGCGTGGTTGAAAATTCGCGGATCTTGGGATACGAGGCTGCGGCGCGCACGAGCTTGGCGAGATCGTTCGCCGTCGACACGTTCTTGGGCGACAGGCCGGTCGCGTCGTCGTAGTGCGTGTTCGTCATGCCGAGCGCACGCGCCTTCTCGTTCATCGCCGCGACGAATGCCAACTGCCCTCCCGGGTAGTGCCGGCCGAGCGACGACGCCGCGCGGTTCTCCGACGCCATCAGTGCGAGGCGCAGCATCTGCTCGCGGGTGAGCGTCGCGCCCATGTGCAGGCGGGAGCGGCTGCCCTTGATGTAGTCGAAATCCTCCATGTCGACTTCGAGCTCCTCGTCCATCGGCTGGTTCGCGTCGAGCACCACCATTGCGGTCATGAGCTTGGTGACGGAGGCGATCGGCGTGACCTCGTCGGCGGCCTTGCTGTAGACCGCGGTTCCGTTCGCGGCGTCGACAACGATGGCATTGGCCGAGGCGAGCTTCAGCTTGGAGCTGTCAAGCGCCGGTGCCGCCAGCACGGGCGCAGCAAGGAATCCAGCAAAAACAACAGGAAAGAGACGATTCATGACACGGCGTCGAGCAAAAGAGCACTGGGCGGTTATCGCACGGTTCGGGCGCTGCGGTCAATCCCATCGTTCGATCTCGGGTTCCCCCTTGTGACTCGGCCGGAGACAGGGCGAGGCCCGGTGCCCCGGTTCGGCGGAGTCCGGGCCGGTGCAGACCCCGGTGCCGGGTCGCCGGTGGGAAGCACTCCGCACCGCGGGCCGGTGCGGGCCCCGATGCCGGGTCGCCGGTCGGAAGCGCGGCGCACCGTGGGCCGATGCGCCGGCCCGCCCCGGTGCGTGCTCAGCGTCGCCGCCGGGCGAACCATTCGGCGCCGCCGTAACCCACGAGGAGCATCAACCCGCGCACGCAGCCGTAGGCCATCCACGTCAGGGCCTTCACCACCCGGCTGCGACCGCTCCACTGCTCGTGCTCGACGTGACGCGTCCCGGTGGCGAGCAGCGCCATCAACTCGACGCGAAGCTCGCCGGCAAAGCGCGCGTCGCGCACGAAGATGTTGGCCTCGCGCGCCATCAGGAGCGAATACGGATCGATGTTCGACGACCCGACCGTGGCCCAGCGCTCGTCGATCACCGCCACCTTGGCGTGCAGGAACGAGCGGTGATACTCCGCGATGGCGACGCCGGCCGCGAGAAGTTGGCCGTAGAGCGCGCGCGAGGCGTAGTGCAAGAGGCGGTACTCGACGCGCGCCTGCAAGAGCAGCGTCACCTTCACCCCGCGGCCTGCCGCCGCGATGAGCGCGTGGCGAAAGCGCACCCCAGGGAAGAAGTAGGCATTGGCGATGATGATCTCGCGCTTCGCCGTGCGGATCGCCGCGAGGTACGCGCGCTCGATGTCGCGACGATGGCGCAGATTGTCGCGGGTCACGAGTTTTGCGGTCTGGGCGCCGGCGCGCTGCACCGCAGGAACGTCGGGAAACAACGGCACGTCGCTCGTCTCGAACTGCAGGAGTTCGACGAGCGCCCAGAGCCGCTCGGTCGCGTAGATGATCTGACCCACGACCGGGCCGCGCACGCGCACCGCGAAATCGAGCCGCGGCGGCGTGTGCCGTGGCGTGTTCATGTCGTCGATGATGTTGATGCCACCGACGAACGCAACCGCGCGATCCACCCGACAGACCTTGCGGTGCATGCGCCGCAGCCGATGCGACCGGAACTGCCATAGCGCGACTTCCGGGCGGTACTTGAGGAGCTTGACGCCGCCGCCGCGCAGCCTTTGTTCGAGCGCCTTCGTGAGGTAGTGCCGCGCGCCCCAGCCGTCGACGAGTACGCGCACCGTCACACCACGGCTCGCCGCGCGCACGAGTGCGTCGGCGACCCGGTTGCCCGTCGGGTCGTCGGCGTAGATATACGTCTCGAGCCAGACCTCGCGTTGCGCGCCATCGATGGCGGCGATCAGCGCCGGGAAGAGCTCCCGGCCGCTGCACAACAGCTCGACAGCGTTCCCCGGCGTGAAGCGGAACACGGACGACGCGACCTCCCCTCGGGCCGTCGCCGCGCCTCCTATCGTGTCGGTGGCAGGATCTCGAACGTCGCGGCCAGCGCGGCGTGGTCCGACATGCGCGACGACGGGAACGCGTAGTGTACGCGGGCGTCGACGACGGCGAGCCCGCGCACGTAGATCCGGTCGAGCCGAAAGACCGGCAGCACGCTCGGAAACGTGCGTGCCGGGCGCCCCCTCACCTCGTCGAAGACCTCGACGACGCCGAGCGCATCGGTGAGCGTGCGGTCGCCCTTGCGTCGCCAGTCGTTGAAGTCGCCGGCGATCACCATCGGCGCATCGCGCGGCACGGTCTCGTTGATGCGGTCGACGAGCGCCTGGATCTGAAAGCGGCGTCCGCGCTCGAACAAGCCGAGATGGACGTTGAGGCAGTGCAGGACGGGAGCGCCCGCGCCGAGATCGATCTCGCAGTGCAGGAGGCCGCGGCTTTCGAACGCGTGCGCCGAGATGTCGGAGTTCTCCTGCGCGACGATGGGAAAGCGCGAGAGCATCGCGTTGCCGTGGTGGCCGTGGCGGTGCACGACGTTGCGCCCGTAGGCCACCTCACCCCACATGGAATCGGCGATGAACTCGTGCTGCGGCTTGCCTGGCCAGTCGCGATGTCGCGCCGCGTGGCGGTGATGCATCCCCTGCACTTCCTGCAGGAAGAGGACGTCGGCGGACATCACGTGGAGCTTCTCCTTGAGCTCGTGGATGACCATCCGGCGCGTGAGATGCGAGAACCCCTTGTGGATGTTGTAGGTGACGACGCTGAACTGCATCGGTGCGCTGGGCGACGGGGCGGCTGCGGGGCGCCATGGTAACGGCGAATCGGCCTTGGCCCGCGCCGTGACACGACGGGCGGTACCGGGCACGCTCGCGTGCACCCCCGGCAGCGTGCGGGCCCGCGTGCCGGTGCGCCACCGCCGTCCACGCAATCGCGCGACGACGTTGCCGATCGCCGCGTCAGTCTTGCTTCCCATCATCGTCCTTTCGCTTCGCCTTCCGCCCCTTGCCCGCCTTGCCCATTTTCCCCGCTTTGCGCGTCTTGCCCGCCTTGTCCCCGGTGCCATCCTCGTCGACGCGATGGGTCGCCTTGCGCCGACGCCCGGCGTGCCGGCCGCCTTCGTCCTCGGCATCGAGAATCGCCTTGGCCTCGACGAGTTCGGCGCGCTGGTGCGCGTCGATCACCGGATAGTCGACGCCGAGCGAGGCGAGCGCGTCGACGACGGCGGCGCCGACGACGAGACGCGTGTACCACTTGTTGTCGGCCGGCACCACGTACCACGGGCACTGCGGCGTGGACGTCTCGCGGATCATCGTCTCGTAGGCGTCCATGTACGCATCCCAATGCGAGCGCTCGTGCGCGTCGGCGGCCGAGAACTTCCAGTTCTTGTCGGGCTCCTCGATGCGCTCGAGAAAGCGCCTCTTCTGCTGCTCGCGCGACACGTTGAGGAAGAACTTGCGCACCACGGTGCCGTTGCGGCTCAGGTAGCGCTCGAAGCCGCGGATGTCCTCGTAGCGCTCCGCCCAGATCCGCTTGGTGACGAGTTGTGGCGGCAGCCGCTGCCCGGCGAGGATTGCCGCGTGCACCTTCACCACGAGCACTTCCTCGTAATAGCTGCGGTTGAAGATGCCGATGCGACCGCGCTCGGGCAGGCTCTTCGCGCAGCGCCACAGGTAGTCGTGGTCGAGCTCCTCGACCGTCGGCGCCTTGAACGCGAAGACCTGGCAACCCTGCGGATTGATTCCCGACATCACGTGCTTGATCGCGCTGTCCTTGCCGGCGGCGTCCATCGCCTGGAAGACGAGGAGGAGCGACCAGCGATTCTGGGCATACAGCCGGTCCTGCATCTCGGCCAGGGCCGACCGGCCGAGCGCAAGCATCTCCTGTGCCGCCGGGCGGTCCTCGGCGTCGAGGTGCCCGGTGTCGCGGGGGTCATGGTCCCGGAGGCGGAATTTCCCCGGTCGATCGATGCGATACGGCGCTGCGGTGTCGCGCGCCATCCGGGCGATCTGCCGCAGTTCCTTCCTGAAATCGACCATGCTCCCTCCCGAGTGACGTGTGCCGGCACTATAGAGCAGGCACCGGCACGCGACGCGAGTAACATGTGCCCATGGCTGCCGCAATTCAACTGCGCTACGGACGGACCGGGCTCGCGGTGCGCCTGCCGGACGGCGCGCGCCCCACGGTCATCGGTAAGCGCCCGCTCGCCAAGCTCGTCGATCCCCAGGGTGCCGTCGCCGCCGCGCTCGCCGCCCCGGTCCAGACGCGACCGTACGCCGAGCTCATCCGGGGACGGCAAAGCGCCTGCATCCTCGTGTGCGACATCACGCGGCCGGTGCCCAACCACCTCTTCCTGCGCCCGCTCATCGAGCCGCTCCTCGCGGCGGGCGTGCCGGGCGAGCGGATCAGCGTGCTCGTGGCCACCGGCTTGCACCGTCCCAACGAGGGCGCCGAACTCGCCGAGGTGATCGGCGACCCGTGGGTCTTCGCGCATGCGCGCGTCGAGAACCATTTCGCCCGCGACGAGGCGGCGCACGTCGACCTCGGCACGACGCCAGGCCGCAACACCCCGGTCAAGCTCGATCGCCGTTTCGTCGAGGCGGACCTGCGCATCGCGACGGGCCTCGTCGAACCGCACTTCATGGCGGGCTACTCGGGCGGACGCAAGGTGATCGCGCCGGGGGTCGCGCACGAGGACACGATCCGCACCTTCCACAGCGCACGCTTCATGGAGGACCCGCTCGCGATCCAGTGCAACCTCGCGGGCAACCCGCTGCACGACGAGCAGCTCGCCATCGTGCGCATGCTGGGCGAGGTGTACGCACTCAACACGGTGATCGACGACGACCGCGACCTCATCCACGTCAATTTCGGGGAAGTCATCGCAAGCCACCTCGCGGCCGTCGACTTCGTCGCCGCATCGACGCGGGTACCCGTCGGCCGGCGCTTCCACACCGTCGTCACTTCCGCGGCCGGACATCCGCTCGACAAGACGTACTACCAGACGATCAAGGGGATGGTCACCCCCCTCGACATCTTGGCCCCGGGAGGCCGTCTCATCGTCGCCTCCGCCTGCTCCGAAGGCTTTGGCTCGGCGGAGTTCCGCGATGCGCAGGCACGGCTCAACCGCCTCGGGCCCGATGCCTTCCTCGACACGCTGCTCGCCAAGCGCTTCGCCGACATCGACGAATGGCAGACCGAAATGCAGTTGAAGCCGATGCGCGCGGGCCGCGTGCAGCTCTACACGACGGGGCTCGATCACGCGGAGCGCGTGCTGACCGGTGTGGAGGCGATCGCGTCGGTCGACACGGCGATCGCCGATGCGCTGGTGACCGCCGCCGATGCCGACGTCGCGGTGATCCCGGAAGGGCCGTACGTCGTGCCCGTGGCGGCGTGAGCGCTGCCGGTGACGCCCTCCACGGGGAGGGCCTCGCCATCCATCTCGATCTCGTCGGCGGCCTCGCCGGCGACATGTTCGTCGCGGCGATGGTCGATGCCCTGCCCGCGCTCGAGGCGCCAGTGCTCGCCGCGGTCGAGGCGCTGCGCCCGGCGGACAGCGCGCGGCCGGCCTTCACGACGCGCGACGCCGCGGGGTTGCGCGCGCGCCGCTTCGGACTCGCGACCGACTACCGGCACGCGACCCGGCGCCCGGCGATGCTGCACGGGCGCGACGCCGCCCACGGCACGTCGAGTGCCACGATTCGCGCGCGCATCGCGGGGGCGCCACTGCCGCAGGCCACGCGCGACCACGCGCTCGCACTCCTCACGCTGCTCGCCGAAGCCGAAGCGGGCGTCCACGGCGTGGCGCCCGATGCCGTGCATTTCCACGAGCTCGCCGATTGGGATTCGCTCATGGACCTCACGGCTGCGGGGTGCATCGCAGCCGAACTCGCCGGCGCCCACTGGACGGCGTCGGCGCCGCCGCTCGGCAGCGGCCAGGTGCAAACGGCGCACGGGTTGCTGCCGGTGCCCACCCCCGCGACCGCCGCGCTCCTCACGGGGTATGCGTGGCACGACGACGGCGTCGGCGGCGAGCGGGTGACGCCCACGGGTGCTGCCATCCTGCGCCACCTCGTGTCGCCGCAGCGCTGCGGCGTCGCGCGCGCCACCGGCCGGCTCGTCGGTGTCGGTACCGGCGCGGGAACCCGCGCGCTGCCCGGATTGCCCAACGTCACCCGCGCGCTCGTCTTTGCGACGCCGGCGCCGCCCGATACCGAAGCAACCGAAGGCGATATCGTCACCGTGCTCGAGTTCGACGTCGATGACATGACCGGAGAAGAGATCGCGCTTGCCGCCGAGCGCCTGCGCGCACACGCGGGGGTCCTCGACGTCTCGCTTGCGGGCCGCAGCGGCAAGAAGGGGCGCCCGGTCACCGAGATGCGCCTGCTGAGCGCTCCCGCCGCCGCAACCGCGGTCGCGCACGCGTGCTTTCGCGAGACGTCGACGCTCGGTCTGCGCCGGCGCGAGGAGAGACGCTGCGTCCTGCGGCGTACCGACGTGCGCCTGCAACTCGACGAGCGCGCGGTGACGGTGAAACTCGCGCAGCGGCCCGACGGCGAGACGAGCGGCAAGGCGGCGCACGACGACACGGCCGAGGGCGCCTCGCTCGCGGCGCGGCGGCGGATGCGCGAACGCGCCGTGGCCGCGGCGCTGTCGCGCGCCACGTCGGCGCCACCCATGCCGGACGAGCGATGAACGCGCGCGCTGCCGGGCCAACCGCGCTCGCCGCCGTCGTCGCGGCGCTCGAGCGTCATCCGCGTCTTGCCATCGCCGTGAGCGGTGGCGTCGATTCGCTCACGCTCGCGCACATCGCGACGCGCCACGCGCGCACCGAGGCGACGATGTACCACGCGGCAAGCCCGGCGGTGCCCGTCGCGGCGCGGGCGCGCGTCGAGTCGCACGCGGCCGCGCACGGCTGGCGCCTCGTCGTCATCGATGCGCAGGAGCTCGCCGACCCCAACTACCGCGCCAATCCGATCGACCGCTGCTACTACTGCAAGACGAATCTGTACGCGCGCATCGCGGCGACGACCACCGATCCCATCGCGTCGGGCACCAATCGCGACGACCTGGGCGATTTTCGCCCGGGGCTGCGCGCCGCGGCCGAGCGCGCGGTCGTCCACCCGTACGTCGAGGCCAACGTCGGCAAGGATGACATCTATGCGCTCGCGCACGGCTTCGGCCTCGCCGACCTCGAGCGACTGCCGGCGCAGCCGTGCCTCGCGAGCCGCGTCGAGACGGGCATTGCGATCGACCCCGTCGATCTCGCCTTCATCGATGCGATGGAGCGCGCGCTCGCCGCCCGGCTCGGGAGCGAAGCGACGCTGCGCTGTCGCGTGACGCACGACGGCATCGTCGTCGAATTGGGCGCCGCCGACTTCGCCGGGAGCGCGTCGCTCGCCCGCGCGATCGCGAGCGCGGAATGCGCGCGTGCCGGGCGTCGCCTTTCCGGCGTGCGGCCCTACGTGCGCGGTGCCGCATTCCTGCACGAGCATTGACGTGGCCGCGGACTTCCGTCTCGACTGGGATCGCCTCGCGCGCACCGGCACGAGCGAGGCGCTCCTTTGCGACGGCAAGAGCGCCGCGCAAATCGACGCGATCGTGCAGCACGTGGTGGCCGGCGCGGGGCGACTCCTCCTCACGCGACTTGCCGCCGACAAGCTCGCGCAGTTGTCGTCGAGCGCGCGCGCCGTGCTCGACTACGACGCGGTCTCGCACACCGCGATACTGGGTCCGCTGCCGCCGCTGCGCGCGCGGCCACGTGTGGCGATCGTTTGCGGCGGCACGTCGGACGTGCCGGTCGCGGGCGAGGCCGAGCGCACGCTGCGCTTTGCCGGTGAGGCCGCGTCGCGTTACGTCGACGTCGGGGTGGCGGGACTGTGGCGGCTCATGGAGCATCTGGACGACATCCGCGCGCACCGCATCGTGCTGTGCATCGCCGGCATGGAGGGCGCGCTCTTCAGCGTCCTCACCGGCCTCGTGGCGAGCGCGGTCATCGCGGTGCCGACCTCGGTGGGCTACGGGGTCGCCGGCGGCGGCCACGCCGCGCTCAACGCCGCACTCGCGAGCTGCGCGTCGGGGCTCGCGGTCGTCAACATCGACAACGGCTTCGGCGCCGCACACGTCGCGCTGCGCATGCTGGGCGCACCGGCGACGACGGGTGACGCGACGACTGCCGCCGCTAGCGACGCCAGAATCTGACGGAGTTCGACCCATGCGCACCACGCTTGCCTGCCTCCTGACCGGCGCCTTCGCGGCATTCGCGACGACCGCGACGGGCGCGCCGCTCCCGGCGCCTGCCGCCGACCTGCCGCGCGCGGCGACGACGAGTACGCAAACGGCGGTCTTCGCCGGTGGCTGCTTCTGGGGGGTGGAGGCGGTCTTCCGGCACATGAAGGGCGTGCACAGCGCCGTGTCCGGGTACGCCGGCGGCCGCACCAAGAATCCCACCTACGAGGACGTCAGCACCGGCATGACCGGCCATGCCGAAGCGGTCGAGGTCAGGTTCGATCCGTCGCAGGTGACCTACGGCGAGCTGCTGCGCGTCTTCATGTCGGCCGCGCACGATCCCACCGAGCTCAACCGGCAAGGACCCGACGTCGGCACGCAGTATCGCTCGGCGCTGTATTTCGTGAACGACGAGCAGCAGCGCATCGCGCGCGCGTACATCGCGCAGCTCGACGGCGCCAAGGCGTATCCCGGGAAGATCGTCACCGAGCTCGCGCCGCTGACCGCGTTCTATCGTGCCGAGGCGCATCACCAGGACTACCTCGCGCGCCACCCCACGCAGCCGTACATCGTCTACAACGACCTGCCCAAGCTCGAGGCGCTCAAGCGCGACTATCCGTCGCTCGTACGTGCGGCGCCGCTGCGCGGCACGCCCTGAAACCGGCGCACCGAGAAGGCGGCCGCGACGCGGCCACGCGGCGCAGGTCACAACGCGGTGATCTCCGGTCGTGACGACGCGCGCAAGCACCGCCTCGCGCTCGCCACCTACGGCGTGCGTGCCACGTCCACCGGCATCACCCCCGGCGCCGCATTGCCCCACGCCTGCCGGATGTAGCTCAGGAGCGCCGCGGCATTGACGTCGTCGAGGTCGGCGGGTGGCATGCCATACGGGCGCGGGACGGCGCGCGTGGTCGGCCCAAACGTGCCGTGGCGCAGGAGTTGCACGAGGTTGTCGACGTTGGACGCCTGCACCGTCGGGTTGCCGGCGAGCGGCGGATACGCGCCGCGTTCACCGCGGCCGTCCCGACCGTGGCAGTCGGCGCAGCGCTCGACGTAGACACGCTCGCCTTGCGCGATGACGTCGCTCGACACGGTGGAAGGCGCCACCCCCGTCTTTGCCCTCGGCGCAAGGCCCGCAAGATAATCCGCGGCAGCGCGCAGATCGGCGTCGGTCCAGAACTGCGTGCTCTCGCGCACGACGTTGGCCATCGGCCCCGTCACGCTGCCGTGTGCATTGCGGCCGGTCTTCAGCAGCGCCACCGTATCGTCCACGCGCGGATCCGGCGTCGCGGGGTGCAGCGAAGGCGCGTACCAGCCCTGCCCCGGGATGACACCGCCCGTCAGCGTGTCGGCGGGCGCACCCCAGCGATTGCGCGGCGCGTGGCACGCATCGCAATGCCCCAAGCCGCGGACGAGATACTCGCCGCGCTCGGGCGGCGTCGCGCGCGGTGCCTGCGGCGTGAAGAAGAGCCACTGCCACGCGGCGAGAGCCGCCTGCGTGCCAAACGGGTAGCGCAGCGCCTGCGGCCGCGGTGCTTGTACGACGGCCGGAAGGCGGCGCAGATAGGCGTAGATCGCGTCGGCATCGTCGCGCGTGACGCGCGTGTATGACGTGTAGGGAAAGGCCGGAATGAGCCGCCGCCCGTCCGGCGCCCGGCCCTCGTGCAGCGCGCGCCAGAAATCGTCGCGCGACCAGCGCCCGATGCCGGTCGCGTCGTCCGGCGTGAGGTTGCCCGCGTACACGGTTCCAAACGGCGTGCGAATGCCGCGCCCGCCCGCATAGCTCGCGCCACCCGGTGCGGTGTGGCAGCCGGCGCAGTTGCCGACGCGCGCGAGGTAAGCGCCGCGCGTGACGATGTCGGCGTCCCCGCCCGCGGCCGGCGCGACAGGCACCGGTGCGGTAGGCGCTTCCGGCGTCAACGCACCGCATTGCAGCGGCCATCGCGAGGGCGCCGTCGTGACGGGCGTCGACGCGACGGGCACCGGTTGCGCCGCGAGCCACTGGCTCACGCTTGCGATGTCGGCCACCGCGAGTCGATGTGCAATCGTGGCCATGCAGTCGGGTTCGCGCGCGCGACGCGCGCCTTGCCGCCACGCCCCCAGTTGCGCGACGAGATAGTCGCGTGGCAGGCCCACGAGTCCCGGCACGTACGGGGCGATGCCGGTGAGCCGCTCGCCGTGACAGCCGCTGCACGCGGGCACGTCGAGCGCCACATCGCCCTTGCGCACCAGCGTCTCGGCTCGGCGCGCCAACGCGGCGGCGGGCAACGCGACGGCCGGAGGCGGATACGGCACGTCCTGCGTCGCGAAGTACGTCGCGAGTTCGCGCAGCATCGCATCGTCCAGATTCTCCAGCTGGCGCGCCATCGTGACGTGCATGCGGCGACCGTCACGGAAGTTTTGCATCTGCACGAGGAGATAACCCGCGGGCTTACCGGCCAGTCGTGGCACGTAGCCGTCGGGGCGCGACTGTCCTTGCGGCCCGTGACAACCGGTGCACGCCTTCGCCCGGGCTTCGATCGTGTCGGGAACCGCGTGCACCGCGCCGCACGCGATGGCGAGCAGCGC
>WBZO01004025.1_pt1 | contig 16296 bp, 13 predicted proteins | sample 5204261 | NCBI WGS metagenome assembly WBZO01 (sample SAMN12412400, study PRJNA552823) | activated sludge metagenome | isolation source: activated sludge from anammox sidestream of wastewater treatment plant... | place: USA: North Carolina | collected 2017-09 | reverse complement strand
CTCCGCGCGAAACCGAGCTCTATATGCGCGGCGAGTTCATTCAACCACTGGAATACGAAGGTGTTCTTCTGATGTCCTTCGGCTTCGTGGCCAATCAAGCGGGAGGCGGCCCCGCCATCATGCGCGGGCCCATGGTCACTCAGGTCATCAACCAACTCCTCACCACCACCGAATGGGGCGAACTCGACTACCTCGTCATTGATATGCCTCCCGGCACGGGCGACATCCAACTCACCCTCACCCAACTCATCCCCATCACCGCGGCCGTGATCGTCACCACTCCGCAGCAACTCAGCTTCGTGGACGTGGTCAAAGGCATTCAGATGTTCGACAAGCTGAAAGTGCCCACCGTCGCCGTCGTCGAAAATATGAGCTACTTCCAGTGCCCAAACTGCGACTCCAAGCACTACATCTTTGGCCAAGGCGCGCGCAAGAAGCTGACCGAACAGTTCGGCGTCCAAAACACCTTCGAAATCCCGCTCTTCCCCGAAATCGCTCGCCTCAGCGACTCCGGCACACCCGTCGTGCTCGCCGACAAAGACGGCGTCATGGCCTCGCTCTACGGCGAGATCGCCTCTTCGGTCGTGCAGGAAATCAGCAAAATCACCAGCGGCGGCTTGTCGCCCCCAACGGTCGAGTTCGACCCAGCTCGCGGCATGGTCATCAAACTCTCCAATGGCGACGAGCTTACCTGTACGCCCGCAAATCTGCGTCGCGCCTGCCGATGCGCGCACTGCATTGAAGAATTCTCCGGAAAGAAGATTCTCGATCCCGCCTCCATCCCGGAATCCATCACACCCACACACATTTCACCGATGGGCAATTACGCTGTCGCCATTTCGTGGAGCGATGGCCACTCCTCTTCCATCTATTCCTACGACCTGCTTCTCCAACTGGCAAAGCCGCCAGCCACCTAGCCACATCGAAGAATCCAATCAAAATACTTTCCCCAATCGCACACCTTCCGTAGAGTTCGCGCCAGAAATAGCCCTATGGATTCACTCTGGTACTACACAGTCGGCGGAACCGAACAGCGCGGCCCCGTGGAAGAAAGCGAGTTCTTCTCGCTCATTCGATCCGGTCAGATCGCGCCCACCGAACTCGTCTGGACGCAGGGCATGCCTGCGTGGATCCCTCTTCAGAATCACCCCATGCTGCGCTCCCTGATTCCCAATGAAGCAACTCTCGCTCCTGCTGCGCCAGCGCCCGATTCTCGTCAGCAAGGGATCACTCTCCCCACATTCGATGGTGGGCTCGCTTTCATCGGTATTGCCAGTATTATCGGTGGCGCACTGCTCGTTCTCACCTGCGTTGGCATCCCCATCGGCGTGCTCATGATTTTCGCAGGCAGCGCAGCGCTCAGCGCGAAAAGTGCGCTGTCCGACCCGCACCCGACCCCCGAGCAACTCGCCGTAGGTCACGCCAAGCTCCGCACATTTTTCATTCTCACCGGCGTAGTCCTCATCCTGAAGCTCTTCAGCTTCGCCGTCCTCTTTCTCAACCTCGGCGGCGCGCTGATCGCCGCATTCGCAGAAATGTCCAACCCCTTCTAAGCCCAAGGAGCCGCTTTGTTCACCTACACCACAACCATCCGTCTCCACGACACCGACGCCGCTGGCGTGATCTACTTTGCGACACAGTTTCGCCTCGCCCATGAAGCCTACGAAGCCTTTATGGCGGAATTCGGAACCTCGCTCTCGGCGCTCCTGAAAAAAGGGTCGTTCGCCCTGCCGATCGTCTATGCCGAAGCGAACTATTCCAGCCCACTGCGACTAGGCGATGCAGTGACCATCAAGCTCCGCCTCCAACGCCTCGGCAAAACATCCTTCACCCTCGTCAGCCGCTTCTCGGCCAACGGAAAACCAACCGGCTACGTCACCACCACGCACGTCGCCGTCAGCCGAAGCACCGGACACAAATTGCTTCTTTCCGCCGCGCTGAAAAAGATCGTCCAGCGCCTGCGTACATCCGCAGCGTAAGCGCTGCGCTACACTTCACTCGCCGCGAGCTGCTCGAAGCGGCGCCGATCAATCTTGAACTCGCCCGATGCATCGGGCCAGGCGCGAAACGCAACCGGAATCTTGTAGCGCGGCAATATCTTCTCCAGCCGCGCCCGCAACTCCTCATCAGGGACCGCATCGCCGCGCCACTGAAGAAAGGCCACCGGCCGCGCGCCGAACTCTTCATCCGACCGCGGCACCACCACCGCCGCCGCAACTTCTGGGAAACTGGCCAACCAATTCTCGATTTCCTCAGGCTGAATGTTCTCTCCACCCGAAATGAACAGATTGTCCTTCCGCCCGCGCACCGTGAGATAGCCCTCCTCATCCAGCGCCCCCAAATCGCCCGTCGCAAACCAGCCCTCATCATCCACCGGAAGCTGCCGACCCGACGCCGTCACATAGCCGCGAAACAAGGTTCGCCCACGCACCCAAATCTCGCCATCCGCCGCAATCCGCACCTCGCAGTGCCCCAACGCGCGCCCACTCGTCATCCGCTTCGCCGGCGGCGAAGCGGGCCCCATCGCGCACACCTGCGACGCCATCTCTGTCATTCCGTAGCTCGTATAAACCGGCCATCGTCGCCGCATCGCCTCCACGAGCAGCGCGGGCGGCATCCCGCTTCCGCCCAACAGAATTGTCTTCAGCTTCGCAAAGCTCGCGGGCGTCTTCTCGCTGTTCAGCAAGCGATACAACTGCGTCGCGACCAGCGAGAGATGCGTAACGCCGTAGCGTTCCTGCGCGGCCTCAATGGACTCGCCCGCCTCTGGAACAATCACTGCGGCCCCCGCCAAGGCGCAGCGAAAAAGAACCCCAATGCCGCCAACATGAAACAGCGGGAGCGAAAGCAACCACGCATCGTGCGAGGACAAGCGCACGTTCTTGTTCGAAGCGCGCGCGTTGTAGTAGTGATTCGCAATGCTGTGCTCCGCCGCCTTCGGCGCTCCACTCGAACCCGATGTGAACAGGATGGTCGCAGGCGCATCCAACGACATGGGCCACCCCTCCACCTCATCGTCATCGCGCTCGCGATAAACCAGCAACTCATCCGGCGAAATCACGCGCAGCGCAGCCGTGCTCTCCCCCTTCGGATTGGAGACCCGCGCCACCAACGCCGGCGCGCCGATGTGGCGAATTTGCTCAAAAACAGCCTCGCGCGGCAGCCGCGTATTCAGCGGACATGCGACCACGCCCGCGCGCCAACAGCCCCACAAGATCGCGACATACTGCCACGAGTTCTCCAGATAAATCGCAAGTCGCGACCCCGGATCAACGCCCAATCGCCGCAGATTTCGCGCCGCGCGCGCGGCCATCTCGTCCACATCGGAAAAGATCATCGCCTGATGACCCGACACTAACGCCGTCTCGTGCTTCGAGATGATCGCCGAATCGAATAGAGGACACCGAATCACATTCATGCCTTCACCACACTGCGGCGCGCAAGCGCCAGATCAATTTCACCCCGACCCATCGCCAACCGGGGAACCAACACATCCTCCGCCAAGAGCGAATAGGTATCCAAGCCCGCCGCCGACCCCGTCGTCGCGGCAAGCTCAGCCAACACGCGGATCCCAACACCCGATTCATACGCCGCGCTGAATACCGCGCGACACCCACATCGCCGCGCGTGCCGCGCAAGCTGCACACTTCGGGAAAGGCCGCCCACCAAACTCGGCTTCAGCACCCATGCGCTCACGTGTCGCTCAAAAACCGGCAACGCCTCCCCGTTGTGAAGCGTCTCATCCCACGCAATGCGGACATCCGCCGGCCAGCCCGCAGGAAGTTCGCGCGAATTGGCAAACGGTTCTTCAATGTATTCCACCGGCAACCCCGCCACCCCGCGCGCAAAGGTGAGCGCCTCCGCCGCGGACCACGCGCGATTGGCATCAAACCGAAACTGGAGACCCGGCGCAGCAGCCACCGCCGCCCGCGAAGCCGCCACTTCCTCCGCAAGCGCCGCGCGCCCCACCTTGAACTTCACCGTCGAATAGCCCGCCTCCAAACACTCGCGCGCGCGTTGGGCCCACTGCTCCGGCGGCTCAATTACCAGCGCGCTCAACGCACAACGATCCGATGAAAATCCGAAAAGCCACACCCCGAGCGATTGGCTCGCCTCCAGCGCAGCCGCGCCAGCCACCGCTGACTCCACCGCAAACATCGCCGAGGGCGAGAGTCGCGTCAGCGTGGACGCCCACATAAACAAATCCGCAGCCGAACCGATATCATGTTGAACCGGCCGCGCGCTTCGCTCCTCCAGCTCCTTGCACACCTGATCGAGCGATTCCCGACTGAACCCCGGCAATGGCGCGGCATCGCCCCACCCCACGGCCCCCTTCGCAGACTCCACGCGGACCAAAATCCCTTCCCGCCCACGCAGCTCAACAGTCCCCATCCGCACCGGCTTGCGCAGCGCCACTTCGTACGGAATCAGCTCAATCTTCGAAACTTTCACAACACCCAGCCCACCGCAAACGCGATCGCATACACCAACAGCAAAACCCCCGTGTACGCCAACAAATGATTGAGCGCCGCCCCCTTCGTTCCGCGCGCCAGCGTCCGAAACGCGGGGAGCGCCCCCACCAAAACAATCGCCGCCGCACACACCCCACGCGGCGCATCAAAGAACCACATCAACGCAAACGGAACCAGCGCCGCCCCCAACACGCACCCCACATACTCCCACCGCGCAAATCCATCCCCAAATCGCACCGCCAGCGTCCGCTTGCCACTCCGCGCATCCCCCTCGCGATCTCGCAAATTGTTCGCCGTCAAAATCGCCACCGACAACAACCCCGGCCCCAACCCCGCAACCACCGGCGTCCACGACCACGACAGCGCCTGCACAAAATACGTCCCCGCCACCGCAACCGGCCCAAAAAACACCAGCGTGAACAGATCGCCCAGCCCAACGTAGGCCAGCGGCCGCGGCCCCTCCGTATAAAGCACCCCCGAAGCAATCGAAAGCGCACCCACCACCAACAGCGGCCACCCCCCGCGATAAATCAAATAGAGCGCGGCCAGAGCCGCCAGCGCAAACATTGCCACCGTTGCGCGAAACATCGCGCGCGGCGTCACCCACCCCGCCGCCGTCGCGCGCACCGGCCCCGTGCGCTCCGCATCATCCGTGCCCCTCACAAAATCCGCATAGTCGTTGCAATAGTTCGTCCCAATCTGAATCAACAACGCGCTCAACAGCGCGCACGCCGCCGATGGCGCATGCGCGCCGCCATCGCCATACGCAATCGCAGTGCCGATCGAAACAGGCGCAACCGAAGCCCACAACGTCTTCGGGCGCGCAGCCAATATCCACGGTTTCAGCTTCATCATTCCCAGTGCGATTTTTCCAAGCGTTGGAAGTTCAAAACGCGCGCACTTCCAATCGTTGGAACTTTCCGTTCAAACGGCTTCCAACGCTTGGAAATCGCGGGCGCTCACGGGCGTTTCGGGAACTGCGCGAAGTTCGGTTTCCGTTTTTCAACGAAGGCCTTGCGCCCCTCCTGCGCCTCTTCCGACATGTAGTAGAGCAACGTCGCGTTGCCGGCCAATTCCTGCAAGCCCGCCTGCCCGTCGCAATCGGCGTTGAGCGCGGCTTTGAGGCAGCGAATGGAAAGCGGCGACTTCTCCAAAATCTCGCGACACCAGGCCACGGTCTCCTCTTCGAGTCGGGCCAAGGGCACCACGGTGTTCACCAAGCCCATTTCCAGCGCCTGCTGCGCGTTGTATTGGCGGCAGAGATACCAAATCTCGCGCGCCTTCTTCTGCCCCACGATGCGCGCGAGATACGACGACCCATAGCCGCCGTCGAAGGATCCGACCTTCGGGCCGGTCTGACCAAAAATCGCGTTGTCGGCCGCAATCGTCAAATCGCACATCACGTGCAACACGTGGCCGCCGCCGATCGCGTAGCCCGCGACCATGGCGATGACAGGCTTGGGACACGCGCGAATGTCGCGCTGAAAATCCAACACGTTGAGATGGTGCTGCCCCGCTTCGTCCTGATACCCCGCGTCGCCGCGAATCTTCTGGTCGCCACCCGAGCAAAACGCTTTCTCCCCTTCGCCGGTGAGAATGATGACACCAATCGCTTCGTCCAATCGCGCGTCCTGCAGCGCTGCGATCATTTCCTTCACGGTCAACGGGCGAAACGCATTGCGAACTTCAGGGCGATTGATGGTGATCTTCGCAATTCCTTCTGCCTTTTCGTATTTGATGTCGCGGAAGGTGCCCGCCGACGTCCAGTTGATGTCACTCGCCATGTCGTTCTCCATCTTCAGGGTTGCAAAAACTCGCGAACCGACGCGCACACGAAGTCCGGTCGCTCCAAATGCGGGAGGTGCCCCGCGTCCGGCACTCTAAGCAGACGCGCGCGCGGGCACAAGCCAGCCGCGCGAGCCAATGTAGCACAGTACTTGGAATCGTTCGCGCCGGCGATAAAAAGTGAACGCGTGTTCAACATCGGCAGATGCTCCCACATCGAGGGCTGCCGACCCACCGTCAGCGCGCGCAACGCGTCCGCGCGATCCGATGCCGTGCCGCGCGCGCGGCGCGAGAGCAAATCGTGCAACAGCGCCGGACGGCGTTCGAGCGATGCGAAAAGGGGCTGCGAATACCACGTCCGCACAAAGGCTTCCAATCCCTGCCGCTCCAAATCGTCCGCCAAGCGATCGTCGGCGCGCGCGCGGGTGTCGCGCTCCAGTCCCGACTTCAACCCGGGGGATGCCGAAATGATCGTGAGCGAAGCGAGCGATACATTCGCGTCCACCGCCGCCGCCAAGGCCAGGCGGCCGCCCATCGAATAGCCCACGAGGTGCGGCGGCGCGGGCATCGCGCGGAGAGCGCGTTGCAGTGCGCGAACTCCATCCACAAAATCATCCACCGGCGCTCCGCCGTGTCCCGGAAGAGCCCACGCCGAAACGCCAAATGCGGGCCCCAAGGCGTGCGCGAAGAGCCGCCAGTCGTCCGGCTCACCCAAGAAGCCGTGTACGCAAAGCACGGGCGCAGAGCCGCGCGTTAGCTGCACCGCTTTCATTGCGGCGCCCGATCCAGCGCGCACGCGAGCGCGACAACCCATTGCGGCACCGCGCGCGCGGTGTCCGCGCGCTTCGTCTCGATTTCGATGAGAACTCCTCGCTTCGCGCGCGCCGATGCTTTCAGCGAACGAGCCAAGGCTTTCGTCGTTGTCGGAGCGGCATACGCGAGTCCGAACAGCTCCGCGGCGGCGCGAAAACGAACGCCGTGCGGCACGCCGAAGACGCGCTCAAAATGCCGCGCCGAATGCGCGATGGGCAGGAGTGAGAATATGCCGCCGCCATCGTTGTTGATGACGATGACGCGCACCGGCGCTCGCGCACGGCGCAAAAGGGCCAGTGAATTGAGGTCGTGCAGCAACGACAAATCGCCCAATAGCAGTGTCACGGGCTTGCCGCTCCCTTGGGCGTAACCAACGGCCGTGGCGACTTGTCCATCTATCCCGCTCAGCCCGCGATTGGCGACAACGGAAAAGGGCGCTCCACTGGCGCTCGAAAACATCGCGGCCATTCGGATGGGAAGGCTGTTCCCGAGGAAGAGGACGCCATCTTCTGCCAGCGACTGCGAAAGCAACCAAGCGACCACGGGCTCAGTCAGTTTGGCTGGATTCGCCATGCGGCGCGCCAACTCGGCTTCGACCCGAGCAGAGGCGCTCTGCCACTTCGTCAGCCACTCGGACGTTTCCCGCGCGGGAAGCGCCGCACGCAGCGCATCCGCAACACACGCAGGATTCGCCTGAACGCGATGCGCTGCGCGATGCTGCGGGTCCACGCGGCCCGACGCAACATCCACAATGACGCGACGCGAGATTCTGGACGAGCCGGCGACGTTGAGGAAGCGTCGCGTGACAAAACCCGAGCCGAACTGGAGAAGAAAATCGCATCCACCGCCATCGGCAAATCGTTTGCTCGCGAAAAGCACATCGGCATGGGCAATCACCGCGCGGGCTTTCGCGCCGCAACGCAATCCGGATTGGACGTCCACGAGAACCGGCCACGCGAGATGCTCGCCCAGCTTCGCGATCGCGCTCGCTTCGCGTGCCGAAACCGCGCCGACGAGGATGCAGCCCCGCTCCGCGCGCCCGCACTCGTCGAGAAGTCTCGCGGAGGGTTCAAACGCTTCGTTCGGCAGCTCATAGGAAACCCAGGGCGTGCCGCTCTTTTCCCAGTCGCGCAGCGCGCCGTGAAGGCGGCGAAAAGGATAAGGCGCGGCGACGGGCGCCAGTGGCTCGCGAAACATCGCATTGAGGTGGACCGGCCCGCGCTGATACACGGCTGCGTGAACCGCCGCATCGAGTGCGCCGAGCAAATACGCGGGATCCAGCGCCGCATCCGGCGCCGGCAAATCGAAAAATGCGCGCACGAATGAGCCGAACAATTTGACCTGGTCTGTGGCCTGATTCGCGCCGCAATCGCGCAGTTCCGGCGGGCGATCGGCTGTGAGGGCGATGAGGGGCACACCGGTGTGGTGGGCCTCCGCGATTGCGGGAAAGAGATTGGCAACTGCGGTGCCCGATGTGGTCACGACGACGGCCGGACGGCCCGATCCGCGCGCATAGCCGAGCATGTGAAATGCGAGTCCTCGCTCATCGGGGTGCACGACCAACTCCAACTTGCCGTGCGATGCGGCCGCCTCCGCGAGCGGACTGGATCGCGAGCCGGGCGCAATGCCGATCGCGCGCACGCCGCATCGGTAGAGCTCTTCCATCAGAAGTGTGGCCCAGTAGTAGTTGATGTTGGGTGGCGCTGGCTTCATCGGACGAGAATGGACAGAAAGGTTGAAAGTTTCGATTCAATTTCATCCCACTCGGCAGCGGGATCGGAGTCGGCCACAATGCCGGCTCCCGAAAACAGACAAAGCGTTGCTCCCGCCGAAACGCCGCAGCGAATAGCGACGGCAAACTCGGCGGCATCGGGCCCCACCCACCCCACCGGGCCGGTGTACCAACCGCGATCAAAAGGCTCCAAGCGGCTCAACAACTGAATCGCCTCCGCAGCGGGACGCCCGCCGACGGCAGGCGTTGGATGGAGCGCTCCCAGCAGTGTGGCATCGTCCACTTCGGGGCGAAGGTTCGCCTCGATTTTCGTCACGAGGTGTTGGAGGCGAGCGAGCTTGAGGATCGAGGGAACCTCGGCGATGCGTATGGAGGAAGAGAGCGAAGACAATCCTTCGCGAATGCCGTCCACCACCAATTGATGTTCTTGTCTCTCTTTTGCACTTTGCGCGAGCGCGGTTGCCAACGCTTCATCTTCGCTCGGCGTTGCGCCACGCACCCGCGTCCCCGCCACCGCTTCGCTGTGGAGGATGCGCCCCTGTCGCTTGTAAAGCCGCTCGGGCGACGCGCCGACAAAGGCGACGCCGAGTTGGTGAACGCCGCAGAAGAGATAACAGCGTCCCGCTTCTTCTCGCATGCGGTGAATGAGCGTGAAGGCGTCCACCGATTGCTCCAACTCGAAACAGGCTCGACGAGCGAGGACGACCTTCTCCACATCGCGAGCGCGGACTGCGGCGAGTCCCTCCTCCACAATTCGCAGCCATTGCTCGCGGCCCGGCGTGTCGTGACGACCCAGCACGCGCCCCACCGCCTTCGGCTGAAACGAAGCGGGAAATTGCATTGCGCGCAGCGTCGCCAAAGCCGATGGGATCGGATCGCGCTCCGCGCGAAACGAAAGATTGCAGATGAGCTCACACGCCCCCTCTTCGCGCCGAATCAATTCGAACTCGGGAAGAACAAAGCGATAGGCCTGAAAGGGCACCCACGACGGATCGTCTGGATGCCACGGCCCGAATCGAAAACCGCCGTAATAGCGAGTGTCCGTATCGGCTCCAATCCAGCGCTCTTTCAACTCGCGCCAACAGGTTTGATAGTCGCCTGCCGTCTCGCCCTTCACCTCATCCGCCTCGCCAAGCGCGGCGACTTCGAGACCGCCATCGCGATCCGCCCAGTAGCCTTTAATTTTGCCGGGCTGCGCGGCGAGCCAGCCGAGTAGGTCCACGGCTCCGAGTCGTTCGGAGAGGCGGACAAGGCGCGAAGTCCTCGCCTTCGGTGCGGCCGCCAGTTCCGTGAGGCGGGTCTCGAGGCGCCGACACGCCGCGAGCGGCATGGAGGCGGCTTCGCTCATGACGGCGCATCACCCACGTAGATGGAGGCGATTCCCAACGTCAGCGGAATCGCGCGCACATTGACCAATCCCGCTTCGCGCATCAGCGCACAAAACTTTTCACCGCTCGGGAATGTTTCGATGGTGACATTGAGATAGCGATAGGCCTCGCGATCGCCGGAGAACCACCCGCCGATGCCGGGCAATATGTGGCGGAGATAAAAGAAATAGAGTCCGCGGAACCACCGCGAGGTGGGCTGCGAAAATTCCAATACGAGCGCGCGGCCGCCGGGCCGAAGAACGCGGCGCATTTCGCGCAGTCCCGCAACCACATCCACCACATTGCGAATGCCGAATGAAATGGTGCAGAGATCGTAGGCCGCAGTCGGCTCGGGAATCGCAATCGCATCGCCGGTCTTGAGTTCGATCTTGGATGTCATCCCGCGCGCCGCAACCTTTTCGCGCCCTTTGGCCAACATGCCTTCCGACATGTCCACGCCCGTCGCCTCGACAATGCGCGGGACAGCGTCCATCAGGGAAAAAATCTGATCGGCGGTTCCCGTGGCCACATCCAACAGGCGCAGGCGCTCGCCATCCGGCGCCAGCGTTCCCATGCGCTTGCGCCACGCCACATCGCGACGACCCGAGAGGACGCGATTCAACAAATCGTAGCGCGGCGCAATGCGATCAAACATTCGCCAAACTTCGCGCCGCGAAGGTTCAGCTTCACTCATTGAATTGGGATTCATGGAAGACATCGCACGCACTGTACTCACACACCCCCAACATTGCGAGCCGTCAGCAATGAAAAATCGGGCTCTCGCAATTCGCGACGGGACTCCGGGGAAAGAGCTGGAGTTAAAAAACGACGGCCCCGAAAATCGGGGCCGTCGGGCAAGTGTTCTTGAGTGACAATTAGAAGGAGTAGCTCGCGTTCACATTGATTACGAGGTCTTCTCCCGATTCCTGCTCCTGCCAGCCGCCCATGAAGAAGCGAGTCTGGAGAGCCGGGGTCCACTTGTAAGAAAAGCCGCCACCGATTAGATAGGGCTCGTTATCTGTGCTTTGGTAGTCCTGCACCAAGCCTTCAATGCTGAGCATGAAGCGTTCCGAAAGTTCCCAACCCCAGGAGAGCGCCACTTCGAAGATATCATCCTCGTCCGCCGCCTTCGCCTTTGCGTCAGCCGCGTAGCTCACGTCCAACACCCAGACAAACTGCTCGTGCGTCTTGGTGCCGAACGCAATGCCGAATTTGTACATCGTCTCGCCGGTGCCGAGGTTCTTGTCCTCATCGCCGGTCGAAAAACCCACATCCACGTGCGGGATGATGAAGGGGAAGGAGAAGACGTCCTGATAGGCCACGAGGTCGAGGCCGACGCGAACATCACCCAGCCCGCTCTCGCTGCTGCCGAAATCCGGGCGGTAGGTGTCGAACGGAACGTGAACACGCGCCGTTAGATTCTCAACCAGTCCGAAACGCGCAAACAGTTCGTGGCTGCGGTATTCGAGATCGGAAAATTCGCGGTTGGAAAAGTCGTATCCGAGCTCCAGGTGACCCAGCTCTGGAAACTTGTTTTCGGTGGTTAGCGCCGTGCGTTGGGGTTCTGCAAACGCGAGCGAAGCCGTGCAACAAAGAATAGGCAGCAACAATTTCTTATACATAGTGATCTCCTTGCCGATGCTCAATGTATAGGAGCGAGGCGCATTTATACCATCAAAAAAAACAATGCGTCGAAAAATAGCCGGATTGATGCACCCCGCCAGCCTGCTCTGACCAACCTGTTAGCATTATTACAGGCGATTTTTGCATACCGTCGCTTGAAACGAGCGAAATGCACGGTACTTTTCGCGATATGCCAAAATCCAGGAAGCCACCCCTCCCTCTTCCCGCACCGCAAAACGTCGTAAAGACCACGATGTGGCTCGGCTTCGTGGTCCAACTCGCGTGGGCCTTCTTCTTTCTTTCGCTGGGGAGCCTGCTGGATGTCTTGATGGGTGCCAGTGCGGAGAACTGGAAGCTGATCCTGCTTCCGGCCTGTGGAGCGCTCTTGTTCGCGACGTACTATACAGAGGTCTATTCTCTCACAGGACAGGCGGACGATGAGTTGTCTCTGCGTCGCCAAGCCCTCGATGCGGTATTTGCGCTGGGCCCCAGCTTTCGGATGAGTCAGAAGACCGGGCGCCTCATTTCGAGCATGACGGATGCCGTAGATCGCGCGAGCGCATACAGAACTCGCTTTCTGGGCTCGATTCGGGCTGCGCTCTTTTCACCGTTCCTCGTCACCATCATCATCGCCGCATTCGTTGATCTCAAGAGCGGATTGATCATGCTGGCGACATTGCCGCTGGTGCCCATCATCATTCTCTCCTTCCAAAAGGCTTTCAGAAAAGTTTCCAACTCCTATCGCAAGCAGGCGCGCAAACTTGCCACAACCTATCTGGATTCCGTGCAGGGACTGGGCATGTTGCGCGGGTTGAATGCGGGCGACTATCAACGCAAGGTCATTGCCGAGGAAGCCGAGGAGACCCGCAAGCACGTGATGCGACTGCTGGCAGGCAATCAGTTGATCATTATTGTGGCCGACCTCTCCTTCAGTTTGGCGATGCCGGTACTGGGCACGTATCTGGCTGCGGTCGGCTACCAAAACAATACCCTGAGCCTGGGTTCTGCGCTGGCGTTGGTCCTGCTCTCGACCCTGCTCACGGAGCCTTTGAACCGCGTGGGCGCGTTCTTCTATATCGGTATGGGCGGAATCGCATCGCAGAAGGAGCTGCGCCGCTTGGTCGCCGCCGCGGCGGATGCAAAGGTGGCGAAGGATGCGGAGGAAGCGGCCGATGTCCAATCCACTACCCCAGCAGAGGAAGCCTCGCCGGTTAAGAAGAACGGTGCGGTGGCCGTTGACATCAGCAACTTGAGCTTCACCTACCCCGGCAGCACGGGCGAGGTGCTGAGTCAGGTGAATTTGAAAGTAATGACGGGCGAGGAAGTGGCGATCGTTGGCGAAAGCGGCGGGGGCAAGTCAACATTGGTGAGTTTGATCCGTGGCTTCTACCAACCGACCTCGGGCGACATCAAAGTCGCGGGCGAACCCGTCTCGCAACACCGAGTGGGCAAAGCGCTATCCGTCGTTTCCCAAAACACCTACCTGTTCACCGGTTCCGTGGCGGCAAATCTGCGTCTCGCAAAACAGGATGCAACGGACAGCGAACTTTGGAATGCGCTGGAAGCGGCAAATCTCGCTGCGGAAGTCCGACAGATGCCGCACCAGTTGCAGACGGAGGTGGGCGAGCGCGGGCTCGGCCTTTCCGGCGGACAAGCCCAGCGCTTGGCGCTTGCGCGCGATTCTTTCGGGCAGCAAGATTCTGATTCTGGACGAACCCACATCGCAAGTGGACCTGCACTCCGAAGCGCTGATTCGCGAGTCCCTCTCCAAAATCAAAACAGACAAGACCTTGATCACGATCGCTCACCGCAAGGCGGTGATTGCGGGCGCCGATAAGACCTATCGGCTCGCGGATGGAAAGTTGGCGCAAGTATGACTTCAGCCCAAATCAGAAACCGACTGTTGGCGATTGTACAGCCCGTCAAAGTTCCGCTCATCCTTTCTACGATCTGCCGCTATATCGCCCTGCTCGCAGGCATCATGCAGCTCGCATTGAGCGGTTGGATTCTCGGCACACTCTTCCTCCATCGGCAAAATCGCGATGCGCTTGATATTAAGGCCGCGCTAATCGGCTTGGTCATCGTCTCCGTCATCCGCGCTATCCTCCGCTACCTCGAGCAATATGCCGGACACTACGTCGCCTTCAAGTCGCTCGCCTATCTGCGCACGCTCGTCTTCGACCGACTCGAACCGCAAGCGCCCGCAGCAACCGATGGCAAGAAGAGCGGCGACCTCATCGCCCGCGTCACGCGCGATGTGGATCGGGTGGAAGTCTTCTTCGCGCACACCATCGCCCCCGTCACCACAGCGGTCTTGATCCCCATCACCGTGATCGCCATCTTCTGGAATCAACTCCCCCCGCCCCTCCTGATCATCATGGCCGCCTCGTTCCTGATTCTCGGTCTGGTGGTTCCCAACATCGGGGCCAAGCAAGGTTCGCGAGACGCCAAAGTCATCCGCGAGCAGCGCGGATTGGTTGCGCAGCACTTGGTGGACAGCATGCAGGGAATCGGCGAAGTCCTCGGTTTTCGCGCAACGCAAGCGCGCCAGGACGAGCTGGAGGCCGCCACCGCTGGCGTCAGCGCAGGACTGCAACGGCTGGGCTATCGCTTAGCCAACCGCCGAACAGTGAGCGCACTGAGCCGCGTCGTAGCCATGGCGCTCTTCATCGCTTACGGCATACACTGGTTTCTGAACGATCCTCACAATGCGGAAGCCGCATGGAACAGCGGCATCCTCGGCGCACTGCTCGTGGGCCTGCTTTCCATGTTTGCCACGTGGCCAGCGCTGCTTGAAATCGAAGAAGCAGCCGCCGACCTCGATCAGGCGTTCGTCTCCGCCGAGCGCCTCTTCAGCATCATTGACGCCGAACCCATCGTCCCCAACCGAGCGGACAATCCCGCCCTCAACCTGACCGAACTCAAATCGCACGCGGGCATTCGCTTCCAGAACGTCAAGTTCACCTACCCCGGCCGACTCAACGCCGCCGTGGATGATGTCACCTTCGAAGTCGCCCCCGGCAGCTTCACGGGCATTGTCGGCGCCTCCGGCTCAGGCAAATCCACCATCGCCGCCCTCGCGCTCCAATTCTGGTTGCCAGATTCAGGAACCATTGAAGTCGCCGGAGTGGACATCCGCGACTTCAGCGGTCGGCAATTGCGCGATTTGGTCACCATCGTCAGCCAGCGCACCTATCTATTCAACGACACCCTGGCCGCCAACCTTCGCCTCGCGAATCCACACGCCACCGACGATCAACTCTGGCACGTATGCCAACAGGTCCTGCTCGACGACTGGCTCGGCGATCGCTCCGGCCTGCAGCGCTTCATGGGCGAAGGCGGTGAAGAAGTATCCGGCGGTCAGCGCCAGCGCATTGCCCTCGCCCGCGCCCTGCTCCGTGAAACCCCCATCATCGTACTCGACGAAATCACCTCGCAACTCGATAGCGCAACCGAAGCCGGCATTCTCCAGACCGTCGCCAAAATCAGCGAACACAAGACCATCATCAGCATCGCGCACCGCATCAACACCGTCTCCATGGCGGACCAAATCCTCGTCATGGACCGCGGCCAGATCCTCGAGCAAGGTGCGCCTGCGCAACTCCTCGCCACACCCGGCAGCATGTTCAACAGCCTCAGCCTTCGCGACATCTAGCCCACCCGCCGCCCCAGTCCCACAACTGCACAAAAATGCGAGCGCCGCGAAGCAATTCCTAGTTGCGTTTGGAAAAGAGCTTCGATAATGTCACCGCTTTGACGTCCCCGTAGCTCAATTGGATAGAGCATCTGACTACGGATCAGAAGGTTGGGAGTTCAACTCTCTCCGGGGACGCCATTTCCCACTCAGCGCTCAACAGGTCTATACGAAATGTGTAGAATAAGAGCGTTCTCTGACAAATGGCGTCGGAAAGAATGGGGGCGACCAGGTTTCGACGTGTAGGTTTGAAGCTTTGGTGGCGCGCCGGGGACCCCGCTTGGCCTCGTTAAAAATGCGGGAAAACACACAAGCCAACGAAGAGCTGGCTCTCGCGGCCTAAAGTTGCCGCGACGTTTCACCCCTCACTCCTGCTCGGGGGCTGAAACGCCGACAGCAGGGCGTCCGAAGAACCGAGTACCCGGGGACTGAGGATGTATCCATCGTGGGTGCTGGCGCGGTGAATGGCCTGTCCGTAGGCAGTTCACCGGGCGAGACTTAATTACGGAACACGCGCGTAGATGCCATCGCAACGCTTATGCGGACGGGGGTTCGATTCCCCCCGCCTCCACCATCCAACGCTTTGGGGCTCGGTGGGCATTGGACACCACATCCCCGGAACGCCAACCGTCCTTCATGCTATCTGACCTCGTTTGGCAGGGAATCAGGTAGGCTTCAATCTTCTTCCTCACGATTCTTGAAGCCATGATGACGCGCATACCGTCGGATCTAGTCCAAGTACGTCCGTTCGGTACGAATGGAGTAATGCTGAACCCACAGAACATCGCGCGCCCCGTCAAGGAGGCACTT
>WBZO01004021.1_pt1 | contig 16300 bp, 18 predicted proteins | sample 5204261 | NCBI WGS metagenome assembly WBZO01 (sample SAMN12412400, study PRJNA552823) | activated sludge metagenome | isolation source: activated sludge from anammox sidestream of wastewater treatment plant... | place: USA: North Carolina | collected 2017-09 | reverse complement strand
TCAGGTTGCCGATGGCTATGTGGACTTCACCAACGCCGGCCTCCATGCCGACCGCGTGGTGGACATGATCGGCGAGGAGTGGGCGCAGGACTCGCGCTATCAGGACCCGCTGGCGCGCATGAACCCGGCGCTGATCGATGAATGGAACGCGCAGTTCATCGTTTGGTGCCTGAGCCGCACCAAGCGCGAAGTATGGACCGAAGCGCGCCGCGCCAAAGTGATGTGCGGTCCGCTGTTTACGGTGCAGGATCTGTTTGAGGATGAGCACTTCCGCGGTCGTGGCTTCTGGCAAACCGTGGAACACCCGGTGATGGGGCCGGTGGAGATTCCCGGCCGCCCGTTCATCATGCAGGAGGGCGGCTGGGCCATCCGCCGGCCGGCGCCGCTGCTTGGCCAGCACACGGCAGAGCTCCTGACCGCCGGTGTGTGAACCCGCGGATATCCGCACCCCGCGCGTAACACGGGACGGGATCAGTATCCATGCGCACACGACTTTCCGCGCTCTCCGGCTGGCTGGTGGCAGCGTTGGTGGTGCTCGGCGGCTGGCGGCACGTGGCCTCGCAGCCCGGCATCCCTGAAGGCGCGTTTGTGGTAGCAGCCGACGGCCGCCACTGGGTGGCGGGAGCCGGGCAGCGGCTCCCGATACAGTTCCACACCGACGACAGCGGCGCGCTGGCGGCGCTGCCCACCGGTCCGGCCGTCAGCACCCTCGCCGAAGCGAACGCGGCGCTAGCGGCTCCGCCGGTACCGGCCGCCGCCGGCACGCTGGTGGGGCAGATCGTCTCCACCTGCAAGGGACCGGCGCGGTTTGACATCGAAGTAGAGCGGGCGCTATCGGCGCGCGTGCTAGCAGGGGTAACTGCCGAAGAGGGGACGCTGTGGGTGCTGGCTGTGGTGAGCGTCACCAACACCGGCGCCGAACGCTCCGACATCGATCAGACGTTGCGCCTGCGCGACGAACGCGGCCGGCCGTTTAGCGCGCGCTCCCCCGGCCCAGCCGAAACCCTGGCACTCGCCGCGGAATATGCCGCCAGGGCTCCGTCCGAGGCCGTCGCCCCCGGCAGCACGGAGCGCGCCATAATCACCTTCCAGGTCGCGGCGGATGCCCAGCGCCTCACGCTGGAGGCCGAGCTGCAGGGTTGCCCGTAACAGGGAGGATGAAGGAGTTGACGATGTCCAACAAGCCGCTGGCCGGAATCCGCGTGGTGGATTTGTGCGTGGTGTGGGCAGGGCCATTTGCCACGATGCTGATGGGCGATTTGGGCGCGGAGATCATCAAGCCGGAAAACCCGCTCGTGTGGCAGCCAATGACGCGCGGAGCGATGGCACGGCCGCCGCAGGCACTCCTCGCTTTGTCGAACGCCTGGGGCGGCGGGCTACCGGGCAACGTTCCCGGCCCCCGTCCCTGGAACTACAGCCCGACATTTGTCTCGCTGTATCGCAACAAGAAGAGCTTCACCGTCGACCTGCGCCGGCCGGAGGGGATGGAGGCGCTACGGCGGCTGGTGGCCAGATCGGACATCGTCTACGAGAACAACGCCACCGGCACCATGGAGAAACTGGGCATCACCTATGACTGGCTGCGGCAGGCAAAGGAGGACATCATCTTCATCCGTGTCCCCGCCTACGGCAGCACCGGGCCATACTTCGATGCGCGGGCGCTGGGCGTGCACCTGGAAGGGGTCATGGGCCACACCCTGCTGCGCGGCTACGACGACGATGAACCCTCATCGAACACCGCCATCTACTCCGGCGACTACCTGGCCGGCGCGCAGGGCGCCTTCGCGGCGATGGCGGCACTGTGGCACCGGGACCGTACCGGCGCCGGGCAACTGATCGAGATCGGACAAGCCGAGAACGCCGCGGCGATGTTCTCGCAGGCAATTATGGATTACAGCCTCAATCGCCACGTCCAAAGCACCATCGGCAACCGCGATGTGCACGGCCGCGCTCCGTGCGGCGTCTACCCCTGCCTATCCCCTGGCACGGCCGAGACGATGGAGGACCGCTGGATCTCGATTCACGTCCAAACCGATGAAGAGTGGCAGGCGCTGGTACGGGTGATGGGCAACCCGGCGTGGGCGCAGGATGGCCGCTTCACCGCCAACGCCGGACGTGCGCAGCACTACCGAGAAATTGACGCCGGTATCGCCGGGTGGACCCGCGGCCAGGAGGACTATGCCGCCGCCCACGCCTGCCAGGCCGCCGGTATCGCCGCGATGCCGGTGCTGGAGGCCTCGCGCATGTTTGCCGATCCCCACCTGCGCGCCCGCGGGTTCTTCCGCACCCAGACGCAGGGCGATGCCGGCACGCATGAGTACGCCGGCCCGCTGTGGCAGCTGTCGGAGACGCCGGTCGAGTTTTATCAGCCGCCGGTGATGTTCGGCGAGCACAACGATTACGTGTACCGCGATGTGCTCGGCTTCTCTGACGAAGAAATCGAGCGTTATCGGGCGGGCGGGCACATCAGCATGGAATACGACGCTAGTGTGCGCTGACCGCACGGGCTATCCGCACTACACCGCCGCCGCAATGATGCTATCCAGCACGGGGCGCACCGCTGCCTCGGGCTGACCCGTGCGCCGGGCGATGACCGTCGCCAGCCGGTCTGGATGGCCATCGCTGTCCAGGATGTCCAGGTCGGTCAGCTCCGGCCAGCGCGAGAGCAGCGCCCGGCGCACGGCGCCGGCGTACGCCGCGGCGCGCGGCCCGTCACCATAGGGGTGCGCGTCTCCCTCCATGCCTTCCGCCGGTGTGCCATCCGGCAGCCGCATCCGGCTGATGGCCGAGCGCACACCGCGCACCGCCGCTACCGCGGCCACGACATCGCGCGCCTCCGCACCGCTGGTGACGGTGCCACGAATGTGCACCACGCCGTCGGCTGCATCGAACGACAGCCGGTGCAGCGGCAGATCACGCCGGTGGCCGAGGGCACTTTGCACCCGATCCTTGATGAACTGGTCGCGCTCCGGCTCGGGCGGAGGTGGGCCAAACCAGCCGCGCACCTGGTGCGCCCAGCCACGGGCGCGGCCAACGGTGCCGTATCCCGCGCGGACGCCGCCCCGGGCGCCGGTGCGCACGGCACGCAGCAGCACACGCCGGCGGGCCGGCCCCTGGCCGCGATCCAGCAGGAACATCAGTCCGGCGCCTGTGGCTCCGGCTACCATCCATGGCTTCCATCGTGCCGGCATGACGCTTTCTCCTTTGGCAGGTAGCCACCTACCCGCACCATACCGCGCCGCCGGGACGCCGTCTGTCAGGCAACTCGTGGAAGGCGCTATCCCGGCAGCGCGGGACGCACCGGCTCAGTGGCCAGCTCGGCGAACAGGCCAAAATGGTCCGACGGCCACACCCCGCCTTGCGGTTCATCGCACACGACCCGGCAACCGAGCAGATGCCCGCGGCCCTGCGCGTCCGCCTGCCCTGTGAAGATGTAGTCGATGCGCCGGTCCGGCTCCAATGCGGTGGCGGAGTATGGGTTGCGGTTGCTCCAGGTAGCGGTCTCTACTCCGCGCCCGGCGACACGCCAGGCGTCATGAAAGGCGACGCTGCGCCCATTGATCGTGGCCAGCCCGGTCATGTAGCGGATCTCATCGGCGTTCGGCTCGGCGTTGAAGTCGCCGGTGATGATCGGCGGGAAGCCACCCCGCGGCCGGCGGCGTAGGACCAGCTCCGCCAGCGCCTGCACCTGCTGTACGCGCACGTAGCCGTGATGGAACTTCCAGTTGAGGTGCGTGACCGTGAAACTCACCGGTCCAACCGGCGCATCGACGGTGACGGAGAGGGCACAGCGTGTCTCACCGCTGTCCAGATGCGGTAGTGCCAGCTCCTCACGGTCGATCACGGGCCAGCGGCTGGCCACGGCGTTGCCGAACTCCGCGCTCTGATCGTTCCAGAAGCGCGCGGCCATCGCGAAGTCGGTGTGATAGCCCAGGTCACCCAGCATATCCCCAAGCTGGTCGCGCCCGCCGCCGCGCAGCACCTCCTGAAAACCAATCAGGTCCGGTTGGAGCCGTTCAATCCAGTCCCGAATCAGCTTCGCCCGCGCCGGCCACGGGCCCGAGTCATGCCAGATGTTGAGCGAGAGCACGTTCATCATAGCCCTGAAGGATGAGGGATGGGGGATGAAGGGGCAAACGCGTCATCAGCCTTGGGAGGGGCGGGAGCACCCTGGCCCGCGCTGATCGCTGACAGGCTCACACCGCTTTGAACTGCTCGAAGGGCTGACGGCAGGCGCGGCAGTAGTGGATGGCGCGGCAGGCGGTAGGGCCGAAGGGGCTCTCCAGGCGGGTCTCGGTGGAGCCGCAGTAGGGGCAGGCGGCGGCGGAGATGACGGTGAGCTGCAGCAGGTCCCCGCGTGGCGGCGGGGCGAAGCCGGCGGCGCGCAGCTTCTCCCGCCCGGCCGCGGTGATGCGCGCCGAGGTCCACGGCTCATACCGCACAATCACGACGTGAAGCGGAGCAAGGGCGGCCAGCCGCTCTGCGATGTCAACCTGCATCATCCCCACCGCCGGGCAACCGGCGAAGGTGGGCATCAGCTCCACGACGAGGATGTCACCGGCCAGGTACACCTCGCGGATCATGCCGAGGTCCACCACGGATAGCGCCGGAATCTCCGGGTCCATCACACCGGCCAGCATCTCCCAGGCGCGCATCAGGCGGCTGTCCACCTCTCACCCCCTATCGCGGCATCCGGAATTCGGAGACGAAGCCGGCCCCTCACCTCCCGGCCCCCGGACCGACCGGCACTGCGTCCCACCGGTCAGGCACGCGACCGAGGGAGAACGGCCCTATCCCCATTCCCTATTCCCTATTCCCTCGTCACCACGTCGCCGCCGGATCAAGGCGGTAGACGCTGGTCATCTCCTCCCACATCTGCCGCCAGTGCTCGGAGTGCAGGCCGCGGCGGCCGCCGGTCTCAGTCGCAACCGTGGCCCGCCAGACACCGTCCGCGCCGCACGCCGCCGGGAAGGGCAGGGCGTGGCGCAGGAGGGTAGGAGCGATGCGCGCCAGCCAGCGGCTCTGCACCTGCGCGGATGAGGCGGTGAGAATGCCTTCCGCCACTAGGCGATCTTCATCCTCCACCGGCTCGGCCAGCCCCAGCGCCTCCGGCCAGACGCGGGTGAGCGCCGTCTCCAGTCGCGCCCGCCCGTCGCCGCTCGCGGCCGCCAGCCGGTCGATCCAGGTCTCGCCGTGCAGCAGGTGATACGTCTCCTCGCGCTGGAGCTTCTCCACCGCTTGCGCCAGTGGCGCCCACGTGCACGAACGTAGCATCAGCAGCCGCTCGGCGTCGAACTGGTCGTATAAGTAGCGCCGCGCGAGGGCGAAGGCCCAGTCTCCGCCGGTATGCGCACCATCGGGCGAGTAGCGCGGCGCGGCAGGCAGCTCCACCAGGCGCGCGTGCCGGTACTCCCCCGGCGCACGGGCGCGGTAATCCAGATTCGTGCCGGTCAGCTCGTGCAGCAGGATGTAGTACAGCCGAGCGTGGCCCACCTCGTCCTGGCCCATGGAACTGAAGGCGATATCTTCCTCCACCATGGGCGCGACGCCGGTCCACTCCGTGTCGCGGTAGCCGATCACCAGCTCATCATCGGCCAGCGCCATCAGGTAGCGGGCGAGCGCCTGGCGGGCGGCAGGGGTCATACGGCCTCTCCTTGTTCGGCCTCCGCGCGGGCGGCGATCCGCGCCTTGATGCGGCGGCGCTTCTCCACCGTCACGCGGTAGCCGCGCCCCAGCCGGTACGTTCGGTCCAGCGCCGGCCGGAGCAGATCCCCGTCTGCCACCTCACGGATCGCCTCCTGCGGAGCCACCCACAGCCGCTGGGCGTCTTCGCGGCGGCTGAAGATATCGCGGGCGTACTGGCAGGCCAGCTCCATATCCGGCGCATCGACGCTGCCGCAATGCACAAACGCCCCGCCCGGCTCCTCTTGGCGAAAGACGACGAACGCTCCCACGAGCGGGCTCCCTTCAGGTACGTTTACCGGCGGCCAAAGGCCGGGGGCTCGCCCTCACTCCCCGTCCCCCTCCCTCACTTGAGCGGGAGAGGGGGAGCGACGCTCGGTGCTACCGGCTGCCGGCTCGTCGCCGGTTCGTGGCCGGCGGCTTAAGGTTCAGGCGTTCATCGTGACTGCCCGCAGCCAAGCTCCTTCTTCGTACGTCAAGCGACGGAAGCCGAGGCGCTGGGCGCTGGCGGGGCCGGAGCCAGTGACAACGGCGATCAGACGCGACCAGTCCGGCTCGGTGTAGCGCCAGCGGCCGGTCTGCACATCCTTCTTCAGGGCCGGGTCTGGGATAGTCAGTCCCAGCTCCCAAATTTGGGGGACGTAACGGTCCAGAAACTCCTGGCGCAGGGCGTCGTTGGGCTTGGTCTTGATCCGCCAGGCGAGGTCGCCGTCCTGCTCCGGCGGGGTGGGCGGGCCGTGAAACATCATCAGCGGCTCCCACCAGCGGGTGAGGGCGTCCTGCAGCATTTCCCGCTGTAGTGCACTGCCGCCGGCCAGCGTCAAACAGACATCCTCTCCCTGTTTGAGATGAAACGCCTCCTCCCAGCAGATCCGCTTCATTACGCGGGTGTATGGCCCGTAGGAGGAGCGCAGCAGCGCCGACTGGGAGATGATCGCCGCGCCGTCCACCAGCCAGCCGATGATCCCCACATCGGCCCACGAGCGGGTGGGGTAGTGAAAGACGTTGTGGAACTTGCTCTTGCCGGAGGTCAAATCGGCGAAGATCTGCGGGCGCGGCTTGCCCAGGTCCTCCACCAGCCGGTAGAGCATCTGCGCGTGCCCCACCTCGTCCTGAATTTTGGCGGAGAGCGCCAGCTTGCGCTTGAGCGAGGGGGCGCGGCCAATCCAATCCCCCTCCGGCAGCGCGCCCATAATCTCACTGTTGGCATGCATCTCGATGAACTTGATCAGCCGCCGCCGGTACTCCTCCGGCATCCAATCCGACGTCTCGATCACGCCGCCGTCCGCGACATCGCGCCGAAACGTCTCGGTGCGCGTCTCCTCCGTGAGGATCGCTGTCATCGCCGCGCCTCCCCCGGTCGCCTGTGCCCGCATTGTGGTCCCGCTCCTGGGCGCTGGCAAGCACCCAACGGGTGAACGTGCCATGCTGAACACAGCAGCGCCGCGGCAGGCGGCGGGCAGGGAGCAGGGATGGACGAGGTGCTGTACGAGCGGCGAGGCGCGGTCGCCTGGGTCACCTTCAACCGGCCGGCGGCGCGCAACGCGCTCACCTTCGCGATGTACGAGCGGCTGGGGGCGTTGTGCGACGAGATGGCGGCAGACGCCAGCCTGCGCGCGGCCGTGTTTAGCGGCGCGGGCGGCAGGGCCTTTATCGCCGGAACGGACATCGCCGAGTTCCGCGGCTTTGCCAGCGGCGAAGACGGTGTGCGCTACGAGAAGCAGCTGTCATCGTACATTGCCAAGGTGGAGCGGCTGCCCTTCCCCACCATCGCCGCCATCGCCGGGCCGGCCGCCGGGGGCGGGGCAGCAATCGCGGCGGTGTGCGACCTGCGCATCGGCTCCCCCTCCGCCTCCTTCGGCGTGCCCATTGCCCGCACGCTTGGCAACTGCCTGACGGTGGACCTGCTGGCGCGCCTGGTGGCGCTGGTGGGAATCGCGCGGGTGAAGGACGTGCTGTTCACCGCAAGGCTGGTACCGGCGCCGGAGTTGCTCGCCATTGGCCTGCTGAACGAGGTGACGGCAGATGAGGAGTCGCTGTTGCCCCGTGCCGGCGAGCTGGCGGCAACGCTGTGCGGCTACGCGCCGCTGACACTGCAGGCAGTGAAGGAGGGGCTGCGCCGCATCCAGGCGCGGCTGCTGCCCGAGGAGGATTGCAGCGACCTGGTGCGCCTCGCCTACGGTAGCGCCGACTTCCGCGAGGGTGTCAGCGCCTTTCTCGCCAAGCGCCGCCCGGAATGGACCGGGACGTAAGCGGGCAAACGGACGGCCGAGCGGCTATGATGGCCGCAGTAAGGAGGTACAGCATGGACCTCGATATCGGTGCGCTCAAGCAAACGCTCCAGGAGCGGGCCAACCTCTCCTCCGAACAGGCGGAGCAGGCCGCCCGGGTGGCCATCGAGTTCTTCACCGAGCGGCTACCGCAGGTGTCGGGCCTCCTGGAGAAGGCCGGCGGCGCGGATGACATCGCCAAGAAGCTCGGTGGCTTCTTCCGCCGGGACTAGCCGGGAAGCCGGCGAGCCGGCTGGTATTACCCTGCATGCATGCCCCCTGTGCTCGCGACGGCGCAGGGGGCACAGGGAAATCTCCCCCACTACTTCTTGATCCAGGCGTCCATTGCCGCCTCCGCCGCAGCGCCGTAGGTGGCGCTGTAGTTGTAGTTGCGCATCCACGGCTGGCGGAACGACCTTCACTACCTGTGCGTCCGGCCGGTTCTTCTGGACCTCGGCGCTCTGCTGCGGCGGGACGCCGTACACATCGAGCCGCCCGGCCAGGAACGGCGCGATGTTCTGGGCAGTATCGGTGATCACCACCCGCTGCACAGTGTCGATGTACGGCTTGCCCAGGAAGTAGTAGTTCGGGTTGCGCCGGAGCGTGACCGCCTTATCTGACTCGACCTTCTCCAGCATCCACGGACCGCTGCCGATCTGTTCCTTCGCCGGATCGAAGCCGTTGTCAGTCTCTCTTGGCATAATCCACAGGTACTGCGCGGATTGGCGAAGAGGTTGAAGATCACGGCGTACGGCCGCGCCAGCTTGACCACGACCGTCTTGGGGTCCGGCGTCTCAATCGCTGTCACCAGGGGGCTGGCTTCGCTGCCAAAGGCCCCCCGGTTGGTGTTCCACACGGCTCAGGATTTCCCGTACGGCAAAGGACCGCGTGCCGGATCTCGGGTAAGGATGAGCGGCGGGGGCAGGTCGTTCAGGCCGGCGGCACAGCGCCGATCCGCCGGTGCAGGCGGCCATCCAGCCGCAGGTACGTGAACCCGGTGGCGGAGCCGCCGAGAAAGTCCAGAGCCTCACCGGCTATCAGGCCGTCTTGCCCCAGAAAGCGTGCGTCACCCAGCGGTAAGGCCCGCATCGGTGGCCAATCCGTCTGCACGCGGGTAAAGGGATCGGTCTTCACCAGGTGGATGGACAGCCCGCCGTCTGTCACGGTCACGTCGATGTCGTTGTCGGGGCGGGTGTATCGCCCGGCGCAGGGCAGCAGCGTTGCCGGCGCCACAACGGCCACCGGCGGCAACACCGGCCCGCCACCGCCGAACCGCGCCAGTGCCCAGTCTTCTACCGCCCGTGTGACGTGGAAGCCGTCGCTGCCGTTGGTGAGCACAGCCACGGCGGCGCGCTGCTCCGGTGCCATGGCCAGCGCGGCACGGAAGCCGTTCGTGCTACCACCATGCCCCACAATCCAGCCGTCGCGCGACCGGCGTAACTGCCATGCCAGGCCGTAGGCATCAGCCGGCGAGGAAGTTGCGACCTGCGGCACGCGCATCAGCCGCGCGGAGGTGGCGGAGAGCACCGGCGTGCCATCCGGCATCACTCCGTCCGCCAGGTGCATGGCGGCGAACCGCAGCAGGTCACTGACGGTCCCGGTCAGGCCGCCCTGGGGCGCGCGGGCGCGGGAGCGGCCCCAGGAGTGCGCCACTTCCGCCGCCTGTCCCGGCAGCCGGTTGTGTCCGACGGCCACCGGATACGTGATCGCCTCGTGGGCGAAGTAAAAGGTGCGGTCCATCCGCAGCGGGTTCAGCACCCGCTCGTACATCGCCGTCTCAAACGGGACGCCAAGGACCGCCTCCGCCACCCGGCCTGCCAGTTGAAAGCCGGTGTTGCAGTAGGCCCAGGTCGTACCCGGTACCGTCCACTGGGGCAGGGTGTGGAACTCGGCAATGGCGCGGGCCAGGGCGTCATCACCGTGGCCGTAGTCCTCGAAACGGTCCCCATAGATGCCCGAGGTGTGTGTGAGCAGGTGGCGGAGGGTGACAGACCGCGTGGCCGCCTGCTCCGCCAGCTGTAGTTCTGGCAGATAGCTGACGATCGGCGTGTCCAGCTCCAGCCGCCCGCGATCCACGAGCTGCAAGATCAACGTGGCCGTGAACACCTTGGAGATCGAGCCCCACTGGAACAGCGTACCGGCCGTCACCGGCGTGCGCGTTTCCAGGCTGGCTATGCCGAAACCCCAACCGTCGAAGCGGCCGTCATGCAGCAGACCCACCGCCATCCCCGGCACGTCATTGGCCGCCATCAGATCATGGGCGAGGGCAGCGAGATCGGCAGGCAGTGCCGGCAGGGCGAGCATGGTTCGCTCCGATGCGTCAGGGGGAGGTTCTGGCCTCCTCCACATCACGGGCGCAGCGAAAGCCCGTGTGGCCGGTGGTGCTGTCCGGGCTGCTGCCGGTGCGGGCAGCGGGGCGGTAACGCGCGCAGTAGCTGATGTGGCACAGGTAGGAGCCACCTTTCATGACCCGGGCCTGGCCGTACGGCGGTCCTTGCGGGTTGACGCGTGGCGCCGTGCGATGCCAGTGGGTATCGAACCAGTCAGCGCACCACTCCCACACATTGCCGGTCATGTTGTACAGGCCGTGGCCGTTCGGCGGGAAGGCATCGACCGGGCAGGTGCCGCACCAGCCGTCTTCGGCCGTGTTGACGGTGGGGAACACACCCTGCCACACGTTCATGCGGTGCTCGCCGTCTGGGGTGAGGTCATCGCCCCAGGGAAACCGCATCGCATCCAGCCCGCCACGAGCGGCGAACTCCCACTCCGCCTCGGCCGGCAGGCGTTTGCCCGCCCAGGCGGCGTAAGCGGCGGCGTCGTGCCAGGCAACATGTACAACCGGGTGGTTCGAGCGCTGATCAAGGTGGGAGTGCGGCCCCTCGGGGTGACGCCAGTCCGCGCCCTCCACCAGCCGCCACCAGGGCGCGCCGGCAACTCCGCGGGTGGGCGGAAAGTCATCCGGCAGCAGCCCACCAAACACGAACGACCAGCCTTGCCGCTCAGCGACGGTGACATAGCCGGTCGCAGCGACAAACCCGGCGAAGTCAGCATTGCTGACGGCGTAGCGATCCATCCAGAACGGCGCGAGTGTTACCGGCCGCACCGGCCCTTCGCCGTCCGCCGGGCGGGCAAGGGCGTCGTTGGAGCCCATGCGGAACGTGCCACCGGCCAGCATGATCATGGCGGCATCCGGAGCCCGGCATCCGGCGTCCGGCGGGACCGCAGCGGCCGGTATCAGGGACGGCGCGGTCTCGGAGGTGGGCACGCAGCACGTGCGACTACCGGTCATCGGAGTGCTCAGCTTTCAGCGGTAGTTCCCCCTCACCCCCGGCGCCTCGCCTGAAAGCGGACGAGGATGAGTGCTTGCCCCTATTCCTTGTCCCCAATCCCTTCGCATTCCCCGTCTCCCGCCAGACGGCGCATTCTCGTCACGCGGGCGAGGGGCAGCAAGGTCCAGAGCAGCACGTCGCCCTCCAGCTCGCGGGTGACGGCGATGGGGCCACCGAAGGGACGCAACACCAGCCGGCCATGCTCGAAGGCGGCGGTGACGCGGATTGGCTGGCCGGTGCGCGCAGCGATATCGTTGACACCGTGCTCCAGGTCGCCGTCGGCACGCATGTCGTGAATGACACCGCCGGCGGTAATGACGACGCGGTCTCCGCACTGCTCGATGCGCTCGACGTGGCGGGTATCCTCACGCATCTGGCCATCTACCTCCACCGCGAACGCCCGCCACAAGCCACGCATATCAGGAATACCGGGCGGCAGCGGCTCCGTGCAATCCGCCAGCACCGGTGGTGGCATCTCGCCCTGCCAGAATCCGGGCGGAGTATGCGCTACGGGAATATCATCGGCCCGAAGCATAGGGCACCTCTGGAAAGCCGGCAGCATGCAGCGGCCGGCGGGGAACGACCGGCGCCGCCCCTCTCGTCACTCCCTCCCCGCCTCGGCCCGCGCTTCGGCCGCCTGTTGCGCCTGCTCGGCACGGCGGCCGGCGGGCTGCGTCTCGAAGGTGACGCGGTGAATCAGCCCCTCGAACGGGAAGGGAGCGTGGTAGTCGTGCGTGACGGGGGACAGGCTATCTCGGCCGATATCCATGCCGGTGGAGCCGAGAATACGCACCGTCTGGGAGGCGTGGGCCCGGCCGGCGGGCGCGCCATTGACCAGTAACGTGATCTCGGCCGTGTTGCCGGTGGGGGCGAAGTGGACGCCCGCCCGGCAGTGGCCGGCGGACAACGGTATCTCGGAGACGGCGCGATAGTGGGTGGCGAAGACGTTGTAGTCAAACACCAGCCGCCCATCCTTGATGTAGAAGCTGAATCCGAGGTTGTGGCTGCCGCGCGCCACCAACACACCGTCGCCACCGGCGGCGGGCCGCTCAATCTCAGCAGTGATAGTCCAGGGGCGCAGGCCCAACCGTGGCGCGGCGTCGGCAGGAACATGGGAGACGGGCGGGTAGTAGACATACACCATGCCGGCATGCGGCGTGCCCGGGCGGCGTGGCGTGGCGAACAGTTGCGCGGTTGGCCGGTCATCCAGCGGCAGCACGCCGAAGCGGCCCGCCTCCACCCACCACGCCTCGACCAGCTCGCGCAGCTTCTCCGGGTGCTCAGCCGCAAGATTGTGGCTCTCAGAGAAGTCCGCGTCGAGGTGATACAGCTCCCACTCGGCATCGTCATAGGGACCGCCGGGAGTGTGGTTGGTGACGGCCTTCCAGCCGTCCAGCCAGATCCCGCGGTGGCCGCCCATCTCGAAGTACTGCACCCGCTTGCGCGTGCGCTCGGCCGGCGCGTCGAAGGTGTACGACAGGCTGGTGCCGTGCAGCGGCATCTGATCGTAGCCGCGCACGGTGGCGGGCGGGGTGATGCCCAACTCCTCCAGCACGGTGGGAACGATATCGGTGACGTGGTGGAACTGGTGGCGGATGCCGCCGTGCTCCTGGATGCGGCGCGGCCAGCTGACGATCAGCGGATCACGCACACCGCCGCCGTGGGTATAGGACTTGTACCAGCGCAGAGGTGTATTGCCGGCCTGCGCCCAGCCCCAAGGGTAGTTGGGATGGCTGGTGGGGCCGCCGATCTCATCCAGCCGCCCGCCGATGGCCTCGACATCCTCCGGCATCCGGTTGAAGTAGCGGAACTCGTCCATCACCCCATCCGGCCCGCCCTCGCGCGAGGCGCCGTTATCAGACAGCAAGAAGACCAGGGTGTTATCCAGGTCGCCCATCTGCTCCAAGAAGGCCAGCAACCGGCCGATCTGGTGATCGGTATGGTCCAGAAAACCGGCGAACGCCTCCTGCAAGGCAATGGCGAAGCGTTGTTGTGGCCCGCTCAGCTCTGCCCAGGGGCGGACGCCGGGATTGGGCGGGGCCAGTTCCGTCCCGGGTGGGAGGATACCCAGTTCCTGCTGACGGGCGAACCACCGCTCGCGCACCTCATCCCAGCCTGCGTCAAACCGGCCACGGTACTTCTCGATGAACGCCCGCGGCGCCTGGTGGGGCGAGTGCGTGGCGCCAAAAGCCAGGTACAGGAAGTATGGCCGGTCCGGCCGGATGGAACGCAGGTCACGTATGAAGCCAATCGATCGGTCTACCAGGTCTTCGGTGACGTGGTAACCCTCCTCCGGGCCGCGCGGCGGCTCCACGGGGTGGTTGTCGTGGGTGAGCTCGGGGTAGAACTGATCTGTTTCCCCCTGGAGAAAGCCGTAGTAACGGTCAAAGCCACGCGCCAGCGGCCACTGATCGTGCGGACCAGCGGCGGAGCAGTCGTTCATCGGCGCGAGATGCCACTTGCCGGCGGCGTAGGTGGCATAGCCGTGGTCGCGCAGCATCTCCGCCAGTGTGGCGGCGTGGTTGCTGACGTGGCCGCGCATGTTGGGAAAGCCCGTATCGATATTCGAGATGGCGCGCATCCCGGCAGCGTGGTGATTGCGGCCGGTTAGCAGGCTGGCGCGCGTGGGCGAGCACAGCGCCGTGGTGTGGAAGTTGGTGTACCGCAGCCCGGCCGCCGCCAGCCGGTTGATATTGGGCGTATCGATGGTGGAGCCGTAACAGCCGAAGTGAGCGAAACCGGTGTCATCAAACAGGATGATCACGACATTAGGGGCACTGGCCGGCGGGCGCACCGGCGCCGGCCACCACGGTGTGGATTCCTGGTAGGTGCGGCCGATCGCGCCGCCAAATCGTTCGGGCATAGTTGCTGTCAGCAGGCGGTGCGGCATCCGGGGAACGGACCTGACGGAATCCACCCGTTAACCAGGGTGAGGTTCCAACGGCGACAATCGCCGCTACCTCATCCGCTCTATCCTGTTCCAGCTGTCCTTGATCGCGTCCCTGCCTCCCGCTCCCCGCTCCCTTCGCTCGGGTCAGGGTGGCACGGAGGGAGCGGCGCTGTCAACCGCTATTGACAGTCGCACTGCCACTTCTTACCCTGCGCGCATGGCGGCCATTGTGAGCAACCGGGATGGGCGGCGGCAGCGGGCCGAGCGCCATGAGGCGGCCGTCATCGACGCGCTGCTCGACCTGTTTCGCGACGGGGAGCTGCGCCCGGGCGCCGCCGCCATCGCCGCGCGGGCTGGCGTCTCCGAGCGGACGGTGTTCCGCCTGTTTGATGACCTAGAGGCGCTGGCAGCGGTTACCATCGAGCGGCAAATTGCTCGGGTGGCGCCGCTGCTGGCAGAGATCGAGCGCGGTGGCAGCCGCGAGGAACGCATCACCGCGCTGGTGGGGCAGCGGCTGGCGGTGTATACGGTGGCGGGGGCCGTGTTCCGCGCCGGGCAGATGCGGGCGCCACTGTCGCCGGCCATCCGCCAGGCGTTCGCACGGCGGCAACGCTGGTCGCAGCGGCAGATTGAGCGGCTGTTTCGCCCGGAACTAGCGGCGCTCGGCCCGTCTGAGCGGGCAGAATTGATTCTGGCACTGGACGCCGTCACCAGCCTGGAAGCGCTGGAATACCTGGCCACGACCGAGGCCGGCACCGAAGCAGCCGCGCGGGGTGTCCTGCTCCGCACGGTCCGCGCCCTGCTTCGCGACACCGTCCCCGCCGTGGCGCCCGCAGGAGACCGAGCACACATCCACCACACAAGGAAGGAAACCAATGAGCGTTAGCGGCAACTGGAACCTGACCCTCAACACACCGATGGGCGCGCAGAGCCGCGCACTCACCCTGGTCGAGGACGGCGGCAGCCTGACCGGCTCTATCGCCGGGCCGCAGGGCAATGTGCCCATCGAGGACGGCGCCATCGATGGTGACAACGTCTCCTGGAGCATGATGGCGCCGCAACTGGGTGCGAAGCTTGTCTTCAGGGGCACCGTGGCCGGCGATACCCTCAACGGCTCTGTCGAACTGGGCTCGTTCGGCACCGCTCCGTTCACCGGCGCGCGCGCGTAACGAGCGGTCAGCGGGTGGCGTGCTGGGGGATCTGCACCTCCCAGCCCCGCCCCCGCCGAGCAGGCGAGGGGAAGCACGATGCCGTGCGCTGGCCGCCTATGGGTGACCGCCCAACGAGGTGTGCGGTGTTTGTTGAGTCATTGAGAAACCGCGTCCGGGCCATGAACACGCTATGGCAGCGGGCAGCAGCGGATATGACGCTCGACCACGTCAACCACCACGAGCGCGCGGGAGTGCTGCCGATCGCGTTCAGCTTTGCACACTTCATGAAGGCGCAGGACCAGTCCATCAGCGGCGCCTTTCGGGGCGAGCCGCCGCTGTGGCTGTCCGGTGGCTGGGCCAATCGGACCGGCATCACCGTCGATGCCTTTGGCCGCGAAGAGACCGTGGCGGAGATGGAACAGCTACGCTTCGGTGATTGGACCGCCTGGCAGGAATACCAGACCGCGGTCATCACCCGCACGGACGCCGTACTAGAAACGCTGACCGAGGAACGGCTGGCCGAGGTGTTGCTGCCGCAGCTGCCACCCAACATGCAGAACATCTTCTGCGGGCTAGTGGTTGGGCCGGGCGGGCCGGTGCGAAGGCTTGAGGTGCTGGAGTGCTTTGTCTACCAGCACGGCCTGCGCCACATGGGCGAAGTCGAGCACGGCCGCGCACTGACCGGCCTGGGAGGCATGACAAGCTGACCGCGGCATCCGGCGTCCGGGGAGCAGGCTGAAGCCATGGTGCGGCGGCCACTGGAAAGGGCACGTGCCCTGTGCTGGTCATCGCCCTGGTTTTGCCCACCCGCCGCATGCCGGATGCCGGGTGACGTCACTCAGCCGCCGTCCGTGACACGCCACTGGACCAGCGTTTCGCTGCCGTCGTGGTCCTCGAAGACGGCCTCGACGGCGGAGCCAATGATGATCGGCTGGAGCGGGTCGCCCAGCAGATTGCCGGGCATCCGCACGTTGCCGG
>WBZO01004020.1_pt1 | contig 16304 bp, 16 predicted proteins | sample 5204261 | NCBI WGS metagenome assembly WBZO01 (sample SAMN12412400, study PRJNA552823) | activated sludge metagenome | isolation source: activated sludge from anammox sidestream of wastewater treatment plant... | place: USA: North Carolina | collected 2017-09 | reverse complement strand
GAACGGGTGACGGCGGTCAAGGACGACATCCTGACCGCGGTCGGGCAGGCATTTCCCGCGCTGTCCCTGGCGGTCAACGCCTCACCCCGCTCCCTCGACGACGAGACGGTGCTGGAGCGCGTCCTGCTGACCGCAGCCCGCCGGCGCGTGCCGGTCCACCACATCGTCGTGCAGACGGTGGACGGGCGGCTGTCGGTCGGCCTCGACATCGAGGTCGACGCCCGCCTCAGCCTGGGCGCCGCCCACGGGCTGGCAACCCGGCTCGAATCGGCGCTGCACGCCGAGCTGGGGCCGGATGTCGAGGTGGAGACGCATATCGAGCCGCTGCAGGTGCCGCATCTGACGGGCGAGGATCTGGCCGGCGCCGACGTGGTGGCGATCGACGCCGCCCTGCGCCAGGTGGCGGCCGAGGCCGGCGTCATCGTAGGGATTCACGACGTGCGGGTGCGCCGGACGCCGGCCGGGCTGGTGGTGAACTACCATTGCCATGCCGATGCCGCTGTCCCGGTCGCGATGGTGCATCACCATGTCGACCGGATCGAACGGGCGTTGCGCGCCGGTTTCCCCGATATCATCCGCATGGTCGGGCACGCCGAACCGGTGCGGGCCCAGCCGGAGTACGCCCAGTCGGGGCACGCCCGGCCGGGGTACGCCGAGACGGGGTACGCCGAGACGGGGCACGTTGAGCCGGGGCGCGCCGAGGCCGGGCGGGCGGCGTGAGGGCGCCGGCCCGGCGGGTGACGGCTCAGCCCTTGGCGACGTTCCAGAACACCGGCATCGCGCCCTTCAGCATGCCGGTCAGGCTTTTGCGCCAGGCGGCGGGCGGCAGGTACTGGCCCAGCGGAATGAACGGCACGGTGTCGAAGGCCCGCAACTGCGTCGCCTCGTCCAGCCGCCGCTGCTCCGCCGGGTCGGTGCTGTCCATCCAGGCGTTCCGCATCGCCTCCATCTCGGGATCGGTCGGCCAGCCGAACCAGGCGCCGGCGCCATTGCCGCGCAGGAAGCTGGCGAAGATCGGATCCCGGTAGTCGGCGGCCGGTGCGCCATAGGGGAACATCGACCAGCCGCCCTTCTCCACCGGCTCCTTGCTGGTGCGCCGCTCCACCACCGTGCCCCAGTCGACCGACTGCTCATCGACGTTGATGCCGACCTCGCGGAACGCCGCGACGGCGACGTGGCTCATGGCATCGTAGTAGACCTGATCGGTCGGGTGCATGAACACGACCTTCTCACCGCCATAGCCCGCATCCTTGAGCATGGCCTTGATCTGGTCCCGCGACGGCCGCTTGCGCACGTGGTCCATCCCGGCCTCGTTCGCCGAGGGCGTGCCGGGGATATAGAACCCGACCGGGGCGCGGAACAGCGCCGGATTGCCGCCCATCACCGCGGTCATCACGTCGACCTGGTCGATCGCCGCCAGCATCGCGCGCCGCACGCCGGCGTTGGCTGTCGGGCCATGCAGATGGTTCGGCCGCAATCCGCCGAACGTGCCATAGATGTCGATCGGCGCAACCTCGATCGTGCCCTTGCTGCCCAGCATCCCCAGCAGGTCGGGCAGCGGCGAATCGAGCCAGTCGACCTCCCCACCCACCAGCGCCCCGGCGGCGGTCGCCGCATCCGGGATCACCCGCCACTCGACCCGATCCACCATGACGCGATACCCGCCGGCGCAGAAGCTCGCCGGTTCCTGGCGCGGGTTGTACTTGTCGTTGCGGGCGAACACCGCCCGATGGCCCGACACGTACTCGTCGGGGACATAGCGGAACGGGCCGCTGCCCACGACTTCCTGGATCTGCTTGAACGGATCCGTCATCGCCAGCCGTTCCGGCATGATCACCGGGCTCGGCTGGGTCTTCGCCAGCGCGTAGGGCAGCGCCGAGAACGGCTTCTTCAGGCGCCAGACGATCGTCCTGTCATCGGGCGCCGACAGCTCGTCCATACGCGCGGCAATGGTCTGGCCGATCGGATCGCGTTTCATCCAGCGCCGGATCGAGGCCACGCAATCCCGCGCCAGCACCGGCGTGCCATCATGGAACATCTGCCCGTCGCGCAGCGTCATGGTCCAGCGCAGGCCGTTGTCCTCGATCGTGTGCCCCGCCACCATCTGCGGCTTGGGGTCCAGCTTCTCGTCACGGCCATACAACGTCTCGAACACCATCGAGGCGGCGTTGCGGGTGACCTGTGCCGTCGTCCACACCGCGTCCATGGTGACGAGATTGCCCTGCGGCACATGCACCAGCGTCGTGGTTTTGCCGCCGATGGCGGGCTGCGCCAGCGTGGAACCCGCCAGCGCGGAACCCGCCAGCGTTGTGGCGGCCCCGGTCAGGAAGCGGCGACGTTTCATCTCCTTGCTCTCCATCACATGCGACGGCTTCGACGGTTCTTGGCCGCGGCGGCATATAAGCCAGCGGCGGGCGAAACGCCACCGACCGGGATGCAGGCAGATGCACCCATTTGTGTCCTCCCGGTGTCGTGGTCGGCGCAGGCTGGCCACGACAAGGGGCGACCAGCCGATCAGGCCTCGACCCGTCGTTCAGGGCCTTGCCGCAGGCCTGTGTCATCGGGTCAGCACCCGCGGTGCAATAAGAGTGTCATGGTCAGCGCAGGCTGCACCCTCCGTGTCATGGTCGGTGAAGGCCGTACCCCCTGTGTCATGGTCGGCGCAGGCCGACCATGACACAGGGGGAGGACGACCGCGACACGGGCCCCGACCGCAACACAGGGGAAGGGGCCTTCCCCGACCATGACACGGGGGAAGCGGCCGTCGCCTACCCCGACACGGGGGAGCGGCCGTCGCAGACCACGCCACGGGGGCACCAGCCACGATACCGTGGGGAGCCACCAGCCAGAGACCGCGAGATCACCGCCCCCGACCCCCGGCGAAACCCCGCCGCCGCTTCCCCATCCCCGCCATCAGGCCGCGGCGTATTTTCCGCGGCCGAACAGCTTGTCGAGCTTGTCCGCCTCGGCCTTGTCGAACTGGGTCGTGCGTGCCCGCACGTCGTCCACCGCCGCCAGGGCCTTCTTCACCGCCGGGCGCTCGTCGATCTTCTTCACCCATGCCGTCACATGGGGGAACTTTGCCGCCGCGTCGGCGCCCAGCAGGACGGGAATGTTCCGCGCCCAGGGATAGGTGGCGATGTCGGCGATGCCATAGTCCGCACCGCTCAACCACGGGCTCGTGGCCAGACGCTGATCGATCACCTCGAACACGCGATGGACCTGCGTGGCATAGCGGCTCTTGGCATAGTCGTTGCCGGCCGGGGCGAAGCGCATGAAGTGGACGTGCTGGCCGAACATCGGGCCGACGGTGGTCATCTGCACCATCATCCACTGGATGGCCTCGTATTTCGCCGCCATGTCGGCAGGCAGCAGCCGGCCGGTCTTCTCGGCCAGATACAGCAGGATGGCACCGGACTCAAACAGGGTGAACGTCCTGCCGCCCGGCCCATCGGTATCGACGATCACCGGCACCTTGGCGTTCGGGTTCAGCTTCAGGAAATCGGCGTCGAACTGCTTGCCGGAGAATACGTCGACCGGCACGACCTCGTAGGGCAGGCCGAGCTCCTCCAGCGCGATGTAGATTTTCACGACGTTGGGGCTGCCCATGCCGTACAGCGTGATCATTGGAATCCTCCTGTTTTCTCGGAAGCGGCCCGGGATGGTCGCACGCCGCCGCCGGCCCGGGAAGCGGGGCACAAGACGAGCCACGGGATTGTCATCCGCGGCCTGCTGCGCACGCCGTCCGCGTGCGTCCGCCCGCCGCCTGGGCGTGGCGCCGTCGCCCGCGTGCGGCCCGCCACCGGCGTGCAGCCTCATCACCCGCCCACCCACGCCGTCCGCGTGCGGTCCCGCCCGGTCCTGCCGCGCGCCCTACCGCGTCTTCGGCACCTGGAAATTCGCCCCGCGCTCGACGACCTGGACGATGGTCGAGATGTCGTCGTTGCCCCGGCCCTCGAACATCGCGTGCTTGAAGAACAGGCGCACGGTCTGACAGACCCACATCGGAACCCCGAGCTCCTCGCCCAGCTCCAGCGCGAGGTCGATGTCCTTCATCAGGATGTGCATCGCCGCGCCCATGTTGAAGGCGCGGGACAGCACCGGACCGGCCATCACCATGTCGAACGCCCGGTTCGACCCGCTGCCGGCACCGATCGCCCGCATCATCACCTCGGGGTCGAGTCCGCCCTTGGCGCCCATCACGAACGCCTCCGACGTCGCGGCGACCGCAACGGCGAACAGGATGTTGTTCGTCAGCTTCAGCACCTGTGCCGCACCGGGCCGCTCGCCGCAGACCGTCACCGTCGGCCCCCACAGCGAGATCAGCGGCCGCACCGTCTCGATCGCCGCGGCATCGCCCGACACCATGACTGACAGCGTGCCGGCGCGCGCCCCCGCCGGCCCGCCCGAGATCGGGCAATCCACGATGGTCACGCCCCGGGGCGTCATCGCCTGCTCGATCTCGCGCAGGAACGGCATCCCGACGGTGCAGGTGTTCACCAGGATCTTCATCCGCCCGCCCTGCAGCAGCCCGTCCTGACCGAACACGACCTGGCGGAACGCGGCCAGCGTGGGCAGCGAGACGAACACGATCTCGCACCGTTCCGCCATCTCGCGCGGCGTGCCCGCTCGGCTCGCCTGCCGCTCCAGGAACGGACGCACCGCGTCCTCGTTGATGTCGAGCACCGTCAGCCGGTGACCGCCGTCCAGCAACTTCGTCGCCATCGGCTGACCCATGGCGCCGACGCCGAGATATCCTGCTTCCATGCCGTTCCTCGTTTCTTGCAGACAGGCGCCAGCGTGGTCCGCCGGCGCGCCGGTTGGCAACCCTGCCGACCGCGCGGTCACAGGTCTCGGCACGAACGGGTTGGCTGGCCCGGCGCCGGCCAGTTTGCGGTTGAACGGCCGCCTTGCGCGACGCTATCCAGTCCGGCGGGCTGGCTGGCGAGGAAAGGAGTGCCGTGGCCGCGGAGACACAGGCGCTGCAACCGTTCCGTCGGGCGTCGGCCACGCCGCGCCCGGCCGCGGCTGTGGGCGCGGCTCGGCCGGATGAGGGCAGGACGCAGCAGTCTCCGACCGCTGAGCGCCGGGCGCCGGAGTCCGGGGCCGCCGAGCCCCGGAAAGCCGCGCGCGACCTGCGGCTCGACTTCTTCCGGGGCTGCGCGCTGATCTTCATCTTCCTCGACCATATCCCGGACAACGCGGTCAGCTACGTGACGCTGCGCTCATTCGCCTTCTGCGACGCGGCCGAGGTCTTCATCTTCATCTCCGGCTATACGGCGGCGCTGGTCTATGCGCGCGCATTCGACCGCGAGGGCGTCGCGATGGGCGTGGCCCGCGTCTATCGCCGCGTCTGGCAGCTTTACGTGGCGCATCTCTGCCTGTTCATGATCTTCAACGCCGAAGTCGCCTATACGATGAAGTTCCTCAACAATCCGCTGTTCGCGGATGAGTTGCAGGTGGCCGACTATCTCGACAATCCCGGTGAGGCGTTCATCCACGTTCTGCTGCTGCAGTTCCAGCCGCCGCTGCTCAACATCCTGCCGCTGTATATCGCGCTGCTGCTGATCCTGCCGCTGTGCCTGCTGGCGATTCGCCGGCATGTCCTGCTGGCGCTGGTGCCGTCGGCGGTGCTGTATGGGGCGGTCCAGGTGACCGAGCTGAGCATGCCGGGCTTTCCTGCCGGGCATCACTGGTATTTCAACCCGTTCGCCTGGCAGTTCCTGTTCGTCGCGGCCGCGACGCTGGGGTTCCTGCAGACACGGAATGCGCCCGTGGCGCGCTGGACGGAGCGGCTCGTGATCCCGGCGGTGGCGTTCGCGCTCGCTGCCGCGGCGGTACGGCTGTCCTGGATGGTGCACGAGGTCGTGCCCGCCATGCCGGCCTATATCCATCTGCCCGCCGTGTGGTTCGAGAAGACGGATCTGCGGCTGCCCCGCCTGATCAGCCTGTTCGCGCTGGTGCTGGTGACCGCGCGGTTCGTGCCGCGCGATGCAAGGTTCCTGTCATCCCGGCTGGGCTGGCTGATCGTGCTGACCGGCCAGAATTCACTCTATGTGTTCTGCCTGACGATCCTGCTGGACGTCGGCGCCAGCTTTGTCATCAGCCTGACCGACGGTGCGATCCTGCCGCTGCTGGCCGTCAATGCCGCGGGTGTCCTGATCATGTTCGGCATGGGGCTGCTGCTGGCCTGGTTCAAGGCGGGTGGCCGCCTGCCGCGGCGTCCGACGGGAATCGTGCCGGCATGACCTGGCGAGCCGCTGTCCTGGGCGCCGTGGTGGTCGCGTGGGGGATGGTGTGGCTGGCCGGACCGGCCGAAGCCGGCCGGTGCCAGGGGCCGGTACGGTTCGTGATCGCCGAGACGCAGTTGCCGATGACGCGCGCCGCGGTCAAGGCACACCGTCTGTCGATCCTGGCGCTGGGCGGCGCCGCCACCGCGGGTGGTGCCGCCCGCGATCCTGCCGCCACCTATCCCGCACGCCTGCTCACCCGGCTGCGCGAGGGCCTGCCGAAGGTCGACGTCCTGATGACCGTGCGCGCCGCGCCGCGGCGCAGAAGCAGCGACATCCTGCCGGAGCTGGACAAGGGCCTGGCGCGGGTCAAGCCGGCGCTGGTGATCTGGGGACCGGGCGGCAGCGCGGCGGCCCATGGCGAGGATGCCGAGACGTTCGGCACGACGATCGACGCGGCGATCGCCCGCACGCAGGCCGCGCGCGCCGATCTGCTGCTGATGACGCTGCAGTACGCGCCGAGTGTGCTGCGGCTGATGAACCTGGCGCCGTACCGGATGGCGGTGATCCGGTCAGCCGAGGCGGCGGATATTCCGGTGTTCGACCGCTATGATTTCATGCGGTTCTGGAATGCCAACGGCATTCTGAACCTGGACGCGACGGACGCGTCCGAACGGGTCGAGGTGGCGCGCACGCTGTTCGACTGCATCGCGCAGGTTCTGGCCGAGGGGATCATCGATGCGGTCCGATGACCGGCGCGGCGCGCTGACGGCGGTCTGCACGCTCCTTGCGTCGATCGTCGTCGGCACGGCTGGGGCGCAGCCGGCCCCGGACCAGGCGGCCGGCTGTCCGCCCTCGATGCGGCAGGCGCTGGACCTGCCCCGTTTGCGGCAGGCGGTTGCCGCCGGCCAGCCGATCGTGATCGTCGCGTTCGGTTCCTCCTCCACCGAAGGGATCGGCGCTTCGGCACCGCCGCGATCCTATCCGGCACGCCTGGAAGCCGTGCTGCGCGCTGCCTGGCCGACCGTGCCGGTCACCGTGCTGAACCGCGGCAAGGGCGGACAGACCGTGGCAACGATGACGACGCGCCTGCGGTCCGACGTGCTGGCGGTGAACCCGACGCTGGTGATCTGGCAGGTCGGCGCGAATGCCGCGCTGCGCGCGATGGACCCGCAGCGCTTCGGCGCGTTCGTCGAGGCCGGCGTCGCCGCGATCCGGGCGGCGGGCGCCGATATCGTGCTGATGGACAATCAGTTGGCACCGCGCATCATCGCCTCACCCCGGCACCAGGCCTATGGCGAGGTCCTGATGCAGCAAGCCGCGGCGTGGCACATCCCCCTGTTCTCCCGCACCGCCCTGATGCGGGAGTGGGTGCTGGCCGACCCGCAGGGTGAGCCCATGATCGGCGACGACGGGCTGCACCACACCGACCGGGGCTATGGCTGCCTGGCCCAGGCGCTGGCCGGGTCGATCATCGCCGCCGGTGCCGCGCCGCTGCCGCCGGTGGCCGGCCGAGCGGAGGGGGCGAGGACGGGGATGTTGCCCGCTCTGCCGGCGGTGGCGCGGGGCGGCCGGCAGGAGACTGCCTCACTGCCAGACCGGCGGTAGATCCAGACGCATGATCCGGCCTTCCAGCCCCGGCGCCGCGGCGGGATAGGCGCGGGTGACGCGGGCGTCGTGCCCCGGCACGATCAGGTCGCGATGGCCGGTCATGCGGTTGATGCGGCGATAGCCTTCGATCATGACGAACAGGTCGTAGAAGACGGCGAACGGCCGTTCCTCGTCGACCTCTTCGAACAGGTGGACGGCGTCCGAGGCCAGGATCACCCAGCCGCGGGCGGTGTGCACGCGCAGAATCGCCTGGCCGCGCGCATGGCCGCCGATCAGGATGAACTCCAGCCCGGGGGCGAGGGTGACGTCGCCGTCATGGAACGTCATGCGGTCGGCGTAGACCAGGTCGATGAGTTGCTTGATGTCCTCGGCACGGTAGGCGACGCGGAAGCGCGGATGCGACATGTCGCGGCCGGTGACGTGGATCATCTCCTGGTCCTGGATGTGGAACCTGGCGTTCGGGTAGTCGTCCAGCGTGCCGACATGATCGAAATGCGCGTGCGTCAGAATGACGTCGGTGGCTGTGGCGGCGTCGATGCCCAGTTTCGCGAGTGCCGCGCCGGGGCGGATCAGATAGTCGTATTTGCGGCCCATGCTGGCCGCGCCTTCGGGCGTGAAGCCGCAATCGACGATCCAGGTATGGCCGCCGCCGCGGATGGCATAGGTGAAGAAGTCGAGGCCGGGCAGCATCTTGCCGGGATCGCCGCCCAGGAACAGATTGGCCTCGGCGCGCAGATCCTGCTTGGCGTAGCGGATGGCGAAGATTTCGTAGTTGGGCAGATCGGGCATGGCGGTTCCTTGGGCGGTTCCTTGGGCGGTTCCTTGGGCGGTTCCTTGGGGAGTTCCTCCGTGGGAGTTCCTCCGGGGGAGTTCCTCGGGCGGTTCGTTGGGGCGTCCCTTGGGTTGTCCGGCGGGATGTTCCCCGGGTGTTGTGGCCGTGGCTCTGCCTATATCACGCGGCCGGCCGCTCCGTCAGGCCCGTCGGATGGTCGTGCGGCCACCGCATCCTGTCCGCTGCGCCGGCTTGTGGTGAGGTGCCATCGGCACACATGATGGGGCGGCGATTCGACCGCGAGGGATCCCGCGATGGCAACAATGTGCTATGATCCGCTGCAGCCGCCCGATCCGGCGGCGTGGCTCGCCCTGGGCGAGCAGGAGCGGATCGACCTGGTGCTGGCCTATCACCATTCGATCGGCGACCGCGGTGAGAATGAGCAGTTGCATTGCCTGCTGCATGCGATCGTCGAGAACCAGGTGGCGATGGGCGAGCGGTTCCCGGTTGCCGAGAAGATCCGGCAATTGATGGCACAGGGGCTGGACCGGCACCATGCCGTGCATGCGATCTGCATCGTGCTGGCCAGCCATATGCGCCGGCTGTCGCAGCGGGGCGGGGAGGGCGACGATGAGCGGCGGTATTTCAGCGAGGTGCGCCGGCAGACCGCGCGGAAATACATGATGGCGCTCGATCACGCCTTCGGCAGAAACGGTCACCGCCAGGAGAGCAGCCTTGGCGATTGATGCCTACGACCCGCATCGAGCGCCCGACCCGGCCGTGTGGCTGGCGGCGTCGGAGGACGAGCGGCGGGAAGCCGTGAAAGCCTACCATGAGGATGTGGATCAGGAGCAGGAGTTGACCAGCAACATGTCCTTCCCTGTGAACCTGCACGTCATCGTCGAGGACCAGATCACCCGGAACGACCTGCCGATGGTCGCGGTCAAGCTGCGGCAATTGATGGCGCGGGCTGGACCGGCACCGTGCGATCCATGCCATTGGATCGGTGGTGGTCGATCTGCTCAGGCGGGCGACGGCAAAGGCAAACGGGGAGAGGTTGGACGAGGACGAGACGACCGCGGCCTATGTCAGGAAGCTGCGGCGGCTGAATGCCCGCAAATGGCTTCGGTGGTGATGGCGGCGCCGGCCGGCTTGCCATCGGGGCGACGCTCGCCCTAAGACCGCGTGACCAGCAAACCAAGTTTGACCCGCCCGCCCGCAGCGCGGCGGATGTCGGAGACCGCCATGGACAAGCCGCAGCTCGTCGACCCGCATACCGAGATCAGGGAGGAGGTCGCGAAGCTGTGCGCGCGTTTCCCCGGCGAATACTGGCGGAAGCTGGATCAGGAGCGTGCCTATCCGACCGAGTTCGTCCGTGCGCTGACCGAGGCGGGGTATCTGGGGGCGCTGATCCCCGAAGAGTATGGCGGGGCCGGCCTGCCGTTGTCGGCGGCGGCGGCGATCCTGGAGACGATTCACGCCGAGGGCTGCAATGCGGCAGCCTGCCACGCCCAGATGTACATCATGGGCACGATCCTGCGGCACGGCACCGAGGAGCAGAAGCGCAAATACCTGCCGGGCATCGCCACCGGCGCGCTGCGCCTGCAGGCGTTCGGCGTGACCGAGCCCACCAGCGGCACCGACACGACCTCGCTGCGTACCTTCGCCCGTCGTGACGGCGATCATTACGTCGTGAATGGACAGAAGGTATGGACAAGCCGAGCGGAGCATTCCGATTTGATGTTGCTGCTGGCGAGGACGACGCCGCGTGACAAGGTCGAGAAGCGGACCGATGGCCTGTCGACCTTCGTCGTCGACATGCAGGCGGCGCGGGGCAACGGCCTGACGATCACGCCGATCCGCACCATGATGAACCACAACTCGACGCAGGTGTTCTTCGACAACATGAAGGTGCCGGCCGAGAACCTGATCGGCCAGGAAGGACGCGGCTTCCGCTATATCCTGGACGGGATGAACGCCGAGCGGCTGCTGATCGCGGCGGAATGCATCGGCGATGCGCGCTGGTTCATCCGCAAGGCGGCCGACTATGCGCGGGAGCGTGTGGTGTTCGGCCGGCCGATCGGCCAGAACCAGGGCATCCAGTTCCCGATCGCGCGCGCCTATGCGCAGATGCGGGCGGCGGAGCTGATGGTGCAGGCCGGGCTGGCGAAGTTCGAGGCGGGGCAGACGCCCGGCGAGGAGGCGAACATGGGCAAGATGCTGGCCGCCGATGCCGCCTGGGCGGCGGCCGAGGCCTGCATCCAGACCCATGGCGGCTTCGGCTTCGCCGAGGAGTACGACGTCGAGCGCAAATATCGCGAGACCAGGCTGTATCAGGTGGCGCCGATCAGCACGAACCTGATCCTGTCCTACGTGGCGGAGCATGTGCTGGGCCTGCCGCGCAGCTACTGACCGGGCAGGCCGGGCCGCATCGTGGGAAGCGACCTCAAGGTCCGTGTCGCCAGCTCGGTCCGCTGCCCCGACGCCCTCATCGTCTGCGCGCCGGTGCCGCGCGGCACCATGGTGGTCACCGACCCGGTGGTGATGTTCGAGGTGCTGAGCCCGTCCACCTCGGACATCGACCGTATTCAGAAGAACCGCAAATATCGCCTGACCCCGTCGATCCGCCGCTATGTGATCCTGGAGCAGAGGCTGGCCGCCGCGACGGTTTACAGCCGTGCCGGCAAAAGCCGGGTGTCCGACGTGCTGCTGGGCGATGCGGTGCTGGACCTGCCGGAGGTCGGCGTCTCGGTTCCCATGTCCGAGATTTGCCAGGGCATCGAGTTTCCGGAACCCGCGGCCCGGGTGATGCCGGCTTGAACCCGGCCGGCTTGAACCCGGCCGCGTGACATGCGACCAACATCGCATGTCACAGTCCCGTCCCCTGAACGGCCTGACGGTCGTTTCGCTGGAGCAGGCAGTCGCCGCGCCGTACTGCTCCTCCCGCCTGGCCGATGCCGGCGCGCGCGTCGTCAAGATCGAACGGCCCGAGGGTGACTTCGCTCGCGGCTACGACAAGGCGGCGAAGGGCCTGTCGAGCTATTTCGTCTGGCTGAACCGCGGCAAGCAGTCGCTGGTGGCCGACATCAAGGCGCCGGCGGACGCGGCGCTGCTGCACCGCATCCTGGCGAAAGCGGATGTGTTCATCCAGAACCTCGCACCCGGCGCGGCGGCGCGGTCCGGCTTCGGGGCGGACGCCTTGCGGGCGGCGTATCCGCGCCTGATCACGGTCGACATCTCGGGCTATGGCGATTCCGGCGACTACGCGACGATGAAGGCCTATGACCTGCTGGTGCAGGCGGAATCGGGCCTGGCGATGATCACCGGCCATCCGGCGGGGCCGGGCCGCGTCGGCGTGTCCGCCTGTGACATCGCCTGCGGCATGGCGGCACACGCGGGCGTGCTGGAAGCGCTGATCGAGCGGGGCATCACCGGCCGGGGCAAGGGGCTGAAGGTCAGCCTGTTCGATGGCATGGCCGACTGGATGAACGTGCCGCTGCTGTATTTCGAAGGCACCGGCAAGGCGCCCGAGCGCATGGGGCTGGCGCATCCCTCGATCTGCCCCTATGGCGCGTTCCCGACCGCGGATGGCGCGCTGGTGCTGATCTCGATCCAGAACGAGCGGGAATGGGCGGAGTTCTGCGCGACGTTTCTGGAGGAGCCCGAGCTGCCGAAGCAGGCCGGGTTCGAGACCAACGTGATCCGCGTTGCCAACCGCGCCAAGGTCGACGCCCATGTGGCGGCGGCTTTCGCCAGACTGACCCGACCCCAGGCCGCCGCCAAGCTGCGCTCGGCCAACACCGCCTATGGGTTCGTCAACGATGTTGCCGCGTTCTCGCAACATCCGGCGCTGCGCCGGGTGACGGTGCAGACGCCGGGCGGGCCGGTCGCCATCGCCGCCCCGCCGGTGATCCTGTCGGACGGGCCGCGGGACCTCGGCCCGGTGCCGGCGATCGGTGAGCATTCGGCGGCGATCCGGGCGGAATTCGCGGCCTGACCGCCGGCCGGTCAGCGCCGCATCAGGAACCAGCCGGGGCGTGGGACCGCTGCGTTTCCCGGCGGTGTCACCGGCGCCGGCAGCACCGGCGGACGATAGGCCCAGTTGACCGGGGCGGCACGATAGGCGTCCAGCCCGCGGCCGAGTGTGCCGGCGTTTGCGGGGGATGCCGGCAAGGGGATGAGCCGTGGCAGCGCCTGCCGCCCCAGGATCGGATGGCCGCCCTGTGGCAAGGTGGCGCGCCAGGCAGCGGCCAGTGCGGTGGGACCGGGGCTGGCCGGGCGCTTCTGCTCCTCGGGCCAGGCGGCCATGACCTTGCGGCCGTACTCCTCCCCCAGTTCCGGCGTCGCGGAGTGGTACCGGGCGGCGGCCTTGGGCCAGGTGCCGGTGCGGTCGAACAGTCCGCGCAGGAAGCGGGCCGCGTAGTCGGCATTGGCGACGGGATCGAAAGCCTGTTCCATGCTGGTGAAGGCATCCGGATGGTGCATCAGGTTGACCTGCAAGCAGCCCACGTCGATCGAGCGTACGCCGCGCGCCCGCAGCGCGTTCACCGCGGCGATCGCCTGCTGCCTGGTATCGAAGGAGGCGCCCTGGCCTTCGGCGTTGATCGTCCAGGGCCAGGGTGTCACCTGCCCTGAGACCGGGTCCCGCCGCCCGCTTTCGATCCGTCCGATCGCCTGCAGCAACTGTCCCGGGATCAGGTGCCGTCGTTCCGCCATATCGATCGCCGGCCGACACAGCCCGCCCGCCATCCCGCTTGTCGGGTCGGTAAGCTGGGCGTGGGCCATGGTCAGGGCGACCGGCAGCGTCAGAAGGCCAGGCAGGAAGCGGCGCATGCCGGTACGCTAGCGCCGGAAGATGAATGCACTGTTACCGGGTGCGGCCGATGATCGCATCTTTTGCAATGCTGCGATGCGAAAAATTGCTTGCATACGAACGGTCGGACCAGTAAGAATGGTCTCGCAGCCACGCGGTCACTGACCGCACTGTCTGCTTTCTTGGACGTTTCCTCCCTAAACTTGGCGGTGCAGCGATGCACCGCCAACTTTTTTACCGCAAAGGTTGTGGTTTTTTTCTCATGGCGCGTCGGCGGCGGCCTGGATTGACCTTTGATACCACCGCGCCCGATCCGCTCCCATCCTCGTCCCTGATCCCCCGCCGTCATCCTCGTGCTTGCGTCCCCCCGTCATCCTCGTGCTTGACACGAGGATCCCTTCCAGCACCCGCCGTCAGGGGCCTGACAAGCCTTCCCCCCCGCGATCAATCGCCGATCAGCGCTGGCGCCTCGCGAGTCACCGCCTCGATCAGCCGGGTGATGTCGTGCCGGATCGCACCGAAACGCGGCAGGCGCTCGATCCGCCCTTCGTCCATGTACAGCTCCCGCGCCACCTCGATCTGCAGCGCGTGCACCCGGCTCGCCGGCCGCCCGTAATGACGTGTGATATAGCCGCCCGCATACGGGTCGTTGCGGCGCACCAGATAGCCGAGATCGGTCAGCACCCGCTCGACAAAGCGGGTGATCCGCGAGGCGCATGACGTGCCATGCGCATCGCCCAGCACGAAGTCCGCCGCCCTGGCACCGGCGCGCACCGGCTGGCCGTGCGACGGCATCGAATGGCAGTCGATCAGCAGGCAATAGCCGTACATCGCATGCGTGCCGGCGATCAGCGCCGTCACCATCTCGTGGAACGGCCGCCAATACTGCTCCACCCGCCGCTCCGCCTCGGCGAAGCGCAGCTTGTGGCGATAGATCGCCTCGCCCGAGGCGACGACGCGGGCGATCGTGCCCAGACCCACCCCGACCCGCGGCGAGGTCGTGTTGACCCAGGGCGGCAGAGGGTCGGCGAACATCGCCGGGTCCAGCTCCCACGGCTCCCGGTTCACGTCGCAGAAGGCGCGGGGGAAGGTCGCGGCCACCAGCGGCGCGCCATGCTCCGGCGCGGCGGCGAAGAGTTCGTCGACGAAACTGTCCTCGCTGCGGCGCAGATTGTGCGGGTCGAGACGGGCAGCGGCGATGAAGTCCGGCGAATAGGCGCATCCCGAATGGGGGGAGGCGAAGATCACCGGCGTCGTCTGCAATGCCGGCCGGGTCACCCGCAACGGCGAGGTGTCCGGATGGGTCATCTGGGCGACAGGCAGGTCCATCCGCCCATTCAAGCCGGGGGCGCACGCAATGTCACGTCCCTCATCCCAGATCCGTTTGGCCACGAAACGATCAGGCCGCCCGGGCGACGGTATCGGCTGCGGCCAGCATCGCCAGAACCCGCTCCGCCTGGCGGTCGAGGCCGTAGCGCTCGCCGACCCAGTCACGATACAGGCCGGGTCGCGCGGCGCGGATCAGCGCAACGGCCTGGTCGATGCCGGCATACAGGCACTCGGTCGGCCACAGCAGATCGGCACCCGGAAAGTCATGCACCACCGGAAAGGCGCCGGCAGCCATCGCTTCGCCGATGTTCAGGCCGAAGCTCTCATACATCGAGGTCGACAGCAGGATCCCCTTGTCGGCGTACCAGGACGGCATCTCGGTCACGTGGCCGTCGAACCGGATCGCACCGCCCAGGCCGAGGCGCGCGATCATGCGCTCCAGGTAGCGGGCGGTCCGCAGATCGGTCAGCGCGCCGGCCACATGCAGGCTGTAGTCCGGCGCCATCTGTATCAGCCGGTGGGCGATCTGGACCATCAGCATCGGGTTCTTCTTCGGCTCCACGTGGCCGACCCAGGCGATGCGCCGGCGGTCCGGCGCGCCCGGCCGGAAACGATCCATGTCGATGCCGTTCGGGATCACCTCGGCCCGCAGCGGGATCGCCGGGAAATTGGCTTGCAGCGTCGCCGCGATGTCGGGCCCCGGCGTGATCAGCCGGCTGACCCGCGACCAGTCGACCCGCGCCGGATAGTCGGTCTGCAACGCCTCGATCGAGTGCAGCCGCAGCACGCAGGGGCGCAAGCCCAGAACACCGGACCGGGTCGCCCATACCGCATGGTCCCAGCACCATTCCAGCCAGACGATATCGGCCCAGGCGATCGCATCGGCCAGCTCCGCGCCGGGTGGCGCGCTGATGAAGCGGACATCATAGACGCGTTCCAGCGCCGGCAGCAGCGGTGCCAGGAAACTGTCGTGCCGCCGCTTGACGCGATCGGCCAGAAGCAGGCGGCGCATCGTCGCTAGGTCTTCCGGGGCTGGGGTGGTGGCGCAGGCGTCGCCGGAGCCGGTTCCGCCGCCGCAGCGGTGTCCGGCAGGACCGGCCGGTTCGGGGTCGTCGCAGGCGCCGTCTCGGGCGTCGCCGGCTGGGGCAGCGCCTGTTGCGGCAGCGCCTGCTGATGCATGCGATACGCCTCGATCTGCCGCTGGCTGGGAATGGTCGATGTCAGCGCGCCGGCGTCGTCACGGAACTCGATCACGATCAGCCCCAGCGCGGCATCCAGCCGCAAGGACGGGTTGACGAAAGGTTGCGCCGGCCTGGCCGGCTGATCGGCCGGCGCCGGCGGCGCGGGGACAGGCTTCGGATCCGCACCGGCGTCGGTCAGACCCGACAGGCCCTGAACGGCCTGGATGGAGAGCTCATTGGGCATGGTGGCGGCTTCACCGCGTTCGCTGCGCCGTCCTGGCGCTCACAACAGCGGGAGCCTAGGCCGCCGGGATTAACCGAAGGTTAACAGCGCTCAGGATTTCACCAGGACCACCGCCTCCACCTCG
>WBZO01004019.1_pt1 | contig 16306 bp, 15 predicted proteins | sample 5204261 | NCBI WGS metagenome assembly WBZO01 (sample SAMN12412400, study PRJNA552823) | activated sludge metagenome | isolation source: activated sludge from anammox sidestream of wastewater treatment plant... | place: USA: North Carolina | collected 2017-09 | reverse complement strand
AATTATTTGTGCAGCATATAATAAATAACATCATATGTCAATATATTTAATATTGTTATTGATATTATTTATATTGGTGATATTTTCTGTCATCATAATCGCAGAAAAGGGGTTATAGTTGACATTACATAGGTAACAATCGTGGCCAATGCGAGGAGGCTTTTAATGTTATATAATCAGTCCTTGTCATGAAGCCAAAAAACAGCAAAGAACTAGCTCGAATGCGCGCGGCAGGCCGGCTGACTGCTGAATGTTTCGCCATCCTCGAAGAGAACATCAAACCCGGCGTCACGCTAAAGGCCCTCGATATACTGGTCGAAAATCATATTCATAAGCAAGGCGCGGAAACGTTATACAAGAACTATCGCGGTAGTGGGCATGACCACCCTCCCTTCCCCGGCACCATCTGCGCTTCGGTCAACCACGAGATTTGTCACGGGTTACCGGATGAGCGCATACTCGAAGAAGGGGACGTCGTAGGCATCGATATTGGATTACGGCTCAAGGGATTCTGCGGCGACGCCTGCGTCACTTATCCCGTCGGTCAGGTCGCACCTCATGTCGAGCGGCTGCTGGCTATCGGCCGTGAGGCGCTTCACCGGGGTATCGAGGCAGCACAGTACAACAATCATCTACATGATATCGGCCGTGCTATCCAGGATTATGCCGACACCCAGGGAGTTTCTGTTGTCCACGAATGGGGCGGACATGGGATCGGCCGTATTCTGCACGAGAATATGTCCGTCTCCCACATTCGCCAATCGACGCCAGGCCCGCGCCTCGTGCCGGGCATGACTTTCACCATCGAGCCGATGATTAACGAGGGGACTCACGAATGGATCTTGCTGCCCGACGGCTGGACGGTTATCACGGCCGACGGGAAGCTCTCGGTGCAGTTCGAGCATACCATCGCCATCACCCCAAACGGCCCTGACATCCTCACACGGTTATAAGTCGATTTGGCGACCTACCTACTTCAAGGCTTATTATTAGGGGCGACCGCGGCCATCCAGCCTGGAGCGATCCAGGCTTTTCTCTTGTCACTCCTGGCGCGGGAAGGGTGGCGTCGAGCGCTACCGGCCACGCTCGCGCCTCTTATCAGCGACGGACCAATTTTAGTCCTTGTTCTGGTCGTGCTTACCCGATTGCCGGGTTGGTTATTGCCCGGCTTGCAGGTGGTTGGAGGGCTTTTCCTCATTTACCTGGCCTGGAACGCGTGGCGATCGTTTCGGCAGGGAGCGGCAACCGGCGATCCAGCAGTCGCCATAGAAGGAAGTATCGTTGCCAATATCTTCAAGGCTGCGCTGATGAACCTCCTGAACCCGGCGCCTTATATTTTCTGGGCAACAGTGGCTGGGCCAATTCTTATCAGAGGCTGGCGAGCAAACCCGATATACGGCCTAACTTTTCTGATAAGTTTCTACGGCGCGATCGTCGCTGGCGGAGCTCTCTTCGTGCTGTTTTTTGCCGGCGCCGGCAAGATCGAGCCTCGCATCAACCATGCGTTGCGAGCCATATCGGCTGTAGCATTACTGGCCTTCGGCCTCTATCAATTAATCTCCGGTATGAGTGGAATCGGGGCGGCCTTCGTCTAAACTCCGGCCACCCCTAATCAGGCGACGATATTAACCAGCGTCCCTCGAGCGACGATCACCTTGCGCGGAGCTTTACCTTCCAGAATTCGCTGGATCTTCTCGGACTCTAACGCGATTCGGCCAAGGGCGTCGTCATCCAGGCCAGCCGAAACTTCTATCTTGTCACGAGTCTTGCCGTTTATCTGGATCACCAGACTGATCAACTCCTCACGGGCGATATCTTCATCCCATACCGGCCACGCCTGTTGATGAATACTATAGGGACGATCGCGTCGCGCCCATAGCTCCTCGGTGATATAGGGGGATATAGGCGCCATCAGCAGTAGCATCGTATCCACCGCTTCATCCCAGGCTTCGCGAGACACGGCCGACTCCTTTTGTGCGGCCAGGATGGTATTACGTAATTCCATGATCGCCGCCACGGCCGTATTGAATGAAAACTCGTCCAGATCCTGTGTCACTTTACGGATGGTCTGATGGGTCTTACGACGTAATGCGCGTGAGATCGATTCATCAACCGTCCCGGGTTGATAATCGGCTCGACCGATCTCCCAAATATCCTGCAGCAGCCGCTGCGGCCCCTTGATGCCGCCATAGTTCCACGGGCCGCCCTGCTCCCACTTGGCAAAGAACATCAGATAGGCACGCACCGTATCAGCGCCAAATTCGTCAACAAGCTCATCAGGATTGACAACGTTGCCCTTACTCTTGGACATGCGCTGGATTTCCAAATGGTGGCGCAGCTGATTGACCGTGTTATCGCCATCAATAGCAGGGATATTAATATAGGCATCGGGAGCCGCCTCAACCGTGACCAACACGCCGCCGGCGTCCACCTGCATAACATTTTCGGTGCGCTTCATGAGCTCTCCGATGACAGAGTCATCGCGCACCCCTGCATCAACCGATGCAGGGTCGATCACTTCGATCCGATCAGCTACAAACACATTACCCTGGCGCCGTCCGCGAGCAACGATCGTATCTCCCTTACGTTCCGCCCCCAGGATCTGCCCTTGATTGTGCAGCATGAGCATTGGCTCATCGAACAGGCCTTTAGAGTCACGGCCATTGGCATGCATGATCGCTTGGGTCTCTTCAAACATTCCCAAATCGCGCATGGCCTTGGTGAAGAAGCGCGTATAGAGCAGGTGCATCGTGGCGTGCTCTGCCCCACCGGTATAGACATCGACCGGTAGCCAGTAAGCGGCCTCAGCCGGATCGAACGGACCTTTATCATACTGGGGGCTTAGATAGCGATATTGATACCATGACGAGCACATGAACGTATCCATCGTGTCCGTCTCGCGTCGCGCCGGCCGACCATGGGAATCAGTCGTATGCTGAAATGCCTCATGATAGCGTAACGGGCTTTGGCCGGTGGGCATAAACTCCACATCGTCAGGCAACAGCACCGGCAACTGGTCGTCGGGCGTCATCTCAATAGTCCCGTCAACGCAATGGATGGCCGGGATCGGCGCGCCCCAATACCGCTGGCGACTGATGAGCCAATCACGCATGCGATAATTGACCGACTTCCCACCAATGCCCTTCTCCGCCAGCCATTCGGCCACAGTATTGACCGAAGGATTAGCCCAGCCTTTATCGGCCGTCACCGGCGTACCATTAAATTGGTCGCTGTTGATCATGACACCAGGGCCGACATAGGCGATTTCCATTGCGGATCCATCGATCGATTCGTCAGCATCCGGCTGAATGACCGGCACAATCGCCAGGTTGTATTTGCGAGCGAACTCAAAGTCGCGTTCATCATGGGCGGGTACAGCCATGATCGCCCCGGTGCCGTAAGAGCCAAGCACATAGTCGGCGATCCAAACCGGTATGCGCTTCTGATTGACCGGATTGATGGCATAGCCGCCGGTGAAGACGCCGGTTTTCTCGCGAGTGTCGGCCAAGCGTTCAATCTCTGTTGCTCGTGCCGTTTGCGCACGATAGGCGTCCACAATCTCGCGCTGCCCATCACTGGTTAGTTTATCGACCAGATCGTGTTCCGGGGCCAACACCATGAACGTCGCCCCCCACAAAGTATCAGGACGAGTGGTGAAGACTTCGATAGGATCGCCGTGCTCACTAGTGAACACAACACGCGCGCCTTCGCTGCGGCCGATCCAGTTCGTCTGCATCAACTTGATGGGCTCAGGCCAATCCAGTCCTTCGAAGTTCAGCAGTTCTTCGCAATATTTGGTGATGGCAAAGAACCACTGCTTCATCATCTTTTGGACTACCGGCTGGCCCGTCCGCTCATCCTTGCCATCAATGACCTGCTCATTAGCCAAAACTGTCTGCAGAGTTTCCGACCAGTTGACCAACCCCTCGCCCCAATAGGCCAGACCATGTTTATAGAGCTGGATAAAGAACCATTCTGTCCAATGGTAGTATGCCGGATCGCAACTAACCGCCTCGCGCTTCCAATCGAACATCGTGCCCATACTACGCAGTTGTTTACGCATGCGTTCGATATTGGCATATGTCCAGGTCTTGGGGTGGATGTTGCGCTGAATAGCGGCATTCTCAGCCGGCAAGCCAAAGGCGTCAAAACCCATCGGGAACAAGACATTATAGCCACGCATGCGCATGAACCGCGCTCGCGCATCGGAGGGTGTCATGGCGAACCAATGCCCGATATGAAGATCTCCGCTTGGATAGGGCAACATCGTCAGCGCATAATACTTGGGTTTGCTCCAATCTACTCGAGAACGGTAGAGTTGGTCAGCCTCCCATTTTTGCTGCCACTTCGGCTCGATGACGGCCGGATCGTAGGTGTCACTCATGTTCACGACTCCAATTCTATGATTGCAAGGATTATTCCATACAAAAAGAACCTCTTTCGCTCAGAGACGAAAGAGGTTCCGCGGTACCACTCTGATTGATGATCAAAAAGTGGACCTGAAGGGGTTCGAACCCTTGACCTCCACAATGCCATTGTGGCGCTCTCCCAATTGAGCTACAGGCCCATATCATCCACTTTAACACGTAACGAGTGTAAACCGTCGCCGGCTATCGATTCACCAGCGCGACTCCCAGGCGAGTTCGGCTCAACTTGTCGCCCTTTCAGCCAAGGGGCGACTCTCTATCCACCGCGCCTACTACTCCTGATCGTAGTCTTTCACGTATAATCTTACATTCAGCGGGGTATCTTTCGATACCATCGCACGAACGAAAGATACTATACCTCGATCTATGGTAAAGTGCAAGAAATTTGGTTCCTAAAATCAGCCCAGCCCTACCAGGCGATTGGCAATCCTCGGGTAAAATGCTTAGACTTGTCAACAGGCCCGGTCAGTTAACAACCGGGATATGATATCCAGATGGCCAAGCGTCGTAAAAGATCCCCTGTCGAACTGAAGCCTGTTGAGCCGCACATGTGCGACATCCCGCTTCGCCTGAAGATTCTGCAAAGGCTCCCATTCTTTACCTCTCTTACAGCTCAGGAAATCACGGAGATCAACACTCTATTTCGAGAAGTAGGCTTTGAGGCGCAAGAGTCGATCTATCACGCCGGGGACCCCGCGATTCGTCTGTACGTAGTGGCGGCGGGTATTGTCAAAATCATGCGCCATGCCCTGAACGGGCAGGAGATCTTGCTCGACATCCTCACATCCGGCGAATTTTTCGGCAGCCTCTCTCTCACGGACGACGACACTTATTCGGACACGGCCATCGCCCAAACCGCGGCCTGCACGCTAAGCATCAGCAAAAGCGATTTTCGCTCCATCCTGGCTCGCTATCCGACAGTGGCGCTGGCGATATTAGATATCACCTCCAAACGGCTTCATGAGGCTCACGAGACCATCCGGCAGATCAGCGCCCATACTGTAGAGGAGCGCACCGCTCATACCTTGGTCAAACTGGCTGAGAAACTTGGCGAACCACACGATGTAGGATTATTGATCCAGACGCCACTATCGCGCGAGGACCTGGCAGGTATGGTGAGTAGCACACCGGAAAGTGTTAGCCGGATCATCAGCCAATTCCAGAAAGCCGATCTCATCGACACCGGACGCCAATGGATCGCTATTACCAACTTGCCCCGATTACGCGAGGTGGCAAACATCAGCGACTAATATCACCAAAGCCGGGAAGCAAGCCGCCCATCTAAGCGTTTCGCAACACCTCTAAGTCATCCACTCCCTCTCACCCTCTGCCTCGATTCAAAAACCCGTGCCGTAATCTGCGCCAAATCATGTAACGATCGGCCCAGATCGTGTACGGTATAGCCAGACTCAAGTGAGGTATTCAAATGAAAACAATTTTACGCAGTCAAGATCTGTCATGTCCATCCTGTGTGGCCAAAATCGAGAAGGCCTTGAAGTCTGTCACCGGCGTTGAAGAGGCAACCGTGCACTTCAATACAGGCCGCATTGTCGTCGAGCACGATTCGGCGGCCGTAAAGGATACTGAGCTTATCGAAGCTATCCGCTCAGTGGGATACGAGGCCAAAGTCGCCTCATTCTAATCAAGGTAGGACGCGAGGTCCGCTCGCGTCCTACCCATCAATCGGGGAAGAGCCAATGAACACATTAAGGAGCCGGTTTAGAAATCCAAAATCACGACGGCAAGTGTTGATGATCGCCAGCGGGATGCTGATCATCCTCGCTTTCGTTTCCGACGGCCTCCTGGGCTGGCGCACGGGCTACAATATCATGATGGTCCTGGCGGCGATCCTGGCCGGTTCCGACATCGCCACACGCGCTATCGCCAGCCTTCGCAATCGTCACATCAGTATCGAATTACTGGTCACGATCGCCACCACGGGCGCATTGATCATCGGTGAGTATTGGGAAGCGGCCGCGGTAACGTTCCTCTTCCTGTTCGGCGCTTATCTGGAAGCACGAACATTGAACCAGACTCGCCAGGTCCTCCAGGGACTCCTTGATCTAGCGCCAACGACCGCGATCGTGTGGCGTGATGGTCGTCAACTCGAGGTCATGCCTCACGAAGTCATCGTAGGCGAGACTGTGATCGTCAAACCAGGCGGGAAAGTGGCCGTGGATGGCGAGGTCATCGACGGTCGCTCAACTGTGGATGAAAGCATGATCACCGGCGAACCGTTCCCTGAAGAGAAAGTTTCGGGGAGCGTTGTCTATGCCGGAACCATTAATCAGGACGGCCTCCTCAAGGTCCGGGCGACGGGCGTCGGCGCGGACACGACGCTGGCGCGCATCGTGCATCGCGTTGAAGAAGCCCAGGAAGAAAAAGCGCCCACTCAGCGATTTATTGAACGGTTCGCGAAATATTACACGCCGTTAGTTATCATTCTCAGCGCGTTGACCCTGGCGATCTCCCGCGATCTCGACCTGGCGTTGACGCTTCTGGTCATCGGGTGTCCTGGCGCGCTGGTGATCTCTACGCCGATCTCAGTCGTGGCCGGTATCGGCCGTGCAGCCAAGAGCGGCATCCTCATTAAAGGGGGCGAATATCTGGAGAACGCCGGTCGGATTACCGTTGTTGCCCTGGATAAGACGGGCACGCTTACGGTCGGCAAGCCTTTCGTGACCGACGTTATCGCCTTGTTGCCGGAGAGAAGCCCCATAGGCTCATTGGCATTCATCACCAATCGCCCGGATATGCGATCAAAGAGCAATGAGCGCTGGTCTGAGGAACAAATCGACGTTCTTTATTGGGCAGCTATCGCAGAGACAGGCTCCGAGCACCCGTTGGCACGATCGATCCTGACTGAAGTAGGGCCTCACCGCGAGATCCCAGCGTCTGATGAATTCTTCACAGCTACCGGCAAAGGTATCTATGCTGATTATCAGGGGCGCCGGATCGCCGTTGGCACGCCACTGCTCATGGAAGAACTGGAAATCCCTGTTCCGAGCGAGGCCCATGAAACTTTGAACGAGCTGAAGGACGGGGGCAAGACGGCCGTTCTGGTGGCATTGGATGGCATCATCACAGGTATTATCGGCATCGCTGACACCTTACGAGGCAACGCGCCGGAGATGATCCAGAAGCTAGGCTCGCTGGGGGTCGAAATCGTCATGCTCACCGGGGACGACGAGACCACAGCGCGCGCTATCGCGCGGGAAGCGGGCATCATCGATATACGCGCCGGCTTACTGCCAGAGGACAAATTGAGCGCGATCCGTGAGTTGCAGGCGGGCGGGCGCGTAGTGGCTATGGTCGGCGACGGCATCAATGATGCGCCCGCCTTGGCAGCGGCCAACATCGGCATGGCCATGGGCGCCGCCGGTACCGATATAGCTATTGAGACGGCCGATATCGCCCTGATGGCCGACGACCTCATGAAGATACCGGAAGCGATTCGCTTCTCGAAGGCCACCCTGCGTAATATCCGCCAGAACGTGGTTATCGCGCTGCTGACTGTGGCGATTCTGATGGCGGGGGTACTCCTGGGGCGGGTCCACATGGCCGGGGGGATGCTCGTCCACGAACTATCCGTGCTGGTTGTCATCCTGAACGGGATGCGCCTGTTGAAACTCTAGATCAAATCAAGCTAGAAAAGAAAACAGGGACGAAGATTATTTCGTCCCTGTTTATCAGTCAGGTGGACCTGAAGGGATTCGAACCCTTGGCCTCTACAGTGCGATTGTAGCGCTCTCCCAGCTGAGCTACAGGCCCAACAGCAAGATTCGATTTTATCCGAGGAAGGCTAAAAGTCAAGGCGCTTGGGCGACCGTTCGCCGACAGTCGTTTGACTTGCCCAAGCCATAAGACTATGATCTGGTGAGCGTGCGCTACGCTCGATCTGCTGGAGCCACACACCCATGGAAAAATATAAGATAACCCTTGAATATTGCGTGCCCTGAAACTACTGGCCACGCGCCGCCCGTGTGGCGGACGACATCATGAGTCATTATCAGCACATCATCGAGAGTTTCTCGTTGGTTACCCAGGGCAGCGGCATATTTCGTTTCGTGGTCAATGGGCAAACCCTGTTCTCCAAAAAGGAGGTCGGCCGCCATGCTGAGCCGGGTGAAATTCTAAAGCTGTTCCAGGATCATATCGGCCTGGACATTGAGCCATATCCACAAGAGCTATAGAAGCCCGGGGCAGTGGCGAGCAGCCGTCGCAGCGGCCTTTTCTCACCCGACCCCACCCAAAAACTCAAGCACCGTTTTGTTAAACTGCTCGGCTTGATCGATCGGTGTAGCATGGCCGGAATCTTCGATGACGACTAGCCGTGCTCCCGGGATACGCTCCGTATAGGCGCGCTTGGCGTCGGCCGGCAGGTAGTCGCGATCGCCGGAGATGACAAGCGTCGGACACCGGATCGTGTCGATACGATCAAGTACGCTCCAGCCGGCTATGGCGCGCATCGCTGCCCGGTATGCTCCCGGGTCATTAGCCGACCAACGCTCGACGAGTTGTTCGCGCATGGCCGCCTGTTCGGGTTTGGGAAACAAGCGCCGGCTGATAAATTCACCGCTGCGCGCAGGGCTGAACAACTGCGCCAGGAGCAGCCGTTGTTGGAGAGCCAACCATTCGCGAATTGTGCGCGGCACCAGCGACGGGCCACTATTCACGATGACCATGCTCCGCACTCGCTCCGGGTGATCAACGGCCATTTGGAAGGCAATCATCCCGCCCATCGACAACCCAACGATATGGGTCGACTCGATAGCCAGCGCGTCAAGCATACCCAGGATATCATCAGCCATCATCGAAACGCTATACGGGCCACGCGGTTTGTCACTGCGGCCGTGCCCACGAATATCCGGGGCGATGACGCGATAATGTTGGGAGAAGGCCGGGAACTGGAAGGCCCAATCCTCGGATTGCGAGCCAAGACCATGCAGCAGGAGGAGCGGCTCGCCCTGCCCGGCGGCCTCATAATACATATTAATCCCGTTAGTGTGAACGGTCGGCATGATCACCCTGTAATGTTGTTTGTATGACGACAAGCGAGGGGAACTCCTCGCGCAATTGATCGACCAAGTAGCGAATCGCCAGGTGGACGCCGGGAGTCGGCCGTGGAAAGCCCACTTCAGCCAACGATATGATGATCTCTCCGGCCGGGCGGGAACGGATCTCCAGGCCAATACGCTGCTGGATCGGATCTTCGTTGACATAGGTCTCAATCAAGAGCTTGCCGTCATGGAATGATTGATAAGCGTCGATATAGCGAATGCGGGTAGATTCCAATTCAATAACCGTGGGTCGGATGTGGCGACCGATTTCGGTCAAGTCAGCCGGCAGGCGCAGAACAACATGAGGCATAGGCAACTCCACGGGAAAAGGGAACGAATTGTCGATAGGTGCATCGTTGCGCCGCCATTTGAAATAGCGCGGGGTGCGTCCCTCGCTCAAGGCGACTTGCTCGTACTTCGTCCGTACCCGGCCGGAATCATCGTAAGAGAAGGGCGTATCCTGTCGGCTACTGAAATGTGGCGAGCGTGACAGGCACATGGCGATCTGGCCGGCATAATCATCATGATCAGTGGCAATATCAAGATCGGCCCCTGACGCCATACGCGTAGCTAACAGGCGCAGAAAGGTGTCATCGATCAGACGGCGATCAAAATGGTCTTTCTTGGGCCACGGGTCGGGATAATTGATGATGACGCCGGCGATCGATCCCGGCTCACATAAAGCCTGAAGTACAGCTTCGGCCGAAGCCTGCATCAAGATCACCCTCGATAGATCTTCTCGATGGACCTTCCGGGCTGCCCTGCGAATCGATGGAATAGAGATCTCCAGGCCGAGCAAGTTAACATCCGGCCGCCGGCGGGCCATATCGACCAGGAACAAACCGCTTCCGAAGCCGATTTCGACGACCAGTGGCGCGGGACGGCCGAAGAGCGCCGCCCAATCAGCGGGCCAAGGCAATTGCTCCACCTTATACCAATCATTACGAGACATCGAGGCGATTATATGCTCGCAAATCAGGCCGGCAAATCACTAGTTGCGTAGAACTCTGCTCTGGGTCACAATAACCCTCCCTATCAAAATAACGAATTGAGGCAATATGCAGCGCGAAATACGCATTTTAGGCGTGCCTATGGACTTGGGCACCAATCGACGAGGCGTGGATACCGGGCCGAGTGCCGTCCGTTACGCCAACCTGAAGGCCAGGCTTGAGCAGTTAGGGCACGTCGTCCATGACGAGGGCAACGTGGCCGTTCTAAACCCGGAAGAACGTGCCGCCAGAGGAAGCGACAAGCGACAACGTGCCGTCGCAGCCATTTGCCAGACGGTTTACGAGAGGGCCGTTCCGTGGATCGCCGACGATAATTTTGCTATATTTTTAGGCGGAGATCACAGTATGAGCATAGGGTCAGTGGCGGCCGCGGCGACGCGAGGGCCGATCGGCATGATCTGGATCGATGCCCACAGTGACTTCAATATTCCGGAAACATCGCCCAGCGGCAACATCCATGGGATGCCCGTCGCAGCTATTATCGGCGAAGGACCCGAAGAGCTGATCAATATCGGTTCCCCCGGCCCAACATTGAAGCCGGCACAAATTGTGCAAATCGGCATACGCAATCTGGATACTATTGAGCGAGAGCGATTAACCCGCAGCGGGATTCACGTTTTCACGATGCGTCATGTAGATGAATTCGGCATAGGAGTCGTTGCTCGTCAAGCCCTCGATCGCCTGCGTCACCTGCCGCGCCTTCATGTGAGCCTCGACATGGACAGCCTCGACCCGGCCGAGGCGCCCGGCGTGGGTACCCCGGTACCCGGCGGACTAACATACCGTGAAGCGCATCTGTTGATGGAGATCCTGGGCGATAGTGGTCGCGTAGAATCATTGGATATCGTTGAGATTAACCCCATCCTGGACGACAGGAATCAGACGGCCGAGCTTTCCGTCGGGCTTACCGCATCGCTGCTCGGCCAAAGAATTTTGTAATACTCAGATCAATTTATGGCAAGAATCACCGCTGTACTAGAAGCCGAACGATACGACCGCGTTTATAGCGACAAGGAACTAGTCGCTCGAATTCTCCATTATTTCAAGCCCTACAAAGCGAAGGTAGTGGTCATCACCATCGCCATTTTTATCATGGCCATCATGGGGGCGGCCCTGCCGATCATCATCGCCAGAAGTCTTGGCGATGCCACAAAAGCCGGCTTCCCTGCCGTCCTGGCTTCACTCGTACTCATCATGGGCGTCGGTGTGTGGGGCATGATGCTCATCCGGCGCTATCTGACGGCCCAGGTAGTGGCTGATGTTTTAATGACTATGCGCAACGACGCCTTCAACGCCGCCATGAAGCAGGATTTGTCTTTTTTCGATGAGTACTCGACTGGTCGAATCGTCAGCCGGATCACAAGCGACACGCAAGATTTCGGTGATGTCGTTACGATCGCTACAGACGTCATTAATCAATTAGCAACGGCGTTTATCCTGATATTCGTCCTGTTCACGATCAACGTTCCCTTAACTTTGGCCGTCCTGATCATGACGCCCGTCGTCGTTGTCGTCGCCCTGGCATTTCGTCGAATGGCGCGTGATGTAACCCGGCAAAGTTCGCGCGTCCTGGCGGAAGTCAACAAAGCCATCCAGGAAGCGGTCAGCGGTATCCGGGTAGCCAAGAATTACCGGCAAGAAGGGGCCATCTACGGTGAGTTCCTCGACGTCAATGATTCGGCATATCGAATCAACATTCGCCGCGCCTTTGTATTGGCTAATATTTACCCCTCGCTAAACGCCCTGGCCGGCGTAGGGACCGCGGCATTGGTCTATTTCGGCGGGCGTAGCGCCATTGCCGGGATCATCTCCATCGCCTCATGGTACCTCTTTGTCACTACTGTGGACAGCTTCTGGTTCCCCATCACAAACCTGTCTGCTTTCTGGAGTCAATTCCAGGTCGGCCTGGCATCCACTGAGCGTGTATTCGGTCTCATCGACGCAGAATCAAGCGTCATACAGACCGACTCTATCGTGGTTGGCGATCTGCGAGGAGACATTCGTTTTGATCACGTCACCTTTCGTTACTCGGAAAAGGAACAGATCCTTGACGACTTCAACTTACATATTCAGCCAGGTGAAAGCGTAGCCCTGGTTGGGCACACCGGAGCGGGCAAATCAAGCATCATCAGGCTAATCGCCCGGTTCTATGAATTCCAGGAAGGGCAAATCACGGTCGACGGCGGGGATATACGCACTTACGATCTGAGGAGCTACCGCAGCCATATCGGCATCGTATCGCAAATGCCATTCCTCTTTGCGGGCACCGTGGCTGATAATATTCGCTACGCTGTTCCGGACGCGACCGATGATCAAATCGAAGCCGTGGCACGACGCATCGGCGAAGGGGAGTGGCTGGAAACATTACCGGACGGCATTTATAGCGACGTCGGCGAGCGTGGCAGTCGCTTGTCGATGGGACAGCGTCAGCTGGTCGCCCTGACGCGCGTGCTGCTGCAAGCGCCGTGTATCTTCGTTCTCGACGAGGCGACGGCCAGCGTAGATCCGTTCACGGAATCACAAATCCAGCATGCGCTCGATCTGATCATGGCTAACAGCACGGCGATCATCATCGCTCATCGTCTATCAACCGTGCGCTCGGCCGACCGCATCATCGTTCTGCAAAAAGGGCGAATCATCGAGGAAGGCAGCCATCAAACGTTGATGAAAGCCGGGGGACACTACTCGGAACTATACGACACATACTTCCGCCACCAATCGCCCCAAGCGATGCGTGCTCCGGCGTGGGGATCGTCCAGCGACTAAGATACAGTTGGGTCAAGGAAATATAAACAATCGGAGGCGATCAAGGCTCCGGTTCGTTCACGGTGAGGAAATCGCGGGCGACCCATCCTTCATCACCGGCCTCGGTGCGTACCTGCTGCCAAACAAGATCATCGGTTGTCTCCTGTCCCGCCAGCAGAGTCACCACGACGCCATCCAACAGCCACTCGAGTTGCTCGCCACTGGTGCTCGGAGCGCCGCGCAACCAGACCCCCACCCCGCTACTGACCACGGCTGTGATCGGCGCAGAAGTAGCCGTAGGGACAATCGTCGCCTCCGGAGAGGGTGATGCAGGAGGATCAGTAGGGATAATTTCGACCGTGGGGCCGATGGTCGGCGCAATTTGCGGGGCAGGCTCCTGCGTCAATGTGACCTCGGGGGTAGGTGTAGCCGCCGGGACAAGGCTTGTAATAGCGCGCGAAACAAACGGCCGGGCGGCGAACAGGCCAAGGAAAATAAGCCCGACAATAAAGAGGGTCGCCGCACGAACAAGGCTTACCTGACTGGCGCGCTTGACTTCCACCTGCCCCACATTATACATTTGGCGTTGGACTCTGGATTTTGAACCGATGCCCCTTACAGCGTAGTAAAAGGCCCCCAGCATCGCCAATCCGGCCAAGACCAAAAGTACAATGTTTAATACCGTCGTCGTCACAATCGTTTCGAAGAACTTAAATCAGGATGGTTCGTCTTGAACTGTATCAGCTACGGTAGTTTGCGCAAGGATCGCCTTAGCTTCCTCCCATAAAGCATCCAGTGCATCAAAGGGTAAAACACTTAGCGTGAGGTCACGGTCAGCCGCCAAACGTTCTACCTGACGAAAACGGCGACCGAATCGCTCGTTCGCCTCACGCAAGGCGCTTTCCGCGTCGACATTTAGCCATAAGCCCAAATTGGCGACAACGAACAGCACATCGCCCAATTCAAGTTGCAATTCTTCCGGGGTAGTTGCTTGACGCACTTCCTGAACTTCTTCGGCCAGCTTATCGTACACACCGGAAATATCGGGCCAATCGAAGCCCGTCCCGGCAACTTTTTTCTGAATTTTCTGCGACCGAGCCAGGGCAGGCAGATTCGCAAGAATCCCATCCAGTGCAGATGGAGTCTGGTCTTTAGGTTGTCCGGCCTTTTCCTGCTGCTTAATTATCTCCCAATTGCGCAAGACCTGGGCCGAGTTGGAAACTTGCCAATCACCCCAGACGTGTGGATGACGGCGTTTGAGCTTGGCTTCGATACCGGCCAGAACATCGGATAGAGTGAACTGGCCGGCTTCGGCCGCCATCCGCGTCTGCATGACAACATGGTAAAGAAGATCGCCAAGCTCCTCACGAAGGTTTTCCGTGTCTCCCGTATCCAGCGCAGCGAGAACCTCATACGCCTCTTCCAGGAAGCCTTCGCGCAGGCTCTGGGGCGTTTGTTCCTGATCCCAGGGGCAACCGCCGGGCTGTCGCAGAACCGAGACCGATTCGGCTAGCGCCGGCAAGCTGGATTTCAATGGCAGCGGGGGAACATAGAGGCTCGCCCGATCATCAACATATTCGCTATCACTGATATCAGAGAGCGGTAGCCACTCAACACCCGGCTCACTGTCATCGCCGGCGCGAACCAGCGCGACTTGATGTCCGGCCGGGTAGACGCTCATCAGCAACAAGCTCATCTTTCCCACTAGCGCGCGATCCCGAACTTGAATCAACAGCGCAGGAACGTCCGGGTTAATGGGCGGATAGGACATGGCCTCGAGTTCTGCGGCATCGAATAATTGCAGGCCACCGAGGATCTCAATGCCTAGCTGGGCCACAGCAGGTTGGACAAGGCTCAAGCCGGTAATGATAGTCATATCAACGGGCGACGGCCCGATTAAACGGGCCGTCGCATGAAAAGTCTCGCAATAAGTGAGATTTAACGCTTGGTGTAGGTCGGAGCCTTGCGGGCGCGCTTGAGACCTGGCTTTTTGCGTTCCTTGATGCGGGCGTCGCGTGTGAGGTGATCGCCCGCGCGCAGCGGCGCACGCAGGTTCTCATCGTACTTGACAAGCGCGCGGGCCAGCCCGAGACGAACGGCGCTGGTCTGGCCGGTAATACCGCCCCCTTGAACCAGAACCGTCACATCGACCTTGCCCATCAGATCGCTATCTTCCAGCGGGCCGATCAAGGTCTGATAATCGCCATAGCGCGGGAAGAAATCTTCGACCGGCTTCTCGTTAACCGTAAAGACAGGCGCTTCAGCTGCGTCTGCTTCGCGAAGGTAGATGCGTACGCGCGCGGAGGCCTCTTTACGGCGACCGATTCCCTCAAAATATTCACTCATAATAATTCCTCTTGTCCAGCTGATAGTCGTCGACTTACAGCTCTAAGGGTTGGGGTTGCTGCGCCTCGTGAGGATGCTCTCCGCCGGCGTATACCTTCAATTTCTTGAACATTTTGCGGCCAAGCGTGTTCTTCGGCAACATGCCGCGAACGGCCGACTCGATGACTCGTTCAGGATGTTTCTGCAGCTGGTCGCGCAGGGTGATCTCCTTCAGGCCACCAATGTAGAGCGAGTGCCGGTAATATTTCTTCTGGTCCATCCGGTTACCCGTGACGGCGATCTTGTCAGCGTTGATCACGACCACAAAATCACCACAGTCCACCGATGGACTATAGATCGGCTTATGCTTGCCGCGAAGAACCGTCGCGATACCCGACGCCAGACGCCCGAGCGTTTGCCCTTCGGCGTCCACAACGTACCAAGCGCGCTCAACGTCTGCAGGTTTGGTTACGTAAGTTTTCATCATATTCCTCTCCACCGGCGGGTGGCCGGATAATCAGGTCTATTCAATCGTTATATTCTACAGATACCAAGTATAGGCCATGAGCGGGCGCAGATGTCGCCGAGCGATTTCGTAGCCGCGATGCCATCGCCATCTCGAAATCATCTACAGACCACTTCCCGCAGCCCACCTCTTTGAGCGAACCGACTATGCTGCGCACCATACGATGCAAGAAAGCATTGGCACAGATACGGAAGACGAGCAGATCGCCCTCTC
>WBZO01004018.1_pt1 | contig 16308 bp, 15 predicted proteins | sample 5204261 | NCBI WGS metagenome assembly WBZO01 (sample SAMN12412400, study PRJNA552823) | activated sludge metagenome | isolation source: activated sludge from anammox sidestream of wastewater treatment plant... | place: USA: North Carolina | collected 2017-09 | reverse complement strand
CGAATCACCGCATGACCCACAGCGCCATCACCTCTCTGCACGCCAAGAGAACCCGTCGCACGACTTCATGGTCGAGTGATCCGGCTAGTGCATCATTCCATCGCCCATGGCCGTATTCGATGATCGTTATTCGCGGCTCACTCCCTGTTCCTCCTCCACAAACACCTCCCTTCTCGGTCACTTCCATTCCCAGAGCGTGGACTTCGCGTTTCCAGCGTCATCGGTCTCATGTTCAACCACAGCGAGGATCTCGTTAAGCCTGGCCAGCGGCCCGGGTCCTGCCTGAAAAGCGATGGAGGCGGCAAAGCGCACGCCCATGCCCTCGCCGGTGGGCCGGCCTATGCCGTGGCCGTTCCAGATGGCTTCGCCATCCGCGCTCATGAAGATGCCACGGCCCTCCCCGTAAAGCTGGCCCGGCACTCTTTCGTACACGATGTAGGTCCCGATATTCATCCCTTCCAGGCCGAGCACTCGGCACGAAGTCTCGAAGGTTATTTCCATCTTGACGTAACGGAAGTCATCCCCTTCGAGGACGCGCCTGGAGGTTACCTTTCCGGTCTCGCTGCCGATCTCTTCTCCGATCACCAGACTCCTCCTTCTCCGATCCGCATATCCACCGTCGACCTGTTTCTCTCCGTTTCGGCGTCCGACGCTCGTGCAGGCCGCGCCGCAAAAGCCAGGAAGGCCTTAAATCGGCCTCGTGCTGTGCTGGGTCGCCCACTGCGCCGCCTTACCCGCCTCGCGTTCCACGGGAACACCAACCAGGCTCCCGTATTCGGTCCAGGACCCGTCGTAGTTCTTGACGCTCTCGTACCCCAGCAGCTCGTGAAGGACGAACCAGGTGTGGGAGGAACGTTCACCAATACGGCAGTAGGCAATCACCGGACTATCGGGAACCCCACCTACAGCCGAATATATCTCCTTCAACTGCTGGGGAGACTTGAAACTGCCATCCTCGTCGGCCGCCTTGTTCCAGGGGATGTTGACGGCGCCGGGGATGTGGCCGGGAACCTGGGCCTGCTCCTGAGGGAGGTGTGGCGGGGCGACCCGCTCCCCCCGATACTCTTCGGGAGAACGCACATCGATGAAGAGCGCGCGGTCTGTCCCTTGGCTCATCAAAACTTCATCCCGGTAGGCGCGGATCTGGGGGCGGGGCCCGCTGATCCTTGGCGGGTATGCGGCCGGCGTTATTGGCGGCCGCTCGGCAGTCGTAATGCGATTCTCCAGCTCCCACTTCTTGCGGCCGCCGTTCAGGAGCTTGACGTTGTCGAAGCCCTGGTACTTGAGGTACCAGTAGGCGTAAGCGGCGAACCAGTTGTTGTTGCCGGCATAGAGAACGATGGTGGTTTCATCGTCGATGCCGGAGCGGGCAAGAAGCTGCTCTAGCCCGCGGCTATCGATGAAGTCCCTCCGAAGGGAATCGTGAAGGTCATCCCGCCAGTGCCAGGCGATTGCGCCCGGGATGTGCGAAACATCGTACACTTCGGTGTCTTCATCCACTTCGACTATTCGTATTCGTGGATTAGCGAGATTGGCGGCAAGCCACTCGGTTTCGATTAGAAACGGATGATTTCCGTAGTTTGCCATTAAGATTTCCTTTCCCCTCGCGGAAACGCGAGGTTTTGTGAACGATCCTCGGTCTCAATCAGCCCGAACCATCATCGCGCGCCGATCTCTGCCTCCTCGGGTACGAGGCCAAGCTGGCGCATCATGTGCAGCATGTCTATGTATTCGCGCTCGGCGTAGATCTTGCCGTCCTTCACTTCGATCACGTTGCAGACCGGCATCTCCACCCGCCGTCCGGTGGGGGCTATGCCCATCAGATTGCCCTGGTGCGTCCCCTGGGCGATGAACTCGGCAACGACAACGTTGCCAGTATCATGGATCTGCTTGATCTCGATCCTTCCATCGGGGAAGGCACTGGCGAACATCTGGCCAACGGCCAAGCCTGCTTCCGGTCCCTGCTGGCGCACCCCGTCACCGCCTGTGTACGAATATTCTGGGTGCAGCAACTCGCGCCAGCGGTCCCAGTCCCGCCGGTTCCAGCCCTCGAAGTATTGGCGAGCGATGCTCGCGGCATCCGACATGACTAGCTCCTTTCTTACCGAAATCGTCGCTTCAGAATTGTTGCTTTTTTCGAATCCCTGATCCTCTAGCGGGGGCGTGAGCAGGGCCTCGCGTTGCTTGTCGCTGGCCCGCTTATCAATGAAGGCCTCGAGCGTCTCGTTTTCCTCATGGACAGCCCCAGGGAAATCAACTAGCCCGCCCATTTCAGGCCGCTCAGGTCCAAATCGTCGAAATGCCCCTTGCGTATGTTCATCGCGACGACGCTCTCACGGAAGTTGTTGGGGGCGGGCTGGCCGATAGTGTCGCAGGGGCAGGTGGTGAGGCAGTTGCAGATCTTGATGTATTCGCCCTTCGTTCTCCAGCTAGACATCCTAAGAACCTCCTTACGGCTAACCAAAGCAAGATGGTACGCGAAAGGACATAGCGATGTTCTGAAGAATTGCTACGTCGTCCGGGTCTGCGAACCCTTTCTAGGCGGCGCTCAACCGCGGTCAGGGACGCGAAAGGCTTATATACCAATTATCGAGCGACAATTTAGGATGTCAAGACCGTTGTTTTGTAATTAACCGGCATAACATATCTATAAATCACGCCTGTCCACGCGAGCAGATGTCCAGATTAGAATTTCCTTGATGGGCCGCTAGTCGAGACATTAGGCAGAGGCAAGGACATGAGCCGCCGCACCGGAATCTCTAATGTACCCTCCATGGAGGGAACGCCTCTACGCTGGCCGTATGGTCATCCCGGGGCGGCAGGTGGTCGTCGTTATCTTGGAGGACTTTGGTCTCCGCAAGGTGTCCTGGTCCGCCTGTCCGAACCCGTACTGGTTTCAGGCCTTCGGCTGTGTGTCCTGGGCTTCGACTGGCGCTCTTCGATACTGCGCCCGTTAGACGGGCTGTTTACGCAGTATCCGTGGCCTTCTCGTTTGTGTAATGCCTTGCCACCGAGAAGGCCAGGACCATGGGGATGTCTACAGCGCCCACTGCGAGCGTCGCAATGAGCAGGGCGAGTTGGCGGTCGGGTATGTTGTTGTGGATGAAGATGAACATCAGCAGGGCGGCGATTAGCCCATAGCCGAGCAGCGTCCAGCGACCCACGGCGAAGAACGTGCGCCAGGCAAAATCGCGGACGAGGGCGAGCGATACGACGTTAAAGATGACGGCAGCCGCTGCTGCCACCAGTAATGCGATCGCCGGAGCAAAAGGGGGCTCCTGCGGCAGCGACGATGAGAGGTAGCTCGCGCCGGAGATGGCAAGGGCCAGAGCTAGCACGCCGACTACGCCTACTGGAGGAAGCTGCGCCTCAGGCTCGCGATCAACCCTTCCGTCGTTCATCTTGCCAGCTTCGCCATTACTATTAGCGTTCCCACTTGCATCAAGCCGAGGACACCGGCGCTGTAGATGAAGCGCTTCGTCAGCCGACCGATGAGCTGCAGGTCCGGTTTTGGTTTGCGCATCTCGAACAGGACCGCGAGGTTTGTCGGTTCATTTATGCCGAGGGCTACCAGCGCCATCACTCCGACGAGCCCGAACGAGGCCAGAACGTAATCGTGGTAGGGGTGGCCGGAGTATATTGTCCCCAGTTCGAGGGCTAGTTGGAACCCGGACACGAGGGTAACGGTGACAACCGTCGGCATGAGGACCGATATCTGAGGCATCAAGCGGGCGGTGAGCTCCAGCCGCGAACGGATGGACATCCTTCCCATGAGAGGTCCGATGACAAACCCCAGGAATAGATCGATGATGGTCCAGGCCGCTCCGAAAGCCACGTGGGCGAATTCCAGCGCCCATAACCAGCCACTGACTACTGCGGCCAGGAGAAGGGCCAGCGCCAGTCCCGTGAAAGGCAGCACACTCAGCGATACGATGCTCGGAGGCGGTCGCAGGGGTTCCCATTCGGCAGGACTTGCCGGGATATCGGCAGATGCAGATGCGGCGTAAGTCACAAGAGCGCCCCCCTGATCCTGTGAACACGAAAGCTGGCTTTGAGCCGATATTATATACCATCAGCAGGGCGCTGAAAAACAGTCGTCCACCTCCCCGCTTCATGGTTCGACAAGCTTGTCCTGAGCGTAGTCAAAGGGCCTGTCCTGAGCGAAGTCGAAGGTGCCATCATCGGCTTTTTTCAGCGCCCTTGCTAGGCCGCCCGCTCGAGCTGGAGGCCGGAGTAAGGCGGCTCCTCTATAAGAATACCGTACTTCTCCGCCTCGACCCTTAACCAGCGGCCGTCTTCCAACTCGATGGGCGCGCCCTGCCAACCGTAGGGATCGTAAAACCCCCCTCGTGACCAGAGAACTCGCCAGTGAAAAGCGCAGAGGCCGATTGTAGACCAATCATCTACGTAAACGAACGCCGACCTCTCGCAGTCTTTTGCCTTGCAGATATCCACACCACTCCTCCTCTCCCCTACATTCTATCCTTTTGGGTTTGGCGCTCTGAACGGGCGGAGATAGCGTTGAGGACGGTTGTCCCTCTACTGGTGGAAGAGGGCGACGGAGCGAAGAATTTCAGGGCGCGGAAGCGTACCCCTCGCTCAAAGGAAGCGCCTTTGCCGGCAATCCACTCGATCATTTCTCTCGAGCGCGGACCTGGCGGAGATGCGGAACGACCGCGGAGACAAAAATATGGATGATATCCCGCGGTTAGCTTCTCAGCCTGTCCGCCTGAATCCACCGGCGCAACGATAAACGAGATGTCAAGATAGTATAGTGTCGTAGACCGTCGCTGTTGTTCGGCAATTTCGACGCCTATTGGAGGGGCTGTACCGCAATTACCAACCGCGAAAGGAGGTAACATGGAAGTCGTGGCTGATGCTGGGATAAGGCCGATGCGCACGGATCGGCGCGAGCCGGAGCTTACTCGCGCCATCGAAGCGCAAGGCATGCGCAAGGAGTTTGCCGGTGGCGTCGTGGCGGTGGCGGGCATCGACCTCGAGGTGCAGCAGGGAGAGGTTTTTGCCTTCCTGGGCCCCAATGGCGCTGGCAAGACCACGACAGTCCGGATGCTGACCACGCTCCTGCGTCCGAGCTCAGGCAGAGCGCGGGTTGCCGGATTCGATCTTTCCACTCAGCAGCAGGAGATACGGCGGTCCATCGGCGTGGCCCTTCAGGAGGCTGGACTGGACGCCGCCGCCACCGGGCGGGAGCTGTTGAAGCTCCAGGCGGGCTTATTCGGGATTGGCAGGCAAGACGCCTCGCGGCGGGCGGAGGAGCTTCTCGAACTGGTGGGCCTGATGGACGCCGCTGACCGCCAGATCAAGACATACTCCGGTGGGATGAAGCGGCGGCTGGACCTGGCCAGTGCCCTTGTGCACGATCCGCGCATCTTGTTCCTCGACGAACCCACCGAGGGGCTGGACCCAGCCAGCCGGGCCGCCATCTGGCAGGAAATCGGGCGGTTGAACCGCGAGCGAGGGGCGACCGTCTTCCTCACCACACACTACCTGGAAGAGGCGGACCGCTTGGCTGCCCGTCTGGCGATCATTGACCATGGACGCATTGTGGCCGAGGGTACACCCGCGTCTTTGAAGGCATCGATAGGTGGCAGCGTCGTGACTGTGGGCTTGAGCAATGGATCGCTAAGCGGCGCGTCGGAGATCCTTGCCCAACTCGATAGTCTGATTGAGTTGAAGCAGGAACCAGCCGGCCTGACCCTCTTCGTCAGGACGGCACAGGGGTCGTCGTCGATATAGTCCGCATGCTCGATTCGGCTAGCATCCCCGTCGGCTCGGTGTCCATCTCGCAGCCAAGCCTGGATGAGGTCTTCCTGCGAATCACGGGCTCCCGCCTCGAGGGAGCGGAGCCCGAGGGAAGGACATCGAAATGAACGCAGAGATGGCTCTTAACGGAGAGATAGCTTCGGGGGAATGGTCTTCGCTACGAGAGTCCATCCGCGCCGCGCTCCTCCTCGGCGCCCGCGAGATACGCACGGCGATCCGGACGCCCGCTTATCTCGTGCCGAACCTTATCGTCCCCATCTTCTTCTATTTCGTAATGGTCGGCTCGCTGGAGTCGTTCGCCAATCGGTCCGGAATCGAGAACTGGAAGGCCTTCCAGTTGCCCTTCGCGATTCTGTTCGCGGCCCAGGGCGGAAGCGCCGGGCTGAACATGGTGTCCGACATCGAAAGCGGTTATTTCGACAAGCTGCTTTGCACACCGGCAAACCGGCTTTCCATCCTGTTGGGAGCCATGGCCGCCGATTTTGTGCGTATCACCCTCCAGGCCACGCTTGTCCTGCTGGTGGCCTTCGCTTTCGGGCTCGACTTTGCGACGAGCGTGCCGGGCGCCGTGGCGCTGATCGCGATCAGCGCCTTCTGGGGCCTGGCCTACTCTGCCATTGGCTTCGCCATCGCTCTCAAGACCGGCAACTCTCAGGCGACCCAGAGCATGTGGTTTCTGTTCATGCCCTTGATGTTCCTCACCACGCTCTACGCACCCAAGGAGGACCTCTCCGGCTGGATGGCGGCGGCTGCCACTGTGAACCCGGTGACCTATATGCTCGAGGGCATGCGGTCACTCGCCATGAACGGCTGGGATGCCAGCGATATCGCCGGCGCGATGGCGGCGGTAGCGGGTGTTGGCAGCCTAACGCTGACGCTGGCATTGCTCGCCCTACGGAGCCGCGTGCGATAGAAGAGAGTCGCCATGCGTGGATGATAGGAGCGGTGCGAGTTGCGGCGGCTCAGATCAGAGGTGGAAGTAGCGGAGAGGAGGAAGATCATGCGAGTCATGGTGATCGTTAAGGCCAGCGCGGAGTCCGAAGCCGGCGCGATGCCGAGCGAGGAGATGTTTGCCGAGATGGGGAAGTACAACGAGGAACTGGCGAAGGCAGGGCTGCTTCTCATCGGCGAGGGGCTGCACCCGAGCTCGAAGGGGAAGCGGGTCAGATTCGACGAGACGCCCACCGTCATCGACGGTCCTTTTCCCGAGACCAGGGATCTCGTTGCCGGCTTCTGGCTCTGGAAGGTCCGGGCGATGGAAGAGGCCGTCGAATGGCTGAAGCGGGCCCCCTTCTGGGGCGGCGCGGAGGTCGAGATCCGTCCGGTGGCCGAAGCCGAGGACTTCGGCGAGGAATTCACCCCCGAGCTAAGAGAGCAAGCGGAGCGAGTGCGCGCCCAGGCGGAGCGCAACAAGGCGGGCGGCTCGATCGTCAAATAACGCCAAACACCAGGATCAAGACTAAGGAGGAAAGCGTCATGGCAAGGCTGAACCCGTATCTGAACTTCGCGGGCAACACCGAAGAAGCGTTCGAGTTCTACAAGGCCATTTTTGGCGGGCAATTCACCGGCCTTGTCAGGTTCAAGGACATGAATGTGGAGGGCGTAAATATCCCTAAAGAGGACGAAGACAAGGTCATGCACGTCGGTCTGCCCATTGGCGAAGAGAACGTACTTATGGCGTCGGACACGCTGGAGTCGCTTGGACAAGAGCTGGTACAGGGCAACAATCTCTACATCTCAGTCCATGTAGAGAGCAAAGAAGAGGCGGACAGAATATTTGAAGGCCTGTCCGCCGGCGGCTCGATAGAAATGGCCATTGCGGACCAGCCATGGGGAGACTATTGGGGTAGCCTCAAAGATAAGTTCGGTGTGCTCTGGATGGTGGACTACGCCTACCCAAAGGAGAGCTGAAATGCAGAAAATCACACTGCATCTCTGGTTCGACAAAGAAGCGAAGGAGGCAGCAGAGTTCTATACCTCTTTGTTTCCCCGCTCAGCGCTCTCCAATGTGACGACCCTCCACAATACTCCCTCGGGCGATGCGGACATGGTTTCCTTTGGACTCTCGGGACAGCCCTTTATGGCGATCAGCGGCGGTCCGCTCTTCAATTTCAACCCATCGGTGTCGTTAATGGTGAATTTCGATCCATCCCGAGATAAGAACGCACGGCAAAACCTCGACAAGTTATGGGGGGGACTGTCCCAGAGCGGCTCGACACTTATGCCCCTTGACACCTACCCCTTCAGCGAGCGCTACGGCTGGGTACAAGATAAGTTCGGGCTTTCCTGGCAACTCATACTCTCGGATCCTTCTGGAGAAGAAAGGCCATTAATCGTCCCGTTTCTCATGTTTGTCGGCCACGTCTGCGGTAAGGCCGAGGAGGCAACCGATTTCTACATGTCGGTGTTCAAGAACGCAAGGCGGGGGACCGTCGCCCGCTATCCCGCAGGGATGGAGCCCAACAAGGAAGGAACGATAATGTTCACCGACTTCATGATTGAGGGCCAGTGGTTTGGAGCCATGGATAGCGGGCACACCCACAACTTCGCCTTCAACGAAGCCATATCTTTCTTGGTACCACGCGACACTCAGGAGGAGATCGACCATTACTGGGATAAACTTTCTGCCGTCCCGGAGGCGGAACAGTGCGGCTGGCTGAAGGATAAGTACGGTCTATCGTGGCAGATCGCTCCCGTGATACTGGGCGAGATGCTCTCTGATCCGGACCCCGAGAAGGCCGAGCGGGTTACCCAGGCGATGCTTCAGATGAAGAAGATGGACATCGCGAGCCTGCGTCAAGCGAGTGAGGGGCGTTGATAGCGGCGGCGCAGATAGCCAAAGTCCCGTAGAGTCCCATCAAAAAGCGTCAAAGAGCGGCTGGCAAGTGCGCCGTCGCCGCAGAACTGGCCGCGGCGAGCGAAAAGCATCCAATCATCATCTGAATATCTCATTGTGTCAGCCTACCGCGAGGCACAGGACCGTATTGAACCGCAGCCGCCTTTTAGGGTCGGTAAGGATTACCTGAGTTGAAGTCGCCTTACATCATCGTCTCGCTACCGGCGCCTTCAGGCGCCAAATCGCGAGCGCCGTACGAGCGCGCGGAAGACTCCCTGGCTTCCACCCGTAGGTCCGGCAGCCAGCGCAGCCATGACGGCAGGTACCAGTTAGCCTTGCCCATCAATTCCATTAGCGCCGGTACCAGGATCAGGCGGACGAGCGTCGCGTCGACCAGGATGGCGAATGCGAGGCCGAAGCCCATCAGCTTTAGATCGCGTCCCTCGCCCAGTACGAACGCGCCAAAGACGCAAATCATTATGGCGGCCGCTGCGGTGATCACCCGTCCGGTGGCTGCGAGACCATCGGCGACGGCGCGTGCGTTGTCGCCCGTGCGGTCGTATTCCTCCCGGATGCGTGTGAGAAGAAACACCTCGTAGTCCATCGAAAGCCCGAAGACGATCGCGAAGAGCATCATGGGCGCCCAGGCCTCAATGGGCCCTTCCCTACCCAGTCCGATCAGGCTATCCATAAACCCCCACTGAAAGACCGCCACCATCGCCCCAAACGCCGCGCCGATCGAGAGCATGTTCATGACGACGGCTTTAGCCGCGACAACTATGCTCTGGAACACGGTCATCAACAGGATGAACGAGAGAAGCAGCACGGCGCCGATGAACAGCGGGAGCCGTTCGCCCATATAGTCCGCAAAGTCGACTATAAAGGCCGAGTCCCCCGTGAACCGGACAAGGACGGAATCATCGTTTGCCACGACCGAGGGTAGGACCTCGTTACGCAGGCGGTGGACCAGTTCGGTTGTCTCCTCATCTTGCGGCGCTGACGCCGGATAGACATTAAACAGTTGGACGCCCTCAGCCACGGGCTGAGGCTCGGTCACAGAGTCGACGCCTGGCGTCGCCGCAATTGCCTCCTTTAATTGGCCGAGAGTTTGGAGGTCTGAAGGACCGTTTGGGGTCTCGGCGACAACCAGGATAGGGGCATTGAAACCGGGGCCGAATCCCTCGGACAGGAGATCGTAAGCCTTCCGCGGCGTGTCTGACGACGGAAGGTTTCCCGCGTCGCCGAAGCCGAGCCGGATGGAGAACACCGGTATCGCCAGGACGATGAGCAGCGTGGCGCTGAGCAAAAAGGCTGGCCAGGGATGGCCCTGAATGACTCGGCTCCAGCGATACCAGAAGGACCGGCGCCCGTTCTGTTCGGCGGCAGCCCTGTGCGGGAGGCCGAAGCGATCTATGTTACGTCCGACGAACCCGAGCATCGCCGGCAGCAGGGTGATTGACGCAAGCATCGTCATGAAGACCGCCAGCACGGCGCCTACGGCGACGCTACGAATGAACTCCAGATTCATCATGAACATGCCCAGCAGCGCTATGACGACCGTCAGGCCGGCGAATACGACAGCCCGCCCGGAGGTGTTTAGCGATAGGACCACTGCCTCGCGCGGCTCGAGACCGTCGTGTAGTCCCTGGCGGTAGCGAGTCACGATGAGTAGCGCATAGTCGATGCCAACCCCGATGCCAATCATAGCTGCGACGGGAGATGTGAACGCCGGAACATCGAGGACATGCATGACCAGCCCGATGAAGGCAACGCCGGAACCGACGCCGAAAAGGGCCGTCACGATAGGAAGACCCATTGCCAGGAGCGAGCCAAACGCGACAATGAGAATGACCATCGCCGCGGCGATCCCGACGATCTCGCTCGAGAAGCCGTGCTGTTTTGCAAAGATGAAACTGCCAAGCTCGACCTGGAGACCCTCGAGGCTGATGTCATCGCGGAGGTCCTCCATTACGTCTGCATCGTCAACGTACTGCTCGCTCTCGCGCTCCGAGAAATTGATCTCAGCGTAGGCGATCTTACCGGCCGCCCCGATCTGGTGCGCGTTCTCAGGCTGATACGGGCTCAGCACCCTAACGCCGTCCACATTGCTCTGAATGCCGGCGAAGAAGTTCTCCATAGTCTGACGAACCATCGGGTCGTCCACGCCTTGATTTGCTCGGAAGACCACTTGCGCGAAGAGGCCGGTGCGCTCACTCGCCCCGCTTTCACCAAGCAGGTCGACGGCCTCCTGGCTCTCGGACCCAGATAGTCTAAACTCGGTTCGGGACTCGCCGCCAAAGGTCTGCGACACGAGGAATATCCCGGCAAGGAACAGTATCCAGGCGATAACCAAGAGGCGGCGCCGGCGGTAGCAGAATTGGGCGACTAAGCTCACTGTGGGGCCCTCCTTCTATGTGCGGGCTTTCCCTGCTGTTCATGTTATTGTCTCAGGGAGCGCGACGCCAAGTCCAAACCGCCAGATTGACGACTATATCACTGGCTGATTCAATGGAAGCTGGAGCTTCGCACATGGTAGTAAACGGTGTGGGCCCTGAAACAGGCCAGTCATCTAGCTTGTTGTGTAGCGCTCGTTGGGCCGATGCAGTTGTATGAATCCCGTGCAACGTGAATACTAATCCACTCTGATCAGGTAGAGAATGCGCCCCCGTAGCTCAATGGACAGAGCGTCTGCCTTCTAAGCAGAGGGTTGCAGGTTCGAATCCTGCCGGGGGCGCCATTTGACTTGTTAGTAGCTCGCCTTCCAATATGGAATCAGTCCAAAACGGGAGAACGAGCGTGAAAAAATTATCTATCAGTCTGTATCTCAGTGCGCCTAATTATCTAACCGACCAGAACGCCCTGGACGACTTCTTCCTGGCCCTCAGGGCGGCGGGCCTTGCCGTCCAGCAGCCGGGATCGCAGCCTTCCGGTGCGGGCCCGTCGTGCAGCAGCCAGAATCCGCCCCTTCTCCCTTCCTGGCTGCCAGGCGCCGCCAGCGGACCGCAGCCGCGTACTCGCTCAGTGTTGCTCGAGTCACGTCACCTCCCTCTAATTTCGGTAACCTTACTTTTGAGGCAACGCTCTCAGTTCGGTAACCGTTAATGTGAAGGAGATCGTCATCTTGACAAATCCCACTCAGATGATATGCTCCCGCATATTCGGCAAGACTGGAGACTAGCTAGAGGGAGGGACCTCGACATGCGGGATGCCGTTCGTGCTGTTTTTGGGCTGCCGCTCCTGCTCGGTCTTATCTTGCTTTCTAGTTCGGCATCCCCTGCCGGCGCTGATGTCTCAGGCGGCTTGCTCTCCAGTTCGGCATCCCCTGCCGGCACTGATCTCTCAGGCGACGTCGATTGCGACCATCAAATCACCGCAGTAGACTCACTCCACGTTCTTCGGAAAGTTGCCGGGCTTCAGCCCACCGCCGGCTGTACCAGCGCTGGTAACGTCAACTGTGACTCGGGTATCGACGCGGTTGACGCCTTACTCATTCTCCGTTACGTCGCCGGCCTTGGCACGGAACTGCCGGAGGGATGCCAACCCATCGGCGCACGGGTCACTCGTCTGGAGATATCATTCCAGGTAGACCCCGCGTTGCAGCCCGGCGCTGGGCAGATCGAGGGCATTGATGGGGGGCCGCCTCGCACCCTCGTATCGATCTCCGACGAACTAGGCAACCAGGCCGATTTCGTCGAAAACGAGGTGCTGCTACAGACCGGCGACCCCGCTGTACTCCAGGCCTTCCTCGACCGTTGGCTAGGGGAGATACTCCTAACGTTCCGCCCTGAGGAGTTTGGTCTTGGGGGCACGGAGGACATATACCTCGTACGCATCAACATGGACCTCGCTGACAGGAGCGGCCTGGAGGACGATATCGCGGCGCTCGATCCGAGCAGCCGCGGCGACCACCGGGTATCGAGCGACGACGCCCTGCGCCTACTAGCCGTCGCAGCCGGAGAGGCCGCGGACGGCCTGGTTGTCGGCGTCAACTGGGTAATGTACGCCGAGGATCTTCGCGAACGGTCGACGACCGAGGCCCCGGCTGGGCCGGGCGGATTCAGCTCCGATGCCTACGACTGGAATTATATGGACCGGGGGAGCACGCAGGATGTCGGGGTCACTGAGGCGTGGACCGCTCTCACCAAGACCAACCGGCTCGGCAACACCTCCACGATTGCGATCCTGGACGGCGGATTCGCGCCTGACACGGATTTCCCCACGATTGTCGACAGTGTTGGCCCCTTCAACGTCACAAATCCCCTATCGTGCTCGGGAGGGTCCCCCTGCCCATGGCACGGGACCAACGTTCTCGGGGCGGCGATGGGGATCGCGGACAATGGCTTCGGCGCCGCCGGTCCGGGGGGGCCAGTAGCTAACGCTATCACCATCCACCGTTCCTGGGACATATTCAACGCTATCACGGGGGTGGCCCGGGCAAGAAGCGAGGGCGCAGACATCATTAATATGTCCTGGAGCGCACGGGTTCCCGCCAGCCTCTCCTGGACGGTGATCCCATTCGAGGTGGCCACAGAGATCGTGTTTGGCAGCGGAGCTCTGATCTTCGCCGCCGCCGGTAACAGCAATCAGAATGTCGACGCTACGGACTGCTTCATCGTCTGCTGGGAAGAGGCGTGGCACACACCCTGCGAGAACGCCGGTGTGATCTGTCTGGGCGCCCTTGCCTCTAACTCGCGGTCCCGGGCGAGCTACTCGAACTACGGTTCGGAGAATGTGGATATCTTCGCGCCGGGAACCGTCTTCGTTGGTCCTGACCTGGCCAATCCGGGCAATATCGCTCAGTCAGTCAGCGGGACCAGCTTCGCTTCTCCCTTCACTGCAGGGGTAGCTGCCCTCATCTGGGCCGCCGATCCAGGCCTGAACAACGAGGAGGTGCGGGATATCCTGTATGAGACCGCCCACGATAGCCCGGACGGCCGCGTGCGTAGGTACGTAAACGCATGGGGTGCCGTCCTGGAGGCGCTGGGAGGCAACACACCGCCGGATATCGATATCATCACCCCAAACAACGGGCAGGTGTTCTCGCGCGGCTCAACGCTCGTCTCTCTTTCAGCCACTGCCACGGATCCCGATGGGCCAGTTACCATCTCCTGGACATCCAGCCGCGATGGGGCTCTCGGGTCCGGATCCCTCGTCCAGACGAATCGCCTCAGCTTCGGCGCTCATACGATCACGGCCACAGCGACAGACTCCGGAGGATTTAGCGACTTCGAAACCGTCACCATCACCATCGTCGACGATTCTCCTCTGGTGAACATCACCAACCCCGACGAGGGCGCCGAATACTTCCAGGGTCAAACTATCAACCTGACCGCAACCAGCCAGGATACCAACGTCGTTCCCCCTGCCCCGTTGCCGGAAGCCGATGTGAGCTGGATTATCGACGGTGCAACGTTCGGCACGGGCCATTCATTGGTCATCCCGGGCGGAACGCTAGGCGTCGGAAACCACACGATAACATTTCGTGGCGTCGAGCGCGCCATGATGGGCGAGGGAGACCTCATCGCCTCTGATTCCGTCACCATAACGATCAATCCCAACCCGCCTAACCTTCCGCCCAACGTTCAGATCACGATCCCCGACGATGGCGACAGCTTCATCCAGACCGGCAGCGATGGTACCGGCCCGTACGCCGATGTCAACTTCACCGGCATAGCCACGGACCCGGAGGATGGGCCCTTAACGGGCGCAAGCCTCCAGTGGTCGTACCGTAAGGGTACTAGCGGTTCGTTTACCGTGGCGGGCGCAGGGACGACAAAGACCATCCGTCTCTATATCACGGACTGCTTCGGCACCGATTACCAAGTGCGCCTGACCGCGACAGATGGAGATGGAGGCTCGACGTCATACACCATCGACGTCACCGTGTATACGCTATGCTGAGGCCCGCAGGCTCGATCCATGGCGCGGGTGCGACGATCTCGAATTGGCAATGCTGGAATAGATAAATTGGTTCAATAACCGCAGGCTGTTCAGCAGCATCGGCTACATCCCGCCTGCTGATTACGAAGCCTTGTGCTATCCTGAACCAGTTTTGGCACTCAATGATTCGAGTCTCCATAAGACCCGAGCGGGCCACTACTGGACGAATATGGAATCGTGAGCGATCTCTAACCCTGCACGGGACATAACGGAGGGTCAATCGTCATCGAGGCGAGGCCCGAGGTCGGAGAAGCGTATACAGTTTTTCGGCTCTGACTTCACCGGCAGCTATTCCAACAACTGAAGTGTTAATAGGGTTTAGCCCGTTCAAGAAGGAGGATGCGCAGGAGAGATAGATCGGCTGAAATCGCTTGTAGAAGCTCCAGGCGCATCCGCGAGGACCCGGAGGGGTGGCTGCCGGTCTCCAGGGAGGACGAGATCAAGGAGGTAGGCGGGTCTTTCTGGAACTGACCAGGGGGTGGGCGACAGCCGGCAGTTAACGAAGGAGCAGGAGGCCACACTCCATACGGCGGGGCCTCTGACAAGCGGACGGCCAGGTACCCTATCGCTCGCCCTGCTTGCGGGTGCTTGGCTCTCCCTCGTTCTCGTCGCCATGATGACTAGTCCTGCCGGACCAGCCAGTGCCCGGCCAGGCAGATTGATAGTTGCGTTGAGCGCCACAAAGACGGCATCGGGCGCGGACAGTGGGGGTTCCAGGGACAGGAGGCTGTATCAGCCAGTGGTGTAAGCAGATGCTGTCTGTCGCCTCCTGAGTCATGCCGTTACCTCTAATTGCAAGTTAATTCTCTGGCTGCCATTGCTTCTTGGCAATAAGCTGGGGCGGCGATGCTGCCAAGTGCCGGGTAAAGTACTCCTATCGGCTCGCCTACTTCTTAGGAGCCCATCGGTGACCATGCAAGCGATGCTCTCGCAAGGACCAATCCGCTTGTAGCTCTCCTTGATGATCACCTCACTCGAAGGGAAGGCTCTTACACCCGGATGCAGGCGACCCAGTGCTCCTTGGCCTGTGCGCCCACGTTACGCCATTCCGGCACGATCCGCTTGCAGTCTTCGATGGCGATGGGGCAGCGGGTGTGGAAGACGCAGCTTTTCTCCGAAACGCTTTCATGATTCCCTAAGACGCCACAGCCATCATGCGTCTTTCCAGATGTAGGGCAGCTGACCAGCACCTGCACCATATGTGCCCTCGACGTTGTTCCAGTACTGCAATGCACCCTTAACGTTTGGCTGATAGAAGGTGATTTTGAGTGCGCCGAACACCGTTGGAACATAGTACATCTTGTCGACGATGTACGTCTGAAAGTCCCGAATCATCTGCTTGCGCCTGTTGGCATCCTGCTCTCCCATAATGTCTCCAACTTTCTTCGTTACCTCAGGATCATTCACCTGACCTCGATTGATAGGGGAGCCGGGAGTATACAGATTGAGTAGATAGATGACGGGGTCAAAGTAGACTTGATTAGCGATCTGGGCCATACCATCGAACTTGCCGACGAAAGCGCCTCTAATAAAGACGGAGCCGTAGTCCTCAACCGCCGCGTCCAGCTTGATTCCTATCTTCCCCAACATCTGCAGGATGAGTTCCGCCTGGCTCCGAAAATCACCCGGGTATTGGGCGGGCCAGTGAAACGGCACACTGCTAAACCCATTGGCGTGGCCGGCCTGCGCAAGCAGCCTCTTGGCTCCCTCCGGGTCATACTTGAAGTAGGGAGACAACTTAGGGTCTT
>WBZO01004015.1_pt1 | contig 16319 bp, 12 predicted proteins | sample 5204261 | NCBI WGS metagenome assembly WBZO01 (sample SAMN12412400, study PRJNA552823) | activated sludge metagenome | isolation source: activated sludge from anammox sidestream of wastewater treatment plant... | place: USA: North Carolina | collected 2017-09 | reverse complement strand
CAGTTGGGAGTCAAGGAAGAAGAAGTCACCCGGGAGGCATCCTTCGTCGACGATCTGGGCGCGGATTCTCTGGATACCGTAGAGCTGGTCATGGCCCTGGAGGAGGAGTTCGAGTGCGAAATCCCCGATGAGGAAGCAGAAAAGATCACCACGGTACAACAGGCCATCGACTACATCACCACCCATCAAAAGGGATGACCGCCCGCCTCAGGGCCGGTACGCGCCTGGACAGAGCGCGGCCGTGATCTTTAACCTGTATTGATGTCTATCTGGCTTGTCATCGGGCCGCTCACCACAGATACTCATGCTCGAAATCAGGCGCGTCGGCTTTGCCGTCGCGCCGGTCATGGCCTATGACGTCGCGGCGGCCGGGTACGGCCGCCGCGCCCACCCTTTCGCGAAATGACAGGAAGCTGAACCCTTGAACAGCAAACGACGCGTCGTAATCACCGGGCTCGGCATGGTCGCGCCCGTCGGGCTCGGAGTGAGCGAATGCTGGGAAAACATCCTCGCCGGCAGGAGCGGCATCGGCCCGATCGACCGCTTCGATGTCTCCGCCTTCCCGACCCGCTTCGGCGGGGCGGTCAAGGGTTTCGAGCCGGCGGACTACATCCCGCCGAAAGACGTCAAGAAGATGGACCCCTTCATCCATTACGGTATCGCCGCCGGGGTGCAGGCGATCCGCGACTCCGGCCTGGAAGTGACGGAGCGGAATGCGGCCCGCATCGGCATCGCGATCGGCTCCGGCATCGGCGGCCTGTCCGGGATCGAGAAAGGCTACGACGCCTTTCTGAACGGCGGTCCGCGCAAGATCTCGCCGTTCTTCGTCCCGAGCAACATCATCAACATGATCTCGGGCAACCTGTCCATCATGTACGGCATGAAGGGGCCGAACCTCGCCATCGTCACGGCCTGTTCCACCGGCACGCACAGCATCGGAGAGGCCGGCCGCATCATCGAGTACGGTGATGCCGACGTGATGGTAGCGGGCGGCGCCGAGATGGCCACCTCGCCGACCTGTCTGGGCGGGTTCTGCGCCGCGCGCGCGCTGTCGACGCGCAACGAAGATCCGGCCGCGGCCAGCCGGCCATGGGACCGGGATCGCGACGGTTTCGTGCTGAGCGACGGCGCCGGCGTCGTGGTGCTGGAAGAATACGAACACGCCAGGGCGCGCGGCGCGCGCATCTACGCCGAGTTGATCGGCTACGGAATGAGCGGTGACGCCCATCACATGACGGCGCCGCCGGAGAACGGCGAGGGCGCGATGCGCTGCATGCAGAACGCACTGCGCAACGCCGGCCTGGCCCCGGAGGCCGTGGATTACATCAACGCGCACGGGACCTCCACGCCGGCGGGCGACAAGGCCGAGACGCTGGCGGTCAAGACCGCCTTCGGGGATCATGCGCGCCGCCTGGCGATGAGTTCCACCAAGTCGATGACCGGGCATCTGCTCGGCGCGGCCGGCGGCATCGAGGCCATCTTCTCGGTGCTCGCCATCCGCGACCAGGTCGCACCGCCGACCATCAATCTCGACCACCCGGATCCCGACTGCGACCTCGACTACGTGCCGCATGAGGCACGCCCGATGAAGATCGACGTCGCGATCTCGAATTCCTTCGGTTTCGGCGGTACGAACGGGACCCTGATATTCAGGAAACCGCGCTAGACCGGCCGCCCGGTCGCCGCATCGCCATCGGTCCACCACCCGTCTCATGGTGACCCAGGCCAGCCAGGATCCCCGCCCAGCGCCGTCTGCCGCGGTCGGCGCCCCTGTAAAGGTGCGCCGCCTGGAATACTGCGACGATCTCCTGCCCTTGCACGAGGCGGATCCCGGGCGTTACCCCTGTCTGCTGGAAAGCGTCAGCCACGGCACGCCGTCGGCGCGTTACGATATCCTGTTCGCCGCGACGGACGAACGCCTGATCCTGGACCGGAACGGCCTCGGAACGGCCGCCGACGGCGCCGATACGGATTTTCTCGCGTGCCTCGACCGCTGGTGGCGGCAGCATCGCCGGCCACCGGACGCCTCGGCGTTGCCCTTCACCGGCGGCTGGTTCGTATTTCTCGCCTATGAGCTGGCGGCGTACCTCGAGCCCCGCCTGGCGGGACTCCCGTCGCCGGAGGACGATCTCCCGATCGCCATGGCGATACGCTGCCCGGCGGCGCTGATCCGCGACCGCGCGGCGGGCTGCACCTATCTGGTGGAGGAGGCCGGGCAGGATGCGCTGTCCGCGCGCCTGCTGCGGGATCTCGCGGCCGGCGCCGATCGGGATACGGATGCGCCCGCACCGGCGATCGAGGCCCGTCTGCGTGAGGATCCTTCCGACCGCTTTCTGTCCGGCATCGAACGGATCAGGCGCTATATCGTCGACGGCGACGTCTTCCAGGTCAATCTGTCCCGGGCCTGGACCGGCTCCATCGACCCCGCCGTGAGCGACGCGGACCTCTACCGCCGCCTGCGCCGCAACAATCCGGCGCCGTTCTCGGCCGTCGCCCGGATCGGAGACACGGCGATCGTCAGTTCGTCCCCCGAGCGACTCTTCAGCGTCCGCGCCGGCCGCATCGAGACCCGCCCCATCGCCGGCACCCACCCGCGCGGGGCCGACCCGGACAGCGATGCCGCGCTCTCGCGCCGCCTGTTGGGGCATCCCAAGGAACGCGCGGAGCACATCATGCTGATCGACCTCGAGCGCAACGACCTGGGCCGCGTCTGCCGTCCCGGCAGCGTGCATGTCAGCGAGTTGATGACGCTGGAATCCTACGCGCACGTGCACCACATCGTCTCGAACGTGGTCGGCCGCCTGGACGGAGACGCGACCCCGGGCGACATCATCCGCGCCGTCTTCCCGGGCGGCACCATCACGGGGTGCCCGAAGATACGCTGCATGGAGATCATCGGCGAGCTCGAGCAATGCGCGCGCGGCGCCTATACGGGTTCGCTCGGTTACCTGGACGGCAATGGCAACATGGATTTCAATATCCTGATCCGCACGCTCGCGCGCCGGAACGACCGTATCGCGCTGCGCGCCGGCGCCGGCATCGTCGCCGACTCCGATCCCGAACGCGAGCTGGCCGAGACGCGCGCCAAGGCGCGCGGCCTGTTGCGTGCGTTGAACCTGGAGGCCTAGGAGGCTTGTCGACGAATCTGATCAATGGGCGTCCGGGACATGCGATCGATCTGCATGATCGCGGCCTCCAGTATGGAGACGGGCTGTTCTCCACGCTGGCGGTGAGAGAGGGTCGGCCGCAACTCTGGGAACGCCATGTCGAACGCCTGCGGGAAGGCGGCCGGCGGCTGCGGCTCGCGCCCGTCGACGCCTCCGTCTTACGCACCGAGGCCGACATGCTGTGCGCGGGGACGACGCGCGGCGTGCTGAAGATCGTGCTGACACGAGGGCCCGGCCCGCGCGGATACCGCTGCGAGCCCGATAGGCCGGGCACGCGGATCCTGAGTCTGGCGTCGGCGCCGGAATATCCCGCCCGCCATTACCGCGACGGGGTCGCGGTACGCCTGTGCTCGACGCGACTCGGCGCCAATCCCGCGCTGGCCGGGATCAAGCACCTCAATCGCCTGGAGCAGGTGTTGGCCCGCGCCGAGTGGGATGACGCGGAGATCGCCGAGGGCTTGATGCGCGACGGGCAGGGCCGTATCGTCGCGGGCACCATGAGCAATCTTTTTCTCGTGTGCGACGGCGCGCTGCTGACGCCGCGGCTCGATGAATGCGGGGTGGCCGGCGTCATGCGCGCCGCGATCATCGAATGGGCGCGCGCCGAGGGCCTGCCCGTGACCGAGGGCCGGTTGAACGATGAGGATCTGCGCCGCGCCGACGAGATCTTTCTGTGCAACAGTCTGATCGGCCTGTGGCCGGTGCGCCGCATCGAAGGATTCACCTGGAATCCGGGACCGATCACGGCGCGCGCCACCGCCGCGATCGCCGCCTTCAGCCTGATGCCGGAACCGTCGTGGCCGGACACGATGGAAGGCGCGGCCGGAGCGGATCGATCATGAAGAACCGGCTCACGAAGATCCTCGGCGCCATGCTCATCGTGGCCAGCTTCGCCGCGGGCTGGATCCTGCTGGACCTGCAGGCCTTTCTGAACCGACCCCTGGTGCAGGACGGGCAATCCACCCTCTACGAGGTCCGGCCGGGCACGGGGCTGATCACCGTCGCGCGCGACCTGCGCCGCATGGGGCTGCTCGAGCATCCCCGCTATCTGGTATGGTACGCGCGCTGGCGTGGCGGCGCCGACCATATCAAGACGGGCGAATACCTGATCGAGGCCTCCATGACGCCGGCGGCGTTGCTCGACAGGATGGAGCGGGGCGACGTGATGCGCTATTCCCTGACCATCCCGGAAGGATGGTCGTTCGAGCAGATGCTCGCGGCGGTGCGCGCGCACGAGAAGGTCCGGCATACCCTGGACACGGGGAACGGCGCGGCCGTGATGGAACGGCTCGGTCATCCGGGAGAGTCTCCGGAAGGCCGTTTCTTCCCGGACACCTATCTGTTTCCCGCCGGGACCACCGACCTGGCCCTGCTGCAGTACGCCTATCAGGCGATGGAGCAGCGCCTGGAACAGGAGTGGCGCGACCGGGCGCCAGGTCTTCCGCTGGAGACGCCGTATCAGGCCCTGATCCTCGCCTCGATCATCGAAAAGGAAACCGGCAGCGCGGACGAGCGCGCCCGGATCGCCGGGGTGTTCATCCGGCGCCTGCAGAAAAACATGCGGCTGCAGACCGACCCGACCGTGATCTACGGGCTGGGCGCGGGATTCGACGGCAACCTGCGGCGCCGTGATTTGGAGGCGGACACCCCGTACAATACCTATACGCGCGCCGGGCTGCCGCCGACCCCGATCGCGTTGCCGGGAGGCGCGGCGCTGCACGCGGCGCTGCACCCGGCGCCGGGAGACGAGCTCTATTTCGTCGCCCGCGGAGACGGCACGCATCACTTCTCGGCGAGTTTCGACGAGCACGCCGGCGCGGTAAGGGACTATCAACTGAACGGGGGACGGGGCCGGAAATGACGGCGGCAACGGGACGTTTCATCACGCTCGAGGGCATCGAAGGCGTCGGGAAGACGACCAATATCGAGTTCGTCCGCGGCCTGCTCGAGGCGCGCGGACTGGAAGTCATCGTGACGCGGGAGCCGGGTGGAACGCCGCTGGGAGAAGAGATCCGCGAACTGCTGCTCGATCACCGCCATGACGCCATGTCCGCCGATGCCGAACTGTTGCTGATGTTCGCGGCGCGGGCGCAGCACATCGCGCAGGTCATCCGGCCGGCCCTCGCCGCCGGAAAGTGGGTGCTCTGCGACCGCTACACCGATGCGACCTTCGCCTACCAGGGCGGCGGACGCGGTCTCGGCTTCGAGCGCGTGGCCCGACTGGCCGACTGGGTGCATCATGACTTGTGGCCCGATCTCACGCTGCTGCTCGATCTGCCTGTGGCGGCGGGGCTCGAACGCGCCGGCCGGCGCAACAGCGCCGATCGTTTCGAAAGGGAAAGATCCGACTTCTTCGAGCGCGTGCGCGACGCCTATCTGCGGCTGGCCCAGCGGGAGCCGCGCCGCGTCAGGATCGTCGCGGCGGACGCGCCGCTCGAACAGGTACAGGCCCGCCTGCGGGCGGTGATGACGGAATGGCTGACGACCCGGATCGATTGAACGCGCCGCTGCCCTGGCACGCGGCCTGCTGGGAGCGGGTGTGCACCCTGCGCGAGACCGACCGGCTGCCGCACGCGCTGCTGCTGTGCGGTGTCCGCGGGATGGGCAAGGATCGTTTCGCGCGCCTGCTGGCGCATGCGCTGTTGTGCGAGACGCCCGCGGACGCGGCCATGCCCTGCGGCACGTGCCGTTCCTGCCGGCTGACGCAGGCCGGGACCCATCCCGACCTCCATCGCTGCGCGCCGGAGGAGGACAAGTCCATCATCAATATCGACCAGATCCGGGCCATCGGTCGTTTCCTGGAACTCAAGGCGCACTACACCGGACGCAAAGTCGTACTCATCCATCCGGCGGATCAGATGAACCTGAGCGCCGCGAACGGCCTGTTGAAGATGCTGGAGGAGCCGCCGGCCGGTGTCCACCTGATCCTGCTCAGCCACCGCCCCGCGGCCCTGCCGGCGACCGTGCGCAGCCGCTGCCAGCGGCTGACCCTGGCCCTGGAAGACCCGCGTCCGGCCCTGGACTGGCTGGCGCGGCAACCGGGAATCGAGCCGGAGGAGGCCGCCCCCCTGCTGGCGCTGGCGCAGGGGGGCCCCCTGGCCGCGGCCGAACTCGCGGCGCAGGGGCATCTGGGGCGCCGCCAGACGATGTTACAGGAGCTCCAGGGCATCGCCCGGCGCGAGCTCGACCCGCTCCAAGTGGCGGAAAACTGGCTAAAGTTTGATGCCAAAGCATCGCTATATTGGTTGCATGGATGGCTTATCGACATGATCCGTCTCCAGGCCGCGGACCGGCCACCCTGCGTAGGCAACCCCGATGGACTGGACACCCTGTCACGGCTGTCCTCCGAGCTGAAAGGCCCGTGGTTGTTCACGCAACTGGACCGGATCGCCCAGGCCCTGCGCCTGCTGGAAGGCCCCGCGAACGCCCAGTTGCTGCTCGAAGAGGTATTGCTGCCCTGGGCGCAGCGCGAAGGGGAGCGGGCCAGGGTTTTATAATCTTTATCATGTATTTCCCTTATCCGATTGATAAATAACTCGATATCAGATCCATGAGTGACGCGACAGCAACAGGGGAACAGCCCTCCGGAAACAGCCCGCGTCAGGGCATTCTGTCGCTGGCGATCAAGGACAAGGGTTCCCTCTATTCGGCCTATATCCCCTTCTTCAAGGGCGGCGGTATCTTCATCCCGACGAACAAGAATTATGCCCTGGGGGACGAGGTCTTCATGCTGCTCACCCTGATGGAAGAGACCGAGAAGATGCCGGTCGTCGGCCGCGTGGCGTGGATCAACCCGAAGGGCGCCCAGGGGCATTTCGTCCCCGGCATCGGCGTGCAGTTCACGGACAAGGACGGCGAGGCGGTGCGCAACAAGATCGAGACCTATCTCGCGGGCGCGTTGAAATCCGACCGCATGACCCATACCATGTAGCGTGACGATTCGGCCGGCGCGGAGCACCTTTCCCGCCCGCCGATCCTCGTCGGATTTTTCTTCCCGACCACCCTGCAACCGGAACGGGGCCGATGCTGCTCGTCGACTCGCATTGCCATCTTGACCTGCTCGATCTGCCTCAGCTCGGCGGCCGCCTGGAGGATGTCATGGAGCGCGCCCGCGCGGACGGCGTGGGGCGGATGCTCTGTGTCTCCATCACGCTGGAGGACTTTCCACGCGTCCTGGCGCTGGCGAATGCCTGGGAACAGGTCTATGCCTCGGTCGGGGTGCATCCCAACGAGCGCGCCGGGCACGACCCCGCGGTCGCGGAGCTGGTCGATATCGCGCGGGCGGAACGCAAGGTGATCGCCATCGGCGAGACCGGCCTGGACTATTTCCGCAGCAGCGGCGACATGGACTGGCAGCGGGAGCGCTTCCGCCGCCATATCGCGGCCGCACGGGAAACCGGCCTCCCGCTCATCGTCCACATGCGGGACGCGACCGAGGATACCCTGGATATCCTGCGCGGGGAGGGCGCGGGCGTCAAAGGCGTCATGCACTGCTTCACCGGCGATCTCGCCACCGCAGAGGCGGCGATCGAGCTCGGTTTCTGCATCTCGTTTTCCGGCATCCTCACCTTCAACAGCGCGGCGGATCTGCGCGAGGTCGCAGCGCGCATCCCGGAGGAATCCCTGCTCATCGAAACGGATTCGCCCTATCTGGCCCCGGTGCCGCACCGCGGCAAGCCCAATCATCCGGGTCATGTGCGCCACGTGGCGGAATGCCTCGCCGGCCTGCGCGGCGTCCCGCTGGAACGGATCGCGCACGTCACCACGAACAACTTCTCGCGCCTGTTCGGCGTCGAGATGGTGGCCTGACGGGCGATCGATCCAGGCCGCTACGACCCGCCTCATCGCCCTCCCCGGGGCACCGGGTACGACGCGCGCGATTACGATGCGTCCGCCTGTCGCCGCCGGTCGCCGTACACCGCCGTGAAATCGGCGACCTGCCTCCTCAACCTGAGCAGGCAGAAATCCGCGCTCACGGAGCGCGCATCGGCGGCGACCAGCCTCTCCGCCTCGAGTACGGTATGGGAAAGCTCGGAGATCCCGAAATAACAGACCACGCCTTTTATCTCATGGAGGATGGCGCGCAGTTCTTCGTCCTTCCCCTTGCTCAGAGCGCTCGCCAGGCGCCCACCCATTTCTTCCAGTGAATCGGAAAGCATCGACTCCATCCCACTGAATTTCTGAATAATTGAGAAAATCTTCGATTCGGAACCTTCGATCGGCGGGGCAGGATCGCGGCGCGCCGGACCGGAGGGCGGGGCGGGCGGCCCCGCCTTCGCGTTTCGGAGGGAATCGATCAGTCTCCACAGCCTCTGCTCGTCGAGCGGCTTCAGCAGGCAGGCGTCTATGCCGTAACGTGCCAGGTTCTGCGGGGTGTCGAAGAAGATGTCCGCGGTCAGCGCGATGATCGGCACCGAACGGTACTCGGGCCTCAGCGCGCGGATACGGCGGGCCGCCTCGCTGCCGTCCATACCGGGGAGATGGATATCCACGATCACCAGGTCATGGGCCTCTTCCGCGGCGCGCTCGAGCGCCGTGAGACCGCTCTCGGCCTGGGTGACGATCAGGCCCCGGGTCTCCAGCACCGCGGTGATCAGGACGCGGTTGAATTCGTTGTCCTCGGCGAGCAGTACGCGGACGCCCTCGTAGCGAACGCCCCCGGAGGCCCCGCTCAGCGCCGGTCGGTCCGGACAGGCCACCGGAATCCCGAGCAGCCTGCCTATATTGTGATAGAGGATGCCGCGGCGGACGGGCTTTTCCATGATGAGGGTCGTCCCCGGGCCATCCGGTGTTTCCATCGCTCCGGCATCCTGGCGGTTCAACAGCAGCAACCGCGGGATCTCGCGTCCGGCACCGATGACATCGGGCCACACATTCGGCCCGACCGTGCCGGGGATCCCGCCCATGATGCCGACGCCGACGATCAGGAGTTCATAGGGCTCTCCGCTCGCCTCCGCCTCTTCGATCATGGGCCTGATCCGACAGCGCGACCGCGCCTGGTACAGCGTCATCGACCATCCGAGGAGCAGATTGCGCACGGCCCTCACGGCGGGCTGATGGTCGTCGTAGAGCAGTACCTTACGCCCGCGGATCCTGTCGTCGATGGCGAAACCCTCCTGCGCCGGCTGCCTCGGGCAGTCGATGGTGAAATGGAAGCGGGAGCCTTTCCCAGGCTCGCTTTCGACGCCGAGTTCCCCCTCCCATAGTTCGACGATCCTGGATACGATCGACAGGCCCAGTCCGGTACCGCCGTAGCGGCGTGATATGGAGGCGTCTCCCTGGTGAAAGGGGGTGAAGATCCCGTCCGTCACTTCCCGCGGCATGCCGATCCCGGTGTCGCTGACGCTCACCTCGATGACGGCCCGGCCGGCGAGCCCGCCCCGGGACGCGACATGCACGTCGACGTAGCCCGCTTCGGTGAACTTGATCGCGTTACTCAGCAGATTGAACAGGACCTGATTGATGCGGCCCGGGTCTCCGACGAGACGGGTCGGGACGTCGGAGTCGAACAGAAGCGAAAGCTCGATCCTCTTGTTGCCCGTCTCCGCGCTCATCATGCTGATCACATCCTCGAAGTCCTCGCGCAGGTCGAACGGTATCTGCTCCAAGTGCACCATGCCGGACTCCAGCCTGGAGAAACTCAGGATATCGTCGATGATCCGCTTCAACTGGCTCGACGCCTGTCCGATGATGCGCGTGCATTCATCGACGGTCTCGTCGTGCGCGGCGATACTCAGCAGGGATTCCAGCTTCGAGGTATAACCGATGATGGAACTCAGGGGAGTCCTGATCTCGTGGCTCATGTTGGCGAGAAACACCGCCTTGTTCCGGCCCGCGTCCAGCGCCTCCTTGCGCGACTGATCCAGCTCGCGGTTCCTCTCCTGCAGCGAGGTGATGGTATTCGTCAATTGTTGCGACAGCTTCTTGAACTCGGTGATGTCCTGCAGCATCCCGATCAGGCGCGGGACGGAGGACTCGCTGATCCTGATATAGCAGTAGAACCAGTGATACTCGCCGCTTTTTACCTGCCAGCGATACTCGAACTCATGATGCCCCTCCGTTTCCGCGGAGGCGAGGCCGGACAGGAATTCCTCCCGGTCTTCCGGATGCATTCTATCGCCCCAGAATCCCGGATCGCGCTCGAACTCACTCGCCTCGAAACCGGTGAGGTGCTTCACGCTCTGCGTCATGAATACGATCCTGCGGTCGCCGGTCGACTCGGCGTGAAAGACGGCGACGGGCAGGGATTCGAGCAGCAGAGAAAGCTTGTCGGTGGCGCTCCTGACCTCCTCCTGCAGCCGGGCCCGGGAGGACTCCATCGCGGCGGCCATGTCATTGAACCCGCCTTCCAGCGCGCCGAGTTCGCCGCCCGACAGGCATTCGACCCGAGTCTCGAGCCGGCCTTTCCGTATGCCGTCCACCGCGCGACTCAAGCGCTCGATCGGGCCCACGATCCCTTTCCCCATCCAGGAGGCGAGCAGGGCGCAGAGCAGCGAAGACCCCAGGGCCAGCAGAACGATGTTGCGAACGATCTCCCGCTGGCGGACCAGCGTGCCCGAGCGCGAGAGCCTCAGTTCGACCTGGCCGATGGCGGAATCCTTCGCCTGGAGAGCGGCCGGATCTTCCCGGTATTGTTCCGTATTATCGGAAATCACGACCCCGGAACGGTGGACCGGGGCCGTGAAGCGCAACAACAGGCGATCCCGCATGACGCCGTCGGAAGGGATTCTGTCCCGCTCCACGGTAACCGCATGCGCGACGGTCTTCCCGTCGGCGTTCAGGATGGCCACATCGTAGACATCGTCTTCACTGACCGCGATGCCGGCGAGCGCCGCGAGCTGTCCGGCGTCCTCGGAAAACAGGGCGAACTCGCTTTCCCGGGCCAGATGACGCGCCAGGGCGTCGCCTCGCTCCCACAGCGTGGTTTCACTGTCCTGGATGCGCGCCCCCGCCAGATAGAAGCCCAGGATAAGACTGATGATGAGCAGTGGGGTCAGGGTCAACAGCAGCATGCGCGCCCGTATGCTGATAGTGTTCAATTCTGCGCCCTCCAGGTTTTTGCCTGCTCCAGCTGGAGCAGGGATTGAGCCAGATACTGCCCCGTATGCACCCTGAGCTTGAGCGATCGCGCGACCGAATCATTGATCGCGATAGTGAAGTATTCCGGATACTGGGGCGGCGGCAGCGGCCAGACGGCCGCGGCGCCCTTTTCCTTTCCGGCGGCCAGCGCCGCCCGGAGGACGATCTCCGCCGCCTGACGCCCGATCTGCTCGGGACTGGTATAGACCGCCCCCAGAGCCCCGGCGTCGACGAAGGCCCGGGAAAAACCGATGACGGGTATCTGCTTCTGATACGCCATGTATAGCAGCCACTTGGCGACGTTGGGGGTCAGCGCCTCGGCATCGGGAATCGCGAGGATCACATCGTTCGCCCCGAGGACGCCCTTGATGCCGTCGATCGGCTTGCCGGACGCCGACAGATCTATGGCGCTCAGATCGAGGCGGCTGTCGGCCTCGGCCGCGCCGAGCGCCTCCACCAAATGCCGCGAACGTTTCCCGAGGATCACGCCGCAGCGCCGGTGGCGGGGCAGCGCGAGCTGAATGAAGCGGATCTGCCGGGCGATGGGCTGTTCCAGATAGACGGCGGAAACCGGGCCCCGATCCGGCCCTGCCGTCCAGATCGCCTCGAAGGCGTCCCGCGTCGTCAGGATATTGAGAACGGCGCCCTTGCCCGGAGCCGCCTCGATCATTTGCGCGGCGCCCGTTCCGATCGGGAGGATGAGGTCGTAATCATCGCGCGAGACCACGCCGGCGCGCGGCTGGTCGGCCTCCTCCGGCAGCAGGATTCGCTGTGTGATATCGAACGGCACGGCGCGCCCGGCGGACTTCAACAGCGTTCTGGAAAAGCTCTCCGCGGCGAGCCTGTAGGGTGTTCCGTCACCGCTCAGAAGCAGCAGGACCCTGTGGGGCTCCGGCCCGGATGCCCAGGCCGGGAGCGGGGACAACATGAACGCCGGGAGCAGCAATACGACGCCGCGAATCCAGCAGCGCCAGGCGATACGGCTTCGGAAAACCATGGGGCTCATCCCGGATAACCCGTCTACATCCTCACACCCAGTTGAAGATAGGTCCGACGTTCGAAAATATTTTCCTTCTGGAACTCCGCGTACCCCTCGTCCAGCAGATTCTGCACCAGTACGCCGATGCTGGACTCCAGCCCACCCAGCAGGAATTTCTTGAGCAGCTTCGCGTCCCATCTTCTATAGGACGGCAGGTCGTCACCGTCGCCGCCCCAATCCGTGGCATCCAGGAAGAAAAAGGCCAGGCTGGCCTGGAATCCATTGTCGAACGTATGGCTCGACAGCACGCTCACGGTATGCGCGGGAGTGGCCGCGTCGATGCGTTCATTGTAACGTACCGGCCGATCCCCTTCGATCAGCCGGATGATGCGGCCATCGGCGTCGGCATAGGCGTATTGAAACGAAAGCAGGGAATGCCGTGCGGGGCGGTACATGAGCTGGATCTCCGCCCCGCTGGTGTCGACATAACCGTCGTTGACCCGCACGAAGCTACCGGTCTCCTGGCCGGCAGGCAGGAATGGCGAGATCGGGTCGGAGTAGGTGAGATCCCTGGGATGGGTGATGATGTCGTCCATATGCTCCCGAAATATTTTGAGATCGAGCTCGAGATCGGCCTCGGGAAAGAGGGCGCGGTAACCGATTTCATAGGAATCGATCGTTTCCGCCCGAATGGACTGGTCTGAGATGAACTGGATATCCAATACGGTCCCATCGCCGAAACGGACGGCGTTGAACTCATAGTTTTCATAAATCGAGGGCGATCTCGAGGCGCGTGTCGCCACCGCGCGTACGGTCTGGTTGGAGAACCATTCATAATTCGCCGCCAGCCTGGGCGAGGCGTGGGTCCCGATGATGCCGTTGTCCTCGAGCATCGCCCCCGCGTTCACGGTCAGGGAATCGCGCGCCGTCCATTCGACGTTCGCGAACAGGCGCCGGATAGAATCGCCGCGCGGTTCCGGCGTGCCCAGGATCTGAAGGCTTTCCAAAGTATCCCGCCTGTAGCTGGCGCCCCAGACGAGTCGCCAATCCGCGCCCGGCGCGAGCGTGTGCTGAATCTCGATGTCCTCGCGCCGGACGGTCCCATCGTAGCGGCTGAGTGAAAGTATCTGGTCCGGCTGCCCGAACAACAGCGGGATCAGCGCCGGATCGACGCCGAAGAGGGCGGACAGGGGACCTATCCGGTAGGTATCCGACCAGTCCAGATAATTGGTGTACGCCTGTACGTGGATATCGCTCGTCGCGCTCAGGGTATGCCGCCAGCGCGAATAGACAAAGAAGCTCCTGGTATCCTTGTCGCGCTCTGGCGAAGTGACCGGGCTCTGCCCCCAGGCACCCTCGGGGCCGCGCGTCAGGCCGGCCTGCACGTCGACATCGTCATTGGGGGTCACATCGTAGACCGCACGCACGGAGACGCTGCTCAGAGACTTTTCATCGTTCACGCCCTCGAAGCCGTCATCCCCGCGGTAACTCGCGGTCACGCGATAATCGAGATCGCCGTGGCTTCCCGCATAGCGCAACATCGCCGCGCGCGTATCGAGCGAGCCCTTGGCGGCCCTGGCCGTCAGGCCCCGGTCCTGGAAGGGTTGTCGCGTAATGATATTGATGGTGCTGAGAAAAGCATTGGAACCGTAGACCGGGGCGTTCGGCCCGCGGATCACCTCGATACGCTCGATATCGTCTATATCGACGTCCAGATGTGTCCAGTCGACAATGGAAAACAGCGGCGAATACACCGAGCGTCCGTCGACCAGGACCTGCATCCTGTTGGACCAGGCATCCTCGTTGCCGTGGTATGTCACGCTGGTGATATTGCCGTTGGGATAGGTCACCTGGAAGCCCGGCGCCAGTCGCAGCAGGTCGGGAATATCCAGCGCGGTAGAGGCCTCGATCATCTCCCGGTCGATGACCGTGACGGACGCCGGCGCCCTGGCCGGGGTCTGCGAAAGCCTGGAGGCGGTGATGACCAGCGGGATCTCCGCCAGCAGATCCTCTTCCGTGAGATAGGTCTCGGCGGCAAGCGAAACAGCGGGCGCCAGCCCGCACAACAGCAGCGATGTGAGTACGCTTGATCGTTTCAATGTGTATATCGTGCCGATCGATCCGTGATCGCACTCATACGGAGGATCTCTGCCGACGCAGCACGCCGGTTCTCGTTATAGGTTCGGCTTCCGCCGCCGCTTACCCGGATAATCCCATCTTCTGAGATACTATCACGGCCTGAGTCCGGTTACTCACACCCAGGGCCTTCAGAATCGCCGTCACATGCACCTTGACGGTATTCTCCGAGACGTTCAGATGCCGGGAGATATCCTTGTTGGTCTCACCCTTGGCCAGCAAGCGCAATACTTCCTGTTGACGCTGAGTAAGCCTGAAAAACATATCGGATGACTCCGCAAGTGTAATGGAGCGATCGACAGGGACCTCCCTGACAGTCGTATCATGATCGAATACATTCCCCACGCCCATCAGCTCCGGCGGGAGATACGTGCCCCCCGACAGAACCAACTGGATCGCGCGCACGATCAGTTCCTGATGGGTGGCCTTCGGAATGAACCCGGCGACACCGCGATCGAACACCTTGTGCATGAGCGCCGGATCGTCAGAAGCGGAAATGACGATGACGGGAACGGAAGAAAAACGGTCGCACAGGGTCGTGACCAGCGAGAAACCGTCCGTCCCCGGCATGAAATAGTCGAGCAGGATCAGATCGAGATCCGGGTTATTTTCGACCATCTCCAGGACTTGCCCACCATCCGTGGCTTCGACAATCGAGAGATCGCTATAAACACTCTCCAGAGTGTTTTTGAGACCTTCTCTGATGAGATGGTGGTCATCAGCAATAAGGAATTTCAACAATCCCTCCCCCCAAGAAAATCACGGGTATCGTGCGTTTATTTTTATTTATATTCAGCGCCGACCTCGTATCGCCCGGAAGCTATTAGAGCGCGTCTAAATTTTATGGAGTGAATTTAGAATCAGTCAAACCTTACTTTATACCCGGGCATGTTTTCATATTTTGATACTTATTGTCAGTAATTAATATTAGCTAATTCTTTAGCATTAGATCGATCATGAAAAAATCTTCGGGATCAACGCATCCGGCCGAGTTGCAGCCCGCCATCATCTCGCACGCCCTGAATACCCGGCGTAGGAGATACCAGGTTAGCCCATAGCATCCGCCCTCGAGAGGACTAGTATCCCGCGCCGGGATCAACCCCGGGAGCTGACACAGCCGGCGTCGGAGCCATTGGCGCGCGGGGAACCACTGCCATAATAAGTGCGCATTCGGAGGCCTGGGCGGAGAGGAACCCAGGGTAAGACCGAGCAGTGCCAGCAGGGCCCGCCATGCCCGGCGCATCCTGCGCTTAAGTGCGCATAATATATATTATGTTAAATAATGAAATGACATAGCACTCCATGACCCAGACTTGGTTTCTTCTCTTCCCCCTCCGGTTCGCGCCGGCCTCAGCCTCCGAGCGGCGGCCGAGCTATGCGGCGTCGGGCTGAAAACCTATATGAACTGGGAAAACGGTAAACATGCGCCTCCCGCGGCCGCCCCAATCGATGGAGATCGACTGTGCACGGATACGGGGCTGAGCTTTAAGATCGGCGAGATCCGGTATCTGGAGTTCGTCTGGAAACGCCTTGCGGGGCTGAAGGATGAAAACGAACGATTGAAAAAAAGATTAAAAGAAAGAACGCCGCTTATTCCCTGCAGGCGCCGCCATGGCGAGTGAGGCGCCGGATCGATTCAGAATCGCCACATGAACGATGCCTGCGTATTGTTCAACCCGTAGACGTATTCGCCTTTATCGATGAGCAGGCCGATGCCCCATTCCCCATTGATCTTGGCATTGCCGAAATAGACCTCCGGTGAAAGCTTCCAGCCCCGTATCTTGAAGTTGTTGTCGATCTTGTAGCGGATCAGCTTGCTGGACCCCAGTTCGATACTGTCCCCGTCGCCACGCTCGTCCGAGGCGGCCTCGGATCTGACGGGCGCGAGGGAGACGCAGCAGCAGACGATCAGGGCGGGATAAGACAACCACGGAAAGGACAGGGACTTGCGTGTCGAC
>WBZO01004013.1_pt1 | contig 16322 bp, 20 predicted proteins | sample 5204261 | NCBI WGS metagenome assembly WBZO01 (sample SAMN12412400, study PRJNA552823) | activated sludge metagenome | isolation source: activated sludge from anammox sidestream of wastewater treatment plant... | place: USA: North Carolina | collected 2017-09 | reverse complement strand
CAGCCGCCGTCGCATCCGTACTCTTCGGTGCAGCCGCACTCGCGGCAGGTTCGGATCCCGTAAAGCTGGCAGCGCTGGTCACAGCCCTCCAGGTCATCACACTCGAAGCAGCAGGGAGGCCGGTCGTCCTCTTCCCACTGGTGCTTGCATTTCTGGGCGATGTGCTCGCACTCGTCGAAGTGGGGGCAGTTCACGTAGTCCATGCACCCGTCCTCGTCATCGTCCTGGCGATCACCCTTCACGTCCAGGATCTCGGCGGGGACTTTCCCTGTCAGATCAACGCCGCTCTCGAGGATCACGCGATCGAGCTCGGACTTTTTCAGGGCGCTGAATTTGCGCTTTCCCAGGACGTTCTTCAGGAAGGCCTCGGCCTTCGGGTCGGCGAAAATCCCCAGCTGCTCGCCGAAGGCCAGGATCTCCGCCTTTGTCTTCTTGTCGAGATAATCCTGATTGATGCGCCAGTCGCGGGCCAGATCGATGCCCAAATGGGCGGCGATGGCGCAGCGGGTCTCGTGCGAGGTCTTGTCCGTCTGCATGGCAATATAGCCACCCAAGGCCTTCAGGGACGTCCGGAGGGCCGCGCCGTCCATCCCCTCGATGAATTTCCAGTCGGCCGCCTCGAAATGGTAACGGCCATAGCGTGAGGGCCTGGCGCTCGTCATCTCCATTTTGCGGAAGTATTCCAAGGCGCTAAAATTGCTATTGAGGATCCCGGCCAGGACAATGCGAAGGCACCGGTCGCTGTCGGGCTCGAGATTCGATATCCATCTCGGCAGAATTTCCTTGAAAAACTCCTCGCGGAAGTGCCTTCCATGCCAAGAGGCGCGGGGCGCGGGATTTTCGACCCTGCCGGGGGCTTCCGTCAATGGAGCCTGGGGAAAGGAATCGCCCGATGAATCCGGGGCCACTCGGTCAGGACTGGAGCTGCGCTGCTGCCGAGACGGCTGGACTGGCTTCTTCAGTTTTTGGTAGCAGGCGATATCGGCGCAGGCCTGCTCCCAGGCGGGGATGCCCGAGGTCTCCAGGATCGTGATGAAGTGCTCGCAGGAAAGACATTTCTCGGCGACGTCCTTCCAGTTCGCGCCGCGCTTGCCGTTGAATTTTCCCCACTCGGTGATGGACTGAAAGTCTCTCTCAAACCGGAAGCCGTTGGTGCCCCATTTCTTTCGGAAATTCTCGTACCATCCGGCAACCAGGGCCTCGCACTGGCGTCTTTCGTAACATTGCGGGTCGAGGCACGAACCGAAGCGCTTCTGCTCCATCTCGTCTCCGAAGAGCAGCTCCCTCTGGACGTCGGTATTCTTCTGGCATGTATTACAGCCAGCCTTGGCCATGTCGAACCACGGCTTCTTCATGGGGACGGCCAGGGAGTCGATCTCGTCGCGCAGCTCCGAGACCGTCAGCGGCTCCCAACGATCGGTGCAATTTGATAGGTAATCGAGAATCTGTTTTTTGTCGGTCAGGCGGGTGAGCTGCTCGCAGTGGCCGATCGTGATCTCTCCCTTGTCCCAGGCCTTGAGGACCTCGGGGGGCAGCGCGAGAATCGCAATGCGCCGGCGAATGTAGCGGGCCCCCTTGCCGGTGCGGTCGGCCAGGTCCTGGATGACGTCGGCCTTGCGGTCCTTCTTCGCCCGGCGATCCACCCAGGTCTTAAATGTGTTGGCCTCCTGGAGTTCGGTGAGATCCTTTCGCTGCAGGTTTTCGATGAGGCATGCATCGAAGGCGTCGTCGTCGGACATCTCGCGCACCATGGCCGGGATTGTCGCTGTCGCCATGCCGCCGTTCTCCTTGGCGACGACGCAGGAGGCGCGGAAGCGTCGCTCGCCGAAGATGATTTCGTAGTAATTCTTGATGGGCCGCACCAGGATGGGCGACAGGATGCCCTTGGCGCGCACGCTGGACACGAGCTCCTCGAAGTCCGATCCCCGGAAATCCTCATCGCTACGTGGATTCCAAGGGTTTGGCTTGAGCTTGGAAAGCTCGATTTCCCTGAAGTCGTTTGCGGTCATTGTCTCTCTCCTTTTTCAGGCCCGGCGTTCTTTGCCCCCGGGCCGGGCGCCGGGGGATCCAACGGGGGATTATGCGGCGGTTGCGACGATCTCCTTCATGCTCGCCTCGCGGGCCCCCTTCTGGATTGCCTCGCGGCGCTTGATGGCGTTTATCCGGAAGTGCTCGACCCCGAAGTCGCGGCGGATCCACTCGGCTTTGAGGCCGAGCTTCCTTCCGAAGGCCGCAAGTTCGCCCGGGCAGGTGGCCACCATCATGTACGGATAGCGCGTTCCGTGTTCGGGGTTGCAATCGACGAGGATCATGGTCACCTCGTGAACAGCCATAGAAGGACTGCGGCGAGAAAAAGAAACGTCCGCAGCTCAACGGCCAGAGACCACAGACTCTTCGGTCTTGGCGCTGTGCTTGCGCAGCCTCTCGACATACTCGTCAACCTCTTTCTCGAGGCGGGCCCGGCATTCAGGGCAGAGGAAGCCGCGGATCCCGCTCTTCGGCTCTGTGATAGCCTTTCTCTGATTGCGATGATACATTGTGCGAGCCTCTTCCAATTCCTCCTGAGACATACAATCGCAGAATATAGCCGGATTTTTCCGCCGGCCGCACCGACGGCAGATCTCCCATTCTCTCATCGTTCCTCTCCCGATTTATCCTCCCTGAGGTATCCGCAGGGATCGAATGAGGACATACGCAGCACCTCTCTGATTTTTTTATTGCCCGGGGCCAGAGAAGGAGGGGAAACTGGCCCCGGGCGGTTGCGGTGCGCCCGTCTCACTCTCGCGGCGTTTGACTGCCGAGCCCGACGACAGCAGCGCCTTCGCCTTGTGCGGCGCACCGGTTCCGATCAGCCCAGGGGCCCTCTCGCGAGCACGCCGGCGGACGCGCACGCAAAGTAGAGGGCAGCCACGATCAGGATTCCCCAGCAAACGCGGCGCAGCGTGTGTCCGTCGTCGTCGAGGAGCTGCTCCCACGTCGAATTCTCGATGTAGTCCTGAAATCTTTTCAGCATGATTTCCCTCCCATGTACTTGCGGCAGAACAGCTCCATCGGTTTGCGGTCGCCCCGCAAATAGGCCCGGACGGCCATCTGCCTGGCGATCGCCTTCTCCTCTCGGTCCACGGGCCGCCGCTCCTGCTTGAAGAAAAGCTCGTGGAGGTCCTCCACCATCGCCTCGAGGCGCGCCAGGCGTTCCTCGGGGGTGGCCGGGGACGGGGAGGCGCCGCCCCCGGCCTGCACGACATGAGGCTCCCGATGCGATCCGCGGTTCATTTCCTCACCGACGTTTCGACGATGCGCAGAAACAAGGCCACCTGCCGGATCAGTTCCCAGGCCTCTCGGTTGATGCGGTCGTGTTCCTGCCAAGTGATTTTCCCGTCCTGCAGGGCCTTCGAGGCCTCGGAGGCCAGTTCGCCGAACTCCTGGACGGTCTTGAGGAGTTCGCCGGAGGCCGCCGCGGCGGTATTTTCCGTTTTCGGGATGGGGATGACGATCTGGCCGAAACGCTCGGCCAGGTAGAAGATGGGGGCGAGGGCGTCCTCGGGTTTCACTCCCAGGGACAGGGCCGTCTCGATGATGGTCTCGATGCGGTCAAGAGGGTTGTAGGCGCCCGAGTCGGTGAAATCGATGGCCGGCTCCTGCCACTTGTGAACGAGAGAGGTGGATACGTGGAGCCGCCTGGCATGCTCGACAGTCTGACGGCTGATGGCCCGGTTCAGCGCTTCGTAGGATTTCACAGTTTACAACCTCCGGCGCAGGGCATAATGGCAAACAAAAAATCGATGGGTTAACCGGTCGACAATCCTCTTGCTTTCTTTATGAGGCTGGTTTATGCATTACCTGTTTCTCCCTGTAGTTTTCGAATACCTCTCTGGGGTCCTTCCCCAGTTTCCGGCTGATAATCTCCATCAGGCGGGCGGAGCCCAACTTCCCCCTGATGACCTTGGAAATGGAAACGGGGTGCACGCCCGCCTCCGCGGCGATCTGCGATTGCAGCACGTTTCGCTTCTTGAGCTCGTACTGGATGTCGATGGGGTCCATATTTACTGCTCCGTGAGGTTAAAAATGGCCATTGCGCATACTATTTTCACAAAGGCCGCCGAAAAAATGCTTGATGGAGAAACCGGGCTCATCGAATTTCACTACAGCACTTATCCCTGCGTGGGGGATAAGTTGACCGTCAGGACTTCCCCGGGGAACAGGGTCCTGACGTTTCGATGTATAGAGCGCCGCTTCGATTTCTCCGGAGCGGAAGAATCCGTTTTTTTGTTGTTTGACGTCTGCGGGACTTGACGCCAGGGCCGTCGGACAAAAGGAGTTTCCGATGCGAATCACGTTTTTGCATGACCATCCCGCTTGCGGCGGACAATTCCAGACGCGACTGGCCATGCTCAACGATCATCCGGAAAAGGTCTCCTGCCCTTCGTGCCCCATGAGGAACGACGATCTGAAAGAAGCCCTGCGGCGCCTGGGCAAGGCGCTTTCCGAAGTCGAGGCGGCCAAAGCGGATCTCGATCATCGATTCCGCCTCAGGGTAATTGCGCACGACCCTTGATTGACAGTGTTGGCAGGCCCATAAAAGGCTGTCTCCATAGAGACGTCGGCACTCATCATGAGATGGGCGGGAACTTTTATCACCCATAAGGCCTCCTGGGTGCGTTACGGTTCAGTTGGTTTCTGGTAACTCTGTTGGGTGACGGGGCAATTACTAAACCATATTTAAGATCATGTCAAGAGAAAAAATAAACATAGTTAATTCGTTTTCTGATCGGCTCCGGCAGCGGATGACACGGCAGATCGTCCACCCCTTGCCCTTCCCGCTGTTCTTCCTTTTCAGGCTCGCAGTACGGATCGCCATTGCATCCCCTTTATCTGATATGGATTCCGTCCCTCTCCAGAGCCGCCCGGATCATCCGCCCCACCGACCCCCTTGTCCCCTTGTACGGCCTCTTGCCCGACAAAATTTGGAACACCGTGTTCGGGTTAAACCCGTTCTGTCGGGCCCACCCGCTGACGGTGTACCCCTTGCGATAAAACTTCATGGTCGTGGGACTTACAGGATTCATCCCTTGTCCACCTCCTTTCGCATTGTTCTGTGATTTTAAATAGATATGTATTTTCCTAGCCACGATAGCCTCCAGTTTTGAATATGTATAGCATTAACTCTTGCTAGTGTCAAGAATTATTTTTCATCTTTTTGCTTGACACTAACATTGTATAGTGCTATATGTCATGCCATCAGCACAAGGGGGTTGCGTCATGGGGGTTTTCAGGTACGAAAGGTGCCGATGCGGTTATCGGAGGGTTATGGGAAAGAAGCCTGGACTGTGCCGAAGGTGCGGGTCTGGCATGGTTCCGTCCGAAAACTGGTATATCCGGTACAGGGCCAATGGCAAGGACTGCATCGAGGCTGCCGGCCCGTCACGGCGTTTCGGCGAGGACGTTCTGGCGAAACGCAAGGTCGAAATCAGGGAAGGGACGGTCTTTCGACGCAAGGCTGACATATCGTGGTCCGATGTGCGGACCATGTTTCTGGAATGGGCGAAGGCCAACGTGAAAGACAATACCTATCAGATGTACGTCAACAGCCTGAACGCTATGGGGACGCACTTTTCCGGCCTCATGCTTTCCCAAATCACTCCTCACGCCGTTGAAGAATACAAGCGGATGCGCCTGTCAGGAAGGACGCCGGCTACTGTCAATCGTGACATAGCCGCCCTGAAACGCATGTTCTCTCTCGCAGAGGAATGGGGAAAGATCGACGGCAACCGAATGAGGCATGTCAAGAAGCTCAAGGAAGCCGACCCGAGGACGAGGGTCCTCACGGCAGACGAGGAGCGTCGCCTTCTGCTTGAATGCAGGGCAAGCTCAGAGGCCCTTTACATGGCAGTCCTCATCGCCCTGCACACGGGAATGAGGAAAGAAGCGATAATGACCCTGCAATGGCCTCAAATCGACTTCAAGGCGAGGATGGTCACACAGACGGGAAAAGGCGGGAAGACCGTTCGGATACCACTGACGAACGCGCTGTACGAGGCCCTGATAGACTATCGCGGCCGGCAGCAGATCATGTCAATATGGGTATTCCCCGGAGAGAACCCAGCGCAGCACCGCAACGTGGACGTTCATGCTCCGTGGGACCGTGCCGTGGCCCGCGCAGGACTCGATGATTTCCGCTTCCATGACCTTCGGCATATGTTCGCAAGCCGCTTCTATCGCAGGACGCGGGACTGGAAAAGCCTACAGGAAATAATGGGTCATTCGGACATCAGCACGACGATGCGGATTTACGCGCATTTGGACGACGAAACCAGAATCAAGGCAATGGAGAGGTTTGAAAATGGAAAAGCGTAATAGGCAGCAGAAGGAAATGAGCAGTAGAGGATGCGAGATAATGGGGTGTCCTTGCCTGAAAGATGGCCTATGTACGTATGAAGACGACAAGTGTTTATACCATATAAGTGATGCTGACACATCGAATCAGACGCCTAGCGTGGCACAGAATCAAACTTGGTATAATCCGGATACACGAGAAACGAAACTGTTTGACGGCAAAAAGTGGATTAAGACATGAAAATGCTTCACAAAAGCATCAACGGCCACAGGATCAAGGCAATGGTGGTGTTTGAAAATGGAACTGTTTGAAGTCTTGGGTAGCTATTGCTGAGCGGCGGCCTTCTCCTTCAGCAATTCCTTCATCCTAACGCCCTTGGATTCAAGCCCGCTCTCCCTAAGGTGATCGAGATCTGCGGTGATCGCAGGCTGCCCGTCATGCCCGGTTTCTTCATCGTACTGAAAGATATCCGCAGGAGTTTGTATTCCTCGGTGGGGGCGTAGATCAGCGAGGCGTCCTGCCCCGTAAGCAGGTAGACGCCGGGCCCTGCCGGCAACACCCGGAGGTGCCGCAGCGACGCGGCCAGGCCCGTCAGTGCGAATGCGCCGACGCCGGCGCTCACCCGCATGCCGCGATGGAGACCCGCGGAGGATCCGGACAGGATATAGGCCGACCCCTCGGCCGCGAGCCTGCGCGAGGCCATGAGAGCTGCCGGGGCGCCGGCCTGGGCGAAGCCGCCGCTTTCGGCCCTGACCGCATAGCCGCGGCGGAAGACGACATCCTGGCCGACGAGCGTGAAGGCCCCGGATCCGGCCACCAGGCCCGTCCCCTTGCGCAGGGCCGCATCCGCTCCGACAAGGGAGAACGACCCCGGGTCGGCCGCCATGCGGCGGTTGCAGTTTAGGCTTGCCGGCGCGCCGGACTGGCTAAATGATCCGGGCTCTGCGGACAGACCATAGGTTCGTCTGAATCCTGCAGCGGCTCCGGACAGGGAAAAGCTGCCGCTTTCGGCCGCCATGCGGAGTCCCTTGCGGAACGCCACGTCTGCACCGGAGAGAGCAAACGATCCAGCCGCGGCATTTACCAGGTAGCTGCGCTCGAGGGCAGCTTGGGTCCCCGTAATGGAGAATGACGCGCCGGACGCGCCAAGTCTATAGGTGCGCCTGAAGTTTGCTGCCGTCCCGGCCAGAGCGAAGCTCGCCGATTCGGCAGCCATCCGTAATCCCTTACGCTCATAAAATATCCACGGCCCTCCATCGGACCATCGGATGGTGGATAAGGCGTATACGGGCTGTCCATCAGACCATCTCATGAGTGTCTCCCGATCAAGTGATCACCGGCGCAGGCCAGATATAGACCTCGTTGCCGCTCTCGTATTCCATCAAGTCAACATCGAAGGTCGCCCACCCCTCCATTGTTTGCGTGAACGTCACTGCTAGCGTCTGGGACCAATCTGCTGCGTTGGACCGTTGCGAGATGGCCGGAGCATCCGTAGTCTCCGTGATCACGCCGTCCGCTCCGATATAGTTGCATGTCAGCTTGAGGTTGCCCGCCGAGATGCCGGCGTAGGTGGTCTGCACCTTGAAGGTCACGGTATGCTCTGCGGCAGACAGCCAAATCCGCATCCCTTTCAGCATGGTGGCAGGCAATAACGAGGAGCAAGACGCATAAACCGATGTCGCGGCGATGCAGTCTCCGTTGCCTCCGTCAGGGTCTTGCGAGGGCGCATCTCCCGTGCCGTCGCAGGCCAGACGCAGGATAGTTGTGCCGTTGCTGTAGACGCGGTCGCTCCCTTCTGTCCGGTTGTAATTTTCAAATCTCATCATGGAGTATCCTGCCGTGCCGTATAATTCATCATACCCGGGGAGCATTGTTGATACGACAGAATCGAATGCAACTACAGCGTTGCGGAATGTTATGTCGTTGTATGATGAATTCTCTAGACATGACAAGTACCGCACTCCTGTAACCGTACCCGTAACCATACAGTTATTGACAGGATATGCCTCTGTCCCGTAACCGACATATTGCATACCTGTTGCAGTGCCGGAGTAAGTGCAATTATGCGCTTCAAAGAATAATGCTACGCCACTCTTAACTGTTGACGTTATTCTTGTCCCGATACCCGAACAGGCTGAATAGCTATGGCGCACCTCTCCAGTCACTGTGCAGTCGATACAACGCTGATTTACTGTCAGGTATGTTGCAAAGAAACTGTTCGCGAAGGTTGTTCTTTGGCATCTCCAAGACCAGTTGTGTCCGGCAAAATGTCCGTTAACTGTTTCTTCTACTGACCCACAACATGCATACGTAGTGGCGATAAGTAACAAGGAGGAAGAATACGTGTTTGAATAATACTTGTATGGAATTATTATATTTTGAAGATACGAAAAATTACAGTAAACTCCGGAGAACGTGTTCCCGGTACAATTGCCATTCGCTGCGTAAAACAGATACATATAAGGTGATGAGGCCGTCGCTGCTGTATTCCGGCACTCGCAATCAAATACGCTGTTCGTGGGGTCATATAGTCCATAACCGCTTGTATTCGACCATCTCAGCGAGACGTTGCGGCTGCAATAGTAGATGCGCGCACCGGGGGATTGTGCGCTGTCCACGTTTGACCCGAGCGTGATCTGAGATGATGAGATGGATGATATTGTGACATTGCGTTGGACGTCGCTATACGATTTATCTCCATGATACGTATCAATAAGGGACACGATGTTATGCCCGGAAGTGGTCGTCCAGATGTCGCCCGATACGTCATCCAGCACGTTCATCGTGCCGGTTGACGTATTCGTATGCCCGTCGTATATCTCTATCGTGCCTGATCCGCTGCTCGTAATATCAACCGTGGGGCCGTTGTACGTTGCTGCCTCCCATACCGCCGCTAATTTCAGATCGGCTCCTGATGGGCTAAGAACAAAATATGTAAAATCCTCCTCGAGTCCTCCCGGCATATCCCCGCTTGACCGCACCATGACTGCCGTACCTGCCGACCACCCGTGCGCCGCGCTCATGGTAATCGTGTCAGTCGATGTGTTGATCGAGCTGACCGTTTTCATCGACCCGTAAGTGCGGACGTATTTGGTCGTCGGGTGCGTGGCGTAGAGGGCGATGTCAAGATAACGGGCATTGAGGTATGATTTGCCGTCGAACTGGATGACGGCCTTATATGATTGTGACAACGCCCCCGTATTGCCCCACACGCCGTCGGAGTTGGCAAGCAGTCTTCCCCGGTTCGTGTTATTCGTGCCGAGGATTCCGTAGTTCGTTCCGGTGCGGAATTTTAGGTAGCCGGAGGTGCCGTCCTTGAAATACAGCATTCCCGGAGTTCCGGTGTTGTGTCCGGTGATCGTCAGGGTGGTCAGCCCTGTCCAGCCGGACAGGTCAGAGTCCATCAGGACGCTGTGCCCTGCGGAGATGACGACAGCGTCACCGTCAGCCGGTGCGCCGCCTGATCCAGACCCGCCTGACCATATTGACCCAGACCAGTTTCCGCTGCTGGTTGTTGTAGCCGTTGCCATACATCACTTCTCCCTTCCCATAATCAGGATGCACATCATTACGACGCCGAAGAAGCAGCCGAGCATGAGGCCAACGAGAAGGCCCGCATAGAACATCATGCAAGCGTGAATAAGCTCGCCCCGAAGTCCACGGTGAAGCTCTCGCCGTCGTTGACCGTGATGGAGCTGCCGTAGTCGTACCAGCAGATCAGGGGGTCCGCCGGGGACGTCGGGGTGTCGTTGTAGATGATGGCATACCGGAACGGCCCGAAGGAGCCGCCTGAGGCCGTGAACGTCACGTCCTGCGCGGTCACGGTGGCCGTGCCGCCCGTCTCCGAGCAGTCGTTCTGGATGTCCGCCCCGCCCGCCGGGTAGCCGTTCTGGGCCGTGATCTCGGCGAGATCGGCCTTGACCGTGTGCGATGATGCACTCGGCGAAGTGTTCGACAGGTACACCTTGAGCGTATGACCCGCCGCGTGGAGCTGATGGGTTCCCTTACATAACTGCTCGACGAAATCCTGGAATTTGTTGAAGCTCGCCATGATGTCCTCCTGTGGGGCAGATCGATTAATCCAGCGTTACGTATTCACGCTCGGGAGCCCCGGTGTAGAGCCTGAAGTTCGTAACCTTGGCCGGACCGTATATATATACGCTTGGCGTGTAGGCGTATATCTGGCAAAGATCATTCGGCCTCCATCCGGAGATGTCTTCCGAGTAAGTCTCGGGAGTTGTGGATGTGGTATTCCTGGCCGTACCGACGGCAACCCCGTTGCGGTATACACGGCCGTAGGCATTGCCCAATCCGGACGCAAGAGCAAAACTGACCCGCAGTGTCCCGGTGCGGGTTACGACGATCTCCTTGACCTTCGTGTAGGATGTCTCCGCTGTCGTTTTTTCTGAATCGCTTCCGATAATGAAGTAATTTCCGGCCGTATAGGCGCCGATCTTCGCCCGCGTGACAGTGCCGTCGGCGATATCCGCGCCGGCGATCGCGCCAGCCTGGAATTTCCCGGAGGGGATGCTGCCCGCGGTGATCTTGGAGCCCCCGACGCTGGTCACCTTCGCATCCGTCACGGCGCCGGAGGCGAGGGAATCGGTCCCCACCTTGCCCGCTGCGACCCGGTCGTTGCCGAAGTCGTAGATCTCGAGCCAGGCGTTGTTGGCCGCGTTGCGGAGCTTCAGCAGGTTGTTCGTCGTGTCGTACCAGAGCATCCCCGCGACGGGGTTCGACGGGGCGGAGGTCCCGCTGAAGCTGCTCTTCAGGCAGGCGAAATTGTTCTCGATGTTGCCGAGATCCGTCTGCCCGACATGGCTGGCGTCAAAGCAATCGTCCGTGAAGTTCTGCGCCATCTCATCCTCCCGTCTCGGCCCTGATCTGGGCGATAACCGCCTCGATCTCGCCGCGGGCCGCGTCTTTCTCCTCGATCCGGGCCTTGACCGCTTCGGCCTTCGCCTTCAGGGCGGCCGCAAAGCCGCCTTTCTTGTCCGGGTCATAGGTGCAGCTGAAGGTCTCCAGGATCTTTCCCGACTTGGAGTCGACCAGCTGCACATAGGCGGTGTAGACCTTGCCGGTTTTGGTTACCGTGTCCAGCCTGATATCCATGGCCATTGATCACCTCACTGCCAGTAGGCCGCCTTCATGTTCAGTTTGTACAGATACAGGACGGAATCCTGCGTGGGGTCCGTCAGCGTGATCTCGACCTGTACGTAGCGGCCTGTGATCTCGGGCGCGAGCAGCTCGAAGAAGGACGCCTCGTTCGTGAGCGATCCGGACGAATCCCCCCATTTGAGCTTCGCCCGGAGCTGCCCGGCGATGGTGGCGGCGAAGATCTCGTACCACCGCTTGGTCGAGATCCCGATGTCCGCCCAGGTCGTGCCGCCGGGCAGGATCCCGCCCCACGTCTGGTTCGAGGCGACGAAGGCCGTCAGAAAGTCCCCCCAGACACGCACCGTCTTGATCGAGCCCAGGTCGTATTCCGGGGACGTCCACGTCCCCGTGAGAACTCCGCCCGTGTGGGAGCACCGCAGCGCATCCTGGCTGTTGTACGTCGCATGCTCGGTGTTGGAGTGCGTACCCGTCGTGAAATCCCAGGACCAGGTGTTCTTGTCCTCGTAGCCCGCCGGGTAGCGCACGGTGCACTTGGCCGAGCGCTTCGTGTTCGCGTACTGCCCCCGGTTGTCCATGGGCGCGAGCCACCAGGTGAAGGTGCCCGGCCGCACGCCGGAGAACCGGATCAGGGGGGCCTTGCAGAACCCCATGAGCAGGGCGCCCTGCCAGCCGTCGCCTATCCGCAGCTCGTAGCCCTCGATGTCCGGCTCGGAGAGGGCCTCGCCGATGATCGACACCGTGTCGGCGGAGGCGACGGCCGTGATGGGTGTCATGTCCGAGGGCAGGGACGTTTTGCCCTGGATCATGCGGGACACGGTATAGCTGCCCTCGAGGGGCTCCTTCGTCTCGAAGATGCTCACCGAGCGCATCCGGCAGTAGTAGGTCTGCCCCTCCTCGACGGGGTCCAGCTGGAAATCCGTGGTGGCCACGGTCATGAATTTCCAGTCGCCCGTCTCGCCGATCCGGAGCCAGATCTCCGCGTGCTTCCAGAACGGGTAGGCCTGGGGATCGGGCGGGTCGAAATCGATCTTCCAGCGTGTCCAGGAGCGGCCGCGATAGTTGTAGACCTCCTCGGCATCGGAGACGTTGCGCACCGCCGGCACGGCCGCCAGGGGCGAGGGCAGCGTGGTGTCGCGCCAGGAGTGAGAGGCCAGATCGTAGACGTCGTCATAAAACGAGGTGTACTCCTCCTGCAGCGACAGCGCGCAGGAGCCGTCCATGCCGATCCGGACGGCGGCAACGCGGAAGTACTTGTTCGACCATCCCGGCTTGCTGTGCGTGAACTGGACCACGTCGCAGGGCTCGAGGGCGGCGCAGCGCGACCGGGCCTGGAACGCCACCTCCTTGTTGAGCCGCCGGCGCTCGAGCAGGTAGTTTGCCATCTTGACGACGCTGGCCTGTCCGCCCGCCGCGGTCAGGTCCACGCTGTCCTCTCGGTAGCCCTCCGAGGCCACCGCGTCCCTGTCGGGCAGCACGTGGTCGTCCACCTGGTAGCGCTTCTCCGGGTTGAGGAACTTGCAGCGCAGGGCCGTGGGCGTATCGAACACGTCGGCCTCGGCGATCTGCAGGGTGGTGCGCCCTCCCTGGATCACGACGTCGTCCTCGGTGAGGGTCATCACGGAGGACTCGTAGCCCAGGTCGCGGTAGCGCAGCTTGAAGAGGTTCTCCGAATAGATCAGCTCGCCCCGGAAGGCGGCCAGCAGCAGGGCGATGTTGTCGGTCACGGCCTGGTTCTGGCCGATGCTGGCCGCGACCGTCCAGCCCTTCGTCTCGCAGTAGGTCGCCGTGCCGCCGAAGGACGTGTCGCTGAGGCGGGCCGGGGCGATGCCCATGCCGCCCCGCTGGGCGCTGCGGATGACCATGTCGCGCACGGCCAGGGCCGGGTTGTCCGACCAGGCCGTGGAGGCCGTGCGGGGGTCGTAGACCTCGAGGCCCCGGACTTCCACGGTGATCTCGCCCGGCGGCCCCTGGAACTTGTCCTGGTTGTACTTCAGGCGCAGGTAGAGGTAGGCCGTGTTGCGCAGGGGGTTCGTCCAGTTGATGTCGACGTCGTGCAGCGTGGAGCAGACGGATTGGTCGGCCGTCCCGGCGAAGAATTCATAGTGGACGTTGCCGCTTCCGTACTCTGTCCAGAGCTTGCCGTCGATCCAGATCTGGTCCACCCCGTCCACCTGGACGATCCCGTCGATGGGCCCCTCGCCGATGACGCCGACGAGGTGCAGGTAGTCGTTGCGGTCGCCCGTGGTGCCCACGTAGACGTGGTTGAGCCCCACCCGCACCCGGCCGTAGATCAGCGGGATCTCCGCCTGGCTGGACTTGGAGTTGATCAAGTGCCCCCGCGATCGCTCCTCCAGCGCCCGGCGCTGCTGCTCGGCGCGGTTCTTCGCCCGCTCGGCCTCGGCGAACCCGGAGATCACGCTCGAAACCGTGGCAAAGATGGACACCAGGATGAATCCTTCAAGCCCCATGGAACCTCCGCGCCGCGACGACGCGCATCTTTCGCGACAGGTTGAACGCCCGCACGCCCGTCTTCGGCGTCGAGGTCACGGCCACGTCATTGCCGCAGTATACGGCCAGCGTCTCGGCAAGCCCCGCAAAATCCACCAGGATCAGGTCCCCGGGCAGGATGTAGCCCGGCTCCACGGCCTCGCCCACGGTCCCCATCATCTTCCGCACCAGGGCGTCCGCCGCGGCCCGGTCCCGTTTCGCCCACTCCACGTAGCCGGCGCTTTGCACGCTCCAGCCCGCGTATTCGTCGGGCACGTCCATGCCGAGAGCCCGCAGGACGGCCCAGCAGAGGCCGACGCAGTCGTAGCCGTCGGGGCCCGTCCCGCCCGGGCGGAAGGGCTTGTCGACGAAGGGGGCCAGGACATCGGCGAACTTCATCTCGGGATCCTCCCCCACCAGATCTGTTGCTCCATGATGGACGGCAGGAACTCGAACCCGCCGAATTGCAGCGAGTTGCCCAGCGTCTCGCACCGCTCCAGGCTCTGATCGCACCAAGAGGCCGCTCCCGCATAGCCGCACTCGGTTCCCCGGAACACCCAGGGGCACGTGGACTGCGCAATGCGCAGCGTCTTCTGGTTCCACAGGACCATTTCGTTGACGATCCGGATCTCCATGTCCGGCTCCACGCCCCGCCAGCCGCCGATGAAGCCCCGGAAGACCTCCTCGGCCAGAATCGTGTGGTCCGTCTTGATGACGCCGTAATAGAGGATGGCCGTTTTCTTCCGGACGTTCTCGCCCAGGAACAGCGCCGTGATCACCGAGTCGGCATCGTCGATCGTCACCGTGAGCCGCTCCACGCTCATGGCGATGGCCGAGGCGATGTCGGCGCTCCGGAAGGCGCGGGGCTCGAAGTTCTTGCTGTCGTGGCGGATGACGCGGTCCCTGTCCGTGTAGTACACCGGAGTGGAGAGCTGCAGCTCCAGCAGCCAGAAGGGGCTGAGCGTCTCGGCGGCCAGGGCCGCGGCCATGTCGGCGTCGAAGTTCTTCATCAGTTTCCCTTGAGGCCCTTCAGCTCCAGGCCCGTGCGGTAGAGCCCGTTGGCCAGGTACTCCTTCGTCATGCTGTCTTCCTTGAACCGGCAGCGGATCCGCAGGAACCCCGTCAGGTCGCAGGAGACGATCGCCCCGGACGAAGGTGGAGACGTGAACTGCACCCGGTCCGCGCTCTCGGCGCCGCCTCCGGTCAGGATCGAGTAGCCCGTGGACTGCAACGCGAAATCCAGGTAGATCGCCTGGGCCGACGTGGACTTGCCCTGCAAATCGAAGGTTGCGGTCACCCCGTCTCCGACGCCCACATAGAGCCCCTTGTACGTGTCCGTGTAGGGCACGTAGAAGTAGAAGGCCTCGTAGGCCCCCTTGCGCGCCTGGTAGAACTCCCAGACCTTCAGAAAGTCGGCCTTCGAGAGCCGGTCGGCCTTCAGCGTCACGTCGAAGACCGCGAAGTCCTCCTTCTTCATCCGCTGCTCCCAGCCGCCCTCGAAGGAGGTGACGACGGTGCGCCACCGGGGGGCGATCTGCAGGGGGTAGGAGAGTTTCACGTCGTCGGGAAATATCGCCATGTCAGTTCCCCATGAACGCCTTCCAGTGCTTCAGTTTGCCGTCTTTCATCTCGGACGACACGGTCTGCGTGATGGCCTGCGGGTTGCGCCGACAGACGTCGTGGAAGCTCTGGGTGTCGATCGCATGGATGATGAAGACCGTCTGGTTGCCGCCGCCGCCCGAGCCCTTGACGCCCAGTTCGCCCGTGGCCGTGCGGCCCAGGGGCATGACGGCCTCGGGCCCTTCCTCGGCCATGAGCCCCATGCCGTTGGCCATGCGAAATACCGTGGGCCGGTCGAAGACGCCGCCCGAGGCGAAGGGCACCAATCGGCCGGAACGAAGAACTCCACCGTCAGAAAAAAACATCCCGGATGCGCCCCCGAACAGTGAAAAAAGATCGAGGGACTCGGCGCCGGATAAGATGTTTCCCATTCCTCCGAAAATGCTGCCGAGGCCCCCGCCGCCGCCGGCGGATCCCTTGAGGCTCTCCATCATCATCTGAGCCAGCGTATCGGACCAGGCGCGGGCCATGGAATGGCAGAAGGAAAGCCACACGTCCTCGAGGCTGTCCACCTGCCCCGTGAAGGCGGCAAAGAACCCATCGGAGAACGCCTGCTCCATGCCGCGGGCCGTCTGCTCGGACAGCGTGCGGCCGCGGCGGAAGGAACCCTCGATCTCGCTGAAGTACTTCCGCGCCCCCGCGTCGAGCCCCTCGGAAAAGCTTCCCGAGAACTCCTTCATGCGCAGAATGCGCATCTCTTCGACCTCGAGCAGTTGCTTCGAGATCTCCCTGTGCTCCAGCGCCAGCTTGAGGATCTCGCGCT
>WBZO01004012.1_pt1 | contig 16323 bp, 15 predicted proteins | sample 5204261 | NCBI WGS metagenome assembly WBZO01 (sample SAMN12412400, study PRJNA552823) | activated sludge metagenome | isolation source: activated sludge from anammox sidestream of wastewater treatment plant... | place: USA: North Carolina | collected 2017-09 | reverse complement strand
ATTCGTATGCCGCGGGTAACGCCGCCCGCGGATGGCGTCGGCGCCGGGCGACCCACCCTGGCCGAGCACGGCAAACGCCAGCAGCGCAGCGACCGCCAGCCTGGCGAGCTTGCGTGTCATCCGCTGATGATAGCGACGCCGTGCGGGCCGGCGCTACCGCCAGGCGTGGCGCGCGTCGTGTGCGCCGAGACGGCCGCTATTTGACCTGGGTGCTCCAGTCCAACCCGACCTGCTCGATGGTGTATCGCAGCTCGTCGGGGGCCGCGGGGTTGTATTTCTCGGAGATGTGGTACATGAGGATGGCGATTTCGTTCGTGTGGTTCCGCCAGCCGTGCAGGGTGCCGGGCGGGATGCGGAGGACCTTGCCGTCCCATTCGGACATCGACACGAACGTCCCCTCGAAGCTGCCGTCCTCGCCCTGGAGTGCGAGGCCCACCTTCAGTGCCCCCTTGATCACGAACCACTCGTCGTACTGGCGCTCGTGCGCGTGCCATGCCGTGACGACCCCGGGGTAGGCGTAGGTGATGTTGATGTCACCCGTGACGGTACCGAAGATGTCGGCGAACCGCCGGCCGCGGTCGTCGTCGTAGCGACGCGCCACGTCGCGCAACTCCGCATACCTGGCGGCGGCATTATAGTGCAGCAGGTTACCGCGGACGGAGTCGTCCATGCTTGCTCCTCGTACGCCCTGGGGCGTGGTGGTCAGGCGGCGGCGTCGAGCGCCCAGTCCGCATGGAGATCGTAGCCCTTCGCGGCCAGGTAACGCGCGAGCGCCTGCTCGATCCGCGGCATCTCGACACCGATCGCCGGCAGCCGTGTGCTTCCGAGCACGGAATACGCGGGCCGCGGGGCCTTGGCGCCGAACTCGCGCGAGCTGGTCGGCGCCAGGTCGGGATCGAGCCCCGTCGCGTCGAAGATCATGCGCGCGAAGTGGTACCACGAGAGGCCGCCCCGGTTGGTCGCGTGGTAGATGCCAAAAGCATCGGACTGCACGATCTGACGGATGGCAACGGCGAGGTCGTTCGTCGAGGTCTGGGCCAGCGCCTCGTCGGCGACGACGCGGATCGGCCGGCCCTCCTTCGCAAGCCGGATCATCAGCTCGATGAAGTTGCCGCCCTTCCCACTCGCGCCGGCTACACCGAACAGGCCCGAGGCCCGGACGATGTAGTGCTGCGAGTTCGCCTGCGCGACCAGCATCTCGCCGGCGAGCTTCGAGGCGCCGTAGACGTTCAGCGGTCGGGCGACGCAGCGCTCGGTGTAGGGGGCGCTGCTATGGCCATCGAACACGTAGTCGGTGCTCACGAACACGATCGGTGCGCCCACGGCAGCGGCCGCCCGCGCGACGTTCAGCGCGCCCTCGGCGTTCACCGCGAACGTGCGCTCGACCTCGGACTCGCATTCGTCGACACGATGGTACGCGGCCGTGTTCACCACCAGGTCGGGGCGCTCGGCCTCGATCGCCTCGCGTACCGCCGCGGCGTCGCACACATCGACCTCGCTGTGGTTCAGGGGAACGACGTCGTCGTCACGCCACACCCGGATGATGTCCTGGCCGAGCTGGCCACGGGCCCCGATGAGGACTGCCTTCATTAGTACACGCTCTCGAAGGGTTTGAGGGTGGGGAACACGGATTCGAGGATGCTCATCCAGCGGATGTTGTAGTAGTACGGGTTGTCGAAGTCGGTCATCCCCTTCTGGTCGATCATGTCGAGCATCGACTCGATCGACTGGGTGACACTGACGCCTGGTGTAAACCCGAGGCGATCGGTGAGCTTGCGGTTCGAGCAGCGATAGTCGCGGTTGATCGCGGGCATCGGCGCTTCCTCGAGCTCGATGCGGTCGCGCCGGAGCTGAACCGAGCCGGCGACGAGCATCGCCAGCTCCCGGATCTGGTAGTTCGTGTACACCACGTTGAAGACCTGCCCGGCCACCAGCTCGTCCGGCGCCTCGAGCGCGGCGATGTGCGCCCTGCACACGTCCTCGACCGCGACGAGCGGACGGTGCATCCAGCCGCCGCCGTGCAGCTTCAGCCGCCCGCCCCGCAGCGCATCCTTCACGAACGTGTTCACCACCAGGTCAAAGCGCATCCGCGGGCTGGGGCCATAGACGGTGCCCTGCCGGAACACCACCGGGTGGAAGTTGGGGCCGGTTAGCTTGCGGATCTTCGCCTCGGAGTAGAACTTCGACTGCGCATAGGCCCCCCGCGGGTTGAGGACCGCCGCCTCGTCGTGCGTGAAGTCGGTCGCGAGTCCGTCGTAGACCGAGCAGCTCGAGCCGAATGTCATCCGCGCGATGCCCTTGCGGAGACATGCCTCGGCCAGCCTCTCCGACGCGACGGCGTTCATCTGCCAGTTCGCGTCGGGGTTGTACTCGGCCGTTGGGTCGTTCGAGAGGCCGGCCATGTGGATCACGGCATCGATGCCGTCGAGCCACCGGTCGTCGAAGTGACGGATGTCGCCCAGGATGACCTCGGCCGACTCGCGGCACTCGCGCAACGGCTCCTCGCCCCAGAACAGGCGGTCCAGGATGCGAACCTCGTAGCCCTGCTGCAGGAGCATGCGCACGAGGACGCTGCCGATGTATCCACCGCCGCCGGTCACGAAGACCCGCCGGACCGTCTGTTGCACCATGTCGCGACAACTCCACTCCCTGGTAGTGAGGCCAGCCGGCGGCGTGACCGCGGGAACCTCTTTCCACGCTAGGGAATAGAGCTCGGAGCCGAGTATCGGGGGATCACTGAACTTGCTGTGTCAGGTGCGTTGCGGTGAGGCAGCGGGCGGCCGGGCGGCGAGGAACAACAGACCGCTCGCGAGCACGATGGCGGCGTACAGGGCCATCGCCACCTGGTACGAGCCCGTGGCGTCGAAAATCACGCCGCCGAGGATCGGCCCGGCGAGCATCGCCGACGACGTAAGCTCCGTGAACCCCAGCAGCGCACCCAGGTGCCTGCTGCCGTAGTAGCGCGCCAGCATCAGCGGCGGCACGATCGGGCTCCCGCCCGACCCCACCGCGAAGAACAGGAAGAACACCACCAGCGCAAGCGGCGCCGCGGAGAACGAGAGCGTGACATACCCGGCGCAGAGGCAACAACTCAGCAGGAAGATGAAGACACGCGGCGACGGAAAGCGATCGAACACGAAGCCCGAAGCTCCCCGCGCGATCGCCGCGCCCAGCGTCGAGACCCCGAGCAGGGTCGCGGCCACGCCGGCGTGGTAGCCCTCGGACTCGAAAAACGGCTGGGCATGCACCCCATAGGAGACCTGCGAGATCCAGAGCAGCAGGATCGCGAGGTTGAGTATCCAGAAGGTGCGGTCGCTCATCGCGTCGCGCAGCGTCCACGAGACACGGGACGCCTCGGCACCCCGGGCGGCCGTCACCTCGCCAGCCGGCACGCCATCGGGCTCGAGGCCGCGGTCGGAGGGGCGGTCGCGCAACACCAGCAGGGCAAGCGGCGCGACCGTCAGGAAGAGGATCAACCCCGACGCGACATACGCAGGCCGCCAGCCCAGCGTCTGCACCAGGAAGGTGATCAGCGGCGCGAAGATGACGCCACCCAGCCCGTAGCCCGCCGTGCTCAGCCCGACCGCCTTGCCACGGTCGCGCAGGAACCAGCGGTTCATCAGCGTGCTGAACGGGATGTACGTCGTCCAGATGCGGAAGAAGTTCGAGACGAAGTAGAGCGCGTAGAATTGCCAGATCTCCTGTACCTGGCTCAGCGACGCGAAACACAGCCCCGTCATCGTCGCGCCGAACAGCACCCCGAACCGGATCGAGAAACGATCGACCCAGAGGCCGACCAGGGGCGCCCCGAGCGCGAGCGAGAGGAACGCGAGGCTCGGCGCGGTCGCGACCTCGGCGCGTGACCAGCCGAACTCCTTCTCCAGCTCCGGTACGAACGCACCGAACGACCACTGCTGGACGCCACTGCTCGTCGCGAGACATACGACCGACGCCGCGACGACCCACCATCCGTAGAACACCCTGCCGGTGCGCGCACGGACAGCGGCCGCGGCGCCGCTCACGGCTGCGTTCCCTGCGCGGTGCGCGGCGGGCGTGGCGGCGCCGCGAATGCGTACACCACGGCGGCCAGGACGAGCGAGCCGGCGTAGAACAGGAGCGCGGGGCCGTATTCGCCCGTCCGATCGAAGATGACCCCGCCAAGGATCGGCCCGATGAAGACCCCGCCGACGTTCAGCACCTCGTTGATGCCCGTGATCCGGCCGAGCGCCCGCGTCCCGAAGTACCGGGCACGGATCAGCGTCTCGCCCATCGGCAGCACCGCCTGGCCGAAGCCGTAGAACACCACGAACGCCGCGAGACCCGCCACGTCGGTGCTTAGCATGACCGCCGCGATGCCGACACCCAGCGCGAGCGACGGCACGCTCATGAGCAGGCGCACCTGCGACACCCGGTCGACGAAGAAGAGCATCGTGGCCCGGATCACGAGTTGCACGAACGCGACCACCGCCAGGATGCGCGCCGCCGCTTCGATCGAGAAGCCACGCGACTCGAAGAACGGGGCCTGGTGCGGCACGAACGAATCGCTGCCCATGTACATAAACAGGAAGCCGATGGTCACGACCCAGAAGGCGCGCGTGCGGAGGGCCTGGCCCGCGGTGAACTCGTGCTGTGCGTGGTGCACCCGCACGGCAGCGGCCGGCGCCTCGCCGCCGTCCTGCTGGAGCCCCATGCTCTCCGGGCGTTCGCGCACGAGCAGCAGCGTAATCGGGATGAAGACCGCTGGCACGACGACCGCGGTGAGCACGAATCCCGTCTGCCACCCCAACCGCTCGATCACTGCCGCCAGGTACGGTAGCACGATGATGTTGCCGATCGGCACGCCGGCGGTGACGATGCCGAGGGCCATCCCCCGCCGGCGGTTGAACCACCGCGCCGCCAGGATGGTCGCCGGTATCCAGGCGATCCACGTGCGCCAGAACGCCACGAATCCCCAGTACACGTACCACTGCCAGAGCCGCGTGGTCGTGGCAAGCGCGACGAACCCGACAGCAGTGAGCACCGTGCCGATGAGCATGGCGCTCCGGGCGCCGCGGTGGTCGATCCACCAGCCGACGCAGGGCGCCGACGTTGCGAACAGCAGCATCGTGATCACGGCTGCGACCGAGGTCTGCGTCCGCGTCCAGCCGAACTCGGCCTCGATCGGGGTGACGTAGAACGTGAACGAGTTCCACGTGAACGCCGGTCCGATCGTCATGACCAGCGTGAGCGCGGCGAGGAGCCACCAGCCGTAGAACACACGCGGGCCGCCGGCCACCGCGACCGCGGGCGCCGCTGGTGCGGGTGCCGCCTGCAGGGCCGGCAGCGCCTCGGGCGGGATCGGCGGCACATAGATCGAGGCGGCGACATCCTGCCCGCCGCGCCGCAGTCGTCGTAGCGCGAGCAGCGACACCGCGGCCCCCGACGCGGCGCCTCCGACCGCCGCCGCCGCCAGCGCCACGGCCGACCTCGCGTTTGTCACCCGGTCCAGCAATCGCACGCAGGCTAGGTTATGCGTACGGGCGGCGACGCCAAAGGGGAGCGCCGCACCCGGCGCTCCCCTCGTTCACGCGGCTCGTTCGCTACCAGGTGCGGTAGACGAGGTCTCCCGACGGCAGGTAGAGGATGACGACCCCAGCCGTGTCGGTGGTGAGTGCCCCGCCGGCGCTGATGTTCTGGGAGAACTGCCCATTGGCCGCGATCTGACCGTAGTAGGTCTTGTAGGGGTTCGCCTCGTACATCGCGTAGGGCATGTTCGCCGGACCTCTACCCGAGACGGTCTTCGCGGTGCGCTTCAGCCGCGCCGTCAACCGGGGCAGCTTCAGCCTGACGTCCTGTTCGCTGGCCATGGTCACCGTCATCAACGGCCGCAGGGCCACGGCCGCGAGTCCGTTCGTCAGGTCGTCGTCCCAGTCGCCGTCCCAGTTGACTTTGATCGGCATCTTGAAGATCTGACGGCCACCGCGGTTCTTCACGGTCACCGTCCCCGGCCCCGGTGTACCGCTGCCGCCGATATCCGTGAAGTCGAGGTAGCCGTAGATGTACGGCATGTTCGTGGAGAACGTCACGTAGTTCGACGACCCCGGGTAGACGTACTTCACCGAGAGACTGTCGTTACCGACCAGGTTGACGAAGGCCGTGTAGTCGACGGAGAAGACGCCCTGCCCGTTCGCGATCACCGCCAGCGGGTACTGGACGCTGTTCGAGCCCGAGGCGTTGTAGGTGTAATGCGTGGCGGTCACGATAACGGGCCCGTTCTTCGGTGCGCGGCCCTTCACCACATCGGTCTTGCGGTTGCCGGCCAGGTTGAGCGCCGGGACCTTCAGGTTGAGGACCGCGCTGCCCGCCTTCAGCCTCACCCGATAGCCGGGGAGGACGCTGTTATACACGTAACCCTCGAAGTACATGCTGTAGTACCCGGCCGAGTCACTCTTGTCGCGACTTCGCGCGATCACCGCGCCGTTCGCGTCGAGGAGCGTGCCCTGGACGACGGTGTTGATCGGCCCCTGGCCGCTCACGTACGAGCTACCTACGCTGAAGTTGGCGACGATTGCCTCGCTCCCGGCCGTCATACCCGAGGCCGCGGCCATCGCCTGCAGCCTGGCCGCGTGGGCGCGCCCCGTCGCCCGGGTCAGCGGCGCGACCTCGGCGCCGAAGAAGCGCCGGAGCGCCCGGAGGCTTGCGGACGTGCCTTCGACCACCGCGGTGCCGTCGCCCGCGTTGGTCACATACTCCCCGATTGCGCCGGTTTCGCGGAGGAAACGCAGCAGCGGCTCGGCCTCGTGCACGCGGGCGGCATTGGCGGCGGCAACGTCGCGCGCCCCGGGGGCACCCGTGAGCGAGATGAGGAAGCGGGTTGGGTCACTGGTGCGCGCGAGCGCTCCGCCATCGGTTGCGGGGCCACTCGACCCCCCGGCGAGCAGAACGAGAGCCAGTACCAGGGCGATTGCTGCACGCTTGATCATTGGATTGCCTCCTGCGGCGGTGTCTTTCCACTCGTTGCGACTGGCCGCCATCGTCGCGGCCCCAGCCCTCTATTCCACGAAACGATACACCCGGTCACCCGACGGCGTGCGGAAGATCACCACGGCCCGTGTGCTTGAGGTGATCGAACTCCCGTCCGAGAGGTCGACAGCATACCGCCCGGCCTTGTCGACCTGCCCGAAGTGCGTCCAGAAGGGGTTCTGTGTCAGGACCTGGAGGGACTGCTTTGGTGGCCCCACGCCCGACACCTGCTCGGCGCTAACGTCGAGAATCGCCGTGCTCTTCGGGAGCTTCACGCTGACGCCCGGCAACTCCGCGGTCAGCGTCATGCGCGGACGGAGTGTCGTGCTCGAAAGGCCATCGCTCAGCACGAGACGGAACTGCCCGTCGAGCGCCGGCCGGACGCTCGCCGTGAACAGGGGTTTGTTGAGGCGGCTCTTCACCGTGACCTTCACGTTCTGGGCGGGGTTGCCGTAGCCGCTCACCTCGGCGCGATCCATGAAGGCGTTGATGTACGGGACCGTCCCGCGGACGGTGACCGAGTTGTCGGTACCCCTGAACTCATACCGGGCGGCGACCGCATCGCCACCCGCGAGGTCGAGGAATGCCGTGAGGTCGAAGGCGAACTTGCCGGTGGAGTCGGTGTTGGCCGCCGTCTCGAAGTTCTTCTGATCGACGCCGCTGGCGGTCCAGTCGAAGTGGCTGACGTTGATGATGACACCCGCGCGGCGCGGCCCCTGCCCACCCACGACATCGGACACGCGGTTACTGGTGATGCGCAACGACACGATCCTGAGGGCGAGCTTGCGCGCCCCCGCCTCGATGCGAACGACGTAGCCGGGGTACATCGGGATGTGGTCATAGCGTCCGAAGAAGAGCGTGTAACTGCCGTCCTTCGAGTCGTCGACCGCCCGCGCGAGGAAGTTGCCCTTGGCGTCGTAGAGCTTCCCGACCACCGTCTTCTTGTCAGGGGCCGAGCCGAAGACGGACGAGTCGCCGATCGTCGCGTTGGCGGTGAGACTCGCGGGTCCGCCGCTGACTGCGACCGCCGCGACGGGCGGACCGAAGCGCGCGGCCTGGGCAGCTCGGCCGGCCGGGCTATTCGGCAACAGTCCCGTCCGCAGCTCGCGCGCGATCGCTGCGAGGCTCGAGGCCCTCCCCCGGAGCAGCACAAGGCCATCGCCGGGATGCGCCTCGTAGGCCGCCAGCCGGCCACTCCCCACGTAGTAGTCGAGCACGGGCTGGAGCAGCGCGAGCCGCCTCGTGGCCACCTGTGCGACGCGGTCCTGGGGTGTGGCGGGGCGCGGGGGCAGCAGCGAGAGGATACGGCTGGTGTCCCCGGCGGAACGCGGACCTCCGGTGGCCTGCAACCTTCCGGCGGCTAGCAGCATACCGGCCAGGAGCACTCCGGTGAGCGCGATCCGCGCGCGGCCGTGCATCGGCTGGGCCCTCCCCTTATTTACGTCAAGCAGTTACGTCAACCAGCGTACTCGACTCTGGCCCCAAACAGGCATATCGTCCCGCGACGCCACTTCGATGCGGCTACCCGCACCGGTTGTAGCCGCAGCTCCGGCACACCAGGCACCCCTCGGCATAGGCGAGTATGGACCCGCACTCGGGGCACCCCAGTCCGTCGGAGTCGGTCGGCAGCGGCAACTGGACGCCGGACCCGTCGGTGTCCCCGGGACCAAAGCGGAGCTCCATCCAGCGGAAGAGGTAGTCCACGAGCGAGGTCGCCGTCGGGATCTCGCGGTTGCCGGTCAGGCCATAGGGCTCGAAGCGCGTGTTCCGCAGCTTTGCGGCGAGCGTTTCGATCGGCACGCCATACTGCAGGGCATAGGACGTGAGCATCGCGACCGTATCCATCAGGCCCGAGACCGTCGACCCCTCCTTCGATATCTTGACGAAGACCTCGCCGGGCTTGCCGTCGGCGTACAACCCCACGGTGATGTACCCCTCCTGCTCGCCGACCCGGAACTTGTGCGTGAGCGACTGGCGCTCGTCGGGCAGCCGGCGGCGCGACGGCTCGTGCGCCGATGCGGTCGCCACGCTGGCGCCGAGCGTCTCCTTCACGTGGAGCAGCACCTGCTGATCGCGCGAGCCGTCGCGATAGATGGTGATGCCCTTGCACCCCTCGCGATACGCCTCGAGGTAGGCCTCCGCCACGTCGTCGACCGTCGCCTCGCCCGGGAAGTTGATGGTCTTGCTGATCGCGTTATCGACGACCCGCTGGAACGCCGCCTGCATCTTGAGGTGCCCGGCCGGCGCGATGTCGTGCGCGGTGACGTAGACCTCCTTCGCCCACGCGGGCACGCCCGCCTGCTCCGCGAGCGGTTCGCCCGATGCCAGCGCCTCCATCAGGCCCTCGCTATACCACCCCTCGGCTCGCGCGGCCTCGACGAACCCTGCGTTTGCCTCGGTCATGCGCACGGCCCGGTCGGGGTGCTGAGGGTCGAGGAAGTGCTGCCGCGTGAACGCGAGCGCGAAGGCGGGCTCGATGCCCCCCGAGCAGCCCGCAAGGATGCTCAGCGTCCCCGTCGGCGCGATCGTCGTCCGGGTGGCGTTGCGGAAGCGCCGACCGGCGCCCGGCACGGCATACGCTGACGCGGGGTCGTAGATGCTGCCCTCCCACGCCGGGAACGCCCCGCGCTCGGCACCGAGCGCTTCCGAGGCGTCGTCGGCCTTCTCCTGGATAAATGCCATCAGGCGCTCCGCCAGTCGCAGCGCCTCCTCGGAGTCGTAGGGGATGTGCAGCGCGAACAGCAGATCGGCCCAGCCCATGACGCCGAGACCAATGCGCCGCGTCTTCAGCGTCATCTCCTCGATCGGCGCGATGGGATAGCGGTTCATATCGATGACGTCGTCGAGGAAGCGCGTCGCCAGCGTCACCGTCTCGCCAAGTCCATCCCAGTCGATCTGCCTCGTCGTGCCGTCGACCAGGGCGAAACGCGCGACGTTGATCGACCCGAGGTTGCACGACTCGTACGGCAACAGGGGCTGCTCGCCGCAGGGGTTCGTGGCCTCGATCTGCCCGAGGGCAGGCGTGGGATTCGAGCGACTCGCGTTGATCCGGTCGATGAACACCAGGCCGGGGTCGCCGTTGAGCCAGGCGTTCTCCACCAGCATCCGGAAGATGCGCCGCGCGTCCCGCCGTCCGACGACCGCGCCCGTATGCGGGTTCACCAGCTCGTAGTCGCCGCCACGCTCGACGGCCTGCAGGAAGCCATCGGTGGCCGCGACCGAGATGTTGAAGTTGGTGAGCGTGGTCATATCGGCCTTCACCGTGATGAACCGCTCGATGTCGGGGTGGGTGACGTGGAGGATGGCCATGTTGGCCCCTCGCCGGGTGCCCCCCTGCTTGATCGCTTCCGTCGCGGCGTCGAATACCTTCATGAACGAGACCGGCCCCGAGGCGACCCCGGCCGTCGTGGCGACCAGGTCGCCCTCGGGCCGCAGCCGGCTGAACGCGAACCCGGTGCCGCCGCCGCTCTTATGGATCAACGCCGTCTGCTTGATCGACTCGAAGATGCCCTCGATCGAGTCCTCGACCGGCAGGACGAAGCAGGCGGAAAGCTGCTGCAGCGGGCGGCCCGCGTTGCCGAGCGTCGGCGAATTCGGCAGGAACCGCAGCGACGCCATCAGGTCATGGAACCGGAGCGCGGTCGCCCGCACGCCCGCATCGTCGGCGCCATAGCCCCGCTCGGCCTCGGCGATGTTGCTGGCGACTCGCCAGAACAGCTCTTCCGGCGTCTCGATCACGCGTCCCTGCGCATCCCGCGCCAGGTAGCGACGTTCGAGCACCGTGCGCGCGTTGTCGCTCAGCGCCAGGGGGATCGGCTCCTGGATGGTCGTCATCGGTTCCTCCGCGCGTCGCGGCAGGATCGGGCCGCGACAGGCAACCAGTATAGCACCCAATAGAACATCTGTGCGGTTTCCCCACCTCGGCGAGCCAGTCACGTACCGCTACAATGACGGACGCGGCCGGGCGCCGCGGGGAGGCCGGGATGAAAACCGAGTTCTACGAGGCAGATCCGTTCACGATGGCGAAGGACAAGCTCGTGCTTTCCGTGGACACGGACTATCGCTTCGAGAAGCAGGAGGAGTTCTTCATCGACGGCCGCGGCAAGTATCGCGTCGCCTACGTCGTCATTCGCCACGGCCAGGGCGGCTTCTCGCGCGAGATCCTGCTGGTCAAGCTGTAACCGGGAGCGCCGGCGAGGCGGTGCCTACTGCAGTGGGCCGAGCACCAGGTCGTCCTTCACCCGCTCCACCAGCATCGCCGCCGTCTCCGAACAGCCATCGAAGAACCGCACGATGCCCTGACGGCCGACGTAGAGCGCCGCGCCGACTTCGTTGCCACCGGCCGTCGAGGCGTAAATGATGCCATAGTCGCCGCTCGGATAGTTCGGGTCCCCCGCCCCGCGGACGCGGTAGACGGCGACGAGCGTGTAGGCGCCCGGCGCGGTCCACGCCCGCACCCGCTCGGCCTCGACAGTCGGCGGCCGTTCAAAGAAGCCTTCGCAGGACCCGACCGGCATCACCGTCACCACGTCGCCGGGCGTTTCGTCCGAATCACAGCGCGGCGGCCCACCGAGGCCCGGCATCGCGGCGCAGGGCAGTTCGGCATAGTGGAGCAGGCTCACCAGGTCCGCTGGATTCCCTGACTCCACGGCATCGAGGACTGCATCCACGTAGGCGATCCCGGTGCGATCCGCGCGCACCGTCGGCTCCGGCGTCCGTGTCGGCAGCGTCGGCTCCGGCGTCCGTGTCGCCACCGTCGGCTCCGGCGTCGGCGTCGCCACCGTCGGCTCCGGCGTCCGCGTCGCTGCCGTCGGCTCCGGCGTCCGCGTCGCCACCGTCGGCTCCGGCGTCCGCGTCGCCACCGTTGGCTCCGGCGACGGCGTGGGGGTGTCGCTCCCCCCATTGCAGGCAGCGAGCGCAATCGACGCGAGCGCGATCGCGGCGATCATCACGAGGTGCCTGCGGCTGGCAGCGAGAAGCCTCGTCATGGACGATCGCCTCCCGCCGCGGACAACGCTCTTGCCGAGAACTTCACCACCGCGATGTCGCCCGACCCCGCACTCTTCTGCCCCAGGAAGCCGCCACTCGCCGACCCGACCCCGTACAGGTCACCGCGTTTCGAAACTGCCACCCCAAACCCGTTCCCTTCCGCCGCGAAGAACAACCACTTCCCGTTCCCGTTTGTGTCGTAGGCGCCCACCATGATCGCCCGGTCGCCGTTGCCATCAACGCTCGTCGGCTGGTGCTCCAATCGCGCACTGTTCGTCCACCCCATGGCGTACACCCGGTTCCCAGGCCCGACCGCGATATCCTGGAGGAAGTCCCATTGCAGACCCCGGAGGACGCGCGTCCATACGCGCCCCCCATTCGGGTTGTACTTCGCCAGCAGCATGTCCGGGTTCAGCCGTACCCGCGTGCAACCAAGGTGTGTGCACAAGCGGCCCCAGTTCTCCACAGACCCGGCGATGTAGACAAACCCCGCTTCGTCGATAGCGACCCCTCGTGCCTCATCCTCGCTCTCGAACCCCCACAGCCGGGTCCACTGGTGGCGGCCCCTGGCGTCGAACTTGACCAGCACGGCATCCACGGCGCCCCCGTTCTGCTGACCGTCCAGCTCGGGCTCGTACGTGTCGCCAGCCACGTAGATCGATCCATCCGCCCCGATCGCCACGTCCCTCGCGATCGTCTGCGCGGATGGACCGCCGTAACGCCGGAAGAACAGCCGCTCGCCTTCCGGGGAGTAGCGGGCAACGAACGCAAAGCGACGCGGCGGGCCGATGCGCGCCTCCGTTTCTGAGAGGTCCCGAAGACCGTCGGGCTCGGCCTCGCTGATAGCCGGCTCGCTCGTACGGCCCTTCAGCGGGCGTGACCCTATCGAGCCCACGATGACGATGCTGCCGTCGTCATCAAACGCCACACCCGAGCCCAGCTCGATACCACGGGTCGCAAGCAGTCTCACCCATAGCAGGCGGCCGTCTGCGTCGTATCGGGCCAGCACCGCATCCGTGACGCCCGTGCCGATTTGGCCCGCGAACTCTACGCTCGTGGTAAGCCCGACCAACGCCACTCCACCATCCGGAGCCGCTGCGACTGCGAAGCCGGTGTCTCGATTCTCCCCTCCCAGAAGTCGCAGCCACAAGAGCTTGCCATTCGGCGCCAACTTCGCCAGAAGGATGTCTGAAACACCGGCGTTCTCTAGTCCCCGGACCCGGGGACTCTGTGTGGCACCGACAACAAACACGCCTCCATCGGCCGCCGCGGTCGTTCCGTATCCGCTGTCGAGCTCGACGCCCCCAATGAGCTGCGCCCAGGAGGGCCGCGGTGGCCGATGGAGCTCGACCCTCTCTGCATCGGACGGGGGCGCGTCAGCCGCAGCTGTGGCGAGGCTAAGAACGACCCCGAGGACCATGGCGGTGGCGGCACGAAGTGGAGGCATGCTTCTCATGTCATCGACTCCTCGTCACTTGGGTGCATGGGTCCGGTTACGCACGCCCCTGGCCTCACTCAGGCCCGCCGGGGCGTGCGCCTCTGACCGTTCGACTACGTATACCAGCGATACACGACGTCGTCGTCCGCTACCACCTGGATGCCGCAGCAGAGCCCGGAGCCCGTGGTGCCCGTCGTGTCTTCCTCCATGTGGGTGTGGGGACCGCTGAAGCAGCTGTAGCCCCAGGCGTTGACGACCTTCCCGACGTACACACTGCGGCCGTTGTAGGGCCCGTTCGCCTGCCGATCGGACACGTGGGCGAACAACACCGCGCCGAGAAGGGTCCCCTTGGCATCTTCTTGGTCCCACATCGTGACGCGCACGCCGTTGCTGATATCGCCGTTCCCCGGGCACACCACGTTGTCGACCTGGAAGACCCGCAGGCTCACGACGTTCGGGCTCGCGTAGTACGTAATCGCCGACCCGCCCGTCTTCGAGATGTCACGGTAGTTCTGCCAGCTGTATCCGCAGCACGACGAGTTACCGCCGTGAATGTCGCCATCCGGGATGCAGTCGTGCTCCGTGAAGTCGGCGCTGGTGCAGTAACGGTACTTGCCGGTGACATGGTTCCCTGTCGACGTGACCGGCGACCTGCATTCGATGGTTGCCATGATCTTCTTGACCTCCTGTGTCTCGTGCTCAGGCGATATGCGCGAGTGATGCGGCGATCTCGGCCGCGAAGGCCTCGCCCCTGCCGGCCTCGACCAGCAGCTCGTAGAGCGTGCCGTCCTCTATCCAGCGCGTGACCTCGCCGGCGGCCGTGATCGTGCGCAGGGCCGGGTAGCCCTTCACACTCACCTTCTCGGGTGGGATCTCCACCTCGGCGTCGACCGGCCGCGTGGTGAAGACCGGGAAGGGCTTCGGGTAGAACTTCGTGGCCGAGATCACGATAGTGTTGGCCTTGATGACGCCAATCCCGCCGGTGTCGTAGTCGGTCTCGTAGGTCACGTCGGCGTACGCTGCCGCGCCATCCTTGGTCAGCGCGAGCTGCGCTCCGCTGGCCGTGACACCGCTCGGCGGCGAGGCGAGGCCGTACAGTGGGAACGGGACAGACGGGATGATCTCGGCTGCGGTCTCCACGGTCTTGCCGCCCACGGCCGGCTCGCAGCCCTCACACCTGACCCGCTGCGGCACCGGTGCACCCCTTGGGAGGATGAGGAAGCCGTTCCACTCCTCCTCGTCGGCGGCGTGGACCACGCGCGCCGCCTCCGGTGGCAGCATCAGCCTCACGCCCGCCGCTGCCGCTCCCGCGAGCGCGGCGGCCCCACCGAGAAGGTGACGGCGGCTTGTCTTCCAGTTCATCTTGAACCTCCTTGTCTCGTACTCAACCGGCCCCGGGTGGTGATGGGCACCACGCCCTCGGACGCCTGCAGGCCGCCCGATTGGCTTTCACAGCCACACGGCCATGTGTTGTCTTGTGGCGTCGCCGGGCGGCGTTCGCGTGCCCGGCGGTCGAACGGGGTCACCCTCGTCCGGCGCTCGAGCCGCGCCTGGAGGGCACCGGCACAGAGGGCGAACGACGCGACCCCCAGCAGAACCACCGCCTTCCCGGTGGCCGCGTGGACAGAGTCAGATGCCAGGTCGGAGACCCGGAGCGCCGGTCCGCTGGCCCACGCGAGCAGCGCCGCGGCCAGCAGCACAACATCTCGCCCGATCGCTGCCGGTCCGATGTGCTCCCGCCAGAGCAACCCGAAACACCCGCATTCGACCGAGGCGGCGTCGCGGTAGCGGACCAGCATGGCCGCGATGAAGAGCGCGAACAGCACCGTGGCGACGACGGCCGCGAACGGCGAGGCAAAGCCGGTAATGAGGCCCACCCCGGCGAACAACTCTGCGCCGATCAGACTCCAGGTCGTAGGCGTCATCAGCCGCGCCGGCAGAAGGCCATAGTTGCGTGTCACCTGGACGGTACTTCGCGGAGCCGCAAGCTTGATCGTCGAGGAGGTCAGGAGGACTGCTCCGACGATGACTTGCGCGACTGCGACCACGACCCCGGTCATGGAAACCTCCCGGTTACTCCATCCTGCCCGAACGGCAGGGGTCGCGGCGTCGTGATCAGGTCATCCTGGTGACGTGTTTACGCCATCCGAGACCCCACCCCGCCGTGCTCCTTCACAGCAGGGGCCGATAGTCACACCGAATAGGGCCATTCGGCCCCGGACGGCATCCCGGCCAGGTCTTACCGTGGAAGCGCCGGGGTGGCGTACGGAGGCCGAGACATGGACGAGGCGACGGTGAGAGAGCGTGCGTTGGCCGCGCGGTTACTGGACGAGCGTGAGAGGCATGCCCTCGTGGCGCTCCTTGTCGCTGAAACCGAGATCGCCGCGGCCGAAAAGGTGGGGGTCTCGGTGCGCCAGTTCCAGCGCATCCTGGATGATATCCGGATGAAGCTCGGCACCCACTCGCTCTTCGCACTCGGCGCCGAGGCCGAGCGGCTGGGGCTCATCGACTGGGTCGCGGTCAAGAGCGAGCGAGGGGACTTCCAGCCGCTCGCCTTCCGCCCGACCGGCACCGGGTAGGGCTACCCCGCCGCCGCTCCCCGCTCGGCGGACCCGTCCCTGAAGTGCGGCATGACGTCTCTCGCGAACAACTCGATCGACGACATCACGTCGGCGTGGGGGATACCAATGGCGGTGTTCGTCACCAGGTAGTTGATCCCCAGCCCCTGCCACGTGCGGATCCGCTCGACCGCCTTCGCCGGCGTCGTGAGGAGCGGGTCGTCGTAGTGGTCGTAGATCGTCGAGAGGTCGATATCGGTGCCGATCTGCTCCACGAAGCCGCCCGCGACCACGCCGGGATCGTCGGCGTCCTCGCGCTCATCCAGGCGATGCCCC
>WBZO01004011.1_pt1 | contig 16324 bp, 22 predicted proteins | sample 5204261 | NCBI WGS metagenome assembly WBZO01 (sample SAMN12412400, study PRJNA552823) | activated sludge metagenome | isolation source: activated sludge from anammox sidestream of wastewater treatment plant... | place: USA: North Carolina | collected 2017-09 | reverse complement strand
CCAGCGCGCGCTCAGAATCTGTACGTGATGACCGCCAAGCAGAGCAATGGCAATCATGATTGGAATGTCAATCAAACGGTGACTTGCGAGTACACCCCACGTTATCGCGTGTTTCGCGGAAATTGATGAAATGCAGCTGTCATGGGATTTATTTAACAATCCAGTCACCGAGAACAATAACTTGTTTCTCGACCTCTCGGCGCGGCACGGCGATTTGATGAGTGCCGCGAATTTTTCCACGCTGCTCGACGCCGGTTTCGGTCCGGCGCAAATCTCGCTCGACAATCCGCCGCGCGCGCTGGTGCTCGATGCAGTCAACAATTGGATGACCAAGCGTTTGCTCGTGACCGACGGCGCGGGCAATAAATGTTGGGAAGGGTTCATTGCCGAAATCAGCGGCGCCGACGGTTATCACGTTTACAATCCGCGCTTGGGCGGGTTTTTGAATCGCGTCTATGTGCAGCTGCGTCAGGTGAAAAACAGCGGCAAAGGACAAAAACGCGTGCGCGTGACGGTGAACGATACCGCGTCGCAAGCGCGCTATGGCATCTTCTCGCAGCGGCAGACCATCGAGCATCACGGCGTGATGGGGGCTGGGCAGGCGACGCGCTGGGGGCAAACGTTTCTGAAACAACATCGTTTGCGCAAACGTCCGCAGCGCGCGACGACGCCAGCGCGCGCGCTCGACCTCACATTTTGGGGCTACAAGTCATCGCTCTCGTTTCAGGAAATGTTTCTGCGTATTCGCAAGCAAAAAGATTTGGGCTGGATCGCGACGCGCATTTTGCAGGGCGGCGCGTGTCAATATCTCGACACGTCCGATACCTCGCGCATTGCGACGATTGGATTTACGGCGCGCTACAAAACGGGCGGGGATTGGAAAACGCCGGGAGAGATGCTCGACGACATTGCGTCGTATGGCGACAACAATTTTAACATGCTGTTTGCGCAAGTGTGGGAGGACCGCAAACTCACCTTTGCCGCGCGACCGACGACGGTGGGCACAATTTCGCGCAGTGATGACCCGCGCGTGTGGGACGCCGGGCACGCGTTGACGACGCCCTGGCTCGTGCGCGCGGGCGAATACATGCTGGTGGAAGATTTTCCCGCGCCGCTCGAACCGGTGGGCGACATTGACAGCGACGAGCGCGCGGTGCTCATTCGCGAAACGCGTTACGACGACGTGAGCGGCGAATGGTCGGTGGACCCATACGACCTCGAAGAGCGTGACCTCGCGCACCTGCTTGGCTTTTTGAAGCGCAAACGCAACAAACGGAAATACGCCGATGACTGAGGTCTTGACCGTTCCCTACGAAGCCACACTGCTCTCGTTTGGCAGTCCCGCGGCGCGCAAGCACGTGCGCCCGCGTGATTTCGTGCTGCAAGGCAATAACGGCGCGTGGGTCACGATTGCGAGCAACGAGTACGAACTCGACAAAAAGTATGGCATCGTGCGCCAGCGTTCCGAAGACGACGCGGGCAATGAGGTGGATTGGGAATCTTACACGTCCTATCGCTGGAGCGGCACGATTGTCACCAGCGGCTCACGCGCGACGGTCACGAATGAGGCGTTGACGTTCGCCGATGCGGACTATGCCGACATCGAAGCAGGACCCGACGAACAAGTTCAAGAATCATTGTCAAGCGATTCCGTCGAGGACGATGACAATTCGAGCGACGAATCGCAAAGCGACAATTACGTGGCGGGGGTCAGCGGTTATTTCATTGACCGCGTGACGGGCAATGCCGAATTCAACGACATCACCGCGCGCGGCACTATCATTGCATCGAGCGGCAGTATCGGCGGTTGGACCATCACCGCGACTGCGCTTTACAAAGACACTGGCGTTGATGCCACGAGCGCGGGCATGTCGCCGAGCGATTACCCATTTTGGGCAGGTGCCACGTATGCCAACCGCGCCAACGCGCCGTTCCGCGTCACGCAAGCGGGAGCAGCCACAGCAAGCAACATTGACCTCGCGGGTGGTAGTGTTTCGGGGACGTTCACCGTTTCGGGGACGCTGCAATCGAGCGCGGGCAATCCGCGCTTTACACTCACAGCAACCGGGCTGCGAGGATACGATTCAGGCGGGACACAACGCTACCAAATTCTGAATGATGGCAGCGGCTGGCTGGGCTCGTCGTCCGTGTTTTCATGGACGGCAGCGGGCGTCGTCTCGCTCAATGGTTCCGCGGTCGTGGGGAATTCGCTCGACGCGGGCAAAGTGTCATTTTATGCCCCAACTATCTCAGGATTGACCTTTACCAATAATTCCCCTAGCGCGGGCTATGTCGCGTGGTCATCGTTCACGCTTACGTATCAGGGCGTGAGTTACACGGTCACGTCGGGGAACTCGAACCTCAAATACATCTATTGGAAAAAGAGCGTTAGCACAACCGTTTTGCAAGCCAGCGCGACGATTCCCGCGAACGCCGCTGACCAATTTATGGTCTGCGTGAATTTCAGCGGCACGGCATATCCGTCGAATTTTGCGCCATTCATCTACGCCGACTACATTTCCGTTGCGAACCTCGCGGCGATTAACGCCGACATGGGCAATATCACAGCGGGGACAATCACAGGTGGAACGATTCGCACCGCGTCGAGCGGCGCGCGAACGGAAATGAATGCGTCGAATCTGTTTGGGCTTGGCTTTGGCGGTATCGGCGGGACCGATGGCACAACAACGCAGTGGTATGCCAAAGCATCAGACGGCAAAATTTACGCAGGCGGCGGGAACATCATCGTTGACACAAGCGGTATATTGAGCAAGGGGTCAACTCACGTCAAGTTCCAAAAAGGCGCGACGACGAATCCAGTGGGCTATCTGTCCTTTAAGGATAATGTTTATACCAACATGTTCATGTTGGAATGGATTCAAACTGGCGGCGGCGCGGTGACGAACAGTATCTGGATCAAGTCGGATACGATTGGCTTGAATCTCGCCGCAGGCGATGTGCTGTTGGCAACAGCATCTGCCGTCACGATACAAACGGCGTTGAAATTCAATGTAGATAACTCGTGGGACATTGGGGCGTCGGGCGCAAACCGCCCGCGAGATGTGTTCATCGGCGGCGAATATCGTTTTTACTCCGAGCGCGCGATTGTGCACGGCATCTATGACCGCGCCAATTCGAATACCACCGTCGGCAATACGACGGTCGAGACAACGCTGTATTCCAAGTCCATCACTGCAAATGACTTGGGCACGACAGGGGGAATTCGTGTTTCGGTGTTTGGACAATGGACAAACAACACAGGAGCAAATCGCACACTGACCGTGCGGATTAAATTCGGCGCGACCACATTGGTTAGTCCATCCATGACACTGACGACAAGCGGAACGAATGGACATTTCGCTATTGCCGTGACTCTCTTCAACACGGCAACGAATGCGCAGCGCGCAATGACGCAGGTCGAATTTCGGCGCGGCGCAACAATCATTGATGCCGGTTGGAACTCGAGCCCGACGAGCGCCGAAGATACGACCAGCGCCAAAACTTTCACTGTGACGGTGCAATGGGATGCTGCGAACGCTAAAGCGACGCTCACCAAGAAGATTGCATTTATTGAACTCATGCCTGCATAGGAGGACAAATGGCAAAACAAGTGAATCTCGACGTAAAGCAACTTCGCTCCATTCACATTTTCTGCGAGGACGACGGTGCTGGCGGCACGCGCTATCGGCTCATCGGCGAATACGAGTTGACCGACGATAACGGCAGCGTGCTCTATTCGCGCCAAATCGAAATCATGCCCGACGCGACGCAGCAAAACAAAACTGACGCGCTCTATGCGCGCCTGCTCGATGCGGCGCAAGACCAAGAGGGCGTCAAACCGAAAATCGCAAAGACCGTTGTGGCGGTCGCGGCTCGAACCAAAACAAAGGAGAAAAAGAAACGTGGAAAAAAGTAAAATGGCGGCGGGGAAATCGCTGCTGCACGATATTCAAGCCGCCGAAACAGTGGATGAACAAACGCTGCTCGGCATGTTGGAGCAGCACGAGCAGGCATTGTTCATCATCAACTTGCGCATGCAAGCCGCGCAGTCGGCGAGCGATGCGCCGCGCATCGAGGAATTGAACAAAGATTTAGAGACCGAGAAAAAATATCGTGCGTTCTTTCTCAAACAATTGAATGACGCGTTTCCCGGCATCAAGCCGTCCAAGTCAGATTTCCGCGACGTCGAGCAGCAGGTCGTCGTCAACGACTATTTGCAATTCCTTCGTCTGCGACGCGATGCAAAATTACAGTACGACGCAGCAAAATTCACCGGCAACCAGACGCACGCGGACATGGCGCAAATGGAAGTGACTCGGGCGATGAAGTATCTTGCGTTCTACAAACCGAAATTCGACCGCATTGCGCGGCAAAAGAAATGAATTGACCGGGGGGAATAGGCGAGCGCAAGGGGAGAGCGCGCCCGCGAACGGTATTACCAACGGTTCGCCGCATCTACCACGCGGGCGCGCAGTGATGTGTGGTTAACCATGGCTTGAGTATAGCAGAACGCGCGTTCGGATGCAAAAAAGGCGCTGTCGCAAGTCCTATGGGGCTTGATTCGACAGCGCCTTTAAGATTTCGTTCCAGTTGGCGACGACGTAGCACGCGAGCAGCATCAACGCCAACAGCCCAAAAAGAACAAACGGATTGGCAGGAGTGGGTGAGGGCGGGGGCTTGGGAAACCGCACGCCGCGATGGGTGCTCATGGTTGCGCCCGCGACAATTTCACAACCGTGCCGTTGGCGCTGACCATCAGCATATTGCCGCTAAATATCTGATAGTCCACATCTACACCGACAACCGCATTCCCGCCGCGCTTGTGTGCCAACACGCGCAGTTCATTCAACGCGGCATCGCACGCGCCTTGCAGTTTGGTCTGCATCCCTTCGGCGCGTCCGCCTGTAAAATCTGCCATCGCGGTATTCCAATCGGTTGACCAATTGGACCCGAGCACGACGTTTGCCGTCAGCACGCCGAGATATTCTTGAATCGGGTAGCCCTCGACGGTGGGCGTCGTCGTAATGAGCATGCGCTCAATCTCGGCTTTGATTTCCTCCGCGAGACGCAGCGGCGTGCCGCACTTTGAGCAAACCGTTTCGTAATCGTAATTCTTGCCGCCACATTTCGGGCAGCGGATCACTTGTGCCATGTGAGACTCCTACGAAGCGGACGCAGTTCGTCCGATGAATCTATTTTCCCTGCGTGTCAGCGAGTTTGCGAATGGCGGCGCTGAGGTTTTTGTCAATCTTGGCAAAAAATTTGATATGGCGCGGGGTGAGGTACACCTTTTTCGCGACAAGCGGTTCGGGACCCGGCTTGCGTCCTGCACCTTTGCGCGCGCCGCCGCGCGTGGTGTACTTGATTTTGCCCGCAAAGCGGTTCGGGCGAAATTTGCTTGGGTCGAGCGGCACTTCGTCTGGCAATTCGTAATCGTCCACGTCCTCGTGTGGGGTTTCGGTGAATTCAACGACCGCGTCGGGCGGGATGGGGTGTTTCCAATTCTTGGGGCGATTGCGCCCGGGTGATTTATTCATAAATGTTTCTCTCCCGCGCGGTGGGTTTACGCGCGCTGATAATGCGAATTTGATAGGGGGCGGGTTCGATGAATACGACGAGCAACAGACGGTGCTTGTTCGAGTAGCCGATAATCCACTCGCGCAATTCGTCGTCAGAATGCGGCTCGTCGGTTTGCAGCGCCGCGTGCGGGTCCTCGAACACGGTTGCCGCCTCTTCAAATGAAATGCGGTGGGTTTTCCAATTGTATGCAGCTTTGGCAGCATCCCACTCGAACGTGTATTCGCTCATCCTGTTCCTCGTTGTTATTTGAATTATAGCCCCGCTAATCTATTTGTCAATACGGCACAACGCGCAAATGGTTACAGCCCGCGCAAAGGAACGCAGTTGTCTGTGGACAAGGTTAGAAATCATCTCCGCAATGCGTTTCCAATCACGCGCATTTGTGTTTCTTCGGTGTCCGCGCGATACGCGTCCACCATTACCTCCGTCTTGTGGCGCGAGACTTTGCGAATATCGCCGGTCTGCTCACGATTGCGCGCGGCTTGCGTAATCAGTCCGCGCCGTAACGAGTGACCGCCAAAATCTTTCGGGTCATAACTGGCTGCTGCCGCCGCGTCTTTGATGATGGTCGCGACGACTTGGTCCGTTAACGCGTCGTCGCCGACATGCTCCCAGCGGTCTATCTTGCGAAAAAGCGGTCCGCTTTTGATTTTGGAAACTTCGAGCCACGTGCGCAGCGCGTGCATGGGACAAACGTTCGTGTCCTCGATGCGCGGCACGTTCAATTCAAAGCCAGCGCGCGTTTGGTCGGTCTTGGATTTTCGCAAAGACACAACCATGCGGTCATTCAGAAATTTCACATCGCTAACTTGCAATGCCACAATCTCGCTGCGGCGCAAATCGCAGGCATACCCAATCAACAAAATCGCGCGATTGCGCGCGCCGCGCAAGGTGTCCGGCTGCACCATCAGCAATTCCACGAGCACGTCGCGCTCGACGGCGGCTTTGCGGTCGCGCGGTGCGCCGTGCTCACGTTTGATGCCGTCCAAGACAAGTTTTACGTTCTCGTCTTTCGTTGGGTCCGAATGTCCCGCCGCACGATGCCGAAACGCAATGGCTGCCAGTTTGGTTTCAATCGTCGAAGTCTTTTGCGCGCCGGCGAGATGGGTGATGTATTGAATGACGACGGCAGGCGCCGCGGGCAGGGCAGGGGTTTGAATCCCATTGCAGAATTCGACGAAATCATTCCACAGCGATTTGTAAATGTAAATGGTTTTTTCCGAACGTGATTGTTTCGCGTACGCGCGAGCGCGCGCAATCAGAGCGGCAGATTTATCGGACGGAGAACGTCCGTGCGGCAGCATGAGTTGACGATTCATTCGCTTACCTCTTTTTGCTTCTCACTATCTATAAGGTTAAATTATAGATAGTGAGAAATTGACGAAAAACGCGGCGCGCACTCCACTGCGAACGCGCGCCGCGAAGATTTTTATTTTGATTCCGAACGCGCGTCCGCTTCTTGCGCGGCGAGTTTCTGATATGCGTCCACCGCGCGTTGCAGCTCCTCAAACTCTTGCGTCGAGATGCGATAGCCGCGCTGCCCTATCGTGCCGTCGAAAATCTGAAATGGTTTAGCGACAATGGCGACGGCGGCGCGCGTGATGTCGAGTTGCAGATTGGCGCGCCGCTGCCAGAGGTCGCACTCGTCTCTCAGTATCGCAAGGTCGTGCGAGTCTTCAATGAATTTCGTGCGCAGTCTCGCGATGCCTGCTCGCGCGTTTTGTACAATACTCTCGCTGTATTGGTCTTGCGCCGCAGCATTGATGATGCGCTCGAGCGCGGCGAACGCATTGGATATGTCCATTAGAACGGCAGTTCCTCTTCGCTCATCGAGCCGCCTTCGCCGACTGTCTCTTCGGACGTATGCCCGTCCGCGCCCATCTCGTCTGCGTGTTCCTCTGCGCGCGACGCGCTGCCCTCGCCCTTTGGCGACAAGAACCGGACGAGCGTCGCGCGCACTTCAAACGATGCGCCGACGGTATCGTCGCGGCGGCGATATGTGCGCGGTCCGCCCGTCTTTTCATCTACAACCAATTGTCCCTCGACCAAAACCTTTTTGCCTTTGGACAAATACTGATTGCAAATTTCCGCTTGTTTGCCCCACGTCGCGCAGCGAAACCACGCGGTCTCTTCATGCAGCGCGCCGTCCGCGCCGGTCCAGCGTCGTGACGTGGCGACTTGAAATTGCGTGACCGGCGTGCCTTGCGGTGTGTAGCGCATCTCCGGATCACGTCCGAGATTGCCGACAATAATTATGCGTTGGTACATGTTGCCTCCGGGGTATAGGGATGTTCGCGCAAATAATTTTGAATACGGCGAATTCTTTCCTGCTCACTCTCACTAAAGTTTAGCGGACGTGTGATGTCGAGAATTTCAAAGCGCACGACCCAAAACACGTCGCCGTAATCGCGGTCGTTCTCAAACTTGAATCGCAAAATGGTGTTTTCCCACATCTTTGGCTTGAATCTCGGTAATTCGATTCGCTTTCCTTGTACGGCTTTTCGAGCAAGCGAATCGTGCCGAATTGTTTGCCGCCCGCGCGAAAGAGTTTATCGAGCGCGCCGACGACCTCCCCTTTCTGAAAACGCGCGGCGTAATCATCGTCCCACTCGCGCCGCGTCACATCTTTGCATTGTGCTTGCACGGCTGCCGTCGTCCATGCAAAGGAAATGTATCTCATTCATTCTCCTTCCAATACAAATCCACCCAATAGAACAAACCTTCGGCGCCGTCGTATTGCTCCGCGTCCGGCGGTACGCCCAAATCGCGTCGAAACGTTTTGATTTCGGTTTGCCAACGCTTGAGGCGTGCCGCACCGCCGATGCGCGTTTCGGATGGCGTCGAGAAATCATTGAGCGGCGAAAGCCCTTTGCGCGCGATGCGCAGGAAAAATCTTTTCTCCGCGCGGTAATAGACCATCGCCAATTTCGCTTTGTTCGCAAGCGGCTGCGGCGGCTGCACCATCGTGTCGGGACGGGCGCGCGCCGCGCGTTTGAGCCGTTCGCCAATTTCGACGAGGGTATTCGCCGAACGCGCGGCGGGGCGTGGAGTAGCAAGCGTTTGAGTGAGCGGCATGTGTTACCTCGACAAGGGATTGTGCAGTGCGATGCGCTCGCCGCGCCGCGTGGCGATTTTGTTTTTGACGAACATCGCGACCGTGCTTTGGAATTGGCTGCTCGTTTTGCTCTTGCCGCTGCGCGCGGACAATTCGTCGAGCGTGAGACCGTGCGGCGCCGCAAGCATCACATCAAATAACGCGCGTTCGTATTCGCTCAAGACCTCGCGCCAAAGTGTCACAATATCCGAAAAGGTTTGCGGCGGCAGGGGCACGTCGGCGCCGAGAGCGGAAAAACCGCTTTCGGTCAAATTCATTTCATTTCCACTTGTCACCAAACCCAAGCGTTTTATTTTTGCCAATGCCGAATCGAGTGCGCTGGATTTCTTGCCCTTCCCTGCCAACAATGCCAACTGTGATTTCGTCAACGGCAGCGGATGCCGTTTCGCGAACGTCTTGAGCAAATCGCGCATGTAATCCGTGATGGGCTCGGTTGTCGCGTTGGAAAAGGGATTTGTTGTGCGCAATGCTTTTGCGACCGCTTTGAAATCCGAGTCGCGTTCGATTTGCCGGGGCGTCATATCGGCGTATTTGGTGAAATCCATCGAGCGCGATGGAATCACCGGCGTAGGCGCATTTTGCACACGTTCGATGGCATCGTGAATCGAGCGCAGTTCCGTCGCGATGGGTTCAATCAGTCCGCTGATTCCTTGCGTTAGCGGAATGACAAAGTCGCTCGTCATGCGATCCAGCGCCGCTTCGAGCCGCGGCAACTGCCCGTTCAGCACCGGTTTCTCGACGACTTGAATCTCGACGCGCGGTTCCTGGAGCACAACCCGCTCCTGCACCGGGCGCGCCGTCAGTTCGCGCCGCAAACGCGCGTTTTCGGTTTGCAAGCGTTCGAGCGTGTCGGATTCTTCTCTCGCTTGCGCGGGAATGTCCCCGATCTGCGCGACGAGCGATTCAATCACATCGGACGCTTTCGGCACGACAAAATCTTGCGTACCCGATTTCGGTTTTTCGGTCTGCGGCTTGTCGGCAACAAAGTGAATGACCCCGCGCTGGCTAGATACGAGCGCAGGACCGAACGCATACCATTCGCCCGATGCCATATCGCGCAGGAGTGGATAGTCCGCCGTTTTAAGACCGAGAATATCGCCCGCGCGCTTTTGGTCCACATCGAGCACCGTACCGCCGATGAAAACATTTTTCGCGTCGGCGATGCCGTCCTTGTCAATTTTGCTGAATCGCTGCGTGGCGACGATTTCGCAAAATTCGCGCTTGCGCCCCTGCGACATCATGTTGACGACCGCCGCGCGGGACGGCACATTGCCCTTTTCGGGAGCGTAGATGTGCGCCTCGTCGAGCATGAGCAGCGTTGGATGCCACATGCTTTTCGGCACATTCAGCAGCGCGGCGAGGAATTCCGCGACGAACGCGCGGCGTCCTTCGAGTTCGAGGTCGTAGAGATTCACGACCGCAGAGATACGCATGTCGGCGAGACGCCGCGCGAGCATGGCGGCGCTTTCGACTGTAATCGGCACGTCACGTCCATCCCCGACGAGCAAAACATCCAGCACTTTGCGGAGGGTGACGAATTCGTCCTCATGGTCGAGGATGATGGTTTGCATCACGCCCGCCGCGCGTTCGGCAATGAGACGCATGAGGGTGGACTTGCCGCCGCCGCTCGATGCTTCAATCAATGCGCGCGTTTCGACGAGCTTGCGCAGGTCGAGATAGACCGGCTCGCGCGAGACCACAAGTTCGCCAATCTTGATTTGAAATTTATCCATTGTTTTCCTTGTCTGCGGACAATGCCGCGCGCGTGCGCATGACGCGCTGCAAGCCGCCTGCATCGGTTTCGCCCGGCGTCGCATCCGAGATGCGCACGAGCAGCCAATCGCCGCTGTCCAATTCCCACTTGTCTTGGACGAATTTGAAATCTCCTTCGCGCCGCGCAAAACACATCACGTCCACGAACGCGGCGTTGCGCGCAAGGACAATCTCAATCGTTTGCGGCTGCGCGAAGAGGAGCGCGAGCAGATGCTCCACCACGCTCCCGGCTTGCGGCGTTTCGATGGTCGCGGAGTTCGGCGCGGTGCGCGGCACGGGCGGCAATCCAGTTGTCATAATGCTCCTTTGTTTTGGGCGGCACATCCGAGCGGTTTTGGCTGTGTTTGTGCCAATCTGCCCCCCGATACGGGCAAGATGGATTTTCGAGCAGGTCGCAATCAAAGTCCCACCAACGGTCGCGGGGGTAAAACCACTTTCCCCCCTTGTGGCGGTATTCTCGCCAGCCACTGATGCGTTCCTCAGCGAGCGCACGGATCGCCGCGCGGTCTATGCCCCCCCGATTCTGTAGGGGGGAACCATCCATGCCCCCCCGACTTGCGCCGATTTCGTCGCCATGCCCCCCCGAAAAATCGTTCTTGCCCCCCCGAATTACTTGCCCATTTCGTCCTGCTGTTTGCGCCGTGCCCGAATCGAGAGATACATCGCCGTCAGCGACAGTGCTTTGGCGATGAGTCCGACTATCAGCAGTGCCAGTATCAGTTTGTAACAGTCCATTTTCGTTGGATGCGTTCGCCGCATCGTCCGGGTGTTCCGCCTCCGATGCGGCGAACGCGCGTTCTATAGTCGTAACATCGGATGGGTCGGGGCGGGTTATGCTTTTGGGTCCGCTTGCGGCGGCAGGGTTGGCGCGTCGGACTGATACGTTCCCCCGTTTTGCGGGGTGGAGCGCGTTTTCTCCAAGACCGCGCCAAGCAATTCGGCTTCGGTCGCTGAAAGTCCGGTCAGCGACCGCGTGTTCGCGGCGGGTTTGTCCGTTTTCGGTTGGTCAATCGTTTTCAGCGGGGCGGTCGTCTGCGCGATCACGTATTTGGCGCGGCGCTGGCGTTTGGCGATTTTGCTCAGGATTTCATCGGACACCAATTGGTCGAACAATGCTTGCGCCTTGGACGATTCGAGAAACGCAAGGCGGCGTTCGCGGATGGCGTCGGATTCCTGCTGCGCCGCTTCGCGGTCGTCGGCGTGGTCTTGCGAAAAGAAAATCCACGCAAGCAGGCACAACGCGCTGACGGCGAGATTGACGCCGGTCGCATAGGACAGGTCTTTGATAATCGCGTCGCTGGTGTTGAACGCATCCGGCGCAAACATCCACACGAGGTCAATACTCAAGACGACGACGAGCGAGAGCGCGGAGATTGCCAAAAAGATTTTTTGCGCCCACGTCGCGCCGCTGACCGCGCTGTGATGAAATGCGGCGGCGTCCATGCCTGCCGTCAACCAGACGCACACAATCAACAGACCGGCGATATACCATTGCTCCGCCGAAAACGAGTAACCGATAATCGCTGTCTGGATGCCGCCCGCCACAAGGGCGACGCCGATGGGGATAAAACTATAGACATACGATTTGTTCATTTTTCCTCCCGTTGGGCGCTTGCGTCTGTGACCCAAGCGCAATATAATTTTTTTTACCTCCGTCGTCTCACCGGCGGAGCAGGGCAGTGCGTGCGTTTCCCGTCGCGTGCTGCCCGATTTTTTAATCCTCTGTGTCCCGTTTCATTTCCTTGAAATCATGTTCGACGCGGCAAATCAGACAGCGTTTTTGAAACGGGTGCAGCGGATTTACTCGGCTGATGGTTCGCCGGCATCTTGGACAATAGCGGACGGGATACCGTGGAGTCGGCGGCGGTGTCCGGGCAAGCCGCGCGGGTCCATCGTCTCGCCGCATTCCGGGCACTCCACCGGCTGCGGCGACCGGCGTTTCGTCACTTTTGGGAGTGCGGTAACCGCGCGTTTGGATGGACGTCCACGCTTACCGGGAGCGGGCGACGCTGCGCGCGCCTATGGCGCGCGCAGCGTCGCCGTATGGGCTTGCGTTCCGTTGCCGTTACTGCGCAGTTGGTCGCGTACGCGCGTTTGCACGTCGGTCGCGTCGTCGAGAAAGTCTTCGGCTTCGTCCTCGTCGAGTTTGATGAAAAAGACACGTTTGGTTTGGACTTGCATGGGTCTCCTTTTTTGATTTCGGAATTCGGAATTCGGATTTTTGATTTCGGATGGGTTGAACGCGCGTTCCCGCTACGCGCGTTTGTTGGGTTTTGCCTTGCGCGTGCGTTTCGCTTTGACGCGTTTCAATTCTGCATCGAGTTTGGCGGCATGCCGATTGAGTTCTTTGTCTATAAATGCGCCATCAGCCCCTGATACGCCATAATCGGATAAACCATCGCGCGCGGCGGCATGAAGTTGTTCGGCGGTGATGGTGACGGATTTATCTTTCGTCGAGAGCGTCACGATGTCCGGATCGCCAACGGGCGGCGTGTCGTCGAAGAGCGGCAGTTGCGCGGATTCGATTTCGACGGTGACGCTTTCTTTGCCTGCCGCGAGCAATTCAAATTTGTCGCGCAGTTTGAGATTGTCGTCGGTCAGCGGCAGCGAAACGGAGAACGTAATTTCGTGATTGAGAAAAACGGCTTTCGGATTCTGGATCGTGCAATAACGCAGAATGAGTTTTGGCATGGTCAATTCTCCCGTTCTATCTCGGCGGCGATTTCTTTCCCGAGTTGGGCAAGCATTTCGCAGTCACCGCGCGTCAGATTGCCCATTTCCCACTGAAAGCGTAATTCTTGAATCGAGTGCTGCGCGGTGAAGACGGCATGGATTTTGATGAGCGCCGTCGGCGGTTCGAGCATGAGATCGGGAATCCCTGCGAGCGCGTTGTCGTCGGAATAATCTGGCTCGGCGTCGTCGGGTTCGAGCACAAAATCATTTTTTCGCGGGGCGTCCCCGTTTCCGTTTGGGCTGTGTTTGCGCGGACTTGGGTTTGCCTTGCGCGGCGCGCTTGGATTTTTCTTTGGCATGTTTTGATGTCTTTCCCGCTGCCGCTTTGGACGGCTGCGAATAGCGCGCGGATTCATATTCAACGCGGTGCGCTTCCGAACAGAACACGCCGCCATCTTTTCCATTGACGACCCATCCGTCCTCACTGACGTCGCGCCCGGTCAACTTTTCCTGCATATTGCCCGCGAAGCGACCGCAAAGCCAACAGTTGAATTCCGTCTTGTGGACCGGCGGCACGTCCCAGCCGTCGGGGAGTTCGACGCCAAAGGTCTCGTCGTGAAAGGCATAGCCGAAACGCGTCTCTTTTCCCTTTTCGCTCAAATACTGTTGGATGATGTCGCGCATGTTCTCGAACATGTATTCCTGCTCATTGTCCGCCACGCGATAGCCGCCGTCGCACGTTTCCTCAGCAATCACATGCAGCGCCACGCGCGCAAGGCGCAACGCGGTCGTGTCGGCTTTGTCTCCCGCCTCTTTGATTTGCTTTTCCCATTGGTCGTCAATCGTATCCGCCGCGCCGTAAGCATGATGGTTCGTGCAAAATTCCGCTTCGATGAATCCCACGAATGGACCCTGCACCGTTTTGGCGAGTTCCTCGCCAATCGTGCGGGACGCGGATTCCAACAACCATTTCGCATCGTAGTACGATCTCCACATCTTGCTGCGCGCCGCGCGTTTTGCGTCCATTTCCTTTTTCTCTTGCGCTACACGTTTTGCCCGTTCGGCGTCGGTCTCTTCGTCCTTGTCTATGGACACTTTCGTCAGATTCGATTTCGCCGCCGCATGGCGTTCGGCGAAATACGCGTCAATCGCGGCTTTGTCGGTCGTGACGAGCGTCACCGCGTTGGAATCGAGCACGCGCACGGTTGGAAAGTATCGTTTCGACGGTTCGGACAAGGGCGCGAGGCGCAAGACCTTTTTGATTTCCTTGCGCGCGTTCAACAGATCTTGCGCGCGGTCGTCGTCGTGATATTCACCGGTGAAAAGCACGCTGACGGGCTCGTCGGGTCCCGCAATCGCAATCTGTTTTTTCGCCGCAACGCGCTGCACTTCGGCAGCCGCCCAAAGTTTGAACTTTTCGTTAAAGCAGGCGCGGCGCGCGCATTTGTTGTTGACGTTGAACACGCAACCGCCGCACGCGCCAATGACATGGTCGCCGTCGCCTAAATCCGCCTCGATGATGACGGGCGCATCGGCAAGCCAATCCAGCGACCAACCGTGGTCACGTTCCAAATCGGTCAATTGATTCCAATACAGATTGCGCGTCATTTGCTCGAATGTGTCTTGCTTTTCGGATTTTGGCGCCGCCGCAACCTCGTCGGCAATTTTTTGCGCGGTTTTGGCATTCACCGCACTCACGCCAACCAGCTGACGCGCAATAGCGTCGGGCAGGGCATCTGCCGCGACGTGCGCTTGAATTTCTTTCGGCAGCCGCAAGAGCTTGCGAATGTTGGTTACACTCGCGGGGTCCTTGAGGCGGAACACGCGCGCCATGTCTGCGTTCGTTGCTTCGGGCTTGAGTTTTTTGTATTCCTCGATGAGTTCGGCGCGCTCGATGTCGTTCAGCCCTTCGCGATACAGGTTCTCTTCGACACAGCCCTCGAACATCTCCAGATCGCCGATGGGCTTGACGATGACGGTGAACGGTTCACCCGGACGCGCGGCGCGCCACGCCGCGAGACGGCGATGTCCCATTTGCAATTGGACGGCGTTTGCATTTTCGGGATGCGGACGCGCGGGCGGCGGTTGGTGCACGCCATTCACGCGTATGTCTTCGACGAGCGCATCGAATTCCTCGCCGCGAAAACGGCGCGCGCTGTGGTGCTGGTACGGATTGGCGAAAATGTTTTCGGGGTCGAACGATTTAAGGGTGCCTTGTTCGGACATGGTAGGGGTCTCCTTTGTGATTTGACACGTTGTCCATAGACAACGGTTTAATTCAACCGCGTTTGGGCGCGCGGATAAAACAATTCGAGCTGCAAGCGCATCTGGCGCAAGATTGCCCACGCCAACAAAAGTTCGAACGTAAGCGGTTGGACGCGCCCGGAGCGATAGGGCAGAATATAGCGTTTGTGCATCATATTGCGCTCACGTGCGTAAATTTGATTTGCGTGGCGATGCCGACAACGTGCAAAACCGTGCGTTCAATCATTCCGTACAAGCGATTCTCTAGCCATTGTTTCGCATACGGATTGCGCACACCAATCACCAATTCCGCGCATTCGCGGTCGTAGGAAATGGCGAACGCCGGTTTGACCCACGTGTCAAAGGTCGCTTTGGTCATTTGCATTTGCAATTCCATCAGTGAGGTACTCCAAATCTCGACGGCGCGCGGGTCGCCAGCAACCGGATTGGATTCGGCGCGCGTTGGGGCGTCATCTGAATTGTCCTCATCCGCCGACGTGGCGAGCGGCGCGGAGAGCGAACCTTGCAAAGGTTTTCCGCGCAGCGTTGCGAGCCGCTGAATCCAGTCCTCGTTCGCGCGTTCCCACGCTGCCCACGCGTCGCCGTCGTGTTTGTCCTTTTTGTTGATGCGAAACAAAAATTCGGGGCATTTCTCGCCGCTTTTGATGCGCGCGGCGGCATGAATGGGCGCGCTGCGAATGCCCTTGCCGAGCGGCGATTCGGCATACATCACCCACGAAATCATTTCTGCCTCGATGTCGTCGAGCGTATCGCCGCGTTCGAGCGCCGCGCGCACGGCATTTTGGGCAACCGCGCGTTTGCAGCCGCGCAAATAGGTTTCGATGAGCGCGCTGGCTTCGGACGGCAAGAGGTCGAGGGCGGGTTTGGCGTCCGGCGGGAAAGCGGAAAAATCGCCTTCCCGTTCGGTTGTGGTAGTAG
>WBZO01004010.1_pt1 | contig 16330 bp, 17 predicted proteins | sample 5204261 | NCBI WGS metagenome assembly WBZO01 (sample SAMN12412400, study PRJNA552823) | activated sludge metagenome | isolation source: activated sludge from anammox sidestream of wastewater treatment plant... | place: USA: North Carolina | collected 2017-09 | reverse complement strand
AATGATCGCGACCGTGAAGATCATTCCGTTCGCAGTACCGCGCAGCGCGCGTGACGCGGCGCTTACGGCGGTGCGTGCAGCGGCTCCGCTCATTGGCGTCGCGCCCTATCGCATTCGCAAGATCGGTATCGTGTCGACCGTGCTGCCGGGGCTTGCCACCAAGGTGATCGAGAAGACCTTGAAAATCACCGAGGGGCGCATTGCGCCCGCGGGCGCCACCATTGTCGCGGAGCGGCGCGTCCCGCATGAGCAGGGCGCGCTTGCCAAGGCGCTGGACGAGGTGCTCAAGGCCGACGCCGAGCTTGTGATCATCTTCGGCGCCTCGGCCATCGCCGACCGGCGCGATGTGATTCCCGCTGCCGTCGAGGCAGTCGGCGGGCGTGTCGAGCATTTCGGCATGCCGGTCGACCCCGGCAACCTGCTCCTGGTCGGTGATGCCGGCGGCCGCCCGGTGCTCGGTGCACCGGGCTGTGCGCGCTCGCCCAAGGAGAACGGCTTTGATTGGGTGCTGATGCGGCTGCTTGCAGGCCTTGCGGTGCCGCGCGCGGCCATCACGGGGCTCGGCGTCGGCGGGCTGCTGATGGAGATTGTCACGCGTCCGCAGCCGCGCGAGGAGACCGTCGCCGGCGAAGGGCGCCGGATCGCTGCCATCGTGCTGGCGGCCGGGCGCTCGATACGCATGGGCGGGCCGAACAAGCTCGTCGCCGAGATTGCACGCCGCCCGCTGGTGCGCATCGCCGTCGAGCAAGCGTTAGCGTCGCGCGCCAAACCGGTCATTGTGGTGACGGGTCACCAGCGTGGCGAGGTCGAGTCCGCGCTTGCGGGGTTGTCGGTGCAGTTCGTTCACAATCCAGATTTCGCGCAAGGCCTTGGCACCTCGCTCAAGGCCGGCATCGCGGCGGTGCCGGCGGAGGCCGATGGCGCGATCGTCTGCCTGGGCGACATGCCGCAGGTCGATGCGCGTCTGATCGATCAGCTTATCGCGGCCTTTGATCCCGCCCGCGGTGCACTCGTGGTCGTGCCCACCTTCGAAGGCAAGCGCGGCAATCCGGTTTTGTGGTCGCGGCGGTTCTTTCCCGATCTGATGGCGGTCGAGGGCGACGTGGGCGCGCGCCATCTCATCGGGCGCTATGCGGAAGCCGTGGTTGACGTGCCGGTCGACGGCAAGGGCGCGTTCGTCGATATTGATACGCCCGAGGCGCTGACCGGCATCAAGGCCGAGATCGAAGGTACTTGAGCGCAATTGCCGCTGAACGAGAAACCCCGGCTGCGCCGGGGTTCCTGTCAAGCGTCCTGTTCTGGGACAACCGCTTACGGCCGGCACCAGAGAATGGTGCAAACAGGCACCGGGCTGCGGCGTTCGCACTTGCGCAGCGCGATGATCTTGGCGTCCGCAATGAAGTAGCCGGCGCCATAGCCGCGCGAATAGACGCCCCCTGCCTTGCACACCCAGGCCGAAGCCTCCGATACGCTGAACGCCGTCATCAAAGCGGCGAACGCTAATGCTGTCAGAATTGCCTTCATCCCCAGTCCCCCTCTCACGCACGTGACACTCAGCCACGCCCCAATGGGGCCGCAGAGATCACATCCTCGCGGCCAAAATGCGGCTTGTGTGCGCAATCCCCGATCGATCGGCCGTTCATGATGCAGAAAGGCGACACCCATTCACCAAGTCGCAAGGCTTCAAGGGTATTATCGCGCCGGTCTTCGCGGGGAGGGGCTGTCGATGACCGCGTTTCGGCGGGGTTTAATGCAAGGCCTGTTGGCCGCGAGTGCGCTGCTCATTGCAAGCATTGCCAACGGCCACGCGGCCGGCGCGCTTGCGATCGGCAAATGCGGCGCCTACGGGTTCGCATACGACTACAAGCAGGAGCCTGCTGCCGCGCAAGCCGCGCTGGGCAGATGCGCCGGGGGTTGCAAGGTCGTGCCGGTGCGGCGCGCCTGCGGGGCGATCGCCATCGACGGACATAACGCCTGCGCTGCGCAAGGCTATGCGGTCGCTCCGCGGCTTGGTGCTGCGCAAAATGCGGCGTTGCGCAGTTGCTACAAGGACGGCGGCAAGGACTGCGTCATTCGCGCCTGGGCCTGCGACGCCAAGGGCTAACCGCGCCTCGTTCCCTTCGGCGTCGTGTCCCTGGTGCCGTCTCGAACTCGGCCCGACCACCTTCATTTAATTTGAGCGGCGACCTTGTGCCCGGCCGCGCCGCATTCTAATTATTCTATGACTGACTGGTCAGTCATTTTTGAGGTTGCCATGGCCGAAGTCAAATCAGGCCGAGGGAAGAGCCGCGGTGCTGCTACCGCTGCGCCGCCAAAAGGCCGGGGAGAGAGCGGTGGTGGTGAAAGGGAAGGTGCCGGGCCGGGTGGCGGCGCGGTGTCAGCAAGAGGGAATCGAGGCAACCGCGCCGAGCGCCGGACGGAACGGCGCGAAGCCATTTTGGCCGCCGCGCTCGACGAGTTTTCCGTTCGAGGGTTTGCGGACACGCGGCTCGACGACGTGGCAAAGCACGCCGGCGTCGCCAAAGGCACGATCTACCTCTACTTCCACGATAAGGAGCACCTGTTTCAGGAGCTCGTGCGCTCGATGCTCAGCCCCCTTGTGGGCCGGATCGAGGCCGCGCCGATTGTGGATCTGCCGGTCAAGGCCATCGTTCAGACGATCGTCGATCTGTTCGTGCGCGAGATTTGCGGGACGCGGCGCAAAGATGTGATCCGTTTGATCATCGCCGAGGGGACGCGGTTTCCCAAGCTCGCGGAATTCTACCACCGGGAGGTGATCGCCCGCGTGGTCAAGGCGGTGCGCGGCTTGCTCACGCGTGCAATCGAACGCGGCGAGCTCAAGAGCGACGCGCTGGCGCGCTTCCCCCAGCTACTCGTTGCGCCTGGGCTCGTTGCGATCGTGTGGAACGGGCTGTTCGGCCGCTTTGCGCCGCTCGACGTGGAGGAACTGATGCGCGCGCACCTTGATCTCCTCTTCGACGAAAGGGAGATGACATGACCCGCCGCGGCCTCGTCCTTTCGCTGCTGGGAGGTGGTGCAACACTCGTGCTGGGTAGCTGCAACAATGATCGCGAGCCGATGTTCCAAGGATGGATCGAGGCCGACATGATCTTCGTCGGTCCCGACGAGGCCGGGCGTATCGAAACGCTGTTGGTGCGGGAAGGCGACCATGTGGACAAAGGCGCTCTGCTGTTCACCCTCGATGCCGATCTGCAACTGGCGGACGTGGCCATGCAGGAAGCTTCGGTGAAGAACGCGCAACTCGCCTACGACCGTGCCGTGACACTGATGAAGACGCAGGCCGGAACCCAGAAGACCCTCGACGACGCCGAGGCCGTCCTGCGCACCGCGCAGGCGCGGCTCAACTCGGCACAGACGCGGCTTGCGCGCCGCAAGGTGTTCAGCCCGGTGACGGGCCCGGTCCAGCAGGTCTATTTCCGCGTGGGCGAGATGGTGCCGGCGGGCAAGGCGGTGATCGCCATCCTGCCGCCGGGCAATCTCAAGGTGCGCTTCTTCGTCAACGAAGCCATGCTGCCTAAACTTAGTCTCGGTGATCCGGTGAATATCCATTGCGACGGCTGCGGTAGCGCCATCCCCGCCAAGATCACCTTCATCTCACGCTCGTCCGAGTTTACCCCGCCGGTGATCTACAGCCTGGAGGAGCGCGCGAAGCTTGTTTTCATGATCGAAGCGCGCACGACCATGCCCGAGCGCTTGCGCGTCGGGCAGCCGGTCAGCGTGACGCTTGAGCCGCGGCCGTGATTACGGCGCCGGATATCGCCATCGATGTGCAGGGCCTGTCGAAGTCCTTCGGCGGCCGTAAGGTCGTGCGCAACCTCTCCATGCAGGTCAAGCGCGGGACGATCTACGGCTTTCTCGGTCCCAACGGCTCGGGCAAAACCACGACCATCCGCATGATCACCGGCCTGCTCACGCCGGACGAAGGCCACGGCACCTGCCTCGGCTTCGATATTCGTACGCAAGCCGACGAGATCAAGCGTCATGTCGGCTACATGACGCAGCGCTTCAGCCTCTACCAGGACCTCTCGGTGCGCGAGAACCTTGAATTTGTCGCCCGGCTTTACGGAATGGCGAAACCCACGGCCGCCGCGCGTGCGATGGTCGAGCGGCTCGGCCTCAAAGGCCGCGAGGAACAGCTTGCCGGCGAGCTTTCAGGCGGCTGGAAGCAACGGCTTGCCCTTGGCGCCTGCACGCTGCCCAATCCGCAGCTTCTCCTGCTTGATGAGCCGACGGCCGGCGTCGACCCCAAAGCGCGGCGCGAGTTCTGGAACGAGATTCACGCCCTCGCGGCCGAAGGGCTGACAGTGCTGGTCTCGACCCATTACATGGACGAAGCCGAGCGCTGTCACGAGATCGCCTACATTGCCTATGGGGTGCTGTTGGTGCACGGCACTGTTGAAGAGGTGATCGCCGGCGCAAACCTTGCGAACTACACGGTGTCGGCCGCAAACGGCGAAAGCCTTGCCAAGCTCGCCGAGGAACTTTCGGCGACGCCCGGTGTCGACATGGTGGCGCCGTTCGGCACCAGCCTGCACGTCGCCGGCCGAGACGAGGCCGCGCTTGAAGCGGCAATCGCCCATTTCCGCCAGCGGCCAGGATTGACCTGGACACGCTCGCACGCGTCCCTTGAAGACGTCTTCATCGACCTCATGGGCAAGGCGCGGGATAATTTCCAATGAACGGAGAGCGATGGCGCAGAATTCGCGATTTCTGGCGGCGCACGGGCGCGATGCTGATCAAGGAGTTCATTCAGCTCAAGCGCGACCGCGTTTCCTTCGCCATGATCATCATGATCCCGCTCGTGCAATTGCTGCTGTTCGGCTATGCCATCAACACCACGCCGCGCAATCTGCCGACCGCGGTGCTGCTGCAGGAGCAGACGGATATCGGCCGCTCGATCCTCAAGGCGCTGGAGAACACGAAATATTTCCGCGTCACCCATGTGCTGAGCAACGAAGCGGAATTCGACAAGCTCCTGGCCTCGGGCGGCGTGTTGTTTGCCATCGAAATCCCGGCGAATTTTGAGCGCGCGGTGCGGCGCGGCGACCGTCCGGCGCTGCTGGTCGCGGCCGATGCCACAGACCCCGTGGCCGCGAGCTCGGCGCTCGGCGCGCTCAATCAGCTCGTGCTGACGGCGCTGCGGTTCGACCGTGCCGTGCCGGATGCCGCATCCGCGCCATTCGAGATTCGCACCCATGCGCGCTACAACCCCGCCGCCAATACCTCGCTCAATATCGTGCCGGGCCTCGTCGGCACCATCCTCACCATGACCATGCTGATCTTCACTGCGTTGTCGGTGACGCGCGAGATCGAACGCGGGACCATGGAGAGTCTCTTGTCCATGCCGATCACGCCGGTCGAGATCATGCTCGGCAAGATCGTGCCTTACATCATCGTCGGCTTCATCCAGGCATCGCTGATCATCGGGCTCGGGATCGGACTGTTTGGCGTGCCGCTTCTCGGCAGCCTCGCGCTGCTCGCGGGCCTGAGCACGCTCTTCATCACGACCAACCTGTCGATCGGCTACACGTTCTCGACGGTTGCGCAGAACCAACTGCAGGCGATGCAGATGTCGATGATGTTCTTCCTGCCGAACATCCTGCTCTCGGGATTCCTGTTCCCGTTTGCCGGCATGCCCGACTGGGCGCAATGGATCGGCGAATTTCTGCCGCTCACCCACTACCTGCGCATCGTGCGCGCAATCATGCTCAAAGGCGCAACGCTCTCCGACCTGCGCTTCGACACGCTTGCGCTTGCCGGCCTGATGCTGATCGCCATGACGATCGCGGTCACGCGCTTCCGCCGCACGCTCGACTGATCCGCAGGCTATTGCCTGAAATTGAGCCCGAGGCGCCCGTAGGCGCCGTTGCGGTGATCCGTGTCTCGCATGTAACCCGCGCCGACCGACCACTCGAAATCCGCGGTTTTGAACCCGGTCAGGTGCAGCCCGACGCTCATCTGCCGGTAGGCGAGGTCGCTGAACAGGTGCGCTTCCGGTCCGATCCAGCCGAGGCCTGGAATTCGGCCGCCGAACTGCGCGCGGCCCCAGTAGCTCGATTTGATGGTCGAGAGTGAAAACGCGGTCGATACCATCATGACGTTTGTCGGCTCGAGCCAGACGTCGGCGGCAAGCCGCGCGCCGACATGGGTGCCGCGCAGGCCGTTCGCGGGATCGTCGGGAAAGAACTGATGGTTCTGCAGGTCGAGCCCGAAATAGACCGTGGTTTCGAACCGCTCCTGCTTGAAGCGCCAGCCGGGCAGCACGGAGGCGAGAAGCTGATGCCCGACGACGGTGGCCGCACCCGACTGGTAACGATAGGCGCCGCCCGCCATCAGGAGTTTGAGCGTAAATCCTTCGCGATCGACGCCTTCCGGCGACCACAGCCCGCCGCCGTGCATGAACATGCCGTAGCGCCAGAGGTCGGTGCCGCCGAAAAAGAGAAAATGCGGAACCCGCTCGCCGTTCTCTGCCGGTTCGGCATACACAACGCCGCTTGTCCAAACGCCACAAAGCGCCGCGATCACCCGCGCGGCGAGACCCGACACCCTACGCATGGAAGGTCGCCCCCCGGCGCCCCACCGGTCGGGGGAATACACACCCGCACCGGTTGTCGAAAGTAGAATTCGCCCGAAACCTCCGTGGCAAGATCAAAAAGGCACCCACCGGTGGTTTTCACAGCCGTTGCGTTAAGGCGGCAACAGTCATTGGCATCCCACGGGGGAGTGCGCCGCTCAGCTCTGCGATTTCGGCATGGAAATCGCGCCCGTACTCAAGCTATATCCTCGCTATATGCTCAACGGCTTGCACTTTGCAGGCCACAGCCATCGAAGAGCGCAATGGCACAACCCACCCCTGCGGCCTCCGAGATTGCCGCCCGACGCCGCTCCATTGGCTTCATCAACTGGGCGCACGCGCTTGATCATTATGTGATGCTGATCTTCCCGACGGTGGTGATCGGCCTTGAGGCGGTCTACGGGCGGCCCTATGGCGAGTTGCTTATGATCGGCACGGCTTCATTTTTTGCCTTTGGCATTTTCTCGCTGCCGGCCGGTTGGCTCGGCGACCATTGGAGCCGGCGCAACATGATGGCCGTGTTCTATATCGGCTGCGGCCTGAGCTGCGCGGCTGCCGCTTTCGCGCCCAACTTCGTCGTGCTGGCTGTTGCCTTGTTCTCGCTCGGTGTGTTCGCGGCGATCTATCATCCCGTCGGAACCGCCATTGTCGCCGAGGCGGCGATCAATCGTGGGCGAACGCTCGCATTCAACGGTGTTTGCGGCAATCTCGGCGTGGCGTTTGCCGCAGGCATCACCGCGGTATTGATCGTTTGGGTCGGTTGGCGCGGAGCCTTTCTCGTGCCGGCAGTGGTCTGCGTCGTCACCGGCCTCGCCTATCTCGCGCTGATCCCGGAAGATCGGCATCAGGCCGCAAGGCGCAGCTCCGCACCCGATGTGCGGCTTGCGCTCTGGGTCATGGTCTGGGTGTTCGGTCTGTTCATCCTGATCGGGACCGCGGCTGGTCTCGTATTCAACACCTTGACGATCGCGTTGCCGAAGCTGCTTGACGAGCGCCTTGGCGGCGCCATTTCCTTGACCGCGGTCGGCGGCATTGCCACGGCGGTGTTCCTCTGCGGCGCGGTTGCGCAGTTCACGGTCGGGCGCATCCTCGACCGCTATCCGCCGCATCTCGTCTTTGCGGCGGTGGGATTTCTCCAGTTCGTCGGCGTGGTCTGGGTCGCCTATGCGAGCGGACCGATGCTGCTGGCGGCCTTGGCCTTTACGATGGCGTTCGTCTACGCGCAGGTGACGGTCAACGACGTGGTGATTGCGCGATACACCGCGGACGTCTGGCGCGCGCGCGTCTACGCCGTGCGCTACTTCATCACCTACCTGATCTCGGGCGCGGCGATTTCGTTGATCGCATTCCTGCACAGCCGCGGTGGCTTCGGGCTGGTGCTCGGCGTGACGGCCGTGATTGCGTTCGGCTTTGTGGTCGGCACGGCCGGCGTCGCGTTTCTGGTCCACGGGGTCGAGAAGGAGCGGATGCGCGCGGTGGCGCCGGCGGAATAGATGATTTCCATTTCCCCAAGCTAGTGCCGCGGGTGGCGCGCCCTAGGGGATTCGAACCCCTGTTACCGCCGTGAAAGGGCGGTGTCCTAGGCCTCTAGACGAAGGGCGCGCAGAGCCGGGGACATATAGAGGCGTTTGGCACCTGCCGCAAGAAACCATCTCCGGCGCACGCGCGCCCGGCCGGAAGCCGGAAAGAGCGCCCGGGAGGCCCTCGCTCCGCGCTTACCACTTCCCCGTGTTCGGCATCGAAACCCACGGCTCCTTGGGCGGCAGCGGCGCACCTTTCTGCAGCAGTTCGATCGAGTGCTTGTCGGGCGAGCGCACGAACGCCATCACTCCGTCGCGCGGCGGGCGGTTGATCGTGACGCCCGCCTTCATCAATTTCTCGCATAGCGCATAAATATCGTCGACCTCGTAGGCGAGGTGACCGAAATAGCGCGCTTCGCCGTAATCCTCGCTGTCCCAGTTGTAGGTGAGTTCGACCAGCGGGGCGTCGCGCCCCGTTCGCTTGCTCTCCTCGACGCGCCCCTCATCCTCGGGCGCCGCCAGGAAGACGAGGGTATAGCGGTTCTTCTCGTCGACCCGCCGGCGCGCTTCCTTCAGGCCGAGCTTGTTGACGTAGAAGTCGAGCGCCTGATCGAGGTTGCGCACGCGCAGCATGGTGTGCAGATATCGCATGGTGTGATCCCTTTGCATCGGTTGGCGGTAAATCGCTTTGAGGAGGAAGCATACATGATCGCGCCCGATCTTGAGACGGCCATCGACAAGCTGCAGGAGTTGATCGAGGGTGCGCGGCGGATCGCTCCATTCACCGGCGCCGGAATTTCGACAGAGTGTGGTATTCCAGACTTTCGCTCCCCCGGCGGATTATGGACGAAAACCCAGCCGATCCAGTTTGAGGACTTCCTTGCCAGTCAGGAGATGCGCAACGAAGCCTGGCGGCGCCGCTTCGCCATGGAGCGGTATTTCGCCGCGGCGCAGCCGGGTCGCGGGCATCTCGCGCTCGCAAGCCTCCATCGCACCGGCAAGGCGCTGGGCGTCATCACGCAAAATATCGATAATTTGCACCAGGATTCGGGGATTCCGCCCGATCACGTGATCGAGCTGCACGGCAACAATACTTATGCGGTGTGTCTCGATTGCGCCAAACGCTACGAACTATCCTGGGTGAAGGCGCAGTTTTCCAAGAGCAACGAGCGCGCGCCCGACTGCGATTGCGGCGGATACATCAAGACTGCGACGATTTCGTTCGGCCAGGCGATGCCGGAGCGCGAGATGCGGCGCGCGGAGGAGATGACGCTTGACTGTGATCTTTTCCTCGCGGTCGGATCATCGCTCGTGGTCTGGCCTGCCGCCGGCTTCCCCTTGATGGCGAAGCGAAAGGGCGCGCGGCTCGCGATCATCAATCGGGAAGCCACCGAATTCGACGAAATTGCCGACTTGGTGGTGCGCGAGGACATCGGCACGGTGCTGGCGCCGTTTATTGCCCACTGAATGAGCCAATGTGAGGTGAGATGTACACAGGAATACATTTCTTTGCGTGTAGAATGGCATTTTGGCCTTTCCTGATCGCCGCTGAATGATAATCTTCCAAGCCTGAATCGAGATTCGAAGCGCCCGGAAGAGGCGCCAGGATGACGCGGCGGCGTTGGGGCGTTATGACGTCGGACCAGATGGGACCGAAGGGGTCGGGCGGTGGTTTGGCGATCAACCACCAGACCACAAGCGACATTGGCGACGAAGCCGCGAGCCTCATTGAGCTCACGGGCGTCATCAAGTGGTTCGATGTGTCCAAGGGCTATGGATTCATCGTTCCGGACAATGGGATGCCCGACATCCTGCTGCACGTAACCTGCTTGCGCCGCGACGGCTTCCAGGTTGCCTACGAGGGCGCGCGCGTCGTCGTGGAGGTGCTGCAACGCCCGCGTGGCTTGCAGGCATTTCGTGTTCTGTCCATGGACGAATCGACCGCGCTGCACCCGGCGCAGATGCCGCCGCCACGCACCCACGTGACGGTGACGCCGACCGGGGGATTCGAGCGTGCGCAGGTGAAATGGTTCAACCGGCTACGCGGCTTCGGCTTCCTGACTCGCGGGGAAGGGACGCCGGATATCTTCGTGCACATGGAGACGCTGCGCCGCTTCGGCATTACCGAATTGCGGCCCGGCCAGTTCGTGATGGTGCGCTTCGGGCCGGGTCCGAAAGGCCTGATGGCCGCCGAGGTGCGTCCCGAGGGCGTACCGATGGGGCCGGCTTCACACTGAATTCCACCATTTTTCCCGTGGACTGACTCCCAGGCGCCGCATGCGCGGCCGGCGGCTTGCATTGCAAACGCCGGGCTGCCCGTCTGCTTTCGTCACTTGCAGACCTGATATAAAGAGCGCCGCACCATCGAGGCCTCGTCCATGCGTCGCTACACCGCTCCTCTTTCTGTCCTTGCCTTTCTCCTTGCCGCCCTTGTGACAGCCGGTCGGCTCGCTGCGGCCCAGCTCGAGCCGCTCGAAATTGCCAGCAAGAGCGGCGTGCACATGTTCGCGGTCGAGATGGCTACGACCCCCGAGCAGCAGGCGCAGGGACTGATGTTCCGCAAGGAACTGCCGGAGGGGCAGGGCATGCTGTTCGATTTCCGGCAGGAGCAGGAGGCGACCTTCTGGATGAAGAACACCTACGTGTCGCTCGACATGATCTTCATCCGCGCCGACGGCCGCATCCACCGGATCGCCGCCAACACCACGCCGCTTTCCGAGGCGCTGGTGTCCTCGGGCGGACCGGTGCGCGCGGTGCTCGAAGTGGTTGCCGGCACGGCAAGGAAGCTCGGCATCGTCCCGGGCGACCGGGTGGCGCACCCGATCTTCAATGGGCGCTGACCGACGATGGCGTCATTCCGGGGCGCGCTGAAAGCGCGAGCCCGGAATCCAGCTCCATTGAGATTGCTGGATTCCGGACCGCCGCTTCGCGGCGTCCGGAATGACATCGGAGAGCACGCCTTGCCGCCGTAAAGCGAAGTGTGTATCTCAGGGCCACGCGGCGACCGGGGTATGGCGCAGCCTGGTAGCGCGGAAGTTTTGGGTACTTCAGGTCGCAGGTTCGAATCCTGCTGCCCCGACCACGCCGCGTTTCGCTTCGAATTGTCCGTGAATCAACCGATCCAAACCGCGCACCATCCATGATCGCACGTATCTACAAGCCGGCAAGAACCGCCATGCAGTCGGGCACCGCCAACACCAAGGAGTGGGTGCTCGACTATGAGCCCGAGGAACCTCGCGAGATCGAGCCGCTGATGGGCTGGACGAGTTCGGGCGACATGCGCCAGCAGGTGCGGCTGCGTTTCGACACCGCCGAGGAGGCGGTGGCCTATTGCGAGCGCCACGGTATCGCCTATCAGGTCTTTGAATCGGCGTCGCCGGCGCGGCGCGTGATTTCGTATTCCGACAATTTCTCCTATAAGCGCTTGGATCCGTGGACGCATTGACGTTATTGCCGGGGCGATGGCAGCGTGCATGCGCGGCTCGCCGCCCAGAGCGCCGCGGCAGCGAGTGCGGCAATCGAAGCGATCATCAGGAAGAACCGGCCCTTTGCCATGCCGCTCCAGAATCCGCCGAGATAGCCCGACAGGATGTCGCCCGGGAGCGTCGCGGCAAACCACACGCCCATCATCATCGAGCGCATGCGTGCCGGCGCGACGGTGACGATCAGCGCAAGCCCGATCGGCGCCAGGCAAAGTTCGCCGAGCGTGGCGAGCGCGAAATAACCGACGAGCCAGAGTGCATTCGCCGTGCCGCTGCCGCCCACAGTCGCTGCCGCCGTCATGACCAGGTTGGCCAAAGCCAGGAACGCGCAGCCGAGCGCCATCTTGCGGAGCGCCGAGGGCTCGCTCCCGCGCCGCGCCTGCACGGTCCACAGCCGGATCAGAAGCGGCGTCAGCACAAAGATCATCAGCGGGTTGAGCGCGAGAAACCAGGCGGCCGGGATTTCGCCTCGCCAAGGCCCCAGGCCGATCGAGCGGTTGGTGAAATCCGCAGCCCATAGCACGATGGTATTGCCCTGCTGATCGAAGGCCGCCCAGAACAGGGCGACCAGCGCACAGATGCCAACGAGGGCGAGCACATTGCGGCCTTCTTGCGGGCTGAGCGGGCGCCTGTCTTGTTTCGCCGCGCGCGCGCGCGCGCGATCGTCCGGCGGCAGGGTGCGCTGCCCGGCGAGATAGATGCCGAGGCTGATCAACATGCCGACGCCCGCAGCGGCAAAGCCGTAGTGCCAGCCGAAGGCGGCGGCGAGTGCGCCGCAGACGAGCGGCGCGATGAGCGCGCCGATATTGATGCCGACATAGAAGATCGCGTAGGCGCGCTCGCGGCGGCTGTCGACAGGCGCATAGAGGGCGCCGACCTGGGTTGAGATATTCGGCTTGAACGCCCCAATCCCGAGGATGAGCAGCGCGAGCGCCACGAGAAACAGCGCCTCGCTTGCCATCAGGAAATGGCCGAGCGCCATCAGCAGGCCGCCGATGATGACAGTGCGTCGCGCCCCCAGCACGCGGTCGGCGAGCAATCCCCCGAGGATCGGCATGAAATAGGCGAGCCCGGTATAGAAGCCGAAAAGCTGCGAGGCGAACGGCTGCGGGTCGAGCCGGCCGAACACGAACTCGAGCGTCGCCCGCACCGCCGCGAGTCCGAGCACAGTGTCGATCCGAGGCGGATCGAACAGATACTTCACCATATAGAGGACGATGAGCGATGCGTTGCCGAAATAGGAGAAGCGCTCCCACATCTCGGAGGCGAACAGCACCGCAAGTCCGCGCGGATGGCCGAAGACACCGGGCGGCGCGGCGGTCTGGGCGGTCGGCGCCGGCGCGGTCACGGATTTGATGTTTACGCGATAGCCGTGCGAAATAGAATATCGCAGCGCCGCCGTTCGGACGGCCGATCGGCCGCTACCGAGGGTATCGCCATGCCGCGGCGTTTCGCGACACTCGACGTGTTCACCGATCGCCGCTTTGCCGGCTTGCCCGATAGCGCCCATGCCGTCTTAATCGGGCAGAGCTACGAGATGGGGTGCCCGAGCCTGATCCGGCTCGCCTTCACGATTGAGAACGGAAAGCTCGCCGATGCATCAATTGGCGGCGACACGGTCGTCGTCACGCAAGGAACGATCGCCGCATGACCACCCCGAGTGCGGCCGCCGCGAGTTGCATCGTCCATCTCGAACGGTTGGAGCTTACCTTTGCGCCGCGGGCTTGGGCGTTTGCGAACGATCGCCGCGGCGAGATCGACTGGCATTTTGCAAAGCTTCAGCAAGCAAAACCCGAGCTCTGGAACGGCCGGATGCTGCTGCTCGCCGACTACGCCATCGAGCGGGCCGTGTTGCGCGGCTCGTGTTTCGAGACCGACTTTGCGAGCTTCATCGCGTGGCGCGATTGGGGCTTTCCCGACGCTAAAGTGCTCAACTGCTTTGCCATGGGCGCGCTGCGCGCGCGCGACGGCGCTTATCTGCTCGGCGTCATGGGACCGCACACCGTGAACGCCGGGAAGGTCTATTTTCCGGCCGGCGTTCCCGATCCCGGCGACGTCGTCGATGGCCGCCTCGACCTCACCTGCAACGTCACTCGCGAGGTCGCAGAGGAGACCGGGCTTGAGCCCGGCGACTATGAGGCCGAGCCGGGCTGGACCTGCGTGCGCACCGGGCCCCGGCTTGCCATGATCAAGCGCCTCGAAGCGCGCGGCAGTGCCGATGAACTGCGCGCGCGCATTCTCGCGCATCGCGCGTGCGAGCGGAAACCCGAATTGGCGGATATCCGCATCGTGCGAAGCGCCGCCGACCTCGGTGCGATGATGCCGCCGTTCGTAACCGCCTACCTGCAACATATGTGGAGCCGCACGCCATGAAGATCGCCAAAATGCTCAGCCGGTTTCGCATCGACGATCCCGATCGCTTCAAGCTCTCCTCGTTCGATCCGGGTGATACGGGCGGGCTTGATCTCGACAAGTCCGAAGCCAAGACGATGCTCGCCGGCGACATCAAGCGGCTCGCCGAATTGCAGGATCGCCTTTATGCAAACGATCAATGGGCGGTGCTGGTGGTGTTGCAGGCAATGGATGCGGCCGGCAAGGACGGCGTGATCAAGCACGTGATGAGCGGCGTCAATCCGCAGGGCTGCGAGGTGCATCCATTCAAGGCGCCGAGCGCGGAGGAACTCGATCACGATTTCCTCTGGCGCGTGGGCATGCGTCTGCCGTCGCGCGGGCGAATCGGCATCTTCAACCGCTCGTACTACGAGGAGGTGCTGGCGGTGCGCGTGCACCAGGAATTCCTGGAGCGGGAGAAAATTCCAAAAGCGCTGATCGGCAAGAAGCTGTGGGAGCAGCGGTTCAAGAGCATCCGCGCGTTCGAGCGCCACCTCGCGCATAACGGCACGGTGGTGATCAAGTTCTTTCTGCACGTCTCCAAGGAGGAGCAGCGCAAGCGCCTGTTGGCGCGGCTCGACGAGCCGGGCAAGCGCTGGAAGTTTTCCGCAGGTGATATCGCCGAGCGTAAGCTCTGGGACAAGTACATGAACGCCTATGATGACATGATCCGCGCAACGAGCCGCGACGAGGCGCCGTGGTACGTGATCCCGGCCGACCACAAGCCGTTCGCGCGCCTGATGGTGGCGGCTGCGTTGATCGAGACGCTGGAGGGACTCGATCTCAAATATCCCAAGATCGAGGGCAAGGCGCTTGAGGAGATGCAGCAGGTGCGCACGGCACTGACGGCTGAGGAGGCTTGACCTTCGACAATGTTAGGAAAAAAAGCTAAAATTTGGATTCTGGGTTTGCCGCTGCGCGGCGCCCCGAATGACGGGAAAGGAATCTTGCGCAAGGCGCCGCTCTTCCGCTAAAACGACCGCGGTCCCATATGTGCGTTAACGTGGAATTCAGCTTGTTCCGCGAACTTGACGGGACCAGACAAGGGTCAAGCGATGTCGACGCGCCGCGATTTCCGCGCGATCTCCCGGAGGGCCTTGGCGGCCTCCTCCGGCGCTGCCCTTATTCTCGGCGGGCTCCTGCTCCTTAGCGTCCCCTGAGGGCCGCACGGGCGCTGGCGCCTGGGCACTCAGGGGTTGACGAGCCTAAGGAACCCACGAGCGCCCAAGGCCGAAACGGCGGGCGTCAACTTCAAGGACCCTGTCCCATGACCACGCAGCCCAAGTCCGAACGTTCCAAGTCCGAGCGTCCCAAGTCCGACAAGGACCGCGTCTACATCTTCGATACCACCTTGCGCGACGGCGAGCAGTGCCCTGGCGCCACCATGACGCACGAGGAGAAGCTCGAAGTCGCCGAAGTGCTCGATCAGATGGGCGTCGACATCATCGAAGCCGGCTTTCCCATCGCCTCCGACGGTGACTTTGCCGCCGTGCAGGAGATTGCCAGGCGCACCAAGAACGCCGTGGTCTGCGGGCTGTCGCGCGCCGCCTTCAAGGACATTGACCGCTGCGCCGAGGCGATCAAGCCCGCCAAGCGCGGCCGCATCCACACCTTCCTTTCGACCTCGCCGGTGCACATGAAGTGGAAGCTGCAGAAGGAGCCGCACGAGGTCTACGAGATGGTGATCGCGCAGGTCGCCCGCGCGCGCAAATACACCGACGATGTCGAGTGGTCGAGCGAGGACGGCACGCGCACCGAGCACGACTTCCTCTGCCGCTGCGTCGAAGCTGCGATCAATGCCGGCGCCACCACGATCAACATTCCCGACACCGTCGGCTACACGGTACCGGAGGAATATTTCAACCTGATCAGGATGATCCGCGAACGCGTGCCGAACTCGGACAAAGCGCGCTTCTCGGCGCATTGCCACGACGATCTCGGCATGGCGGTGGCGAACTCGCTCGCCGGCGTGCGCGCCGGCATCCGCCAGATCGAATGCACCATCAACGGCATCGGCGAGCGTGCCGGCAACGCCTCGCTCGAAGAGGTCGTGATGGCCATGAAAGTGCGCAGCGACGTGCTGCCGTACTGGACCAACGTCGACACGACCATGCTGACGCGCGCCTCGAAGCTCGTCTCGGCGGTCACTTCGTTCCCGGTGCAGTACAACAAGGCGATTGTCGGACGGAACGCGTTCGCGCACGAGTCGGGTATCCACCAGGATGGCATGCTCAAACACACGCAGACCTACGAAATCATGCGGCCCGAGGATGTGGGCGTGAAGCAGACGTCGCTGGTCATGGGCAAGCATTCCGGCCGCCATGCCTTCGTGCACAAGCTTG
>WBZO01004007.1_pt1:5000-16345 | contig 16345 bp, 7 predicted proteins | sample 5204261 | NCBI WGS metagenome assembly WBZO01 (sample SAMN12412400, study PRJNA552823) | activated sludge metagenome | isolation source: activated sludge from anammox sidestream of wastewater treatment plant... | place: USA: North Carolina | collected 2017-09 | reverse complement strand
TCAACGCCTATGTGTTCGAGTCGCTCGACCAGGTCCGGGAGATCACCGCGGAATGGTTGCAGAGTTACAATGAAGAGCGGCCCCATGACGCGTTGGCCGGCCTGCCGCCAGCTACGTATCGGGCCAATCTTGAATGACGTCCCCCCGGAAAACGACGACAGCTTAAAACGAGAGTACAATGCCGCTTCGACGGTGCCATGGGAAAAGGAGGGGCCCCATGAAGCGGTCGAGGTTCACCGAAGAGCAGGTGGTCTACGCGCTTCGTCAAGCGGAGAGCGGGACGCCGGTGGGCGACGTCTGTCGGCAGCTGGGCGTGGCCGAAGCGACGTTCTATGCGTGGAAGAAGAAATACGCTCATCTGGGCGTGAGTGAGCTGCGACGCTTGCGACAACTCGAAGAGGAGAACGCCCGGCTGAAGCGGCTGGTCGCAGATCTCTCGCTCGACAAGCACATGCTCACGGAGGCGCTCAGAAAAAAAGTCTGAGGCCCGCCCGGCGCCGAGAATTGGCCCACTGGTTTCGGGAGACCTTCTCGGTGAATTGTGCGCGGGCCTGTCGCTTGGCCCAGTTCAGTCGGGCCGCCTGGTATCGAAAGAGTCGGGCGAAGGATCAATCCGCCCTCCGGCTCCGCATCCGTGATCTCGCGCATGCCCGGCCGCGGTTCGGCTATCAGCGGATTTGGGTGTTGCTGCGGCGCGAAGGCTGGGCGATCAATCGGAAGCGCGTCCGACGCTTGTATCGCCTGGATGGCTTGCAACTGCGCATGCGGGTTCGCCGGCGAAAACATATCGCCCTCCACCGGGGACCAGCGCCCATCCCCGGAGGCCCGCAGGAACGATGGAGCATGGACTTCGTGCACGATACGTTGGCCGATGGACGGCCGTTTCGGATTCTGACCGTGGTCGATAACTGGAGCCGCCACAGTCCGGTGCTAGAGGCCGGGTTTCGGATGTCGGGCCGCTCGGTGGCGGCGGCCTTGGATCGAGTATTGGGCGATGGCCCAGGCCCGCGCTCGATCACCGTCGATCATGGCACGGAGTTTCAGTCGCGGGCACTGGAAGATTGGGCCTATCGGCGCGGCGTGCAATTGGATTTCATCCGGCCGGGCAAACCCGTGGAAAATGCCTTTATTGAATCGTTTAATGGCCGATTACGCGATGAGTGTTTGAACGTGCACCAGTTCACGTCGCTGGCGGAGGCCCAGCTGGTCGTCGAACTGTGGCGGGCCGATTACAATCAGCGCCGGCCTCACAGCTCCCTCGGGCACCTGACCCCGGAGGAGTTTGTTCAACAACGTCAGGTCAGCATGGGCGCCGAAGAAGTGCTCTACTCCAGTTAAAAACTGTCTCGGAATGGGGCCAACGTCAGAAGCCCGAAGTTCTCCGTTGGCAGTGTCGCCTTGACGGGGGAGCTTACGAAACGAGGCCATTTTCCTCCCTCACTCTTAGCCTTCTCAGTATCGGTTCTGATACAAGCATTTATCCATTCCGATACGCCCAGTGCTGACTGCACTTTCTCGTCCTCTGGAACGCCACATACGAAGTTGTTGCGAGCACCTGTGGTTACACCTTAGTTATCACCACAACTGTCTCCCTTCTTCGTTGGCATCATGCTTGCCTGCACTGTCCGTAGGTATTTTCACACCTCTTCTCTGAATCACACAGCTGAAGGCCGGCAGCTTGGACATCGGAAGGTCGAGGATTGCCGAAGAATGTGTGCCGAATTCGAGGTGCACAGAAGGGCTTGTCGCCTTTGAAATGAAAAGCCTTAACCAACCCTCATTGTGTCCACAGTCTGTAATCCTCCAGACATTCCGATGAACCTGATTCGCATACCTTCTAAATGGTAGGTCGGTACTCAGCCGGGATCGGATTCACCCTACCAATCCGATTTATCGCATTTGATGAATAGGAGTGAGAGGGCATGTCACCATCCGCCAGCACTACATTAAATCTCAGCTATGAAGAATCGCTCCTCCCAAGGGAGAGGGGTAATAACGGCATTCTTAAGGAACTAGATGCGAGCGACAAGCGCCGCAAAGAAGCCTTAACAACGACGGCGACCTATCTGGGAATCTGGCTAGCCGTAAGCGTACTTGCGCTCATCATGTATGCAGCTGGAGCGAGCTCTCTCCCTGCAACGCCTACCACGAGTGGACTTCACTTGTTCGCAACCAGCGCACTCCTTGCAGGAGCAGCAGCAAGTATTGGAGGGTTCGGTGGGTTTCTTTTTGGAATTCCGCGCACACTCGCCCCACGAAGCAAGCAAGAACGCGAGAACCCCTCAGACACAACGGCTGCTCTCGCTCGGCCCACCGGACCAGAAATCCCTTCACAGTCGGTTAATACCAATCTTGAGGATATTTCCGATTGGCTTACTAAGATCATTGTCGGCGTCGGGCTTGTGGAGTTCCAAAGCATACTGAACCACCTAAAGGTTATCGCAGAAAGATTTCAAAGTAGCTTGGGAGGAAGTGAAGTAGCCGTTTTGGGAGTGATCATTAACTTTTCATCCTGGGGCTTCTTCGCCGGCTACCTCGTTACTCGACTATTTTTGACAAGCGCATTTGGCGACATCCTCACCTCAGAGGCACTAAGGCAGGCTGTTATAAGAACGACTCGACTGGAAGAAGACAACACCAAGCTAGCTTCACAGAATAAAGTGCTCGAACAAGCGGCTGAAGCAATGAACCTGGCTGCGACGGGGGACTATCAGGAAGCGGATTCCCTGTTTAAACGAGCGCTTCAAGAGTCCGAAGGCTCAGCCCCTCAGGGATTTAAACAGATCTTGCTGGAAGGAAGCATTTTCAACAGCCTCTATAAGCCCGCTCCGGAAGGCTTTGAAGAGGCAATTCTAGCTGCCACCAAGTACCTCGAGACTGTTACTGATCGTCCCTCCCCGATCATACTTGCCTATCAAGCCTTTGCTTACGGACAGAAGTATCAATATGAGTCACAGACCCTCAAGAAGACAGATACCGAATTGCGTCCTATCCGCGACGCAGCCTACCAAGCAATCAGGCAGGCGCTAGAGCAAGCGCCGAAACTCAAAGATCTCATTCGGTCAGTTTGGGACCCTCCAGATGGTTCTGAGGATAGGGACCTGGAATGTTTCAAGGGCTTTAAGGAATTCAAGGACCTCCTTGGTGATCATGCCGGTTCGACTAACGTACATTCGAAACCGGAATCTTGAAGGTACCAGGGAAGTCGGTCGCATGGCACTTCGCCAACTGAATGGCCGCGCGAAGGTTTCCAAGTCTAGTTCTTGGACTCTTTCGCTAAGTCACAAGGTCGGGTTTCAAGCTTTTGCATGTCACATCGGAGGATACAATGCTAAGGCCTGCTCTTCACGGCGCCATCTCTATCTTGATCATTGCCACCTTGATTGGCTGTTCCAGCAGCATCGGAAACAATAAATCTTACCTCCTGAAATACAAGAAGAATCTGGCCGAATGGTATGACCGAGAAATAGAGGAGCATGCGAAGGATGAAGCAAAGAAATGCCAGCGAATCCTTGAAGCAAATACTTATTTACCCTTCATGTATGACAACAATATGCCATTCGTGCTGACCAACCACTACGATAGTAGAGGGCCATCCGACAGCAAGATTTGGAAGGGTGATCCTATCAGCATCATTATCAATAAGGTCTACCTCGCAAATAATAAGGAGGCCTTCTCACAGTTAGGAGACACGGGAGAGATTGGCGTCGTCGTCTCAATAGAAGACGGAAAAGGGAATGAGCCGAAAAATGTGTTGGTTTCTTACGAGGAAGGCATCAAGGACAAGATCTATCTTCCCATTTCAGATCTTCTTGCCTACCACACAGAAGCTTATAACGACGAACCAATCCAAATCAAAGTAACGGTATTCGAATTCGATCAGCTCGAAAACGAGAACTTGAAGAAGATCTTGGGAACTGCCGCCCAGATCGGTTCAGCATTAACGCCAGCATATGCCCCAGCAATCTCCGCAGCAGCACAGGTCGGTGATTTTCTTATCAAGCAAAACCAGGATGATGTGATCGCGAAGTTTACCTTTCAACTCTACCCTTGGGACCTGGCATCTGCGAGCGGACGGATCACCAAGAGCATTGGAGTACCGAGAGTAACCTATGGCCACTACCTGATTGTGAATGCGGAAGGGGCTGAAGACGGCAACACGACCGACGACTTCTCTCGAAAGGTATTCGCAGACTTTGGACTTACAGCCTACACCGTTGTTCCGACGTCGACTGCAAAAGTGGCCCGAGATACTCCCCAAAGCTCCTATTGCGGCGACGGACCCGTCATCACGAATGGCAAGACAAACCCATGGCCGGTTTCTCCTGAACCTAAGGTTACTCAAATGCCTCTTGGGTCGAGCTACCTCGTACTAACGGTCAGCAAAACCCAGTCACAGAACGCCAATGCCATCATCGGTCGGATCAACACCATTAACCGCACTGCATCCGGCCTGTCGAATATTGACACTCTAGGCACCGCGAGGGCCCTTGCTCTAGGGCAACAGTTGGATGACCTAAGAAGCAGTCTGATCGCGTTTACCGAACTAGACCAGTTCGATCAACGGAAGGAAGACCCATCGGCCCTTAAACGGTTATTTGACACCCTGGAAACACCTACGGTCGGCGATACCGATAAAGTCACCCTCTCAAGGAGAATAGCTGATTTACTCCCTCCCATGACAAACGAGTTCAAGTCGAGCAAGGGGGTTAGTGAGGACAAGCTTAAGAACAAGGACACCTTGGTCAAATGGTACGAGGAAATCAAAGGGAGACTGGTATTCGACCGAAGCAAAGGCACCTACATGTGCAAGGAGGAAGGCAAACAGGACTGTTCAAAGTAGCGAGCCAGGAAGGGTTGGAAAACAATTCGGTTACTTACATGATCGCCCGCGAGATAATCTCCGGAATGTTTCTCACCCAACTCAGAGTCACAACGACGCCATGACCGTAGCAAACGAGGACGGTGAGTATGGCCGATCAGTCGGACGAGCTAACTCAATTCCGGAACGCCGCCAAGGCACTCTACCAGCAGGGACAGTACGCGGACGCGATCAAGGCCGCTACAGCTGCTGTGCAACTCGGTATTCACCTGCACGGGCAAGGTGATCCTTCCGTCGCCGAGGACTTCGGCTTTCTCGGGCTCATTTACAAAGCGGCAGGGATCTATGATCGCGCTGAGGAGTGCTATCGATACGCAATAGACACACTGCGAAGCACTAAGGGCAACGACGCAAAAGAGCTCGCCAATCATCTCAACAACCTAGGGGTCCTGTACAAACTGTTAGGACGATTCGCAGATGCAGCACCTCTTTATCAGGACGCGCTAAGGCTACGCCAAGCAACTTTTGGAGAGCACAGTCTTGAAGTTATCAATAGCCGATCCAATATCGCCGCGCTCTTCGAAGCGGCTGGCAATGAAGACGCTGCGCTCTCCGAGTACATCCAGGCAATGGAGCTCGCTCGCAGTGTAGGCGAAGACGCACACCCATTCGTGACGACCATTCTCAATAATCTGGGCAGCCTCTACGGACGACGCGGTCAGTGGAGCCTTGCCGAACCGCTGCTGCGCGAAGCCGTAGAGCGCAGCGCGTCCGACAACGGAGCAACCCATCCAAGAACCGGGATGATGCAAATCAACCTCGGCGAGGCACTCCTGCGTCAAGGCCGGCCGAGTGAAGCGGGAGAGATTTTCCTCCAGGCGTTAACGTCGCTCAGGGCGACACTCGGCGACGATCATGAGCGCGTCACCTTCGTCAAGCAGTCTCTTACGGAGGCAATAAGGGCACTGACGTTGCAATTGGACACCGAATGCCCATCACCCGATCCAGTGTTGGCAAAGAGAGAGAGAGACAATTTGGCGACTTTCACGAGTGCTCTCAAGACGATAGAACCTCCGCCCGAGACAGCGGAAGAGGTCCAATCCGCGAACGCACCCGGAGGGGAAGAGGTGACGCTCTCGTTCGATATCAGCCAGGTTGATGAGTCACTCCGACCCGCGGTCATGCAAGCGTTCAATGCTTTCAATCAGACAGGTCGAATTGCTCCGTTCGAGGCGCTAGTTCAGAAACATCCGGAGCTTCGTCCTGTCATCGAGAGTGTCGTTGCCCAAATACGAACCGCTAGCGGGAAAGTGATGGGAAGTGGTATCCCTGAACTACTGGCCGCAATCAGCGCCGCAACCGACGCAGACGAGCGAGCCGCGCTATGTCGGAAGGCACTCCCTTTGGTGAGTCGCGACGACAGACCAGATATCTGGTTCTTTCTTCAATGGACGCTAGCCGGCACCCTGGCGTCCTCGACCGGAACTGACAAGGAGAAAAGCATCGAGGATGCGATCGCCGCGATGTTGGCGGCATTGTCGGTAGACCGGACATGCGTACCACCCGCGTCATGGGCGTCGGCCCTCTCGAGTCTAGGGCAAATGTATGGGCAACGCGTCCGCGGGGATCCCGTCGAGAACATTGAGCGCGCCATCGAAGCCTTTGCAGAGGCGCTGACCATACCCGAGCACCGCGCGGACATAGGTCTACACGCAGCGACACAGAACAATCTCGCCAACGCGTATGTGGCTCGCAGACGAGGTGAACGAGATGACAATCTCTCGCGAGCGGTGTTCTTGCTTGAACAGGTTCTACGCGTCACGCCACGCGACATCTCTCCCGACGAATGGGCTCGGACGCAGAACAATCTCGGCGCAGCGTGCATGAAGTTTCAGCGTCGTGATGTCGTGTCGAACCGCGAACGTGCCATAGAAGCGCTCCAACAAGCATTAGCCGTTCGCACGCGCGAGCGCAACGCCGAGAAATGGGCAGAGACGATGGTCAACATCGGCCATGCGTGGCGCCGTCGGCTGGCTGGCCAGCGTCGGCACAATCTTGCGGAGGCACGAGCGTCTTATAGGAATGCGTTGAAAGTCTGGACGCGGGAATCCGACCCCGACAAACACATCATGATGCTCAACATGCTCGCAGTCACATGCCTCGAAGATCGCGATGCTGCCGAGTTCTCGCTCGGTCCATCATTCGTGGAGCCAGAACTACTGATTCCAATTACTAACGAAGAATTGCAAACAATAGCCAGCGACTATCCGGAACTGGCAGAACTCGTTGATGCAAGGCGGGACGGAAGGGATCAGGTGACATCTGTCACGCTTCGGGAGCTGCAACTCGCACGCTCCATAATGGCGTTGTGCTTAATCGAGCGAGCGGTTGATCGTAAGCGCTTTCTCGCGCACCACCCCGAGCTTGAAAGCGTACAAGCTCAGTCGGTCATTGAGTTGGCGCAGGCGAACCTCGGGACAACTGGCATTGGCGATTTCGGCGAAGCGGCGCTCGCGCTTCTAGAGGAGAGCCACCTTTTTGCGCGGTGGATATCGCTCGGTCTGGACGCGGCGCTGCGCGAGCGCATTGAATTCGAAGAATTGGACGAACATGCGTCGCGGCTGGCTGCGAAGCTGTGGGCACTTTCCCCTGAGGACGCCGACGCAATGCGATTGATCACTGAGGCGGTACAGGCTGATGAGATGGCGATTGGTCGCTTCGGTGCTGTTAGCAGCGAGCTGCAAAGGCGCCGTTTTCTCCCGAACATGCGCGCGAGAATGACCGCGATACTCGCCGCGATCATATCGCGCCAAACGGTAGCTACGGAGCTCGCAATCGTGGGAATGAATGTGATTCTACGACGCAAGAAGGTTGAAGGCGAACTGTGGTCTCGGTTCCGTGGTGTCACGAATCACCCCGCAGACGATGCAGCTTCTCAGATGTATGCAGAGTTGCTTCTAACCAGACGACGGATCGCGGAAAAGATTCTCTCAGGGGCGGCCGACGAAGGCAGTTCTGCATTTCAAAGACACCTTCTCAACCTTCGCATTAAGGAGCAGCGACTTGAGATGGAATTGACCGAGTTTATGCCGGCCGCTGATCTCGGCGCTCGTCTCTCGCTCATCGAAGGGCGTGCTGTTGCGGACGCAATGCCAAGAGGTAGTGCCCTTGTTGAATTTCTGCGTTTGCCGTTGACCTTTACCGATGACGACACAGTGCCCGAGAACAGGTATCTGGGCGCGGTTCTGCTCGCGGACAAGCCAGAACTCCCACTCCTTATCGATCTTGGGTCAGCTGAGGCAATCGATTCTCTCGTGGCTGAAACGCGAAGTGCATTGACTGGTGACGTGGACCTTCCGTCAAGCCTGCAGGGGAAAGTCGAGCATCCGAAGCTCGCGCGTCCATTCTTGGAAGCAGGCAGGCAACTGCGGAACAAGGTCTTCGATCCGGTGTGCGAAGCCCTCGCTGGCGCGCGAATCGTTTATCTGTCGCCCGATGGTGACTTGGCGCGGTTGCCGTTCGCGATTCTGCCGACGAGTGGAGATCAGTACCTCATCGACAGCTATGAGTTCCGCTATGTCGGTGCTGGTCGTGATCTGCTGCGATTTAGGTCACCCCGGCCGGCGCGTTGCGCTCTGCCGCTCGTCGTGGCCGACCCGGACTTCGACCTCAAAGGAGCCGATGCCTCACCACATAGGGTGTTCTTTTTTGAAGATCTATTCGGAGGTATTAGCAGCATAGCGAACCCGAAAGATCGGCCGCTGGAAAAGCCAGATCTAAAATTTGGTCCTCTGAAATGGGGACGAGATGAGGGCCGAACGGTTGCCCAACGGTTGGGCGTAAAGCCGGTCGTTGGTAAAGGTGCACTTAAGAAAGCCGTGATGGAGTGCCGGTCTCCATGGATTCTTCATCTAGCGACGCATGGGATCTTTCTTGAGGACAGGGAGACTCCGCCGCGTTCAAGCGACGACACTTTAGCGCATCGTGTGGGAATGCGTATCGTCCCTCGGCATGAGGATCCTCTCATGCTCTCGTGGCTGTTGTTCGCGGGGGCGAATCGATGGCTTCATCGCGAGCCTGTGCCGGATGATGCTGGCAATTGCGTGATTACCGCAATGGAGGCCGCTACGATGTCTCTGCATAACACTGAACTGGTCGTGTTGTCCGCCTGTGAAACAGGCCTTGGAGTCATTAAAGTTGGCGAAGGCGTTCTGGGATTGCGTCGTGCGTTTGCCTTCGCCGGAGCTCGATCCGTGATCATGACGTTGTGGGAGGTGCCGGACCGTTCCACCAGAGACATCGTTGTGAAGTTCTATGCTCTTGCCTTGTCGGGATCGGTCGACCGCGCCTCTGCGCTTCGTGAGGCGCAGCTGGCCCTGAAGAAACAGCGACCAGACCCGTACTTCTGGGGCGCCATCGTGTGTGAAGGCGAGCCGGGACCGCTGGCCGCAATGAAAGGCCAACGGAAGACGCAGCAAAGACGGAGCGAGAAGTAGTTTCTGTCGGATCGGGGTTAGAAGCGCGAAGATAGGTCTTTCGCGCTCAGGGATCTCAGAGTGGAGCCTGGGAATGGCCAAACCCATGCGAGGTGTGGTGATTATAGCGGTGAGAAGGACCGGGCAACTTCCCGAGCTCCAAACAGTTCACAATTGCGCCAAGCAGATGGCCAAGTGGGCGTACTCGCAGGAAATTCCGAAGAGACTCGTGAAAGTCATCACCGACGAGAAGAAACCCGTCCATGCGAAACAGATTCGCGATGCGGTCGCACAGTTGGTGAAAGAGGATGGGATGGAACAGATCATCATCTACTTCGCTGGGCACGGCGTAGTAAATGGTGGTGAGCTGTGGCTCCTCTCAGGGGCACCGGAAGACGTCAACGAAGCGGTTAATCTGGAGGGCAGCCTCTTGCTCGCTCGCTCCGCCGGCGTTCCCCACGTAGTATTTATCTCGGACGCCTGCCGGACGGCCGTTGAGGGGATCCGAGGCACGCGTGTCAAAGGGCAGGACATCTTCCCGAACGTCGAGCCGTCAGACGAGCAGCCTGTCGACGTGTTCTTCGCGTGCAAATTGGGATCTCCCGCTAACGAAATCCGAGACCCAAAGAACTCGGCCAAGGTCTACAAGTCCGTGTATACCGAGGCCCTACTTGCGAGACTTAGCAAGGATTCGGACCTGATCGAAGAGCACGTGGAGGGGGCGAACGTCATTAGCCTCGTGCGTCCCAAGGAACTCGGTGACCAGCTCGTACTCGATCTCAAAGAACGACTCAAGGACATCACCACTGATGAGGGCCCGGTGATTCAGGTTCCCTACGCTCGCCTGACCTCACAGGGGGACCGCTGGATGGCACGCTTCTCGGAGCCGCGGGACTGGCGTGCCACCCGAGGCAATGTGGTACGGCTGCGACAACCTATCCTTGCGACACCGGTGCCCGACGTTCACACGGTCGCCGAGCAGGCCCTCCGAGCGACTCTAGGCGACAGGCCTCATGATGCCGCGAAGACGATCGCGTCGGCGATAAACAGCGGGATCAATCAGGTGTTAATTCTTGAAGAGTCGATCAAGAAGACACAAACACCTTACGGACCATCTCACTTTGAGTCGAATTGTGGATTCAAGGTTCGCGGCAACCAGTTCGTGTCCGTGGATGCCCCGGCAGGAGTGGGCCAGACACTGTTCGTTGACACTAGAGAAGCCGTCCGCATCGACATCGATCCGAGTCGAGCGGCAAGCGTTCTCCTCACGTTTTCGACGGGCGTTGGACTCGTCTTGCCGGCAATCCGGGGTTTCATCGGCGCCGTCGAGTTCGATGGATCGGAGCTCCTCAACGTGACGTACGAGCCATCTGATTACTCCGAACGCTGGCCGCCCTACCAGAATCGGTTGAACGAATTTCGCGTGCTTCGTGGGCTGATCACTGCGGCTGCAAGACTAGGTACGCTGAGGTTCCAGGGTAGCGATGCAGCGGCACTCGCGCGTCAGATGCAAATGGCAAAAAACGCCGACCCGTTCATGGCGGTTTACGCTGCCTACGCATATCACCAGCTAGGGCTTGGTGAGTGGATGCGTGAGATGTACGACTTTCAATATGCCGACCTAGGGTTCCGGCTCTTCGATCTCGCACTACTCACGCGAAGTCTATACGGCAAGGCCGTTAGCGAAGAGCGTGATCTGTTCCCGCGCTTCCCTCTTCTATCGCAGGGATGGACCCTCCTGTCGGCAAACCGTGTCAAGCTGCCCGCGCCTCTAGCAACTTTACGCGATCAACTCGTACCTTCGATTTGGACCCTGCTCAACCAAAAGGGCATCGCCATAGCCCGCAATGCCATTCAATCAGGAGTACTCGTATGAAACGACAGCTTATTTTCGTTCATGGTCGTTCGCAGGAGGACATGGATGCACAGGCGCTCAAGGATGAGTGGATTTCCGCGCTGCGCTCTGGTCTCGCCAAAAGTGGCAAGACGCTCCCAATTGCTGATACCGACATCCGATTTCCTTACTACGGTCAGACGCTTTATGACCT